>Ga0316222_1002740_pt1 | contig 18385 bp, 19 predicted proteins | sample TBH18011metaG_FD_206008 | JGI IMG/M metagenome (GOLD analysis project Ga0316222, IMG submission 206008) | Freshwater microbial communities from Trout Bog Lake, Wisconsin, USA - TBH18011 | ecosystem: Environmental > Aquatic > Freshwater > Lake > Hypolimnion/Profundal zone | place: USA: Wisconsin...
TCCACAGCGGCGCCTCCCGCCCGCAAAGGGCGGAGATCACGGTGCCACAGCGGGTGGGGCCTGTCAAATTTTCAACATGCCCGACTGACATGGCCAAATTATAACACTTAAACCGGCGGTGTAATCGTCACCCGTAATTCGCCGAGTCCCGCAATGGTGCCGACCAGTTGGTCGCCAACCGCCAACGGGCTGACTCCTTCCGGGGTGCCAGTGAACACCACGTCACCCGGCCCCAAATGGTAGTATTGCGACAGATGGGCCAGCACGTCGGCCACCGACCAGGTCATATCGTCAATGTCCCCGTGCTGGCGGACCTGGCCGTTGATGGTGAGTGAGATCGCCGCCTTGGTGATCGGGGCATCGGCCCGCACCAGGGCCGAAATCGGCGCCGAAAATTCGAACGACTTGCCGAGATCCCAAGGCCGACTTTGGTCGCGAGCGGCCAATTGCAGATCGCGCCGGGTCAAATCGAGGCCGATGGCATGGCCGAAAATCGCCCGCGCCGCCTGCTCGGCACTGGCCCGAAACAGAGGCGCTCCCAGCGCCACCACCAATTCAACCTCGTGATGGAAATTGGCGGTAGCCGGCGGGAAAGGAACATCGCCGCCCCCCGGCACCAGGGCATTGGCCGGCTTGGTGAAGTAAAAGGGCGGGTCGCGGCTGGGATCGCCCCCCATTTCACGGGCATGACTGGCGTAGTTGCGGGCGACGCAGAACACCCGGCGAACCGGATAAAGGGCATCCTCGCCGACAACCGGCACGGCGGGAATGGGCATGTCGAACAGCAGGCGAGACACGGTCGGCACCTCCAGCGAATGATGGGCGAGCATGCACCATGGGGGGGCCGATGATCAACCTTCGACGACGGCTTGACAGCGCAGACCATCAGGCGATCATACCGGGATGACGCGCCGCATCCTGGTCAAAGGAGTTTCGCTGGAATGCCGCTGGGTGGGAGCCGCCACGCCCGGCCGGCCGGTGCTGGTCTTGCTCCACGAGGGACTGGGTTCGGTGTCGCTGTGGCGCGACTTCCCTGACCGCCTCGCCGCTCTGACCGGCTTGGCGGTGTTCGCCTATAGCCGCCTGGGCTATGGCGGCTCGGACGCCATCACACTGCCGCGTCCCCTGGATTACCAGTATCGCGAGGCGGCGCTGCTGCCGAGAGTGCTGAAGGCGGCCGGCATCGAGCGTGCCGTGCTGGTGGGACATTCCGACGGAGCCACCATCGCGCTGATCCACGCGGCGACTGTGCCGGCCGATACGGCGGCGGTGGTGGCGATGGCACCGCATAGTTTCGTCGAGGACTTGACCTTGGCCGGTATCCGCGCCGCCCGCGAGGCCTACCTTGCTGGCCCCTTGCGCCAGGGATTGGCTCGCCATCATGGCGATCAAGTCGATGCCGCCTTCTGGGGTTGGAACGATGCCTGGCTCGACCCCGGCTTCTCCGCCAGCCTCAACCTGCGCCCCATCCTCCCCGCGCTTCGGGCGCCGCTGCTGGTGGTCCAGGGCGAGGATGACGAATACGGCACCCCGGCCCAGGTCGATACCATCGCCACCTTGGTCCCCGGCGTCCGCGCCACCTTGCTTCCCGATTGCCGCCACTCGCCCCACCGCGACCAGCCCGAGCGGGTGCTGGAGGCGATCAGAGCGTTCCTGGCGGATTGCCGCCATATCCCGGATACGCCATCCTAGACACATCCGGGATAGGGTGACGCATGGGCCTGCGAGAGCGCATCAAGCGATACAGAACCGATGGCGGCGCAGCCGGGCTGGTGCGCGTCGAAGTTTTGGTGCCGCCCGAGGACCGCGGAGAGGTGGTGCGATTGGCGGCGCGATTGCGCCAAGTTCATCGCCGGAGAGCCGACCTGATCCGGCTCCATCGGGCCGCCACGGAGCGGTTCGGCGCCAATTGTCTGTGGAGCGCCAAGCCGCCCGCCACCCCCGAAGGCATGAAAGTGATGGCCGATCTGCTGCGGAAATACGGCGGCATGGATGCGTGGCGCCTCGCCGAGGAAATCGCGGAGGTGCTCAACCGTGCCGCTTGATGACCTTCAAAAAGCGACCCTCGCAGTCTTGCTGCCGGCCCGCACGCCCCGCGGCGTTTTCGCGGGCGACTCGGTGCTGCACCGTCACGGCTATCGCCTCTCCTTCGACCAGGACATTTTCCATGCCGAGGGCGTGGATGTGTTGGACATCGCCGAGCGGGATTTGGCGAGCCTAACGAAGGCGGGTTTTACGATCGAGCGGGCCAAGAAATACGACGGCTTCGTCGAAGCCATCGTAGGCACGGCGGAGCGCGGCTGGACCAAGCTCCAGTGGGTGGAGGCCGGATCCTGGTCGTTTTTCAGCCCGGTCCCTGATCCGGATTACGGATACCGCCTGCATATCGTCGATCTCGCCATCAACAAGGTGCTGGCCGCCGGGGGGCGCCGAGAGCCGAGGGATTTCGTCGATCTGGTCCTGATTCATCGGCACATCATCCCGCTATGGCACGCGCTTTGGGCCGCGCCGGGTAAGGACAGCAACTGGTCGCCCCTGTCCTTGGCCGAGCAAATCATCCGCAAGAACGATTTCCATCAGCGGGACTTCGACGATTCCGTCCTCAGCGTGGTTCCATTGTCGGCCTCCGACATCGGCGCGACGATCCGCGAGGCGATCGAGGAGGCCAGAGGCGTCTTCCGGCACCTTCCCGGTGCCACGGCGGGAAGTCTTCTGGTCGATGGTTTCGGGCGTCCCATCACGGCCCCCGCTTTGGCCGAGCGCGACGGAATCCGGTCCCTCCAGGCGGAACGGGGCGGCGGCTGGCCATCCGGCCCCGCCATTGATCACCTCCTGATCGATGGCCTGATCGACCGCTTCGGCCGCGACGGCGCCAAGTTGCTGGCGGCGGACGGCGCGGTCGCGGCGGTCAAGAGCTAGCGCTTAACCGAACACCTCGGCCCAGGCGGCGATCAGAGCCGAATCGACCTCTTCCATGGTCGGCGTCAATCCCAACCGCCACAGCGAGGTGACCCCATGCTCGCGAATGCCGCAGGGGACAATGCCCTCGAAATGGGACAGATCGGGATCGACGTTGACGGCGATGCCGTGAAAGCTGACCCATTGCCGCACCCTCACCCCGATGGCGGCGATCTTGTCCTCGCCCCGTCCGGTGACCACCCACAGGCCGACGCGGCCATCGCGGCGCAGGGCCTTGACGCCGAATTGGGCCAGGGCGCGAATCAGCCATTCCTCCAGATCGTGGACGAAGCGGCGAATGTCGGCGCCCCGGCGCTTGAGGTCGAGCATGACATAGCCAACCCGCTGGCCTGGGCCGTGATAGGTGTACTGACCGCCCCGCCCGCTAGGATGGACCGGGAAACGCTCAGGAGACAGCAAGTCCTCGGGCCGGGCGCTGGTGCCAGCGGTGTAAAGGGCAGGATGCTCCAACAGCCAGACGCAGTCCGATGCCTCGCCCCGCCGGATGGCGGCGACGCGGTCCTCCATGAAGGCGACCGCTTCCGGGTAATCGACGGCATGGTCCGAGATGCGCCACTCGAGTGTTGGGGTCATGTCCTGCCGGGATTGTGTGCTTGATTCAAGATGGACGATTTGGTATTCCCCTGTCTCCTCGTTGGCAAGGCCCTCTTCCGCCAAGGCTTCGGGGATTCTACCAGATGCGGCCGTGGCGGAACTGGTAGACGCGCACGCTTGAGGTGCGTGTGACGTAAGTCGTGGGAGTTCGAGTCTCCCCGGCCGCACCATCGTCTCTCCGAGGTCCTTATCTTTTGGGATAAGGACCTCGTGAGTCCCCCCCGTTAAGCCTGAGGAAAAATCAACGCGACCGAGGGGAAGTAGCTTCGGTATCGTTGGACATCTCGGGTGAGCAGGGGAACGCCCGCTACGGCGGCGTGAGCGCCGATGAAGAAATCCGGCAGAACACCGTTGCGAATGCCTCCAGCAGCGCGATAGCGCTGGAACACCTTTCCTGCCAGGAACAAAGCTGCCCGTGGCAACGGCTCCACAGCGATCCCCGCCGCCAACAGCATGGAATCCAAATCTTCGATCCGCCCGTAGCCGATGGACAATTCGGCATATATGACGTCGTTGACCACCAAGCGGCCGCGAAGCGATGCCGCCTCAAGCTGCCTAACCGACCATTCGGCCCACACCGGATCATCTGTCACCAAGTCCAACAAGACATTGGTGTCGATCAGGACCACGTCAGCGATCCCCTCGAGTCAGCGCCATGATCTGGTCGGTCGAAAGGTGGCGCCCGGCGTGGCCGCGCAATTGCGCGAATCGACTAACGGGATGATCGGCGGGAGACTTGAGCAAGACCACCCGCCCGTCCGAGGCCACCTCGAATTCGACCGAGTTGCCAGGTTCCAGGCCAAGCAGGTCTCGCACCGGTTTGGGGATGGTAACTTGGCCCTTGCTGGTGATGATAGTGGCCATGGCCCCTCGGTATTACCGGACTCAAAGTTGGTAATACATAGCACGAGTGGGGCGCCGATTCCAGCCCTCAGCCCCTCACCCCTTCTCCTTATTCGCCGCCAGCTTGGCCTTCAACACCACCGACGCGCGCCAGAAGCCCAGGCCCTGGCCATCGACGAAATGGACGTGGCGGTCGGCCATGAAGTCGCCGACCAGGCAAGTCATCACGGTGGCGTCCGAGCGCGCGGTACCGAACACGATCTCGCCCGCCGCCTCGGCCTCGGCCAGCACCGCCTCGATGCGGGCCGCCTCGTCCTCGCTGACGTCGAGCACTAAGCGCGGCCCGCCGGCCAGCTTGCGGTAATCCGAGCGTTCGGCCACGGCGCGGCGATATTTGATGATATCAACCGGGCCGAATTTGCCCCCCAAGGCATGGGCGGTGGCCATGATCATCCCGCCGATCACGGCGCGGACCATGCGCCGCACGCGCCGCCAGCCGAATTCAGTATGGGCTTCAATGGCTAGGCTGTGGCGGGAGGGAACCGCCCGCGGCGCTAGGTGATCGCCATCGCCCAACGGCGAGGCATCGACGGTCGGCACCACCGCCTCGATCCGCCCCTGCAACCGGGCCAGCGCGCCCAGCCCGGCTAGCCCCGGCTGGGTGGAATCGGCGATGACGCACAGCACGATGCCGCGCCGCGCCGGGAACGGCCGCCAACGGCAGGACAGACCCTCGATACCCGGCAATTCGCCCGGAGCCGGGTCGAAGCGCCAGCGCGCATCGGCCTTGACCCAGGAATCGGCGGCGGGGGCACCGGCGCCCAGGAACAGGCCGAAGGAATTTCCGTTACCGAAATCGTGCAGCGCCGCCAGGGTTTCCAGCCCGGCCTCCTCCAGCGCCGAGACCGGCACCATGCCGATGCGCAAGCCAATGTCGAACTCGGTCTGGGACCAATGGGCCAGCGCCGCCAGCGCCGATCGGGTGGCGTCATGGCATTCCGGCGGCACCGCCGCGATAGCGCCGTCACCGCCGAACTGCACCGCCGGCGGCTCGCCGTCTCGGCGCGCCACCGCCCCGAGCGCCGCCACCACCGCCCCCGCGACGAAGTTGACATCGCGGTCACGCCCCGCCCCTGCCAGCTTGGTGCTGCCCACCACATCGGCGACCGCCAGCCACCAATCGCCCCCCAAGCGCTGATAGCGAGAGGGATCGTGACCCTCGGTGGCAAAATCGTGGATGGCGGGCAGACCCATGATCGACTCCTTTGTCTCCGCCATGGTGCCCAATTTGGCGGCGGGATGCTATAAGGGTCAATCCGCAACCTCTGGTCCGACCGATGCTGAAGCTGCCCACCCTCGCCCTCGTGGCCCTCGCCTTCGTCCTGACGCCATCAATTTCGCCTGTACAGGCCGGCAATCCGACCTCGCGCGAACAGATCAAGCTGAGTTTCGCCCCTCTGGTGCGTCAGGCGGTGCCGGCGGTGGTCAATATCTACACTAGGCGCGTGGTTCGCACCGCCGCCTCGCCGCTTTTGGCTGATCCCTTCTTCCGCCAGTTTTTCGGCGGCAATCTGCCGCCCGGCATGACCCGCGAGCGGGTGCAGAATTCCCTGGGCTCGGGGGTGATCGTCGGGGCCGAGGGGGTGGTGGTGACCAACCACCACGTCATCGCCCAGGCCGATGAGGTCACCGTGGTACTGTCCGACCGCCGCGAATTCGAGGCCAAGGTGATCGGCTCGGACGAACGCTCGGACATCGCCGTGCTGAAGATCGACACCAAGGGCGAGAAGCTGCCGACACTGGCCTTCGGCGATTCCGACGCGCTGGAGGTCGGCGATCTGGTGATCGCGGTGGGCAACCCGTTCGGCGTCGGTCAGACGGTGACCAGCGGTATCGTCTCGGCCCTGGCCCGCACCAATATCGGCGTGTCCGACTATCGCTCGTTCATCCAGACCGACGCGGCGATCAATCCCGGCAATTCCGGTGGCGCCCTGGTGGATATGGACGGCCACCTGATCGGCATCAACACCGCGATTTATTCCCAGACCGGCGGCTCGGTGGGCATCGGCTTCGCCATTCCCAGCTCGCTGGTCAAGGCGGTGCTAACCTCGATCACCCAAGGCGGCAAGATGGTTCGGCCCTGGCTGGGAGCGGGCGGCGAGGCGGTCACCCAGGACATCGCCCAAAGTCTCAAACTGGCCCGCCCGGCCGGAGTGATCATCAACCAGATCGCCAAGGATGGCCCGGCAGCCAGGGCCGGGCTACACCTGGGCGACGTCATTACCGCCGTCCAGGGCCGCGAGGTCGATGACCCCGAGGCTTTGCGCTTCCGTTTGGCCACCCTGCCCTTGGGTGGCGATGCCCACCTCACCGTGCTGCGCGACGGCACTGAACGGGAGATCGAAATCCGCCTGACTCCGCCGCCGGAGGACCCGCCACGCGATACGACCAATATCACTGGCGCCAATCCTCTGTCGGGGGCGACGCTTGCCAACCTCAACCCGGCACTGGTCGAGGAGATCGGGCTCGGTCCGGTCGCAGGTGGGGTGGTGGTGTTGCGCATTGATGGGGGCTCGATCGCCCAGCACCTGCAAATTCAGCCGGGTGACATCCTCCTTGCCGTCAACGACCACAAGGTCGCCAGCGTGTCCGAGGCCAAGCGCTTGCTGGCGGCCGATGCCCGCGGCTGGCGGGTGACACTCAGCCGTGGCGGTCAGACCCTGTCCCTGATGATCAACGGGTGAGCACGCTGTTCGAGCAGGACGAGGATCGTCCCCTGGCCGATCGCCTCCGGCCCAAAAGCCTCGACGAGGTGGTTGGCCAGGACCACCTGCTGGCGGCGACGGCGCCCCTGGGGCGGATGCTGGCGGCCGGGCGATTGGCCTCGCATGTGTTGTGGGGGCCACCCGGTTGCGGCAAGACCACCATCGCCCGCCTACTGGCCGACCGCGCCGGCCTGGCCTTTGAGCCATTGAGCGCAGTGTTCTCCGGGGTCGCGGATCTGCGCAAGGTGTTCGAGGCGGCGCGCAAGCGGCGCGAAATCGGCCAGGGCACCCTGTTATTCGTCGATGAGATTCACCGCTTCAACCGCGCCCAGCAGGATGGGTTCCTGCCCTATGTCGAGAACGGCACGGTGGTGCTGGTCGGCGCCACCACCGAAAACCCCTCCTTCGAACTGAACGGCGCCCTGTTATCGCGCTGCCAGGTGATGGTGCTGCACCGGCTCGACAATGCCGCGTTGGAAACCCTGGTCGAACGGGCCGAGGCCACGTTGGGCCACAAACTACCACTCGACGACGACGCCCGCGCTGCGCTGAAAGCTTTGGCCGACGGGGATGGCCGCTACCTGCTTAACTTGGTTGAAGCGCTGGCCCCGCTGCCGCCCGAGCCGATGCTCGACGCCCAAGGCCTGGCCCAGGTGGTGCAGAAGCGGGCACCGGCCTATGACAAGGACCGCGAGGGCCATTACAACCTGATCAGCGCCCTGCACAAATCCCTGCGCGGCTCCGACACCGACGCCGCTTTGTACTGGATGGCCCGCATGCTGGATGGCGGCGAAGACCCGCTGTTCCTGGCCCGCCGCCTGACCCGTTTCGCCGTCGAGGATATCGGTCTGGCCGATCCCAACGCGGTGGTCCAGGCGCTAGCCGCCTGGGACGTCTACGAGCGCCTGGGCAGCCCAGAGGGCGAACTGGCCCTGGCCCAATTGGTGATCTATTTGGGGACCGCGCCCAAATCCAACGCCGCCTACAAGGCCTTCGGCGCGGTCAAGCGCTCGGCCAAGGAGACCGGCAGCCTGATGCCGCCGATGCATATCCTCAACGCGCCCACCCGGATGATGAAGGATCTGGGTTATGGCACAGGCTACCAATACGACCACGACACCGCCGATGGGTTCTCGGGCCAGAACTACTTCCCTGACGGCATGCCACGGCAGCACTTCTACAATCCAGCCGAACGCGGCTTTGAGCGCGAGATAAAAAAACGACTGGATTACTGGGAGAAATTGCGGCGACGTAAGCAATCAGACTAAAATTGTCACAAACACGACACCATGTAGTGGTTCCGACATTTATTTTATTTCTATATTGTGTTGTTTTAGGTTTTATTTTAGCGCAGTCTGACCCAACGGCATAGCAATGACGTCTTGCCGCTGGAGTTAAATCACATGATCAAAGTCGAAGCCCTGCTCGCCTTCCTCGTCACCGCCGGCAAGGGTGTCAGCACCGCCGAACGCCAGGCCGAGGCGCGGGTCAAGACCAACGAATATTTCGACTTTGATCGCAAGGAGCTGCGCGATCTCGGCATGCTCGCCACCGTCCAGGGCGTCGCCGCCCAGATCGAATCCCTGCGCGCCGCCGCCACCGATCCCGGCCAAATCGAAGCCTACGACGCCTCGCTGTCGGTATTCAAAGTGTGGACCGACGCCAAGGACGCCGCCTGAGCGGCCGTGGAAACGAAGAGCCGGCAGTCGCCGGCTCTTTTTACCCTCACCCCTTCTTCTCCTCCGCCGATTTGACTTCGGCCGGCGGCGCGGCAACTGGAGCGGCGGGTTCGGCCGGACGGGCCGCTTGGATGTCCTTTTCCAAATCCTGGAACGCCTTGGAGGCCCGAACCTTGCTTTCCAGCAATTCGTTCTTGTGAATCTGATCGACCAGAATGCGGTTGGCGCCGCCCAGGGGGTAGCGCACCAACACATAGGCGCGGTAAGTCGCCCCCGATGGCACCAGCTTTTTCTGGGTGATGTCGTAGCCCGACAGGTTGACTTCGGTGATCAGGTTCGAGGTTACCCGTTCGCTTTCGATCGCCACCTTGCCATCCTCGGCGGCACCGGATTCCGACAGGAATTCCTTCATCTTCGACGACAGCCGGCTGTTGATGCGGTCGGCCAGCGCCCGCTTGGCGCCCATCACCGCCTTGTCGAAGGCCAGTTGCAGATCGCCCGAAGTGGCGGCACCGGGCGCATAGATGGCGACGTCGTCGGCCGGAGGGTTCATGTACCAGGACGGCACCTCGGCGGCGGCCTGCTTGACCTGATCGGTTCGGGCCTCCTGCTTTAGCTGCTCCTGTTGCGCCGTCCAAGCCGGCGTGCCGGGATCGGCTGTTGGGGCGCAATTGGCAAGAGCAAGCGCGGCACAGGTTCCGGCGAGTACGCGAATCTTCATGTCTTCCTCCGTGTCAGCGCATTCAGCGCCTCGTCGATGGTGGTGATTTCGTGATCAAGCGAAAGGCCGTCCCGCGACAGGTCGCGCAGATCAATCAAGGCGGTCTCGGCCCGGCCGTAATCGCCTTTTTTGAGGTAGGCCAGAGCGGCGCCATAGAAGTGGTCGGCGGCAAGGCCCAAGCGGTTCGCGTTGTAGTGGATGACGGCCGCGTTGTAATAGGCGAAGCCGTTGGCAGGATCGGCCTCGATGGCCATGCGATAGGCAGCCAGCGCCCGCTCGGAGGCGCCCTTGCGACCGTTGAGGTAGCCCAGCGCGTTGAGCGCGGCGACGTTGCCGCGATCAAGCGCCACCGCCGCCAGGATCGACGGTTCGGCGCCACCGTAATCCCCATCGGCCAAGAGCACCCTACCCTTCAGCAGATGGCCGCCCGGCCGGGCGGGTTCAGCGGCGATGGCAGCCTCGGCCGCCTGCAGGGCGCCCGCATGGTCGCCCTCGGCCAGGAGCCGCTCCCCCATGGCCACACCTCCGGTTTCCGCCATCGGCAGCTTGATTGCCAAACGCACCGGTTCCGCCGCAGGATCGTCGAAGGCGGCGATCCCGTCATTGGGGATGGTGCCGGCCAAGCGGCGGGCAAGATCGTCGGTGACCCGCAGTATCTGCTCGTCGCGCAGATTGGTGGCGGCGTCGAAGATTCCCATCGCCACCCCCACCGCCGATAGGCCGACACCGCCACCCCGGCTGCTGGCGGTGTGATGGCCCTCCCACAGCACGGCGCCGTCGGCGGCACGAATCACCCTGAGGTCGGCGCCGACGGTGACGCTGGAATAAACCCCATAAAAGCTGGAGCCATAATCGGTAACCGTTCCGGTCAGCAACGCCGAACAATGCAGCGCTTCGCCAAGCCGGCGGTGCCGCTCGGGGCCGTTCGGCACCTCCGCCAGGACATGGTCGATCCGCTCCAGCTTGACCTCGCGCCGCGCCTGGGGAGCCAGATGGGCGAACAGGGCCAAGCGCACACGGGCCGCATCCTCGGGAGACACCGACGTGCCGTCGGCCACATCGAGCGGCAGGATGGCGATACAATCGGGCGGCACCGCCTTCCACTGCGGGCCGACTCGATAGACCACCTGATTGGGCCAGAAATCCGGTGGCCCCAGCCCGGCATTGCGATCGACATAGATTGGATCGCTACAGCCGGCCAGCGATAGCACCAAACCGGCCAGGATCCAGCAGCGGCGGCTCATGGCCCCTCCACCACGCCGTAGCCGCGCTTGACCAGCCGGGCATCGGCACGAGGGATCTCCAGCAGTCGCCCCTTCAACTCGTCAATCCCATAGGCATCGCGAAACTCCACCCGCGTGCGGGTGGCCACCACCAGCAGATACTCGTCGGCGATGCGGGCGCCCTCCGGCACATTGGCCGGAAAACCGACCCGTAATCCATAGCGCGGCGCGCCAGCACCGGTAGGCACCGTTCCAGCCTTCGCGAAGTAATTGTCGGAATCGAATTTGTTGGGAAACAGGCGGGTGACCGGACTGGCGGATTGATCGTAGGGCAACCACTGAAACACCGTGATGTACATCGGCTGGCTGGGTTCGATCCCCATCGACAGCTCGTCACCGTCACGGAACACCCGTGTCTCCATCCGCAGGGTGAAATCGAAGCCGGGATCAGGCTGACCCTTGGCGATGACCACATCGGCGTCCAGCGACACTTGGCAGGTGCGGAAGCCTGCCAGCGGGCCGTCACGGGTGACCGCCCGACGATCACGCACGGCGGCAATGTCGCCATCAACCATGCTCCAGGCGGCACGGTGGAGCGAGCACTCGGCCGCCTCACCCTTTTCGGTGCAGATTTGGGTATCCTCGGACGCCACCCGCTCGCCCAGACGCGCCCTCAGCGCCGCCTCCCGCGCCAGCCGTTCGGCGGCGCGGCAGGCATCGGCCTCGGTCATTTCCGGCCCGAACACCCGCTCGGCCTTGCCCGCCACCCATTCGGCCCGCGCCGGCAGGGCGAGGAGCGACAGCAGGGCGACGAGGGCGGCGAGGCGGGTCATTTTCGCCCGACGACGAAGACGACGCGGCCAAGCGACTGCTGGTAGAACACCTCGGGATCGACTTCCTGGCGCGATGGCGGCTCGGTCGCCAGCGACACCTTGAGGAATTCGGCGATGGAATCGGCGTTGACCCCAAACCATGTGTACGCAACCTCCTTGCCGCCCACCATCGCGACGGTGATACCGACCAAATCGCCATAGACGTCGAAAATCGGGCCGCCGCTGCTGCCATGTTGGATTCGCGCCGTCATCTGAAATTCAGTCGGGTCGTCCTCGTAACCGCTTTCCTTGTTGATGCTTCCGTCGGTCACGGTTGGGGCATCGGAACCAAGGACTTGGGTCAGAGGATACCCCATCACAAGAATGCGACGACCGGCCCGCGGCTGCACCAGCATCGACAGCGGAAACCCATCCTCGTCCGGGAAAGGCTCCATCAATTCGAGCAAGGCGATATCGGCCCGCTTGGAGGCGGCATAGACCCGGGCGACACGCATTTCGTTCCGGCCATTGCGCACGGCGAATTTTTTGCCGTCCTCGACGACGTGACGATTGGTCAGGACCAGCCGCCCACCCTCCAGCACCATGCCACTGCCCGACCATTCGGGCTGAAACGGCCAGGCCGGCGGCAGATTGGGGGCGATCGGCTTGCCTGGCTCGGCCGGGGGTGTCACCGTCGCCTCGCGCACTGGCGGCGCCAGCACTCCCGGCGCCCCCGGCTTGCCGGGCGCCACCGGAATTTTCTCCACCGGCAGGGTCTCGGCGCCCTCGATCCAGGCGGTGATCGCCTCAGCGCGGGCGGCATCGCCCTTGGCGGCGAATTGGTCGGCGGCGTGGCGGCGATGGGCCATGGCGATGTCGCGCTTGCCCAACGCCCATTGCAGGGCGCCCAAAGCATCCTCGGCATGGGGCGCGAAGGGATGGCGGCGGACGAAATCGTCAAGCTGGGCCAGCGCCCCGTTGCGATTGCTGGTGGCGGCGAATTTGGCGCGGGCTACCGCCACCTCCTCCGAATCGGGCAGGTCGCGAGCCAGCGCCGCCAATTCTGCCTCGCCCTCTGCCCGCTTGCCGGCACGCTCAGCGACCTGGGCCAGCACCAAACGGGGAGCTACCGCGCCGCTGTCGCTGCGCAAAGCGGCGCTGGCGTCGCGAGCGGCATCGTGAAAGCGCCCCAGCGCCAGTTCGGCCTGAGCCATCCCAGCCAGGCCGTCGGCATCGTCCAAGCTCTCGGTCGAGGCGTGTTCGAAATATTCCAGCGCTTGGGCAGGCTTGCCGACGCCAAGATAGATCCGCCCCAGCGCCAGATCCAATTGCCGCGCCCGCTCCGGCGTATCGACATCGACCCCCTTGAGCAGGGCCAACGCCCGATCAAAGCGCTCGACTTCGATCAGCGCCTCGGCGCGGCGGAGATCATCCTGCGGCGCGGCAAGGCCCAACCGGGGCACCCCGACCAAGCCGAGAACAACGGCAACCAGGATCAGGCGCACTCTCATTCCCGTCGGCCCCCCAGCCGGACTCGGCAGCACACGAAACCGCCGCAGTTCATCCAGACCATGCAACCAAGAACATTATCGAATGGGAACGAAAAGTCAACATTCGGAATCGGTAGGGAAAGTCACCCCACCGCCCGCAGCAATCCCGCCAGCAGCGCCGCCGTTTCGGCATCGGCAACCCCATCGACACGGCCGGGGCGGAAATGGCGCTGGAACGCCACCATCGCCGCCGCTGGGTCGGTGGTGTCATAGCCGTACTCGGCCAGCATCACCACCGCCTCGCCATTCGCCTCGGCCGTCTCTGGCCACAGCCCGATACCCTGATCCGCCAACGCCTCCCAGGGAAATAGCTCACCGGGGTCCTGCTTGCGGCTGGGAGCGACGTCGGCATGGCCGACCACATTGCGGGGCGGGATCGGGTGCCGGCTCAAAATGCCCTGGGCCAGGCCCACCAAGGCGGCGATCTGGGCCTGGGGGAATGGGCGATAGCCGAATTCGTGGCCGGGATTGACCAACTCGATGCCGATCGAGCGGGAATTGACGTCAGCCTCACCCCGCCACCACGAGCGACCGGCGTGCCAGGCGCGCATCCCTTCCTCGACCAGGGCGTGGACCGAACCGTCCTCGTCGATCAGGTAATGGGCGGACACTTCGGCTTTGGAATCGCACAGCCGAGCCAGCGCCGCCTCGGCGCTGGTCATGCCGGTATAGTGCAGCACCAGCATGTCGATTTCGCCTTTGCGCGGCCCGAAATTGGGCGAGGGCGTTGCGATCATCCTTTGCGCCTTAGTTCGATTGCCGCCACCCCGGCCACCGTCAACAGGCCGCCGATCACCTTGAACGGCGTCACCGCCTCGCCCAGCACCAGCGCCCCGGCGGCAAAGCCGATCACCGGCCCCAAGAGGGTGAACGGCACCACCAGGCTGACCGGGTGTTTGGCCAGCAGACGATACCACATTGTATAGGCGATCACCGAGGACCCCAGGGTGGTGAAGGTCACGCCTGCCCAGGCGCGCCAGCCCGCCGAGGTGATGGCCGCCACTTGGCCGTGCTCAAAAACCAAGGACAGCACCAGCACCATCGGCGCCGCCAGCACCGAGACCCAGGCATTGATCACCAAAGGCGGAATGTCGCCGATCCGCTTGATCAGAATATTGGCCACCGCCCACAGGAAGATGGATAAGGCGATGATGGCCAGCGGCGCCAATTTGGCGTGGCCGGGGGCGCCGGCCAGCAGGGCGACACCGGCGAAGGCCAGGGCCATGCCGATCACGCAGCGGCGGTCGGGGCGGTCGCCGAACCAGACCCAGGCCAGCAATACGCTGAACGGCACGCCCAACTGAATGGTCACCGCCGCCGAACCGGCATCGGCCTCCCGAAGTCCGACAAACAGCAGCGCGAAATGCCCTACCCCCAAGGTCGCCGTCAGCACGGCCAGCCTCGGGATTTGATCCAGGCGGGGGCGGAACAGTGGCGCCAGCAGCAGCCCGGCGACGCTGAAGCGGATGGTGGTCAGGGCGAAGGGCGGCAATTCGGCCAGGGCCAGCTTGCCGGCGACGAAATTCAGGCCCCACAGAAACACCACCAGCAAGGCGGCAGCGGTGTCGGCGGGACCCAAACGGGCATTCACTTGCCCATTTCCTCGCGCTTGGTTTCCAGGTCCAGCCAGCGTTCCTCGGCCGCCGCCAGTTCGGCGCGGGCGGCATCAAGCCGGCCGGCGGTGGCATCGAAAGCGGCGCGGTCGCGGCCGTACAAGCCGGGATCGGTCAGGCGAACCTCCAGCCGGGCGATTTCACTGGCCAGGGTGTCAAGCCGCCCCGGCAATTCCTCCAATTCGCGGGTTTCCTTGTAGGACATGCGCGCTGGAGCCTTGGCCCGCGCCAGCTCCTCGGCCTTAGCCGCTTTGGCTGGTGTCGCCTCCACTTCGCGTGGCCGCTGGGCCAGATAATCGGTGTAACCGCCGACATATTCCCGCGCCTCGCCGTCGCCCTCGACCGCGATCACGCTGGTCACCAGGCGGTCGAGGAAGTCGCGGTCGTGGCTGACCACCAGCAGAGTCCCCTCGTACTCGGCCAGCATCTCTTCCAGCAGATCGAGTGTGTCCATGTCGAGATCGTTGGTCGGCTCGTCGAGGATCACCAGGTTGGACGGCTTGGCCAACAGCTTGGCCAGCAACAGGCGATTGCGCTCACCGCCCGACAGCGCCTTGACCGGGGTATGGGCCTGGGCTTCGGAAAACAGGAAGTCCTTCATGTAGCCGACCACATGCTGGGGCCGGCCGCGCACCCAGACATTGTCGCCGCGCCCATCGGTCAGAGTGTCCCACACACTTTTCTCGGGGTCCAACTGGGTACGCCGCTGGTCGAACAGGGCGATCTCCAGATTGGTGCCCAGCCGCACCGTGCCGGCGTCCGGCTCCAACTCGCCCACCAGCAGGCGCAACAGGGTTGTCTTGCCGGCGCCATTGGGGCCGAGGAAGCCGACCCGGTCGCCACGCAGGACGCGGGTGGAGAAATCCTTGATCACCACCCGCTCGCCGAACGACTTGGCGACGTTGGTAGCCTCGATCACCAGCCGGCCCGAGACCTCGCCGGCCTCGGCCTCCAATTTGACCTGACGAGAGGAGTCCGTCTTGGCCTGGATGGTCGCGGCGCGCTCCTGCCGCAGCGTCTTCAGGGCGCGCAGCCGCCCCATGTTGCGCTTGCGCCGGCCGGTGACGCCGCGCGACAGCCAATGCAGCTCCTGGCGCATGTGGGTGTTCATGCGCTGGATCTCGGCTTCCTCGGCGGCGTAAACCTCCTCCTGCCAGGCCGGGAAGGCGGCGAAACCCAGCTCGGAGCGGCGCACCACGCCACGCTCCAGCCACAGGGTCTGGTGCGACACAGTTTCCAGGAAGCGGCGATCATGGCTGATCAGCACCAGCGCGCCGGCATAGGCCGCCAGCCATTCCTCCAGCCACAGGATGGTGGGCAGGTCCAGATGGTTGGTGGGTTCGTCGAGCAGCAGAGCGTCAGGCGCCGAAACCAGGGCGCGGGCCAAGGCGGCGCGACGGCCCTCGCCGCCCGACAGCAAGGTGGGATTGCGGTCACCGCCCAGCTTGAGGGCGTCGAGGACCGCCTCGACCCGATAAAGTTGGTCGGCCTCGGCCGGCGGCAGCCCCCCGGCCACATATTCGGTGACACTGCCCCCGGTCAGCAGCGGGTCCTGGCCCAAAACGGCGATGCGAGTGCCGGGCTGAACGAAGCGTTCGCCCGAATCGGGGGCGATCTCGCCTGCCAGCACCTTCAGCAGGGTTGATTTGCCCGAGCCGTTACGGCCGACCAGACAGGTCTTCTCGCCCCGCCCGATCCAGGTGGTGACCCCTTCGAACAGCGGCGCACCGCCGAAGGTGAGGCGGACATCGCGCAGCGCCAAGAGCGGGGGAGCGGCCATGTCAGCCCAACCGCGCCAGAAGATCGGCGGCGAACACAGACAGCGTATCGTCGCGCGCGCCCATCACCACGATGCGGTCACCCGGTCGCGCCAGCTCGACCAGACGGTCGCCGCAAGCAGCGCGGTCGGCCAAAGCAAAGGCAGCACGGCCCCGCTCCGCCACGCCCTCGACGATATCCTGGCTGGTCACAGATCGATCAACGGTGCCGCCGAAATAGACCGGGTCGGGCATCACCAGCACATCGTCAGCGCCCATGCGGCCGGCGAAGCACTCGATGAACCCCTGCTTCATCAGGCGTAGCGGGCCGAAGCCGTGGGGCTGGAACAGGATCAGCAAGCGGCCGGGGAAGGAATGCAGCGTGGCCAGCGTCGCGGCGATCTTGTCGGGGTTGTGGGCGAAATCGTCGATCACGGTGATTCCGCCGACGCTGCCGACCACGTCCAGCCGGCGGCGGATGCCGGCGAAGCCCTCCAGCGCCGCCACCGCGTCGGCGAGCGTCAGACCGACGGCCCGCGCCGTCGCCAGCGCCGCCAGGGCGTTGGCGACATTGTGGGCGCCGGGCACACCCAGGCGCAGCGATACCATCGCCCCGCCCCGCTCGGTGACTGTGAAGGCGATACCGTCGGGGGCGGGAACCAGATCGGTGCCAAGAAGATCGGCAGTCGAATCGGTCAGGCTGTAGCTCACCACCCGCTCGGGCGGCAGGGTGGCGGCCAGCGCCGCTGTCTCGTCGTTGTCGCGGTTGAGCACCACATTTAGCGCCTTCAGAGCGAAATCGCGGAACAGGGCGCGCAATTCGTCGAGGGATTTGTGGTCCAGAGCGATGTTGTTGATCACCGCGACCGAGGGCCGGTAATGGGCGATGGAACCGTCGCTCTCATCGACCTCGCTCACGAACACCTCGCCGCCGCCGACCAGGGCACTGGCGAAGGGGGTGTCGGCGGTGACAAAGTTCTTCATCACCGCGCCGTTCATCACCGTGGGGCGGCGGCCAGCGCGGTCCAGCATCCAGGCGACCATGCCGGTAGTGGTCGATTTGCCGCTGGTGCCGGCGACGCCGATGGACGCGGCAGATTGATTGAACAAGTCCGCCAGCAATTCGGCGCGGGTGATCATGCGGCAGCCCAAGGCTCGTGCCGCTTGCACGTCAGGCACCGTGTCCTCCACCGCCGCCGAGGTCACCAGAACCTGGTCGGATCGGGTGATTCCGCTGCCGTCCTGGGGGAACAAATCGATACCCTGGGCGCGCAAATAATCGAATTTCGGCGTGGTGCGCCCCTGGTCGAGGGCGCGATCCGACCCGGCCACCGCGATGCCACGGGCCTGAACGATCAGGGCCAGCGGCAGCATGCCGCTGCCGCCGATACCACAGAAGAAATAAAGGCTGTTTCGTTCCATCGGCGGAAGCTACAATCTGCCCGGTGCCGTGGCAAGGGATTATAGCTGGAATGGGCGGAAGTAGTATTAGAATAGGCGTGGTGGCGCCGTCTTCCCGTATCGAGCCCGCCCTCGCCGACAAAGTCTTGCACCTGGCTGGAACTCTGCAACGAGAGCGCCAGATGGAGATTTGCTTCCATCCCCAATGCTTTTACTCGTCCGGTCATTTTGCTGGCGACGATGCCCAACGCACCCAGGCTTTTCTTGACGTCGCCAACGACGACAGCTTCGACGCCCTGTGGTTCGCCCGTGGCGGCTACGGGTCGTGCCGCCTGGCCGAGGCGCTGATCCCCAGCCTGAATGCCGCCGCCCGGCGCAAAACCTATCTCGGCTATTCCGACGCCGGCTCGCTGCTGGCTGCCCTGTACAAAGAAGGCTGCGCCGTCGC
>Ga0316222_1002742_pt1 | contig 18379 bp, 17 predicted proteins | sample TBH18011metaG_FD_206008 | JGI IMG/M metagenome (GOLD analysis project Ga0316222, IMG submission 206008) | Freshwater microbial communities from Trout Bog Lake, Wisconsin, USA - TBH18011 | ecosystem: Environmental > Aquatic > Freshwater > Lake > Hypolimnion/Profundal zone | place: USA: Wisconsin...
GGCGTTGGCGTTGGTTCCGGTGGTGCCTGCGACGGCGGTGTCTTTCACCAGGGGCTGGGTTTGCGCCTGGGCCTGGGCGGTGAGGGTAAGTACGCCCAGCATCAGGCTGTAACGCAGGCGGTGGGCGCGGTGGCGGGGGAGGTTGTGTGGCGACATGGGGGTCTAGCGATTTAAATGTGGCGATAGAGAGAGGAACTGGTGCGCGTACGGGCGGTGGCTTTGCGTTAGTTCACCAGAATGCTGTGTGGCTCGCGTCCGACCGGCACCGTGCGCAGCGCCTTGCGGGTGGCGGTGTCGATGATGGTCATGTCGTCCGACATGCCGTTGGCCACATACAGGCGGCTGCCGTCGGGGCTCAGCGCCAGGCCCCAGGCGCGCTTGCCGACCAGCGCCAGGCCGCGCACGGTGCGCGTGGCAACGTCGACTTCGGCCACGTGGTTGGCGCGCCCGAGTGCGACCCACGCCGTTTTGCCGTCGCTGCTCATCAGCATGCCAACCGGCGTGATGTCGGCCGAGCGCATGCCGGTGATTTCAAACGTCAGCGTCTGGCGCACTTTCATGCTTTGGGTGTCGATGATGCTGACGCTGGAGCTGAGCTCGTTGGTGACCCACAGCTCCGCACCGTCGGGTGTCAGGGCGAAGCGGCGCGGACGCATGCCGGTTTTCACCTGGGCCGCTATTTTGCGTTTCGCTACATCCACGGCATAGACCGTGTTGGCCACTTCGGACGTCACATACACCGTCTTGCCGTCGCTGGTGGCCAGCACGCCTTCGGGCTCGGCGCCGGTTTTGATGGAAAACAGCGCGCTGCGGCTGGCCACGTCGTAGGCCGCCAGTTGGCTACCGTCTTCAATCGATACATAGGCCGTTTTGGCGTCCGGTGACAGCGCAAAAATTTCCGGGCTTTCGCCGGTTGGAATATCGCTCACCAGGCTGGCGCTGTGCAGGTCAATGATGCCAATCTGGTTGCTGTCGCCGCAGGCCACCATGATGCGTTGCTTGCCGTCGCTCCAGGCCATGTGGCGCGGGCGCAAACAGACGGCAATGGAGCGAATGACGCGGCCATCGGCATCGAGTTGCAGCACGGCATTGTCTTTTTCGCTGCTGACAAAGACATCGGCTTGGGCACGACCGGCGCCGGTGAGTGCGCTCAGTGTGGTGACGATGGTCAGTGCCGCCAGCCAGTGTGCACGGGCATGTGGAACAGGTGGTTGTCTCATGATTGTTTCTTTTTGGAACAGTGGGCGCCGTGTGTCCGGCGTTGTGTTGCAGTTCGCAATAACGGTGCCAGTTACCCCGGCGCAAGCGCGTGCGGGCGCGCCATTCCTGAGGGGGCGGTCCGCGTCGGTTCGCACGGTCAGGACAAACCCGTAGTCGGTGTGGCGCGGCATGGATGTTGCAGACGCAGCACGCACCAGCACACCACGCCATGCTTTCGAAACGGTGTGCCAGACCGAGCAGAACATGAGACAGATCAACAAAAAAAGCGGGGCCGTCGTTGGATTTTTACTAGGGGTTTCACTGGCGCAGGCGCAGACCGCGCCACAGACGCCGCCGCAAGCAGAAGTCGCATTAGCAGCGCCAGCGTCCGACGCCACATCGGCGCTGGACGAGATGGTGGTGTCGGCGTCGCGGGCTGAAGAGCGCAGTTTCAACATTCCGGGCGCGGTGCAAAGCGTGGACCGCGACGTGATTCAAAACAGTGGTCCCCAGGTCAATTTGTCGGAATCGCTGGTGCGCATACCGGGCCTGACCATTTTGGACCGCGAGAACTATGCGCAGGACTTGCAGGTGTCGATCCGGGGCTTCGGCGCCCGCTCAGCCTTCGGCATTGCCGGTGTGCGTTTGTTTATCGATGGCATTCCCGCCACCACACCCGATGGCCAGGGTGAGGCTTCGTCCATCAGTCTGACATCGACTGACCATATTGAAGTGCTGCGCGGCCCGTTGGCAGAGATGTATGGCAACTCCTCCGGTGGCGTGATCCAGGCGTTCACCCGTGCGGCGCCGGCCACGCCCACCGTTGACTCCCAATATGACAGTGGTTCCTTCGGAATGCACCACTCCGATGTCCAGTTTGGCGACACCGTTGGCACGATTGGCATGCTGGGCGACTTCAGCTCGTTCTCCACGGCCGGTTATCGCACCAACAGCGCGGCCCAACGCGATCAGTTCAACGGCACCATGCGCCTCACGCCCAACGACCAGACCCAGGTCAATCTGGTGTTCAATCAGTTTGTGAGTACGGCGCAGGATGCCCTGGGTCTGACGGCGCAGCAAATGGCGCGCGACCCGACGCAGGCCGGCGTCGGTGCGGTGGCGAACGCGACGGGCAAGGACCTGTCGCAGGACCAGGTTGGTGGCTCCGTGGTTTATGCCATGGACGCCGACAGTTCGGTCACGGCGCATGCCTACTTCGGTACGCGGGTGAACCTGCAGTACCAGGCGTCGTCGGCGAGCAGCGGAACCTGGGTCGGACTGGACCGCCATTACTACGGTGTTGGCGCGCAGTACAACGAACACACGGCGTGGGCGAATATGCCGGTGGACTGGGTCAGTGGTTACAACTATGACCTTTCGCGCGAATTCCGCCAGGGTGGCCTCAGTTCGTCGGGTGGGCCGATAGGCACCTTCACGCGTGACGAAGACGACCAGGGCCAGAACAGCGACTTCTTTACCCAGGCGCGCGCCATGGTATCGGAACGGGTGGCGTTGACCGGTGGCCTGCGGTACAGCACGGTGCAGCTCAGCAGCGCCGACTACATGACGAACGGCAGCAGCGGTTCGGGTGGCGTCATATACCAGGCCACCACCCCGGTGCTGGGGGTGACTTGGTTTGCGACGGATCACCTGAATCTGTATGCCAATGCCGGCCAGGGCTTTGAAACGCCGACCCTGGCGGAAATGACGTATCAGGCCACCTCGTCCGTCACCGTGGCCGAGCGGTTTAATACGAGCCTGATGGCTTCGCACAGCCAGCACTATGAAGTGGGCAGCAAGTGGGTGCCGACACCGGACACGCGGCTTGACTTCGCGCTCTACCAGGTGAATACCAACAACGAAATTGTGACCACCGTCAACGCTGGCGGCAAAAGCGCGTATGACAACGCGCCCAGCACCACGCGGACCGGGTTCGAGTTGGCCGGCAGCGCGGTGTTGACGCCGCACGTGACGGCGGTTGTGTCAGCCTCGGCCATTGACGCGGTGTATTCCCAGTCGTTCGAGTCGAACCTCGTCAACATCGCAGCCGGTAATCACATTCCGGGCATTCCATCCACTTCGCTGTTTTCCGAACTGGCCTGGAACAGCGAAGTGGTGCCTGCCCGCAAGGGCGCCCCGACCATGGGCTCACGCCTGGCGGCAGAACTGGTGGAGTCCGGGCACCTATACGCCGACGACACCAACCTGGATTCAGCCGCCGGACACACCGTGCTCAACCTGAGCGCCAGCCAGAATTGGGCGCTGGGCAAAGGCAGCATGGGCGTGTTTGCGCGGGTGAACAATGTGACCAATGAACACTACGTCAGTTCCGTCATCGTCGATCAGTCCGCTCTGCAGTTTTATGAATCGGGTCTGCCGTGCAACTGGATGCTGGGCGTGCATGTGAATGTGCCCTTGTGAGCGGGCAATGCACGTGACGCAGACGCGTGTCAATCACCCCGCCATGGCGGCGGCGCAGGATGTGCCGGTGCTGGTGGCCGACCAGCTGGGCAAATCGTATGGCAGCAAACGCGCTTTGCAGTCGGTCAGTCTGCGCCTGTATCCGGGCCAGATGGTGGCTTTGCTCGGTCCCAACGGCGCCGGCAAATCGACCCTGGTGCAACTGCTCAGTGGCCTGTTCGTGCCGGACCAGGGCCAGATCCAGGTACTGGGGCACGATCTGCGCACCGACGCACCGCGTGCCTTGGCCGGACTGGGCGTCGTGTTTCAGCAGTCCTCGCTCGACCTCGATTTGTCGGTGCGGGCCAACCTGTTGTTCCATACCGACCTGCACGGCTTGCCGCGTTCCGTGGCGAATCAGCGCATTCAGGAAGGACTGGAACGCCACGGCTTGCAAGCCCAGTCCGCACAGGCGGTGCGCGCCCTGTCGGGCGGCAACCGGCGCAAGGTGGAACTGATTCGCGCCATGCTGCACGCGCCCCGTTTTCTGTTGATGGACGAGGCCACCGTGGGCCTGGACCCAGCCTCGCGCCACGACCTGATGGCCTCGGTGCAGACGCTCACGCGCAGCGGTTCATTGGCGGTGCTGTGGGCCACGCACCTGGTGGAAGAAGTGGTGGACGCCGACCGTGTGGTGGTGCTCAACCAGGGCAGCATTGCCTTCGATGGCACGCCAGCGGAACTGGTGGCGCAGGCTGGCAGCACGTCACTGGAACAGGCGTTCCTCCGTTTGTGCGCCGACGCCGCCAAGGCGTCCTGACGTCGCTCTGTCGAGCGGCGTCAGCCCCTTCAGGCCGTGGGCGCCGTTTGCACGCCGCCGCTGAGCAGCGCCGGGTGGCGCACCAGCAACTGCGCCGCCAGGTCCAGCACGGCGGGTGATTCGATGCAGCGTCCCGCTGGCAGATCGACGCGCCAGTCCAGAATCACGCGCGACGGTCCGGCCGACAAAAACAGCACCCGACTGGCCAGCGCCAGCGCTTCGGGCAGGCTGTGTGTCACAAACAGAACGCTCGGCTGGCGGTGCCGACACAGATCCTGCAGCAGCGTGCGCAACTGGGCCGCCGTGGGCGCGTCGAGCGACTGGAACGGCTCGTCGAGCAGCAGCAATTGGGGCTCCACCATGAAGGCACGCAGCAGCGCTACGCGGCGCTGCATGCCACCCGAAAGCTGGTTCGGGAAATGGTCGGCATAGGCCTGCAGGCCAACACTGCCCAACAGCGCATGCAGGTGTTCGCGCGTGGCATCGGGGCGCACCAGCCGCAGGTTTTGCTGCACCGTCAGCCACGGCATCAGGCGTGGCTCCTGGAACATGGTGCCCAGGCGCGTAGCCGCTGGCAGCGTCACCTGGCCGTCATAACGCGTGTCGAGGCCGCCAATGATCTTCAGCAGCGTGGACTTGCCCGCGCCCGACGGCCCGACAATGGCAACAAATTCACCCGCTGCCACGTCGAACTGCAGGCCGCGGATGGCGCAGCGGGCATCGTCCCACTGCTTGTTGTGAATGGCAACGTGCAGCGTCATGTGCGCCACCGGTTGAGCCGGTTTTCCAGCGGCCGCAGCACCAGGCCTTCGAGCAGCAAAATCAGCGCCGAGAACGCCAGCGTGTAGGCCAGGATGCTGGTGATGTCAAAGAAGTGGAAGAAGTTGCCAATCTGGAAACCCACGCCGTCGCTGCGCCCCAGCAACTCCACCACCAGCACAATTTTCCAGATCAACGCCAGGCCGTTGCGCGCAGCGCTGAACAGATACGGATAAAACTGCGGCAGATACACCTTGAAGAAACGCGTGCGGGCGCTCAGGCGGTAGGCGCTAGCCACCTCCAGCAGGCTGTGGTCCACCGCGCGTGCGCCCTCGCGCAGCGTCACCGCCACCATCGGCACCTTGTTCACCACCACCGCCAGAATGGCCGCCGTTTCGCTCAGGCCAAACCAGATGTAGCACAGGATGGTGGTCACCAGCGCCGGTACATTCAGCCCAAAAATCAGAAAGCTGTCGAGCAGCCGGTCCAGCCGGCGCGAGCGGCCCATCAGAATGCCCAGACTGACGCCCACCAGCATCGCCAGCACAAAACTGACCGCCACCCGGAACAGCGTCTTGCCCAGGTGAAACAGCAGCTCACCGCTGACCACTTCCGCCCACAGCACCTGCAGCACGGCACTTGGCGCCGGCAGGGTGCGACTGTGCAGCCGCATGGCCGCCACCTGCCACAGCACCGCCAGCAGCAGCAGGGGCGCGATGCGCACCCAGGCCGAACCGTGGTGCGGCCTTATGGCTTCGGACATGCGGGCAGCCGGTAGCCAGACCAGAACGTGCCGTCCGCCAGCGTGCGCGATTTGCCAGCCAGCTTCTCGCCGCCGGTTTCGGCCAGCACGTGGAACGTGGCCGCCACGGTGGCGGCATCGTCGGCTTCTGCGCAGACCGGAATCCCGGCCCGGTAGCCGTCACGCAGGGCCAGGAACGTGGCGTTGTCGGGTGCGTGCATCAGTGGGCGCAGGCGTTCCCATTCGGCGTCAGAGTGGGCCATGATGCCTTTGGCCTCGGCACTGGCGGCCAGGAAGTGCTGCACCAGGGCCGTGTTGTTGGCGGCCCAGTCATCGCGAAACACCCAGCCAATCAGCGGAATCGGCTTGTTGATGCCCAGCCCGGCCAGAATCTCGGACATGCCGATCAGCGGGCGCATGCCGCGCGCGCGCAACTGCGCGTCGTAATGCCAGACGTTGAGCACGGCATCGACCTGGTCGCTCAACGCCAGTTCGTTGAGCAGCGGCGGCGCGGCAAACACGGGCCGCGCCGCGCTGGTCAGATCCAGCCCCAGCTTCTTGCTGGCGTAGGCGCGCAGCAACAGCCAGCTCTTGTCACTCGGGCCGCCGGCGACGCCAAGGGCGCGGCCCTTGAGGTCAGCCACACTGTGCACCGGGCTGTCGGCTTTCACCATCACGCTGCCCACCGCGTTCGAAAAGGGAACAAAGGTGTAGGGATTGCCCTCGGCGCGCTGGCGTGTCACCCAGATCCAGTCCGACACAATCACGTCCACCGCGTCCCCCTGCAGCGCCACCGTGGAGGCATCGGCCGACGCCAGTGGAACCACCTGCAGATTGACGTGGTACTTGTGTGCCAGCGCGTGCGCCTGCAGCACGTCCAGCTCCCAACCGACTGTTCCAAATTTGAGCACTCCGACCCGGACTGTCACAGGGTCCGGCTCGGCCGCGAAGGTCGGGTGTTGCGTGTGTGCCAACGTGGCACACAGGGCCAGGCACAGGCCGGGCAGGCGGTGCTGGACCCGCCGCAGTAACTGCCGCAATGAATGGATGGTTGGCACGTGTCTCGTCTCGTTGTATTGTTGTTGCAGCTGCGTGGTGCAATTGCCGTGCCATCTGCGGCATGGCGGGAGGTGGGAGGTGGGAGGTGGGCTTTGCTCAAGGACGCGTTGCTGCGCACAGCCTAAAGTTCAGAACTTGTCAGTACATTGTACGGACGGTATGATGTGCAATGCCCAACTTGACGAGGTGACGCCATGACCGCTGCTGCTGCATCCAAATCGGAACGCATCGACGTGCGCGCGAGCCTGCCCATCAAGCAATTGCTGCAGGAGGCTGCACGCGTGGCGCACAAGAACGTCAGCGAGTTCATGCTGGACGCGGCCATCATGGCGGCCAACCAGACACTGGCGGATCGTCAGCGGTTTGCGTTGTCAGCGCAACAGTGGGCTGATTTTCAGGCGGTGCTGGATCAGCCGGTGACGGCCAGACCGAAGCTCAACACCTTGCTCAACGAACCGGGCTTGCTGGGTTGAAGGCAGCTGCGTATGCTCCGATCCGGAAATTGGCGGCGTCGGATCGTGTGGTCGCTTTTGACTGCGGCCAGCCCGCGCTCAACCAATACCTGCAGCGGTTTGCCTTGAGCAATCAGTGGGCGCACAGTGCGCAGTCCTATGTCGCCACGTGTGCGCAGGACGTGGCGGGCTACTACTGCCTGGCAGTGGGCAGTGTTGAGCCCGAGCTTGCGCCGCCGCGCGTGGTCCAAGGTTTGTCCAGGCACGCGGTTCCAGTCATGCTCCTGGCCCGACTGGCCGTGGACCACGCACACCAGGGCGTGGGGTTGGGTCGGGCTTTGCTCAAGGACGCGTTGCTGCGCACAGCCAGGGTGGCCGATATGGTTGGCGTGCGCGCGGTGCTGGTCCATGCCAAGGATGAAGCCGCCCGAAACTGGTATCGCCAATGGGAGTTCGAGCCCAGTGTGACCAACCCTTTGCATCTCTATTTGCTAATGAAAGATGTGAAGGCGATGGTGCCGGGCGCTTGCTGACTACGGATTCAGCGTAGTCGCCAACGCTTCCATGTCGGTATTTTGAAAATCCAGGCTGTAATGCAGGCCCCGGCTTTCGGCGCGCTGTAGCGCGCTGCGCACCACCAGGTCGGCGATTTGCAGCAGGTTGCGCAGTTCCAGCAGGTCGCGCGTGACGTGGAAGTTGGCGTAGTACTCCTGCACTTCCGACTGCAGCAAGGCAATGCGGTGGGCGGCGCGTTCGAGCCGTTTGGTGGTGCGCACAATGCCCACATAGTTCCACATGAAGCGGCGCAGCTCGTCCCAGTTGTGCGAGATCACCACGGCTTCGTTGGCATCGGTGACCTGGCTGTCGTCCCACGGTGCGAGCGCGGCGGGTGCGGTTTCGTGCGGATCGGCTTCGGCCGCGTCAGCCACCGCCACGGCAATGGCCTGGGCGCAGGCTTTGGCGAACACCATGCACTCCACCAGCGAGTTGCTGGCCAGCCGGTTGGCGCCGTGCAGGCCGGTGCAGGCGGTCTCGCCAATCGCGAACAGGTGTCCGACGTCGGTTTGGCCCTGCAGGTCGGTGCGCACGCCGCCGCAGGTGTAGTGGGCCGCCGGCACCACCGGAATGGGTTGCGTGGTGATGTCTATGCCCAGCTCGGCGCAGCGCTCCAGGATGGTGGGAAAGTGTTCGCGCAGAAAGGCCGGGCTTTGGTGCGTGATGTCCAGGTAGACGCAGTCCAGGCCGTGCTTCTTCATCTCGAAATCAATGGCGCGTGCCACCACGTCGCGCGGCGCCAGTTCGGCCCGTTCATCGTGTTGCAACATGAAGCGTTCGCCGTTGGGCAGGCGCAAAATGCCACCCTCGCCACGCACCGCTTCGCTGATCAGGAACGACTTGGCGTGCGGGTGGTAGAGGCAGGTCGGGTGGAACTGGATGAACTCCATGTTCTGCACCTGGCAGCCCGCGCGCCAGGCGGCGGCAATGCCGTCGCCGGTGGCAGTGTCGGGGTTGGTGGTGTAGAGGTACACCTTGCCGGCGCCGCCGGTGGCCAGGATGGTGTGTTCGGCGCCGAAGGTTTCAACACAGTCGTGCGCCTCGTTGAAGGCATACAGGCCAACGCAGTTGCGGCCCGCGCCGTCGGCGCTCGGCTGCGTGATCAGGTCGACCAGCATGTGGTGGTCAAACACCGTGATGTGGGGCGCCGCCAGCACGCAGCGGATCAGGGTCTTCTGCACTGCCGCGCCGGTGGCGTCGGTGGCGTGCACGATGCGGCGTTCGCTGTGTCCGCCTTCGCGCGTGAGGTGCAGCGTGCCGTGTTCTTCCGTGAACGGCACGCCCAGGCCGACCAGCCAGCGAATGGCGGTGGGCGCGTTTTCCACCACGAAACGGGTGGCGGCGGCGTCACACAGACCGGCACCGGCCACCAGGGTGTCCTGTACGTGGGCGCCAAAGCTGTCATTGCCAGCCATGACGGCGGCGATGCCGCCCTGCGCACAGCCGCTGGCGCCGTCGTCGAGCGCGCCTTTGGTGATGAGGGCAATGCGCAGGTGCGTGGGCAATTGCAGCGCCGCACTCAGGCCGGCCAGGCCGCTGCCGACGATCAGGACGTCGAAAGTGTGTTGGGTCATTCAGAAATGCGCCGTGGTGCGCTCAGGCTGCGCCAATGTGGGGTACGAGGCCGGATGCGCGGGCTGCGCCGCTGCCGCTGGCGGCGGCTTTGGCGGACGTGAAGTCGAGCATGCGGTCAATGCAAACGCGCGCCAGACGCCCGAGCGCCGGGTCGATTTCAATGGTGTGCCCAGGGCGGTTGCCCGCCAGCACGTCGGACACGCCCTGAAGGCTGTTCATCGCCATCCAGGGGCAGTGCGCGCAGCTCTTGCAGGTGGCGCTGTTGCCCGACGTGGGCGCTTCCAGGAAGGTCTTGCCGGGGTTGAGTGTGCGCAGTTTGTGCAGCAGGCCGTTGTCGGTGGCGACGATGAACTCGGTGGCATCGAACTCGCGTGCCGCCTTGAGGATGCCCGAGGTGGAGCCGATGGCGTCGGCCAGGGCCAGCACAGCGGCCGGGCTTTCCGGGTGGGCCAGCACTTTGGCGTGCGGACGGCTGGCCTTGAGCGCTTCCAGCTCAAATGCCTTGAACTCGTCGTGCACGATGCACGAGCCATGCCACATCACCATTTCGGCCCCGGTTTCACGCTGGATGTAAGCGCCCAGGTGGCGGTCGGGCGCCCACAGGATTTTTTCGCCGCGCTCCTTGAGGTGGCGCACCACGTCGAGCGCACAGCCGGACGTGACCATCCAGTCGGCGCGCGCCTTGACGGCGGCGCTGGTGTTGGCGTAGACCACCACGGTATGGTCGGGGTGCTGGTCACAAAAGGCGGTGAATTCGTCTACCGGGCAGCCCAGGTCGAGCGAGCAGGTGGCTTCGGGTTCGGGCACCAGAATGGTTTTGTCGGGCGACAGGATCTTGGCCGTGTCGCCCATGAAGCGCACGCCAGCTACCACCAGCGTGGAGGCGGCGTGGTCGCGCCCGAAGCGCGCCATTTCCAGCGAATCACTGACCAGGCCGCCGGTGCGCTCGGCCAGGTCCTGCAGGTCGGGGTGGACGTAGTAGTGCGCCACCAACACGGCGTTGCGTTCGCGCAGTTGCTGCGCAATGCGCTCCATCAGCGCGTCGCGTTCGGCGCGGCTGGGTTCTTGCGGTACGCGCGCCCAGGCGTGCAGGGTGCGGGTGGCGCCGGGGCCGGTGTCGGTGTGCGAGAAGTCGGGCAGTTCGTAGGCGATGCTGCGCGACGCTGTGGCAGCAGCGGTCGGGGTGTTCGGGGTATCCGGGTTGTTCGGGTTGTTCAGGGTGCGGGGCATGGTCGGGTTCACAGTCCTTCGAAACGCATGGAGAAATCGGTGGCCTGCACGTCTTTGGTCAGGGTGCCGATGGAAATGCGGTCCACCCCGGTTTCTGCCAGCGTGCGCAGGCCAGCGAGGGTGACGCCGCCGGATATTTCCAGTATGCCCAATCCCATTTCGCGGCGCTGGCCGATTTCGGCATTCAGCGCCACCGCCGCATGCAGCGTGGGCAGGTCCATGTTGTCGAGCAGGATCATGCTGGCACCGTGTTCCAGTGCCGTGCGCAACTGCTCCAGCGTTTCCACTTCAATCTGGATGAACGCCGCGCCGGCGCTGTGTGCCTTGGCCTTGGCCAGCACTTGCGCAATGCCGCCTGCCGCAGCAATGTGGTTTTCCTTGATCAGGATGGCGTCGTACAGGCCAATGCGGTGGTTGACGCCGCCGCCGGTGCGCACCGCGTATTTTTGTGCCAGGCGCAGGCCAGGCAGCGTTTTGCGGGTGTCCACGATCTGGGCCTGGGTGCCCGCCACAGCGGCCACATAGGTGGCGGTTTTGGTGGCTACGGCGCTGAGCAGTTGCAGAAAATTGAGCGCGGTGCGCTCGGCGCTGAGCAGCGCGCGGGCGTGGCCTTCAATCTCCAGCACGGTCTGGTCGGGCGCGCAGCGCTGGCCTTCTTCCACGTGCCAGTGCAGTTGCACGGTGGGGTCGAGCGCTGTCAGCGCCGCCTTGGCCCAGGGTGTGCCGCACAGCACGGCGCTTTCGCGGGCGATGATGCGCGCGCGCGCCGTGGTGGTGCGGTCGATCAGGCTGGCGGTGAGGTCGCCGTTGCCGACGTCTTCGGCCAGCGCGCGTTCGGCGTCGTTGCGTGCCAATTCGGTTAGCGCGACGCCGTCAGTCAACTGTGTGTTTGTTTTCATAGGCGAACAGCATAACGCGTCCCGGCCTCTGGGGTGCGCAGCCGCTGCATGGCCAGGGTGAGGGCGGCGATTGATTTCAGTTGCATTTTGTGCATCACATTGTGGCGGTGAACCTTGATCGTGCTTTCCGTGATGCCTAAGTCGAAGGCGATGGCTTTGTTGAGTTTGCCGCAGGCGATCTCGCTCATGATCTGCTTTTCGCGTGTTGTCAGTTGGTCGTAACGCTGGCGCAGCTCTGCCAGTTCCAGGCGTTCATGCGAAGTGGCACTGACGCGTGACAAGGCCAGTTCAATGGCGCTCAGCAGCTCGGTGTCGCTGAACGGTTTGCTTAAAAAGTCAATGGCGCCGGACCGCATGGCGCGCACTGCCAGTGGCAGTTCGCCATGGCCGGTGATGAAGACAATGGGCAGGTCACTGCCCAGTGCCACCAACCGGTCCTGCAAGGCCAGGCCGTCAATGCCTGGCATGCGCACGTCGAACACGGCGCAGGCAAACGGTTGCCGGTCATGGTGACCCAGAAAGTCCTGTGCCGACGCAAACACGGTCACGCGCATGCCGGCCGAGCGCAGCAGGCTGCTCAGGGATTCGCGCACCGAAGCGTCGTCGTCCACCACGTAGACGGTGCGCACGGCCGTGGCTTCGGTCTGGGTGGGGGCCGTGGTAGAGGCGGAAGTGGTCGTGGCATTCATGGCTGCAGCGGAATATTAAAACGAAAGCACGAACCGGCTCCGCTGCCGGGGTCCAGCCGCAGCCAGCCGCCGTGGTTTTCCACAATGGAGCGGCTGATGGCTAGGCCCATGCCCAGTCCTTCGTTTTTGGTGGAGAACAGCGCGTTGAAAATTTGGGGCTGCAAGTCGGGCGCGATGCCGGGGCCACTGTCGCAGACTGAAAACACCAGGCCCTGGGTTGGTTCTTCGGTCACGGCAATGCCGAGCAGGCGGTCGCCGCCGGGCTGTTCGCGCAGGGCATCCACGGCGTTGACCAGCAGATTGAGCAGCACTTGCTGCAGTTGCACTTTGTCGGCACTCAGACTTGGCAGCGCGGGCGAGACCTGGACCGTGACCTGTATTTCGGCGTCCTGGAATAAGGTGTTGAGCATGCGCAGCAGGTCGTACAGGATGGTTTGCACGGCGATGCGTTCGCGCTTGATGCCGCCCCGGCTGAGGAAGTTGCGGATGCGGGCAATGACATCACTGGCCAGGTTGGCGTCGCGGTTGACGCGGTTCAGGGCAGCGGCCACTTCCTGGAGGTCGGGTGTGGTGCGCGCCAGCCAGCGCAGCGCGGCCTGGCTGTTGGTGGCAATGGCGGACAGTGGCTGGTTGACTTCGTGTGCGATGGACGCGGCGAGTTCGCCCATGGAGGTGAAGCGTGCCACGCGCACCAGCTCGGTCTGGGTGGCGGCCAGTTCGTTTTCGGTGCGCTTGCGTGCGCTGATGTCCTCCACAATGATGGCCAGCCAGGGTTCTTCGCAGTCCACCGCCGGAATCAGTGAGGCGCTGACGTTGGCCCACAAATAGCCGCCGCCGCGCTTTTCGTAGCGCTTTTGCACCTGGTAATTTGCGATGGCGCCGTCCATCAGGCCCAGCACGTTGTGGCGCGTTACGGTGCGCTCGGAACTTTCCGTGATTTCAATCAGCGAGATGCCCAGGATGCTGCGCGCGTCGTAGCCCAGCATTTTTTGCAGCGCCGGGTTGGCGTTGAGAATGCGGCCCTGGCCGTCGGCCATGGCGATGCCAACCGCCGTGTTTTCATACAGTCCAAGCCAGCGACGCTCGGAAATTTGCAGCGCGCGCAAACTGTTTTGCAGGAACTTGCGCTGCGCCACCAGCTCCGCTGTCAATTCGCCGACATCGGATGCCTGCGAGGTCAATTCGCCTTGCAGCATCTCCACCGTGCGCTTGACCGTGATCAGGTTGTGCACGCGGGCGCGCAGTTCCTGTGGCGAGAACGGTTTGGTCAGGTAGTCCTGTACAAACTGTTCCAGCAGGTTTTCGCGCAGCGCGTCGTCGGCGCGTGCGGTCAGCACAATGGCCGGGATCTGCCGGAATTGCGCGGTGGCGCGCAAGGCACGGATCAACTGCACGCCGTCCACTTCCGGCATCATCAGGTCGGTGATGACCAGGTCCGGAGCGTGCAACCGTGCGGCCTGCAGCGCAGTAGCCCCGTCGGCGGCCAGCGTGACGTTGTAGTTGTCGATCAGCACGTCATGCAGGAAGTGCAGCAGTTCGCGGTTGTCTTCCACCACCAGGATGTGCGGCAGGCTGGGCCGTGGCTGGCTCAATGGCGCTGGCGTGGTCAGCGCGATGGCGCCGATGCCGGTGAATGCCGGTTTCTGGTAGAGCACCGGCGTGGCGCTGATGCCGCCACTGCGTACAAACGCGCCGTGTGGCGCCTGCAACGGAATTTCGAGTTGAAAGATGGCGCCGCCACCTGCGGCGTCGAGCACCACCACGTTGCCATGGTGTAGTTCCACAAACTCTTTCACGATGTTCAGGCCGAGCCCGCTGCCGTAGCCGCTGATGCTGCCCGGCGCCTGGGCAAAGCGCGCAAAAATCTGTTTCTTCAGGGCGGCTGGCACGCCGGGGCCGTTGTCCTGCACGCTGAGCAGGAAGCGCTCGTTGGCCACGTGGTGCAGCGAGCAGCGGATGCGCCCGCCCGGCGGCGTGAACTGGAACGCGTTGGACAGCAGGTTGGTGACAATGCGCGTGAGCTTGGCATGGTCCACTTCGGCCAGCAGTTCGACCGGACTGTCGATGCGAAAATGGATGGCATGTTCCTCGGCATTGGCGGCAAAGCTGGCGCCGACTTCCTGCAGCAAGGTGACGAGGTCGGTGCTGACGTAGGCTAGCGGCATTTTGTCGGCATCAATGCGCGCCAGGTCGAGCAAGTCGTTGACCTGGTGTAGCAGGTACTTGGCGTTGCGCTGGATGGTGCCCAGGCGCGTGCGCGTGCGGTCGTCGAAGGCGCCGGACTGTTTGAGCAGCTGTTCAATCGGCCCCAGAATCAGCGTCAGCGGGGTGCGCAATTCATGGCTGACGTTGGCGAAAAACTTGGTTTTGAAGCCGTCGATTTCGCGCAGCCGCTCCAGCGCCAGTTGCAATTCACCGTTCTTGCGCGTGAGCTCGGCCTCGATGGCCATTTTTTCGCTGATGTTGCGCCCTTCGGGTAACAAAAAGGCAACGCGTCCCTGGTCGTCGCGGATGGGGGTCAGCGAGAAGTCGACGAAGATGGTTTTCTCGCCGTGCAGGTCACCGAATACTTCCAGGTCGCAGCGGATGAAATGGCCCTCGCGCGCCTGTTGCACCATGCTGCGCACGCGCTGGCGCGCCTCCTCCGACACGGCCCACCAGCGCGCCTCCCAGAACGGACGGCCCACCACGTCTCGCAGCGCGATGCCTGCACCGTCGAGCGCCGACTGGTTGATCTCCAGCACGGTGCCATCGACATCGAGCAGGCCCAGGAACTGGTACATGGCGTCGAGAATGATGCGCGCATATTTTTGCTGGCGCACTTCGGTGGCGTCGTCGCGGGCCAGTTGCACGCCCTTGACACAAGGACTCTGCGTCAGCGGCGAGGCCGACGGGTGTGTCGATGTGTGCGAAGGTGCGTGTAAAGGTACGTTGTGTGGGTCAGCGCGTTGCTCCATTCTGGTCACTCCCCTTCTTGTCCGTTCTGCCCATGAACCCGCACCGATCGGCTCGGTGCGGGTTCATTCTGCCGCGATTCGGGCACCGGGTTGCCCGACCGGACTCGGGTGCGGTGCTGAATCAGAAAAAGCGGTCGAAGTGGAGCTGCTCAAACGGTACCTGGTGTTGCAGCATCAGCAGTTCTTGCAAGGCCTGCGTCATGGGTGGTGGACCGGCGAAGTAAAACGCATAGTTGGCCAATGCCGCTGGCAACGCGTCCTGAATGGCCTCGTGCACGAAGCCGGTACGCCCGCGCCAGGCGCCGTCGGTGCCGGGTTGCGACACCACCGGCAGGTAGTGAATCGACTGGCCAAAACCGGGCAGGGCGCGCAGCTGCTCTTCGCCGCAGACGTCGGCCGGGGTGCGTGCGCCATAGAAGAAGTAGAGCTGCTGCCTGCCCAGCAGGCCGGATTCGTGTGCGCCACGGGCAATCGACACCATCGGCGCCAGGCCCGAGCCACCCGCCACGCAGACAATATCGCGCGGCACTTCGGTGCGCAAATAGGCGCAGCCAAAGGGGCCGTCGAGACCAATCTCATCACCCGGCTGCAGCACGTCAAACAGCGCCTCAGTGCCGCGCCCGTTGGCCACCCGGCGGATCTGGAAGTGCCACTCGCGTTGCGGGTTTCCGGTGTTGGCCAGCGAATAGGCGCGCGAGCTGTCCAGTCCCGGCAGGTCCAGCATGGCGAATTGGCCGGGCAGGAAGTGCGCGTGGTCGCTGGCACGAAAACGGAATTCGCGGATGTCGCTGGTGATGGCGTGGCTGCTGAGCAGTCGCGCCCGCTGGCGCTGCGGCACGATGGGCGGCACGTACTCGGGCCCGGAACGGGCTTTGATGGTGATGTCCCCCAGCGCCCGACTCTGGCAGGCCAGGTGGCGTCCGCGTTTGCGGTCCCGCGCACTCAGCCCGGGCGCCTGCGGCCACAGGGTTTCGACCTCGCCTTCGAGCAATTCAAAGGTGCAGCCACCGCAGCCGCCAGCGTTGCATTCATAGGCCAGCCCCTGGCCCGAACGCAACGCCGCACGCAGAATGCTGTCTTCGCCGGACTGAAAGAACGCGGAATGGTCGTGGCCGTTGCAGACGTGCGCGTGCGCCATGCTGCTCACAGTCCGACGGAGGCGCGGAACGCACGGGTAGCGGCGCGTGCATCGTCACCCGCGTTGGGCGCATCGGGCAGCGCTGCACAGTAGGCGTCGATGGCGCGGTCGGCCAGCGGCTCCCATTGGGCGATCCACTGCTGCATGCGTTCCTGGTTGCCCGGAGTTTCCTGCGCCATCTTGACCAGTGCCGTGGCCCAGCGCCGGTGGCGTGCCGAGTCAATCAGTTGCGCATCGGTGAGCAGACCCAGCAGCGTGTCGCCGTTGTGGCGGGCGGCGTTGCCAAGCTGGCGCAACACGGCTTCCTCCACGGCGGGCTTGACCACCAGATTGAGCACCACAATGGCTTCGCCCCAGTCCCACACGCACAGCGCTTTTTCCACCAGTTCGCGCAGACCTTGCCAGTGCGGGTCGTTTTCCCAGTGCGCGCGCTCGTCGCTGCCGAAACCGTGCTGCGCAAAGCTGTTGGCCAATTCACGCGTGCGGTAGGCCGTGTGGCTGAGCCAGCGCAGGCTGTCGGCCATCTGGAAATAGTGGCAGTTGGTGATGGTGCTGGCGGGCGACACCTGGCCAACATAGGCCGAGGCCATTTGCAGCGTATGGAACAGGTAGCGTGCTGGTGTGTAGATGCGCGGCAGTGCGGCCACCCAGACCGGCTCCAGCGAGGCGTTGTGCTCGCGTTGGTCGAACTGGTCGAACAGGCCAAACACATAGGTCTCCTGGCCGTCCTGCATCATGTTGTAGGTGCGGTAGACGATCTCCTCGGGGTCACGGAAGGCATTCCAGTCGGCGTGCTGGAGCGCGGTGCCAAACGTGTTTTTCTTGTACCACTGGTTCATGAACAACGTGGGCGCCAGCTCGTACGGTGCGTTGGCATCGCGGTCGTTGTAGTGCAGGTTGGTGCTGACGATTTCGTATTCGCTGGGCTTGCGCCGGCGGCCTGCCAGGTGGCTCCAGGTCTTTTGTGGTTTGAGTATTTGTACGTCGGTCATGGGTGTCTCCTGGGGGTCAGATTTTTTTGTTGAAATAGAAACGAATCGCGTTGTCCTGGCTTTCAATCTGGCCCGCAAACGAGCTCAGGTCCACTTCCAGGTCGTTCATCTTGAACGGGCGACCGAGTTCTTCCTCGATGGTTTCGCGCCGCAGCACCATTTCGTGGTTGGTGTGGATGCGCACGTAGGCGCGCTTGTCGTCGACAAACACGTCCTTGCCCGGGTTGTCAATTTTTGCGGCCTCGATCACGGCCAGCGCCAGGTCGCCGGCGCGCATGACCGGCCCCACCATATTGTTGTGGTAGGCCTGGGTCGAACTTGTGGTGCTCATGGGTGTCTCCTCGAATTGTTGTGGAAATCGCAGCGTGCTTGCTTGATCTGTTGTTTGGTCGTTCGTCTACGCTTGCGCGAACAGTGGTTCTACGCTGGTGGCGTCCACCAGCACGTCGTCGCCCACGATTTGCACCGGGTACTCGGCCAGCTTGCAATTGGACGGGTTGATGCCCAGCCCGGTGCCAGCGTCAAACTGCCAGAGGTGGGCTTTGCAGATGATTTTTTTGCCGTCAAAGGTGCCGTCGATGAGCGGGATGTCCTGGTGCGGGCAGATGCCCTGGAACGCCTTGATGGCGCCGCCTTCGGCGCACACCAGCAGGATGTCTTTGCCGTTCACCTGGAACGACTCCATCTCGCCTTCCCACACATCGTCCACCTGACAGATTTTGGTAAATGCCATGTTTCAGCTCCGTTCGGGTAACGTGGCGCGCCTTAGTGCGCAGCGCCGGGGGCCGCGCGCTCCCAGATGATTTCAATGGTCTCGGTCGGCTTCAGGCCGGAGTCAACCACTTTCATGCCGCGCGGCAGAAAGCTTTCACCGCCCTGGCGGCGGATGCGCAGAATGCAGTCGGGCCGTGC
>Ga0316222_1002743_pt1 | contig 18379 bp, 22 predicted proteins | sample TBH18011metaG_FD_206008 | JGI IMG/M metagenome (GOLD analysis project Ga0316222, IMG submission 206008) | Freshwater microbial communities from Trout Bog Lake, Wisconsin, USA - TBH18011 | ecosystem: Environmental > Aquatic > Freshwater > Lake > Hypolimnion/Profundal zone | place: USA: Wisconsin...
TTATAAAACTCGGTAAGTGTTAATGGCATGCAAACTATTAATTAGTTGACTAGTCAACAAATTCTAGTGGATTATGGATTTTCTTGCAGAGAACACCCAAAAACGGTCTTTATCTCCTGATATCAGGGACTTACAATACCCCGATGACGACCACAGATCACCACACTAGCAAAATTGAACACTTGAAATCCCAGGCAAAGGATGAAGCTCGGAAGGCTTTTTTTCTAACCCTGTACTTTGCGGCCTGGTTTTGCGCCCTCACCTTACTAGCACTAACAACGCTACGAGAGCGGCCAATTCCCATCGATAGCTTTGTGCTTGCCTTCATCAAGGCAGCCGTATGTGCAAAATTTTTGCTGGTGGGTCAGGCTCTGTTTCCAATCGTCATTGACAAGGTGAATGGCCTCATTGGGTCTTTATTGAGAGAATCCTTCGCTTACCTGGTGATCGTGCTCGCCCTCAGCTATCTGGAGTCTGGGGTTAAAGGCCTGATTCATGGGCAAAACTTTATTCCCTCATTATTGGGCTTTGGCGGCGGCGATCCACTTCATATCCTATCCTTAGGCATTGTCTATTGGCTCATTATTTGGCCATATTTATTATTGATCGGCTTCAAAAAGATACTCGGCGATGTAGCTACTCGCGACATTCTGCTCGGACCCCCTAAAAACACCTAAACCACAACTTGAAGATCGCCCTGTGCATTACGTGTTGCGTAACCACCCTTTTATGGGGTGCCGTTAGCGATGCCCAAGAGATTGAAGCGCGAGCATATTCCAATGCTCCAATTGGAACTAGCTTTATCACTGCCGGCTTGGCACAAGCTCAAAGCGGCTCATCCACCCTGACCAGCGAAGTACTGAGCATGACTCATATTTTGGATGTGAATGGTCAATCCGCCAAGATTGCTTTGGTACTTCCCTATGCTGAGCTTACGGGTTCGAAAACCATCAATAACCAAACAATTAATGCCTCGGCTAATGGTTTATCCGACCCCCTAGTCAAAGCCTCAGTTAACTTGTATGGAGCACCAGCTGTCAGCTACGATGAATTCAATACCTACCAACAAGATTTGATTATTGGCGCCAGCATCAATGCCTCGATCCCTTGGGGCAAGTACAACAATGAACAACTACTCAATGTAGGGGCCAATCGCTGGTTTATTCAGCCTGGCGTAGGCGCCTCCCAAGCCCTTGGGCCATGGCGCTTAGAGCTAGCAGAAGCCGCCACGATTTTTACTAATAACACGAGTTATATGGGCAATAACGCCTTGTCAGAGAACCCGATCTATTCAACGCAAACCCATGTGATTTATTACTTCCCATCTACCGCCTGGATATCGGCAGATGCCACTTACTACATTGGCGGCCAATCATTTTTAAATGGCACTGCCATGAATAGCGCTCAAGAAAATTGGCGTTTTGGTGGAACCCTCTCTTACCCTCTGGATAAGCACAATGCAATTCGGCTATCAGGCAGTACCGGAGTCTACTCGCGCACCGGCACTAATTACAATTTAATGGCCGTGTCATGGCAATATCGCTGGGGTGGTGGCTTATAGCGCTTTTAAATGACGACGCACAATCTTACCGACATTCGACTTTGGTAACTCGTCCACAAACTGAATCCTTCTAGGTCGCTTATAGGTAGATAGTTGCTCCCGGCAATAGCGATGCACTGCTTTCTCGCTCAGATGGTGATCGCCTTTCACAATAAAAGCTTTGACAATCTCCCCAAGTTTGCGATGCGGCACACCTACCACGGCACACTCTCGCACTCCGGGCAGTTGCGACAATACCTCTTCAACCTCGTTGGGAAAAACTTTAAATCCTGCTACGACCACCATATCTTTTTTGCGGTCAACAATTTGCACATATCCATCCTGACTCATGATGCCAATATCGCCGGATTTAAAAAAACCATCACTCGTAAAACAGTGCTTTGACTCTTCTGCTCGCTGCCAATACCCCTGCATGACTTGAGGGCCACGGATACAAATTTCACCAGGACTGCCATAGGGAAGCTCTACCTCATCATCATCCAAAATAATGACCTCAGTGCCTGAAATCGGTAGGCCAATCGAGCCTGTAAAAGACTCAATCAATGGAGTATTGACGCACACAACCGGTGAAGTTTCAGATAAACCATAACCCTGCGCGATTGGAACACCAGTCAGCTTCTGCCAACGATCGGCAACCGTCTTTTGCACCGCCATGCCGCCGCCAATAGTAACCAGTAAATCAGGGAGTTTTACCTTAGTAAATAATGGGTGATGAATTAAGGCATGGAATAAAGTATTCACTCCGGGGAATATATGAATATTCGGGTGCTGAATCAGCAATCTAATGAATCGCGGGATATCGCGAGGGTTGGCAACTAAGAGTAATTTGCCGCCTTTTCGCATCCCTAAAAATGCACATGCCGTCAACGCAAAGATATGGGTAAATGGCAAGGCGCACAAAAATATCAATTGCTTTGGTGTGTTCTGTTTTAAACCAGGCTCCAACCAATCCTCAATTTGCAAAACATTGGCTAAGAGATTGCGTTGCGTCAACACCGCACCCTTGGAAACGCCAGTAGTTCCACCGGTGTATTGCAAAAAAGCAATGTCGTCGAGCATGATCGCTGGTTTACTAAAAGAATGTTGGCGACCAATGCGCAAGGCATCCTTCAAAGCCACGCAAGGCAAACTCCAGGCAGGCACTAGCTTTTTGAGCTTACGAGCAATCAAATCAATGAAAGCGCCTCGAATACCCAAAATATCTCCAATGCTACTAACAACAACTTGCTCGAGCTGAACATGCCCCTGAATAGACTGATATAGATGCGCAAAATTCTCCAAAATAACCAACACCGAGGCGCCACTATCGAGCAATTGATGTTCGAGCTCACGCGCGGTATACAGAGGGCTCACATTGACTACTGCATAGCCAGCCCGCAGGGTTCCCAACATCGCAATCAAATACTGCAAGAGATTAGGCATCATGATGGCGATGCGCGAGCCTGGCGCCAGCTGCAGCGATTGCAGATAGCTTGCAAAGTCTTGAGATAAGCGATCTAACTCATGATAAGAAACCGTTTGACCCAATGACTCAAGCGCCGTCCGCGCACCATACCGACTCAATGACTCCTCTAGCAAATGCACTAATGATTGGTAACCTTTAAGGCTGGCTTCGTAAGGCACCCCTTCTGGATAATGCTGTAACCAAGGCTTTTGAGCATTCATGATGGGATTACCAAATGGTTTGTAGTTTTTCTAAAAAACAAGCTTGACCATGATTCACCCTGTCTTGCCAATCAACCCCAGAATCTTGATTAGCCTCATCGGTGATGTACTTAAACGATTGCCATGGAATCTGATGCTGATGCGCTACTGTTGCAATGGCAAACAATTCCATATCCACCACATCAACTTGTTGCTCATGAAGCCAGGGATCATGGGCGGTGACAAAACTGTCACCAGTTCCGCAGAGGTACTGACCGCCCGCTGCATGGTAGGCATGGGGTCGATTACAAAATGGGGTTTTGCCACGCGGAGCTAAAGGCTCTGTCAACATATCGCGCTGAATCACTGTAGCAATATCAATCAGGCCCGACAATTGACGATTCACCTTACCTGCGGTACCAAAGTTAATAATCCGCTGCGGCTGGTACTCTTGAATACCATAAAGCGTTGCTAATGCTGCATTAATTTTCCCAATACCACAGTACACGATCTTGACGTTAGTAGGCAGAGCCTCGCGCTTGAGCTCGGACTCCAATGCGGTAATAATGAGCAATTGTGTTTTCATGATGGCAATAATGAATTTATTAGATTATCTACCCGGCGTTCCCGACTTTCCAAAACCTGGCGTACTGTTTCGAGATATCTCTCCGCTCCTGGCCGATACCGCAGCCTTTACAGAGGTGATCCACCAATTGGATGTTTTGGCGCAATCCTTTGACTACACTCACATTTTAGGCATTGAGTCACGAGGGTTTATCTTTGGGGCTGCCTTAGCCCACCACGCACAAAAAGGCCTTGTCTTAGCTAGAAAACCCAATAAATTACCGTTAGCCACCCACCGCCAGGAGTATGGCCTTGAATACGGTCAAGATTCTTTAGAGCTACAACAGTCAACTCTCCCCCTGGGTGCGCAAGTACTGCTATTGGATGATGTCTTGGCAACCGGGGGTACATTAATTGCAGCCCATGAGCTTGTCAAAAGCGCTGGCTTTGCCGTGGTTGGCGCGGTCACTGTATTAGAAATTTGCGCACTTCAAGGCGCTCAATTACTAGCAGAACACCAAATCCCTTATCGCACTGTACTCAGGGCCTAATACACCCCACCAAAGTTTTATCCTGCTGATTTGACACTCTTGAGTAGCTTGATCACTCCCGAACCAACCACCAAGGCCTTGCTCGCCATTTTTGGCTTGTAGTGGGCCAGCAAAGCAAACGCACTGGTCCATAAAATCGGTGTGTCCTTAATAAACTGGATAACGCCAATTCCTTGATCAAACCACCTAAAGGGCCTATCTAGCGGCTCAAAGTGCACAATGAAGGCAGCACGCTCACGTGCTGCTTGCAGCTGAAGTTGCTGGCGCCGACTCTCCAGAGCCTTTATCGTAGATGTCATGATCCCGAGAGGCTCTTGCGATCTTTTGCCAACTCGGCAATGGTTGCCTCAAATAATTTAGGCATGGTCTTGAGCGAGCGTAACGCCACCAAAGCAAAGATCACACCCACTGTAATAAATCCACCGGTAAGCAGGCCCAATGCCAGCATGCGATTTGATTCCCAGCTATAGATCACAATCCATAGCGCCAACATGACTAAGCCAAAAAACAAAAAGAATAAAGCAAACATAATCATCACCAACACACTCAGAAACTTCGCGCGGGCAATTTGCACATCGGTTGAGAGTAACTCTAAGCGAGTTTGCGCAATGGATATTCCAGTAGATGCCAAATTTTTAAGGGCGGAGAGAATTGTTTCTTGTGACATGAATGGGCCTAACGCCGACTAACCAATAAACCGATCAATAAACCAAGGCCAGCAGCTACCCCAATTGCTTCCCATGGGTTGCGATGCACAAATTCATCAGCGCCTTCAGCTACGACTTTGACTTTCTCGGCCAATGGACCCTGAGCGCTTGAGAGGGATTCTTTAGCGCTTGCCAAAGACTCTAGCGCCTTAGATCGAATCGAGCTAATGGCGCCGTCTTGATGCGCCGCAGTGGCCAGAATCAATGCTTCAGCATCAGCCATCAACGCCTTGAAATCGCCCACCAATTGTTCGGTAGCTGGTGTTGAGCCTTCTAGATTGCTTTGCGCTGCAGCATGGTGGGTAGTCATACGAATCCTTAATATATTGAGGCGGTGTATTGCTCTATTCTAAGCAATTTATGCTCTCGATCCTAGCAATAGCACCGTCATACCAGCGTTTCCCTCTTTAAAATGCTTCAGGTGAGTCTTGAGGCTGGGACGGCGGCGCAATAGCTCATGATAGGAGTCGCTACCATAAGCAACCTCTTCGCCAAAATAATACTCATCCACACGATCAGAGAAATAATGATTCGCGAGGGCATTGTGGACTGCCCATTTAATCTTTCCACCCTCACCGCTCGATCCATAACCATGAATGAGGATCACAGCCTTTAATCCGACTTCGCTGGCTCGACGCAAAAATTTTGTGAGTCGTTCAATAGCCTCTTCTGCGGTAGGTCCCCCATGCTTGAGACTCCACTCAATGGTTTCATTCAGGACAATGGGCAACGTAAGACTACCGCAATGACGACAAGCATCGAGCAATGCCCGCGCATTACCACAATCAGAACACTCAAATGGGTGCATCATGGCAAGCTATTTTCACAATGCACCACCTCCAGTAGCAACGATTACGAACAGTACTTCTCTTCTAGAGTAGTAGCGCTACTGGACGCATCATCAACCATGCGATTCAAGATTTTCTGCGCAGCATCACGATTTTCTTGAACTTTTAGACTGGCATTAATGAGGCTGGTGACATCTTTTCGAATCGATGTATTGCCATATTGCAATTCTTTGAGTGTTGCGACTGCCTCAGCCGAATTCTTACATTGTTGAGTTTGCAACTCAGATGAATCAGATGTGGTGTTCGCATAAGCCAAAGCCGCCACAGAAACGCAACCAACGGCAAGAAGTGTTTTTTTCATCTTATTTCCTTAATTTATGACCACACGTTGGACAACAACCTAAATCTTTTGCTCGAATTTTTCGGAGAGCAGCGTACACACTTGACTCTGAAATTTCCATCTTCCTAGCAGCCTGAGCTGCAGTCATGCCCTTCCCCACCCACTCCAGCGCCTGGTGGGTTTTCGGTATCAATCGTTTCATAGCACTCCTTTCTGATCCTACTATACCACTGAAGTTGTGAAGTTGTGAAGTTGTGAAGTTTAGTTATTAAAAATCGTGAAATACACGAATTAGCGATACCTCAATCAATCAATAGCGGCGGGAGAAATAAAAAAGCCCCTCATTGAGGGGCTTAGCCAAAAGGGGTCTGGGAAGTGAGAATTTAGCGGATTACTCCAAAACACATAAATTGGACATTGCCCGTAACCAGGGAGTCCAAGCCATTAGGAGATGCAACCCGCGTATCGACAACCTGTAATTCGCCACCCTCTTCCTTGCAGAGCAAAGTTGCCTCTTGAACCTGCAAGGCGATTGGCATGGAATCGAGACCCCAAACACTATCCCCCTCCACTGACGAAGTAATATCTTCTGAATTCATCGGCTGGCTAGAGCCGGTATCCGCACATCCAGCTAAACAACTCAGCAAAAATAGAGCTAAAAGTAGGCGCTTCATATCATCTCTTAGATGGTTTACATATCAGCCTTTATTCTACGCCCTGACCTAATGAGTCGATTATTAGCGCCAGAGTTTGACCTTGCAGAATGCCCCTCACAAGAAAAAACCACCCGCAGGTGGTTTGATCTTTACCAATAAAACCGACTCTAGTCAGAGAGCATCCTTTAAATACTCAATTCCAAAAATTTCTTTGGTTTTGAAGATCTGATAATCGACCCTCTCCTTGAGGAGATCTTTTACAGTCTCTTGATCATATGTAAAGTTGCGCATCACATCATTCTTCAAGTTATAGATTGGCCAATTGGCCTGACCTGTGACATTTGGATTACCAGTTTTTGCAAACGCCGCCCAGCTAGCTGACATCTTTTCAGACATCGCCAAATCTTGAGGGCTATTCTTATCTGCGCTTGGGTACCAGTACTGAGACCATACGTCTTTTTTCAAGTCTGCCGTGGCATTGGCAATCAAAGCGCATTGAGAAACCCCAGCCTCAGGCTGATTGGTAGCTTGGGGCATATACGCCAGGCTACCAAAGACATAAGGGATTTCGAATGTATGCGGTACGCCTGGATGAGTTGAACGCAGATTCTTGCTTAAGTAGTCAAAGTAATAGGCATACCCTGGCGCAATCCCATTCATATCATTAGCCAACATTTTGGTACTGGCTCGATATAACAAATCCCCTTCAATATCCGAAGTGAGAATGCAGCGATCCTTAACATTTGCATATAGCATGGCAATTTTCTTTGGATCTTCATGCAATTTTTTCATCAAGGCTGGCATGGCTGGCTGACTAGGCACTAAAAAGCTTGAGTCCCAAGAATTGGTACCAATCATGAATGGCACTTTAGCCTGTTTGCCTGCAGCAAATAAGGCCAACGGGTCGCCCGGAATAATCTGCCCATCAACAAATGGCCCGCCGAATTCACCCGCATAAAACGCTTGCGCATTTAAGACCAGCTTATCGACTGGTAGTGCGCGCAACTCTTTTAAGGACTTGACGCCCAAAGTAGCCATGTATTTAGCGTCTACATCAACTTCGGGAATCATGCCAAAGCGTTTTTCAGTCATACCACGCAAGGGACTTTGTTGGGCACTCTCGGCAATCGCCTTATGAAACAAACCTCTTGCTGCCTGAGAAACCATTAACCAAGTTACGCTGCGACCACCGGCAGACTCTCCAAAAATAGTGACATTGCTCGGATCACCGCCAAATGCAGCAATATTTTTCTGTACCCACTTTAGTGCAGCGATTTGATCCATGGTGCCGTAGTTGCCAACTGGCTCGCCATTTCTTTTGGCCTCTGCAATTAACTCTTGAGGGGCAAAGAAACCCAAGGAGCCAAGACGGTAATCAACCGTCACCACAATCACGCCATTCTTGGTGAGATGGACAGGGGTAAATTGCGGATCACGCGCTCCATCTACGAACAGTCCGCCCCCATGAATCCAGAGCATCACTGGCATACCCTTACCCATCGTCTGAGGAGCAAAGACATTAAGCTTGAGACAGTCTTCCTTGCCAGGAAGACCTAAACCAGTACTCAGGTTTTTGACATCCGGTTGCGGGCAAGATTCTCCAAATTGACTGGCATCACGCACCCCGCTCCATGCTAATGCAGGCTGTGGAGGTCGCCACCGTAAATCACCGACGGGTGGGGCAGCATATGGGATGTTCTTAAACACCGTCATCGTGTTTTCAACAACACCTTGCAAGGTGCCGGTCTCTACCTGCACCAGGGGGCGCTCTACTTCAGCCCATGCCTGGAAACTGAGGCCACTCAAGCCCGCCAATACTGCTAGCCCTGCAATTATTTTTTTCATATGTTTTTATCTAAAAAGGAGGTCATTAAGCACCCAATGATCTCGGCAAGTCTAGCATGCCCATCCAGCGAAACATACTAGGGAAAATACAAAAAAAATACCTAGCAGCTAGGAAATAGCGTGTCTTGCAAGCTATTAAAAGATCCGTTGGAAAAACTGCTAACTAAGGGTTACCAAAGCGATTAACCCCTGCCGTGCCTTTGCGCATTAGCAAGTACAAGAAATACACGGTGCCGATAATCGTCAAATTAATTAACCACCACCAACCCGATTTATTGGAGTCATGCAAACGGCGCACCATGACTGAGACGGAAGGAATGGTAATCACGATCAAACTAATCCCTTGCGTCACCCAAAATGCACCGGTATAAAACACCGCACCAGTAACGGGATCAATAACGAGATATGGCTGCTGCATTACTAGAGTCACGGCAACTTGAATGAGTTCACCAATAATCACCACAAACAAAAAGAACCACCAGTACTCGCTGCGAGAAGCTCGACCTTGAAACTGCGCATATTTTGTATAGCAACCATTAATTGATTCGCTTAGGGTCATACATGCTCCTTGATGAGATTATTAAGTCAACAATACCAAACATTAAATGCACTAGATCTGGCGAATCTCATTGACAACAACAAATAATGTCAATTTACTACTCAATAGTGGGTAAGTTGGTGGGTAGGGAACCCAGAAAAAAGCAAAGCCCCGTGGTTAGGGGCTTTGCAGTTGGTCTTGGCGGAGACGAGAGGATTCGAACCTCCGATCAGAGTTTTAGCCCCGATGCTCCCTTAGCAGGGGAGTGCCTTCGACCAGCTCGGCCACGTCTCCTAATTTGCTACATTTACAACGCCCCACAGTTTAACGGATTCCCGTGACGATGGGGTCCAGATTTACAGCTTTACTTCTGATCTAACTCAAAAGCCTTATGGAGTGCACGTACGGCCAGCTCCATGTACTTCTCATCAATCACTACCGAAATCTTGATTTCACTAGTTGAGATCATCAAGATATTAATACCCTCTTCCGAGAGTGTGCGGAACATCTTGCTCGCAATACCAACATGGGAGCGCATGCCAACACCCACAACCGATACCTTAGATACGCGTGGGTCGCCTGTAATCTCTTTTGCTTCAATATGAGATTGCACTGTATTCTTGAGCAAATCCAATGCTTTTTGATAATCAGCACGAGGAACCGTAAAGGTAAAATCTGTTTTACCTTCAAAAGACTGATTCTGAATAATGATGTCCACATCAATATTGGCATCTGCAATCGGACCAAGGATTTGATAGGCAATACCTGGGCGATCAGGAACCCCCAAAACGGTAATCTTAGCTTCATCACGCGCAAAGGCGATGCCGGAAATAACGGCGGCTTCCATAGTGCTGTCCTCTTCAAATGTAATCAAGGTGCCCGACTTCATCTCTACATCTAAGGGCATCAGTGGATCTGTCAATGACGACAGAACACGGGTTTTAACTTTGTACTTCCCTGCAAACTCTACTGAACGAATTTGCAATACCTTTGAACCCAAGCTGGCCATTTCCAGCATTTCTTCAAAAGTAATCTTATCCAATCGGCGCGCATCCTCACAGACGCGAGGGTCAGTGGTGTAAACACCATCAACGTCGGTATAAATAAGGCACTCATCGGCTTTTAAGGCTGCCGCCATTGCCACTGCCGAAGTATCAGAGCCGCCACGACCCAAAGTTGTGATGTTGCCATTTGGATCCACACCTTGAAAGCCAGTAACCACAACTGCACGACCAGCTCGAAGGTCGGCCAAAATCTTTTGGTCATCAATCGATTTAATGCGGGCCTTAGTAAATGCAGAGTCAGTATGAACAGTCACTTGCCAACCAGCATAACTAACCGCATCAATACCCTCGCGCATTAACGCCAAGGCTAATAACCCAGAGCTTACCTGCTCGCCGGTAGAGGCAATTTGATCCAACTCACGAGGATTGGCATCGGGATTAATATCTTTAGCTAACCCCAACAGGCGATTCGTTTCTCCAGACATAGCCGAAGGAACGACTACCACTTGATGACCTGCACGCATCCACTTGGCAACGCGTTTAGCGACATTCTGAATACGCTCTACCGAGCCCATCGAGGTGCCACCGTACTTATGAACAATAAGAGCCATAAAAACCGTCTGTAAACCGGGAAAATTTCCCGAAGATCTAAAAAGGGCTTATTTTACAGGGTTTTGCTGAGACCACTCCGGCCAAACCCGGGCGCCACTCGTAGTGAGATGAGGATAACTCACCCCCACACCTGCTACCGCAATCAACTCGCCATCAAGGTAAAGCAACGGGGCATTGCGCTCCCAGGGCGGGACTTTAGACTCTTGATAGAGGTTCTTTAAAGTTCTTCTCGGGGCGTTTGCCTTAATTTGAAGCTTTTCTGCGCCCTGCCTCTCTCGATATTCGACCGAACCATTTTTCTGCGCCCGCAGTAAGCTCTGACGGGCAATACCAGGCTCTTGGCTTCTGGTAGGCACCGCACGAAAAGTCCAACAACCTTGGGGGGTCGGGGCCAGTTGTAAAGCACTGCGCCATAGCCGAATACACACACCATCGTGTTGCCACTCCAGACTAGCGTCGGGTCGAACCCCTTCTAAATCACGCCACCAGGCATCCAAACGCTCTTGCGAGGGCATACTCAAACCATGGGTCTTGAGCCAATAGCGCAACAGATTATTGGCGGCTGGGGTATCGCGCCTTTTGAGAGTCATTAAGCCGGGCAGCAACACTGCGCCCTCCTTGAGCACTGCCTTGCCATCTTGCTGCGCCAGGCGATCAAGCAAACCCTGAGATTCCCCAAGCACCTGCGCACTACGCGCTAAGTTAGCAATTGCCTCTGGCTGAATCTTCGCCAATCTTGGCAAAATCGCCTTCCGAATTGCATTGCGCCGGTAGCGCTCATCTTGGTTACTAGGATCCTCGATCCACTGCAGTTTGTGGATCTTGGCATAGGCTTCTAGGTCTGCCCGACTTTGATTTAAAAGAGGACGCCACAAGGTCAGAGGCTGATTTCCTTTTACATAATCGCGTTGCAACGGCATACCAGCCAGACCTGCCACACCAGAGCCTCTGAGCAGCTGTAACAGCACAGTCTCCGCTTGGTCATTTTGATGATGTGCTAACAAGAGATTTTCAATGGCATGCTCTGCACAAAGTTCAGCCAAAGCCTCGTACCGCCCCACACGCGCACGCGCTTCAATATTGCCTAGCGCTCGGTCATCGCACAACTGCAACAGCCGAAAGTCAAAATGCACCCGATACTGCTTGGCTAGGCGCTGACAAAACATCAACCAGTCATTGGCAGCCGCTTGCAATCCATGGTGAATGTGGAATACCCAAATCTCAGTTTGGGCTGGGTCACTTGCTTTACAAGCGGTATCAAGCAATACCACCGAATCCAGCCCGCCACTTAAAGCGACTGCGATTCGGTTCATGATCTTAGGACTTTTTTTCGATTTCCTTGAACTTGCCATAACTCATTAACCGTTCATGGCGGCGCTCGAGTAGCGCATGCTCTTTCATACCATCGAATGTCTTTAGGGACTCTGTCAATGCTTTGCGCATATTGCTCATCATCACATCGTAGTCGCGATGTGCACCACCAACAGGTTCAGCGACAATCTTGTCAATCAAACCAATCGCTTTTAAGCGTTGTGCAGTCAAACCCAATTGCTCAGCCGCTTCTGCAGCTTTTTCAGCCGTCTTCCATAAAATCGAGGCACACCCCTCCGGGGAGATTACAGAATACGTAGAGTTTTGCAGCATCAACACCACATCACCCATCGCAATAGCCAATGCACCACCAGAACCACCTTCGCCAATAATGGTGGCAATAATTGGTACGCGCAGTTCAGCCTGAACGTAAAGATTGCGCCCAATCGCTTCCGACTGATTGTGCTCTTCAGCATCGATACCGGGGAACGCGCCCGGCGTGTCGACAAAGGTGAACACCGGAATACCAAATTTTTCTGCTAAGCGCATTAAGCGCATAGCCTTACGATAGCCTTCAGGACGACTCATTCCAAAATTGCGCAAGGCACGCTCTTTGGTATCGCGCCCTTTTTGATGACCGATTACCATGCACGGCGCTCCATCAAATCTTGCTAGGCCACCGACAATCGACTGATCATCCGCAAAAACTCGGTCTCCATGGAGCTCATGGAAGTCAGTAAATAAGGCATTGACGTAATCTAGGGTGTAGGGGCGCTGCGGATGACGAGCAACCTGACAAACCTGCCAAGGGGTTAAATTGGCATAAACATCCTTGGTTAGCTGCTGACTCTTTTCAGTGAGCGTTTTGATCTCATCGGAGATGTCCACCGATGATTCATCTTGCACAAATTGCAGTTCTTCAATCTTTGACTCTAATTCGGCGATTGACTGCTCAAAATCCAGGAAAGTCGTTTTCATAGTCTGATTTTAATATTCAACGGGAATTGGGTCGATACTTCTCCACATATACCAGGTTGCAACCGTGCGCCACGGGGCCCAGTTGGCAGCCACCTCCCTTGCCTCATGGCGGCTAACAGGCTCTCCACTGAAGTAATTGAGGGAAATAGCCCGAATTAGCCCGACATCGTCCAAAGGGAGAATATTGGGTCGAACCAGGTTAAAAATGAGGAACATTTCTGCTGTCCAGCGCCCAATTCCGCGAATTGCGCTCAATTCCTTGATCACGGCCTCGTCGCCCATTTCTTTCCACTGATTGGCGTGCAAACGCCCAGAATCGAAATGGTCGGCCAGGTCGCGAATATATTCCACCTTTCGTCCCGATAAACCTGCCCCACGCAACTCCTCCACGCTTAGTTTGAGGATGCTTTTAGGGTTAATCTTTTTATTGGCAACAGCAACCACTTTGCCCCAGACAGTTTGGGCTGCAGCCACTGAAATTTGCTGCCCCACAATAGCTCTAGCTAAAGTCGTAAAGGCATCACCACGCGTCATCAAAAAACCTGATCCGTATTTCGGAATCAGCTTCCTCAAAATTCGATCTTGTTTCATTAGCTCGACACACGCTTGCTCCCAATACTCTGGCGCAATTGCCTCAAAGGAGACCGAATCGGTAGTCAATTCTTTGCTAACCGGCACTATGCTCTACGCCATTCGGTCATGCCGCCAGGTTTATCTTCTAAGACTATGCCCTGCCCTAACAAGTCCTTGCGAATCTGATCGGCCTTAGCAAAATCTTTGGACTGCTTAGCCAAGGCCCTTGCAGCAATCTGCTCCTCGACTTCCAGAGCACTCAAACCTGCTGCCTCTTTTGAACCAGACTGCAAGAATTCAGTAGGATCACGCTGCAAGAAGTTCAAGGTACCTGCAAGCGCCTTTAAGGTGTCGGCTAACTGACGCTTGCTCTCGCCCGGTGCGCGATTAATTTCACTGGCCAGATCAAACCATACCGCAATTGCTTCAGGTGTATTGAAGTCGTCATTCATTGCTTCGGTAAAGCGCTTAACCCACGGATTGCTCGGATCTAGAGCTTGCGTATCACCCCGAGGGGCTTGAGCCAATGCGGTATATAGCCGTACTAAACCAGAACGCGCCTCTTCAAGCTGTGCATCACTGTAATTAATTGGGCTACGGTAATGGGCGCGCAACATGAAAAAACGCACTACCTCAGGATCAAATTGTTTGAGCACATCGCGAATTAAAAAGAAATTGCCCAAAGACTTCGACATCTTTTCTTCATTTACCCGAATGTGCCCGTTGTGCATCCAATAGTTCACAAAAGGCTGATCTGTTGCGGAGCGCTGCCTGCCATACAAGGCACCCTCACTTTGGGCGATTTCATTCTCATGGTGCGGGAACTGCAAATCAGCGCCACCCCCATGAATATCAAAATGCTCACCCAATAAATCACAAGACATTGCCGAGCACTCTATATGCCAACCGGGACGCCCCTCACCCCATGGGGAGCTCCAACGGGTGTCAGCAGGCTCTTCAGGCTTGGCGCTTTTCCATAAAACAAAATCCAGGGGATCGCGCTTGCCACCACCAATCGCAACCCGCTCGCCAGCATTTAATTCGTCTAAGGACTTACCAGATAAACGGCCATAAGCAGGGAAAAGACGGACTGCAAAGTTCACATCGCCATCCTCACCTTGGTACGCCAACTCTTTTTCGATGAGGCGACCAATCAAGCCCTGCATTTGTTGAATATAGTTGGTTGCACGTGGCTCTTGATCGGGATGCATGAGACCCAACTCATCGGAGTCGGCATGCATAGCATCAATAAAGCGCTGGGTCAGTGCTGAGATGGTTTCGCCATTCTCAATGGCGCGCTGAATAATTTTGTCATCAATATCGGTAATATTGCGCACATATTCCACTGCATAGCCGCTTGCGCGTAGCCACCGCACCACCATATCAAACACAATCATGACCCGTGCGTGACCGATGTGACAAAAGTCATAAACCGTCATCCCGCAGACATACAGCTTCACTTTGCCGGGTTCAATCGGTTGAAAGACCTGCTTTGAGCGACTTAGAGTGTTATAGATTTGCAGCATAGGGCTATAAAGATGGGGCAAGTAACGCCAATTTGTTAGACTGAGCGCTGAGTATATCGAATGAGTCCGTTTTACACCCCGCCATCTATGCTATTAACCGCTTACACTCCGCGCTCACTCCTTTTGAGGGCCTTGACTATTGGCGCGTCCTTGCTGCTTGTAACGGCCTGTAGCACCCCTGGTCAGCAAATTGCCGACCAAGAAATGATCGCCATGGCTAAGCAGCCGAGCACCGCGGGGAGCGATACCCCCTATTTGGGGAATGCAAGCGGCAATGAACCCCCTATTTTGACCAGTAATAGCGCTTTAGACCCCTTAAATCAAGAATTAGCGGACTCGGTTGCCGTTCCCCTGATGTCCTTTTTGATTATTGAGCCTGCGCCAGTAACCAAGAACGCCATTCCCTCGGATGTGGAAAAACTGGTCAAGGCCCGCAAATATACCGATGCGATTGCCTTAATTGATGCAGATCTGCAGAAAACCCCGCGCAATGTGCAACTACGCTTTGTCAAGGCTCGCTTATTAATTGAACTGCGTCGCTTTCCACAAGCGAAGCAGGCCCTCATTGAGATTACCCAGCAATTTCCGGAATTACCCGAGCCCTACAACAATTTAGCGGCCTTGGCGGCTGATCAGGGTCAATGGATTGAGGCACGAGACTACCTAGAGCTTGCTCTCAAGCTGCGCCCCACTTACGCGATTGCTTCCGCCAATTTAGGGGAAATTTATATTCGCTTAGGAGCACAGGCTTATGAAAATGCTGCAAAAGGAACCCAATACCAACGTCAGTACACCAACCGCGCCAAGGCCTTACTCAATTTATTAAAGCCGGATACTAAGAAGCCCACTGCCAATACCGTCACTCCAGCTGGTGTATCTAATACCCCAGCACCCTCCATTCCCTCTACTACTAAACCATCAGAAAGTACATTGAATCATGGCTAAAGTCCTACTCAAGACCAATCAGGGTGATATCACCCTCTCCTTAGATGCTGTTAAAGCCCCTAAAAGTGTTGCGAATTTTTTGCAATACGTCAAAAGCGGTCATTACGACGGCACCATCTTTCATCGCGTCATTGATAACTTCATGATTCAAGGCGGAGGCATGACTGCCGGCATGAAACAAAAGCCAACTGGCGCAGAAATTGAAAATGAGGCCAATAATGGCTTAAAAAATGAGCGTGGCACGATTGCCATGGCTCGCACTAGTGATCCACATTCGGCTACTGCGCAATTTTTTATTAACGTTAATGACAATGATTTCTTAAATCACACCGCACCCAACGCACAAGGTTGGGGCTATGCAGTATTTGGCAAGGTGACCGATGGTTTGGATGTCGTTGACACCATTCGTAAAGTGAAAACTGGCAGCGCAGGCTTTCACCAAGACGTACCAACAGAAGATGTCGTGATTGAAAAGGCGAGCGTACTCGAGGAATGATTCCGCATTATTCCAGCGCTCTGCTGATCTCAGATTTACACCTAACGCCGTCAATGCCTTTGACGGCGCAGCGCTTCTTTGACTTCTGCGAAAAAGATGCTCCTAAGGTAGAGGCGTTGTTTATTCTGGGCGATTTATTTGAATACTGGGTGGGTGATGATGCTGGCGTCCTCTCCCCCTTTCAGCAAGAAGTAAAGCGCGTCATTGCCAAGTTGGCTACCACCGTCAACATTTATTACCAACATGGCAATCGTGATTTTCTGATTGGTCCAGACTATCTCAAAAAAACAGGGATGACCTTATTACCAGATCCCAGCAAAGCAACCATTGCTGGAGACGAGTACGTCTTAAGTCACGGCGATGTATTGTGCACAGCGGATGTGGGTTATCAAGTATTTCGCACCTGGGTACGCAAGCGTTGGATTCAAAAACTATTCTTAGCATTGCCGCTCAAATGGCGACGCGCCATTGCCAACAACCTTCGCAGCAACAGTACTGCGCAGTACTACCGCACTAGTCGTACCACCCCGGATGTTGCTCAACTTAAAACCAATGTAACCCAAGCAGCCTGCGCTGCTGTACTGCGTGATCAGCAAGGCGATAAATTAATTCATGGGCACACCCATTTGCCAGCTCGCCACCACGAACACTTTAATCAGCAAGAGTGGCAACGCTGGGTGCTCTCAGACTGGGACCTTGATCACCCGGAGCGCTTCTTACCAAAAGCTAGCGCACTACTGATTGATAGCAATGGCGTACGTTATCTCGACTTAATTAAAGGATAAAGATTGCCGCAAACAATAAGGGCAAGCCATTAAGCCTGCTCTTATGCTATCGAGGTCGATAACTACTATGGTGCTGCCATTTATTTCACAGCGGAGTACTTAGAAAGCGACTGCACCATTTGCGCAAAAATCCGTGGGTTTGCACACATCACCTCACCGCTTTGCAAATAACCTTCTTCACCACGGTAATTGCCAATCAAGCCGCCAGCCTCGGTCACCAATAAAGCACCTGCTGCCATATCCCAAGGCTTGAGATCGCTCTCAAAAAATCCATCATAACGACCAGCAGCTACATATGCCAAATCCAAAGACGCGGCACCAGGACGGCGCAACCCAGAGCATTGACGCGTCATGTCTGCAAAGATCTTCAGGTACTTTTCCAAATCCTGATCTTCACGATATGGAAAACCAGTCCCCAATAGAGCATTAGCTAAACGATCTTGAGTGGCCACCCGTAAACGCCGACGATCTAAGTACGCACCGGCTCCACGCGTAGCAGTAAAGAGTTCATCACGGGTTGGGTCATAAACCACCGCTTGTTGTGTAACGCCATTGACTGCCAACGCAATCGAAATCGCGTATTGCGGAAAACCGTGAATGAAATTAGTGGTGCCATCTAAGGGATCAATAATCCAAATATTCTCGGCATTCGCATTTTGCGCACCCGTTTCTTCCGCTAAAAAACCGTGAGTGGGATAGGCTTCGCTGAGCGTCTCAATGATGGCCGCTTCAGCCTGTTTGTCGACTTCAGTCACAAAATCATTGTGCTGTTTGCGATCTACCTGCAAGCGCTCTAAATTTAAGGAGGCACGATTGATAACCGTTCCGGCACGACGGGCAGCCTTAATGGCCACATTTAACATGGGATGCATAGTAGTAATCGACAAATTAAAGAAGAACAAGCCAGTCATACTGCACAATGCAGCACAATATGAGGCGAATGCCTTGATTCTAA
>Ga0316222_1002745_pt1 | contig 18373 bp, 18 predicted proteins | sample TBH18011metaG_FD_206008 | JGI IMG/M metagenome (GOLD analysis project Ga0316222, IMG submission 206008) | Freshwater microbial communities from Trout Bog Lake, Wisconsin, USA - TBH18011 | ecosystem: Environmental > Aquatic > Freshwater > Lake > Hypolimnion/Profundal zone | place: USA: Wisconsin...
TCCACCCCCACTGGCCACCCATCATGGCGCACAGTGCCGTCAGGGCAAAAATCGAAGACGGTTCGGGAGCCATCGGCGGCTCGTCGCTTCCAATATCCAGACTAATATTATTGTTGCCATTGGTATTGATGCCCGAGACATAAACCCCATCGTAAAACCTGACGACAGGATTCACACTGGTAGCCACAAACGTAATGCTCTCCGCCGTCCAACCCGAGAGAGCAGGGACACTGAAAATGGTGTCCTGCCCCTGAATTTGCAAATCCAGATTAACCGCAGTTGGCGACGGGTTATTGCGTTCGGGAGCAAGCATGAAGTCTATTTTATAGGCTTGCCCAACCACCAGATCTGGAAGTGTTGGCTGCGCATAGATTCTCCCACGAAGAGCATCACTGTTTAATTCCACTGCAAATTGGCTGCTGGTAGGCAGGGGAAGCGGATTCCAGCTTTTGCTCTGCCCGGCTGTATACCACTCAATTTCATTGGTTCCCCAGAAATTGTCCAGGGTGCCGTCGAAACCAAAGGTCCATCCGTTGAGAGGACCCACCGGCACGCTGTTCGCGTAATAAGCAGTTCCCCCGAAATCAACGCCTTTGGGATTATTCCCACTGCCTTGCGCCGGGGCATTTTCAAACCCCATGTTGATCAGTGGCGTCAAGTCAATGACAGTAGCTTGCGATAAGCTTGGAAACAAACCGAGAACCGCTCCTACGAGCAGGATTTTTTGAATAAGTTTCATAATATTTCCTCCGACTGTGCGTATTTATGCCTACGTTTTTTCCAAATTGCAAGAAGAAATCAGCAAAATTACGCATTTAGCGATACGTATTGTTGCGTATAATATTTAGTGGTCGTAGGTAGGTGAAGAGGATTACTGCGCCGGAATCACGGCGCATAGCATGGCCTGATGGATTCTCACATTGATCACTCTCTGCGCTTAAGAGGCCACATCACTATTTCCATTCACCATCGCCAAGTGAAGGTTGGTCTTGGCGTCATGGCGTTCATCTGGAACGATGTTCTCCGTGAACCATCGACAACGAATTCTGAATCAGATTAACGGCGATGCGTTGGACCGGGTGCCAATGCTGGGCGGATGGAACTTGGGGGTGAGGAACTTGGCTGCGATTGCAGGGATCGGTATTGAAGAATATCTTCGTGACCCGGAGCAAGGGGTTATGCGCGCCAATCGCGCGCTGGATGTTGATGGAATGGTCCCGCCGACTGTCCCGCGAGACTTGGCGTCGATCCGGGCCGGGCATGTCGAAGAGAGCTCTTTCGCCGGGGTTGAACCGGAAGTTCTGCAGCAGCGCGGGGAAAGGGTGCCGGATACGGAGCAGAAGGTTCAGGCAAAAGTTGATGTGGAGGCAGTGGAAGAGAAATACCGCCAGCACTTCGAGTCGATGCTCAAGCTGATGGGGGACATCGTCCTAATCCCCACAATTTGGCCGGCTGTGACGGATTTCGCGTTGTATTTCCAGTATGGTTACGAAGCGTTCCTCGCGGCCACGGCGCTGTATCCTGAAGAGGTGGAGCGCATCTGGTGGGAAGACTCGATCATTGCCCGCGAGCGGAACAAGATTATCGTGAGACTCTACCGTGAGTATGACTTGGTGCCGATGCTCTTCTGCGGGCATGACATTTGCGTAAATCGCGGACCGCTGTGCTCGCCGGAGTATTTGCACCAGAGTTATTGGTTGCACGCGAAGCGCTCGATCGAGCCGTTTGTGGAGGAGGGGATTCGCGTGCTCCACCACTGTGACGGGAATGTAATGCCGCTGATTGATGATATGATTGTGGCAGGATTTTCGGGATTCCAAGGCTTCCAATATGAATGCGATGTGAACCCGTATGAATTGCGACAACGGCGAAGCCTCAAGGGGGAGACGCCTCTGTTAATGACAGGGTTATCGGTGACGCGGACGTTACCGTTCGGGACTGAGCAGGAGGTCAGGGATGAGGTGGATTACATGCTGGATTACACTGACGGCGGGCAGGGGATGTTCCTGTTCACAAGTAACGTGACGGGGGTTGAGGTGCCGCCGGAGAATATCGTGGCGGCATACCGGTATTTGGCAGGGTATGATGTGCGGAAGACAACTCCGCGCGGCAAGCGGGCGTGGCCGTGGGGTGTGGCACATCCCGGGCAATCTACCAACTGAACTGCGCTCAAAAACCTAGGCAGCTTCCAGCGCGGCAACAATTGCATCGCCCATCTCGGTGGTGCCTACCCGCTTGGTGCCTTCGGAGTAGATGTCGCCGGTGCGGAAACTCTGGCCGATGACCGTGCGCACGGCCGCCTCGATGGCGTCTGCTGCCCCCGTTTCGCCCAGCGCATAGCGGAGCATCATGGCGGCGGAGAGGATTTGCGCGATGGGGTTGGCAATGCCTTTGCCCGCGATGTCTGGAGCGCTGCCGCCGCTCGGTTCAAAGAGGCCGAAGCGCCCGTAGGCGGTCTCCCGCAGTCCCAAGCTGGCGCTCGGCAACATGCCCAGCGATCCTGCAATCATCGCCATTTCGTCGCTTAAAATGTCCCCAAAGAGATTTTCCGCCAGCACGACATCGAACCCCTTCGGATTGCGAATCAACTGCATTGCCGCATTATCCACGTAGAGGTGATTCAGCGTGACCTCCGGGTATTGCTTGGCAACCTCGGTGACGGTCTGCCGCCACAAGACGCCATTTTCGAGGACATTGGCTTTGTCAATGGAAGTGAGTCGTTTGGCGCGTCCCATGGCGGCTTGGAAGGCGATGTGGGCGATCCGCTCGATCTCGCTCTTGCGGTAAACCATCGTGTCCACCGCCACCATCTCGCCGTTCTCTTCCCTACGGTATTTCGGCTGGCCGAAGTAGAGGCCACCGGTCAGTTCGCGCACGCAAAGGACGTCGAAGCCGCCGGCAACGATGGACTCCTTCACCGGCGAAGCATGGGTGAGCGCCGGGAAGCAGAGCGCCGGGCGCAGGTTGGCGAAGAGGGCGAAATGTTTGCGCAACGGCAGCAGTGCGGCGCGTTCGGGTTGCTGGTCGGGCGGCAGGCTTTCCCATTTGGGACCGCCAACAGAGCCGAACAGGATTGCGTCAGCCTTCTCGCACGCGGCGATGGTGGCAGCGGGGAGGGCGTGTCCATCATGATCAATGGCGGCCCCGCCCACGTAACACTCGGTCGTGGTGAGCTCGAATCCGAATTTCTTTCCAGCGACCTCCAGGATGCGGCGCGCCTGAACCATCACTTCCGGGCCGATCCCGTCGCCGGGAAGGACCGCAATTTTATACTGCTTCATTTGCCCCGAGCTTACTGTTCCCGCTTGGTCACCGTCACCTTAAATTTTGGCTGACTCTTTCCTTGGGCGGATAGGAAAGAAGGAAAATCGTTCCACAGCTTGAGATCAACACTCGTATTTTGGCGGTTGGAGGACAGGGAGAGTCACATGGCTCTGCACACATTATTCCCCCGGCAGACCTATTTCTCTGACAGCCGCGATAAAATCTTGCATCCGCGACTTCTCTTTTTTGCGCGGATGAGACTCCACCCCGCTCGCCACATCCACCGCGCATGGGCGCACTACGCGGATTGCCTCCGCCACATTCTCCGGATTCAGCCCGCCCGAAAGGATCACGCGCAGCTTGGGATGCTCCCGCACAAATGCCGCCGCCAGCTCCAGATCAATCAAGCGCCCCGTCCCGCCGTAAGCGCCTGGCACAAAAGCGTCGAGCAAAACCGTGGACGTCCCATACTGGGGCACCAGCGCCAGCGATTCCCGACTCCGGGCCGCCACCGCCTTGATCAAGCCACGCCCGGCAAACGGCGCACAAAACTCCGGCGTCTCATCCCCGTGGAATTGCAGTCGGTCGATCCCTGGCAGCGCCAGCGTCGCCTCCGCCTCTGCCAGGGACGGATTCACTAACACCGCCACGCGCGTCACCAGCGGCGGCAGCCCCGCCAGCCAGTCCGGAGCCGCGCGCAAGTCGAGAAACCGCTTGGACCCCGAAAACCCGTTGAACCCCAGCGCGTCCGCGCCAGCCTCAATGGCCGCCTCGGCATCCTCCCGGTTCGTGATCCCGCAAATCTTGACGCGGATTTTATTTCGGCTCGTTTTCATGCTCAATTACCCGCCCCTGCACCGTTTTCATCCCGCCCCGGTATTCCGGCTCCGATTCCCCCGCAGCTTGGAAAGTCTCGACGCGCACCTCCATGCGGCTGCGGTCTTGGAAAAAATGGTTGAGCCCCCAGGAAACCAGGCTGATTACCACCGCCCCGAAAAGTGCCGATCCGAACCCATCCACATGAAATCCCTTGATCCAGCCACTTACCAACTCCAGCAGGACCGCATTGATAATCGGAATCACCATCCCGAAGGAAAGCACGATCAGCGGCAAACTCAGCAGCATCAGCACCGGACGCACCACGGCATTCAGGATGCCCAGCAGCAACCCGGCGCCAACCAGCGCCTCCGCCGAGTCATAAGTAATCCCCGGCACCAGCCCCGACGCGACAAACACCGCGAACGTCGTAGCCGCCCACCGGGCAAAAAACGATTTCATCCCCCTACCTTAACCGATTCACGCAATTCGGCAATTTCCTTTGGTGGGGAGGGGAAAGGGGGAAAAAGGCGCGAGGGAGTTGAAAATAGCCCAGCCATTCATGGCTGGGTAATCGCCCAACAAAAGCGATCAAGTCCCGGCAGGGACGAAAGAAATTCAAGGGAGTTCCCAATCTGGAGCAAAATTGGGAACGAAGAAAGGTTCTTCTGTAAGTGACACTGGGTCACTTGCGCTTGCGGAGGGTCTCTATCTTGACGTCTTTGCGAGTGGCACGGCCAGTAGCAGGCGATGTCATTGCTTTCTTTGGAATTCCGGCTTTCTTGAGGTAAGCCCCAAGTGTTTGGTCACCACGAGGTTGTCTTGGCATAGGATTTTGTAATAAATAAGCCCTCTATCTAAATCATTCTTCTTTCGACATTTGTTTGTCGAACTCGCTCACAAGAATCCATCCAACGGCCTCAGTAATGGAAGCCGCTGTCGTCGCATTTACTGCGTTTCCTGCGCCGGGAATCCAGCCACAAATAATCTGTGAGGCCACTCTGGCAATAACAGGTCCGGTCATAGCTGAAAGCGCTGTCATAACCATCCCGCGACCTGCTGTTTCTGTAATCTGAATACCAAAAATATTCCCGAGTGTAATTGCCAGTGTTATTTGCACTGCAACAAGGGGAACGTTGTCTGAACCAGGTAATTGGGCAAGTCCGCCTCCAATTGCCGCTGCCGCTGCTGCTGCGGAGTGAATTGCGATATTACATTTAATAGTTTGGTCGTTATTCATTCTTTCACATCTTACGCCCCAATGCGCCGTTCTAGTCAACACCATTCTTGCGCCTTAATAGGGCGTGCCATCCCGAAAGCAAATTCCTGCCGAAGTTTCCAAATTCGGGGCAAATGTGCGGCGCGAACGTAACGAGCGCAGGCTCACTCAGGAGAAGCTCGCTGAACTGGTGGACTTGAACATCCGCACGGTGCAAAAAATTGAGGGTGGCGAAATCAACATCCTCATTACAACCGCTTGTCGAATTCAGAGGGCGCTTGGCTGCGATTGGAACAAGCTTTTACCCTGAATGTCATGAGGCAAGGAGAATGGTCTATCCTCCTTGCCTTTTGCACTGATCCGCCCACGCCTTCAAATCCTAAATCTTCTGCAGCGTCGCGCAGCCAGTAATTTGCAAGCGGAAAAACGGCTATAAAAAACAATCTGGCGCGATTTCTGCTTGCTGCTGCGTCCCACGTGCTTACCTTGCCCCTAATGGCCGGAATGCAACAGGTCCAAAATCTTTCAATGCAGCAATCGCTGGCGCCGCAGCTCCAGCAGAGTTTGCAGATACTCCAGGCACCTATCCTGGAGTTGCGCAACCTCATTCAGGCGGAGCTTGCCGTGAACCCGGTGATCGAGGAAGAGCGCACCGAGCCGACCATCGAGGACAAGCAGAAAGAACACGACGAGTTCCAAGAGGAATTCGAGCATCTGGCCAAGCTCGACGAGGAATGGCGCGATTTCATGTCGCAAAGCACAGCCTACTCCTCTCGTTCCCAAGAGGACGAGGAGCGCCGTCAGTTTTTCTTCGACTCCATTGCCACCAACGAAACGCTCCAGCAGCACCTCCTAGACCAGCTCCAAACCAGCGAACTCTCCGCCCCCAAGCGCAAAATCGGCGAACTCATCATCGGCAATATAGACGACGTCGGTTTCCTGCAAGTCTCCCCAGAGGAAATGTCGCAAAACACTGGCCTCGACGTGGCGGAAATCCAGGCCGTGCTCGAAGTCATCCAAATGTTCCACCCCGTCGGCGTTGGCACGCGGGATTTGCGCGAATGCCTCCTCGTCCAGCTCCGCCGCGTGGGCAAAGCCGAGAGCATGGAATACCGCATTGTGGCGAATTACCTGGAAGACCTCGGTAAACACCGCTTCCCGGAGATTGCCCGGCGGCTCAACACCACGCCGGAGCAGATCCAGAAGTGCGCCGACTTCATTAGCACGCTCGACCCCAAGCCGGGCCAGCTTTTTGCGCCCGACCAGACCAACTACGTCCTTCCCGATGTAACCATCGAGAAAATTTCCGGTGACTGGCAGGTGAGCCTCAACGGCGAGCAGATTCCCCACCTGCGCATCTCCAACACCTACAAGGACCTCATGGCCCGCGAACAGAACCCGGCGGAAGTGCGCGACTATATCCGGGAAAAAATCCGCAGCGGAAAATTTCTCATCAAGAGCATCCACCAGCGCCAGCAGACCATTTCCAACATCGCCCACGAAATCCTCGTGCGACAGACGGAATTTTTCGAGAAAGGCCCCACCGCCTTGCATCCCTTGACGATGGTTCAGGTGGCCGACATCGTCGGCGTCCACGAGACCACCGTTAGCCGGGCCATCTCCGGCAAATACGTTGCCACCCCGTGGGGCGTCTTCGAGATGAAATACTTTTTCACCCCCGGCTACCAGACCGCCGGCGGCGAATCGATGAGCAACACCAGCGTCAAAAACGCTATCATCGAACTGGTCCGGGAAGAGCAAAAGCGCCGCCCGCTCTCCGACAAGGAAATCGTGGACATCCTCACTGAGCGCGGCATCCCCATCGCGCGCCGCACCGTCGCCAAATACCGCGCCGAAGCCGGAATCCTTCCCAGTAACATGCGCAAGAGCTATTAGGGTAGTATCCCATGTTTGACGAAATTGGGAGAACCAGAGCACTGCTCCAGGGATTTGATAGCCATTACTGGATCGCTGGAGGATGGGCGGTTGATCATTTCTTGGGACAAAAAACACGCGACCATAAAGACATCGAGATCGCCATTGCGCGCGATGATCAGCAATGTCTTTGGAAGTTAAATGGGGTAGAGCGCATCGAGTTCATGGAGAGCAGGGTGCCCAAAATATGGGACGGGAAACCACTGCATTTACCCATTCATGAACTGTATTGTCATTTTAGAACTGGGGAAGTGCTGGAAGTTTTACTCAATGAATTTGACGGCAAGAATTGGTGCTATCGGCGCAATCTTGACATCAAAAGGCCCATGGAAATTTTTCTATCTCAGGCAGGCAATCACATGCCGATAGAAATCGTCCTGCTTTTTAAAGCGCGGGAGATAAGAAAAATCGATCAGCATGATTTTGCACGTGCCGTCAAGGTGATGAGCAACGCGCAGAAACTCTGGCTTCGGAACGCCTTGCTGTGTGCGGAAACGTCAAAACATCCATGGCTGGAGTTTCTTTGACACGTGCAGCGGTGCAGCCCGAAAGCCGCCCCCCGGTTACCGCAACTCCACGAGCTTCTTGAGGTCGAGCTTCTTAAGCCATCCCCTCAACTCCTTCGGGTCCTCCCGAATCAGCTCGATCTGCACAAAAAACCGTTTCCCAACGATCACGCACAAGGAGCCGCTATTGGCCGCCTTGCTGAAATGCTCATAGCCGGGCATCCCATCGATCTCCACCGCCTTGTCATACCCATCCGGGCTCGTGTTGGTGAATTTCCAGGAACGCGTGGTCGTTTCAAAATACCCTTTGTAGCCGCCCGCATCGAGAATCGACACCGTGGCAACCGGCGCATTCTCATCATCCCCCTTTTGATACGTCCGCGTGGCAGTGCTCAGGAAAAAAACCTCGACGTCAGTCGTCGATCCGCTCGGATTCTCAGCAGTCCAACCTGTGGGCGGTTCCGGTAGAAACGGCAGCAGCTTTTCGTAAGGAACCACAGCCACCTGTGGCGTAGGCCGGGGCGTGGTACTTGAAGTGGGCGCAATCGTAAGCGGCTTCAGATCCAGGGGGATCAGTGAGGAAAGGGGAGGGCCATCCGCCTTCACGACGCCACCCCACAAAACAACTCCCGCCGAGATTAGCCCCAAAAACCCAACGGAACGCATATTCATCACAGCCACTTATCCTGCGAGTCGGGGCAATTGTCAAACCCCGGCCTGCCGTTAAGGAATCGCAGATGGCCCGTGGCGATTAAATCAACGGTTCCTTAAGCCCGTGCTTTCTTGATCGCATCCACAAACGCGGCAGCGATTTCCGAAAGCTTCTTCCAATCCTGATTCTTCAGGATGTCCTTGCTCACGAGGCTCGAACCGGCTCCCAGCGCCACGCATCCGGCCTTGATGAAGGCATCCACAGTGGCGACGGTGACGCCGCCGGTCGGGATGATCTGGAGCTGCGGCATGGGCGCGAGGATATTCTTGATGTATTGAGGCCCGAGCTGGTCGGCGGGGAAAATCTTCACAAAATCCGCGCCCGCTTCGTAAGCATTGATCGCCTCCGTGGGGGTGTAAGCGCCGCTGGCAATCGGTTTGCCATAACGGTTGCACATCTTGATGACCTCGGGGCGGGTGACAGGCGTCACAACAAACTCAGACCCGGCAAGAATGGCCGCGCGGCAGGTCTCGGGATCGAGCACGCTGCCGACACCGATGAGGACTTTCTTCCCAAAGCGCTTGGCCACGTCATTGATGACTTGGAGGGCGTTGGGCGTGGTCATGGTCACTTCCATGCCGGTGACGCCGCCTTCATAAAGCGCCTCGGCAGCACCGAGAAGCTGTTCAGAGGAATCCGCGCGGATGATGGCAACGATGCCGGGATTAACAATGCGATCAATGATGTCAGACTTGCTCATATGAAGCCATGATGCCGAACCTCGCCTGAAATTTCAATTAGCAATCCCTCACGCCATTTCCACGCTCACCACAGCCATCGCCGCGATCCCTTCCTTGCGCCCGAGCGACCCCAGCCGCTCGTTCGTGGTAGCCTTGATCCCCACCCGCCGGGGCTCGATCCCCAGCGCAGCCGCCAGATGCGCCCGCATCGCCGTCAAATGCGGCCCGATCTTGGGCTCCTCGGCGATAAGCGTGGAGTCGATATTGACAATCCGTCCCCCCTGTTCTGCCACGAACTGAACACTGCGCCGGACAATTTCCAGGCTCGAAATCCCCCGGATCGACGCGTCGGTATTGGGAAAATGGTGGCCAATGTCCGCCTCGCCGATGGCCCCCAGCATCGCATCCGCAATGGCATGGCAGAGCACATCCGCATCGGAGTGCCCATCAAGCCCCACCGGATGCGCAATTTCCACACCCCCCAGCACTAGCTTGCGCTGCGCTTCAGGCGAGGCGAAGGGATGGATGTCGTAACCAATGCCAACGAGGTTCATAAGGAGAAATGGTTAACCGACATTCAACTCCAACACGCCGTTGGAGGCAATAATAGAGAGCTTGTCGGGATGATCCGCATGAGGCTTGGTCTCGCACTTCCCCCCGGCAACTTCCAGCAGAAGCTGCCCCGCGGCGATATCCCAAAGGCTCACGCTCGATTCAATGTAGGCGTCGAGCCGTCCGCTGGCGATGTAGGCGAGATCGAGTGCCGCGCTCCCCAACAAGCGGCATTTGCGCACGCGCGAAACCATTTTCTCGAACAGCGGCAGCCCGGCGTCGATGGAAGCCTGGCTCTTGGCGAAGCCGACCGAAACCACGGCATCGGCGAGCTTGGCGCGCGCGCTCACGTGGATCGACTGGCCGTTGAGCAACGCCGGACCGCCCGCCGCCACCGTCCAGAGTTCGTCGCGCATCGGGTCCAAAATCACGCCGACAATCATTTTCCCCTCGTGGCGTAGCGCGATGGAGATGCAAAAATGGGGGAGGCCGTAGAAAAAATTCACCGTGCCATCAATCGGATCGACGATCCACTGAAACGGACTCTCCTGATTGCCCGCGATCCCTTCCTCGCCATAGATGGCATGATCGGGATAGCTCCCCAAAAGAATCCCGGTGATCAGCTCCTGCGAGCGAACATCGAGATCCAGCTTGATGTCGTGCGCTTCGAAGACATTGACGTCGAGTTGCTTGCCAAAGTGTTCTTTCAGAAGGGAGCCAGCGGCGCGCGCGGCCTCCACAGCAGTTTTGAGGTAGTCAGTCATGGGAAATGCGATGGCTCATTTAAAGTGAGCCAGGGAAAATGAGCAATGCGCAATTCCCGCGAGAGCCGTAAAGCCGTAGAGCCCACGAAAAAATCTTCACATGCCGGGCTTCAGCCGGCATTCCCCTTTGCCACCAGCTTTAGCTGGTGGTTTTCATGCTAACTACCTTTAAGCCGGCTTTAGCCGGGCTTCTCTTTTTAGCGCAAAAAAGTCCCGCCCCTAAACCATCCGTTCCAGAAACTCGCGCCCATTGAACGACTCAAGCTGATCCAGCTTTTCCCCCGTGCCGATGAATCGCGTGGGCAGCCCCAGTTCGTTCTGAATCGCGATCACCGCGCCGCCCTTGCCGCTCCCATCCAGCTTGGTGACGACGACCCCGGTCAACCCGATGGCCTGGTGAAATTCGCGCGCCTGCTGAAGCGCATTACTGCCGGTGGTGGCATCCACGACAATCCAGATTTCCTGTGGCGCTTCGGGATCGTGCTTCGCGAGTGTCGTCTTGATCTTCGTCAACTCCGCCATCAAATTCGACTTCGTGTGCAACCGCCCCGCCGTGTCGCAAATCAGGAACTCAATATTCTTCCGATCGGCGGCAGTGTAAGCGTCGTAGCAGAGCGCAGCAGGATCGGCATTGTATTGGCCCTTGATCATTTCCACGCCCACCCGTTCCGCCCAGACGCCGAGCTGCTCGATGGCTGCGGCGCGAAAAGTGTCCGCCGCCGTCAAAAGAACGCTGTGGCGCTTGGACTTGAGATAATGGGCGAGCTTGGCCGTGGTCGTCGTCTTGCCGGTGCCATTGACGCCAACCATCAGGATCACCTTCGGTTTCGCGGGCAGGGGGCGCAACGGCGGATTATCGAAAGGCAACACCTTGGCAATCTCCTCGCGGGTCACTTCCACAATCTCGTTGGCCGTGACCTTCTCCCGGCCTTGCAAAGCGGTGAGAATCTTCATTGACATCGGCACGCCGAGATCAGCCCGGATGAGCATTTCCTCCAGTTCATCCCAATCCACCGGCTTGCCGGAGAACTTTTGGACCAGGGATTTGAAAAATCCGAATGCCATGGAGCCAGCTATTCCGTTTTCGCCACACGCGCAGGGCGACCCAGTTCGCCACGGATGCGATCCAGGATGCCGTTCACGAACCGGCCCGATTCATCGGAGCCAAACCGCTTGGCGATCTCAATGGCTTCATTGATCGAGACCACCGGCGGCACATCCGGGCAAAAGAGCATTTCGTAAATCGCGATGCGCAGAATGTTTCGGTCCACGGCGGCGATGCGGTGGAGATCGTAATTGGACGCCGCCTGGCGGATGCGCTCGTCAATGTCCGCCTGGTGCGCTAGCACCCCCTCGGCGATGGCCATGCCAAACTCGCGCACTTTTTTGGCGGCGGGCCGCAACTCCCAAAAATCCTCCACCGTTTCGGCGTTGGCTCCGACGTTGAGGTCGCGTTGATACAAAAACTGTACGGCAGCCTCCCGGCCTTCTCTGCGTGCTCCCATAGGACTAAATGTTGACCCTCTTTACTTCGGTCATCGTCTCGGCGACTTGAAGGGCGGCTCGGGCGGCTTCGGTTCCCCTGTTGTGCGTTTCACCCAGCGTGCGGGCGCGGGCCTGTTCCTCGTTATCCACCAGCAAAACCTCGTGGATCACTGGTATGCGGAAGCGCAGGGCGATGTTTTGCAGAGCGTCGGTAATGGCGCTCCCGATGAGGTCTGCGTGGGCGGTCTGTCCCTTAATGATGACTCCTAGCGCGATGATCGCATCCACCCCGCCCTTTGCCGCCACTTCCTGAAGCACAACAGGGATTTCAAACGCCCCCGGCACTTCCACCACGGTAACGTTGGATTTCGGGGCGATGATCCCCATTTCCCGTTGCACGGCGTCGATGAGGCCCTTGACGTATTCCGGGTTATACTGGCTGGCGACGATGGTAAAGGAGCGTCGGCTCGAGAACATGTTACGGGGACGATGAGGAGCGAGGTTCGACATAGGAAGAAAGAAACTCTAGTGGATGCAAAAAAATGTTCAAGAATTGCTCATGGCTAATTTTCCGATGAGCCATGGGCCCTCACAGCAAATGCCCCATCTTGGTCCGCTTGGTTTCCAGGTACTTGGCATTGTGCGGATTCGGCTGGGTGCGGATCGGGACAATCTCGACGATTTCCAAGCCGTAGGCTTCCAAGCCCACGACTTTCTTCGGGTTATTGGTCAAAAACCGCATCTTGTGGACGCCCAGATCGGCTAGGATTTGCGCCCCGATGCCGTATTCGCGCAACTCCGCAGGGAAACCAAGCTTCTCGTTGGCCTCCACGGTGTCAAGCCCCTCTTCCTGCAGTTTGTAGGCATGGATTTTCGCCTGAAGCCCAATCCCACGCCCCTCCTGCCGCATGTAAACGAGCACGCCATTCCCGGCCTGCTCGATCTGCTTCAAAGCGCTGTGGAGCTGCGACCCACAATCGCACCGCATGGAACCGAACACATCGCCGGTAAGGCATTCGCTGTGGACGCGGACCAGCGTGGGATGCGCCGGGTCAATCTCCCCCTTGACCAGCGCCAGATGATGCGCGCCGTCCACCAGGGAGCGATACATGTGGAGCTTGAAATCGCCGTAGTCGGTCGGCAGATGAATGATCTGCTCCCCTTCGATGAGGCGCTCGTTCCGGCGGCGATAGGCGATCAAATCCTCCACGGTGGCGATTTTGAGCCCATGCTTCGCTGCGAATTCCATCAAATCCGGCAACCGCGCCATGCTCCCGTCATCGTTCATGATCTCGCAACAGATCCCGGCAGGTTGGAGTCCGGCCAGACGGGAAAGATCGACGGTGGCTTCCGTGTGACCGGAGCGTTGCAGAACCCCGCCTGGCTTGGCTTGGAGCGGGAAAATGTGACCCGGCTGAACAAGGTCCAGCGGCGTAGCGTCGGGATCAACCAGCACCCGGACGGCTGCCGCGCGGTCTGCGGCGCTGATGCCGGTGGTGATGCCCTTGGCGGCATCCACGGAAACGGTGAAAGCGGTTTTCTGGCTCTCGCGATTCTCCAGCACCATCCGTTGCAGCCCCAGTTGTTGGGCGCGTTCGTGCGTGATGGGGGCGCAGACAAGCCCGCGAGCGTGCGTGACCATGAAATTGATGGCTTCCGGCGTGACTTTCTCGGCGGCCATAATCAGGTCGCCCTCGTTTTCCCGGCCCGGATCGTCGGTGATAATCACCATCTTTCCCTCGCGGATATCCGCCAGCACTTCTTCTATTGTATGGAACTGCGTCTTCATCGAACCCCTATTAATAGCTCCATTCGGCAGGGAATGCAGCGTATTTTTGCCTCGTTCCCAAGTTGAACTTGGGAACGTCACTATTTTGGTGGGTTCTGCCGGTGGGGGGTGGCCCTATCCGTCCTATAAGCCCCATGCCTTTATCTTTCCGAGAGGGAATCGAGAACAAGGAGACGCGTGCGCATTTCGGAAAGAACGTAATGGCGCTCCCCATAAAATCGCAAGGGAGCCCATTTTCATCATGCGCTCAGGCATGTCGAGAATCCTCCTCCCCGTCGGAAGTGCGAAACGAAGCCGCTTCGAAAGCCGTTGGGTATGCTGTCGTGTTAGACATCATGTCTTATGTCCATTTTATCCAATATAGCTTCGCCCCGCGACCGATGGCAGCACCAATGAGACCAATTAGCGTTAAGACGCTGCAGAACACCAGCGCGATAGGCCACAGATTAAGCCCAGCACCACCTGTAACCATGCCTATTACCATCCCGATAGGCATAAACAGCATGGTTGCTGGACCGATAATCCATACTGGGCTACGCCCAACAATACCTAGTAAAAAACCAACTACGAAGGGGTAAAAAAACTCGCAAGCACCCACGCTCGGGTACGTATCAGACAACGTCATCAAAAGTATTTCACCCGAGCCTATGGTTGCCCCGAGAAAGATTTCAATCCAAAGCCTCACGGTTGTAACGTGGTGGTTCATGATGTCTGACAGGAATACTAAGAAGAATGCGGGAATCGGGTCAACTCTTGGGATTTTCGGGCCAGCGTATCCGAGCCGGGAATACCGCAGCCATTCGGTGTGAAGCTAACGGCAAGGGAATCGAGAACAAGGAAAAGCGCATGCATTTCGGAAAGACCGTAATAGAGCTTCCCACAAAATCACAAGGAGAGGGGTTTAGAGAAAATCCACCGCCTGAGCGTAGACCGGCTTAATCTCCTCTCCCCCAATCCGAAACAATTCCTTGTAAAGCGCGCGGGCGTCCTGACTGTAAGGCTTCACCGGATAACTCACCAGCGCATGGGCCAGTAGGCGCGGATCTTCCGTCGCCAGCGCATCGCCCAGCAGCGTCTGGTGCGCAGCTAGCGTGGCGGTCAATCCATGCACCACATCGGGAATCTCGTAGGGCCGATCCGAAACCGGGTGGATGTTGTCTTTAAATAATATTTGAGAATATTCCACTACATGCCGGTCCTTGATCCCCGCAATCGCCCCGTGATTGGGGCGGCTCGTGGCAATCCGTGCCTCCTTCACCCCCGCCAAGGCCGCGAAGATGCGCACAAAAATATCCTCATCCTGCCGTTTGAAAATCAGATTCTTCCGCCAATGGCTCTCCCAAAACGCAGCATCAAAATCCTGCGAAAGCAAAGCCTGGAACCGGCGATCCTGCTCAAGCCTTCCCTCCCATTTTTTCTGTAACGACTGGTCCACCTCCGCCTCGGAACGCTCCCGGTATTGTTGACGGCCCTTCGCCACGTCCTCGTCATACATCAGATGTGCCATGCCGTCGCCTTCGGTGGAGAAGATCAGCACGCCTAACTCTTTCCAGAAGCGGGTCAGCTTCTCCATGCTGTTGCAGATGTTCCTCCGGGAACCCTCATCCCACCACGGCTGCAACTCGCACATCTCCCAGCCTCCGGCCATCCGCCGCTCGATCGCTTGGAATAAATCCTCCCCCTCCCACGTCCCCTTGAGCACATAGCTGATGTGGTTGATCCCGGCGCATTCGACTTCCAGCCGTTGCGCCTGTTCATCCCGCCCGAAGAGGCGCGAAATATCCCAGAGATGATTGGTGAATCCCCCGCAAACCCCCAGCGCACGAATCTTCGTATGGTTGTTCACCATTCCCGAAAGCACCGCCACCGGATTAACGAAATTGACCAGCCACGCTTGTGGACAAAGGCTCTCCATCATCCGGGCGACCTTCATCACCACCGGCGCAATCTTCACCGCGCACATCGCCCCGTTCGGCGAAACATTGTCCGAACTGATGAACCCGCGTTCCAGCGAAGGCCCATGCCCCAATTCAAACGACTTCGGGCGGCTGGCCGGGAGGATCATCCCCACCACATCCGCGCCGCTCAAAGCCTCCTCCAACTGATCGCCCCAGCGGATGCGGCAGCCCGCTCGCTGTTGCTCCGGCGTCTTGAGCAACATCCGCCCCATCGCCTCCGCGCGGGCGACATTCAAATCATAAAGATAAATCTCGCCGCCATCCAAAACTGCTGGAATGGCAAGCGCCCCCCGCACAATTCCGAGCACGCGAAACGCCCCGCCGCCAATGATGGTGATTTTCATAGAATAATTCCACAGCCATCCCATAGCAGGTGAGGAAAATGGTCAAGAATAGAGGTTATAAATGAGTGGGATGCACTTTCCCTTGGCAGCCTATTTCCTCGATCCATGCCACCGCTCCCTCTCCCACTCAATCCGGACCAGTTTCAGGGGCCACGATTACCGTTTCGAGCGAGCCTGCGCCTGCCTCCTGAAGCAAACTCGGGTTCGCTATGACTAAACCGCTCCGCTTGCGGCCAAAAAAACGCCGCCAGCTCAGCGCGATGCCGGTGTATACGAGCAGCACCCCCGCAAGGCATGCGAGGCATGCGAGCACCTGGCCGGCCAACCCCAAGATTTGGCCCGTATGCCCGAGCCGGGCAATGGCGCGAGCGCGTTCTCCCGTATCGCGGTTTTGCCATTTCTTCAATTGCGTGATCGAGCCCGTTGCCCGATCCACATTGACGAAGTCCATCTTCATCGCCTCACCTCCAGCCCCCTCCCACACCAGGATCGAGACGTTGGTTCCCGCGGGGCCCGGCCAATTGATATTCATCGACCGCCAGCGAGGCACGCTTTGCTCCACAACTGCAAGGATCTGCGGCCAGCCTGGCTTCGGCATTGTAGCAATCGGTGACGAAAGCCTCGGCGCGGCGGCCGGGGCCGAGCCGTATTTTTGAGCGAACCGAAGCATCGCTTGATTCACCCCGTTGTAAGAGAGCACGACACCAGAGGCCGAGATGAATAAGAGTGGAATCAACGCCCAGAAACCGAATGCGTTGTGCCAGTTCCAGTCGCGCTGTTTGCCGCCCACATCAAAGCGAATGGCGATCAAGCTGCGCAACGCACGCCAGTGCCACTTTCGCGGCCACCAGAGATAGATGCCGCTAAGAGCGAGGAAGGTGAATGCAAGATTGCACACATTGACAATGGTATATCCCATCTTCGCGTCACCACTCGGAAGGAGGTCGACGTGGAGGTTGCGCACGCGCCGATAGAAGTCGCGCAACGAAGTCGCGCCCCGCCCGATCACCGCGCCGGTATAGGAATTCGCACAAAGGATGGTGCGATTTGCAAAATGAATGCGCACAGGCGACCGGGGGTCATTGGTGATGCGTATATTGGACGGGCGGGACGACTCCACCTTTGCAACATTGTCCAGGAGTTCATCCAACGGCAAATGTTCGGTCATACCCGCGGGCGGCAAAGCCAACGGGCTACTCTCCGCCCAGTCAACGGTCTGCTCCTCAAACGAAAGCAACGCGCCGGTGACACACAGATTCAGCGTGACAATACCGGCTATGATTCCAACGACGAGATGGGTCCAGAAGATGACTTTGCGGATCATAAATTCAGGATTGGCTTCTCCACCGGTGTCATCGCATCACCGCGGCTGCGAAACGCCGACGATGATCATGGTGATTTTCATAGTTTTTTATCAAAAAAGAGGATTTTTAGGTGCAAAACGGAACGATTGGACCTCGAAATGTCAATAATTGCGAAGTCAGCTCAGTCAAACCACTCATCCTGGGGATCAAAAGCGGGCACTGGCATATTGACAATCTTCATCTTTCCGATAGCCTGATGGCGGCAGCCAGGCTTGATTAAAATGGCGCTCATCGGCTTCACGGGAACCCGTTCGCCATCCAGTTCCATAAACCCTTCTCCTTCGAGAACGAGGTAAATCTCCGTCAACTTCTTATGGTAATGCGTCTGTGCATCTTCCTTGATATCAACAAGATGCAAAGAAGCCACCGGATTGTCTGGCGAAAGAAAAGCGCACCGCGTGGACCCGCATGGACAAGTCACAGCCGGGAGTTCCGGCAAATAAGCGATCTGGTAATTCTTGCTCATAAAATTGCTGATTAAAGGAATATACGTGGATGCGTCATAACCTATTGCCAAAAGACCGTCGGGCTCGGGTCGGTATTATGACACCTCGGCAGTAATGGTGAAATTCCATGAAAGGCGGTGATATTTTACAAAAGCGGTTTAGAGCGCAAGCGCATTTGCCCTCCCTTTCGCGAGATGTATCTATTTCCCGATAATCGCTGACATTCAAATGAAAACTGCGCTGGCCGGCACCTCCAAAAAATAATTGGAAACTTTTGCGATTTCCGAAGGTTTAACCCCATTGTGAAAAAGACACTCCTCCTTCTCCCTCTTCTTGCCTCCTTTTTGGGGCAGGCGTTCGCGGCCCAACCAGCCCTTGCCCTCAAGGACAATGACACTTGGGTGATGGCGGGCGACAGCATCACGGCCCAACGCCTCCACACCAACTACATCGAAGCCTTCTTCCGCACCCGCTACCCGCAGTTGCACCTGCATTTCCGTAATTCCGGCATCAGTGGGAACCGGACTGGCAGTATCCTG
>Ga0316222_1002747_pt1 | contig 18365 bp, 36 predicted proteins | sample TBH18011metaG_FD_206008 | JGI IMG/M metagenome (GOLD analysis project Ga0316222, IMG submission 206008) | Freshwater microbial communities from Trout Bog Lake, Wisconsin, USA - TBH18011 | ecosystem: Environmental > Aquatic > Freshwater > Lake > Hypolimnion/Profundal zone | place: USA: Wisconsin...
AATTGATACAACCGTAGTCGCTACGCTTACTGGCAGTCAAATTCTGACAAATAAGACCATTAGCGGGGCAAGCAATACTTTAAGCAATATCCCTAATTCAGCATTGTCCAATAGCTCAGTAACAATTGGCTCTAGCTCATTGTCATTAGGTGGCACGCTTACAACTTTTGCTGGCGTATCTATTAGCGGCTCAACAAACACTTTGACCAATATTGGTAACGGAAGTCTTGTAAATAGCTCTGTAACCATTAACGGTTCAGCCGTTAGCTTAGGCGGCAGCGTAACCATTAGCGCTGCTCCATCGGGTTCTGCTGGCGGAGACTTAACTGGTACTTACCCTAACCCAACACTCAATACTTCTGGTGTTGTTGCAGCAACTTACGGTAATGCAGCCACAGTAGCTCAGGTAACTTTTGATGCTAAAGGTAGAGCAACCTCAGCATCTAATGTGTCTATCAGCATTGCTCCAAGCCAGATTAATGCAGCAATTCCTAATAGTAGCCTTGCTAACAGCTCGCTCACAATTGGTAATGTCACTATCTCTTTAGGCGGTACTGCTACTTCTATTGGCAACCTAACCCTATCGAATGTAACAATTACTAGCGGCTCAATCAGCAACATTGCTATTGGCGCAGCAATTACTACTAAAAACACCGCATACACCGCTACTGCAAGCGATGAAACCATCCTAGCCAATGTGTCTGCTGGTGCCTTTGCAATTACTTTGCCAACTGCCGTAGGTGCAACTGGAAAGACTTATTGCATTAAGAAAATTGATAGCTCTGCCAACGCGGTAACGGTAAATACGACTTCCGCACAAACCATTGACGGAGCAACAAGCAGATTATTAACCAACCAATATGATGCAATTCAAGTTCAGGGCGATGGCTCTAACTGGTTCATCATTGCCAATACTTTCGGAAGAAATGGAACTGCGGGAACCTTCTAATGGATAGTCAAACACTAATAAACATCGCTTTTTCTGCTTTTGGTACGGTAGCTGGATGGCTTTTTAAAGTTATCTGGGATGCTATTAAAGATTTGCAGACTGACCAACGCGAAATTGAACGCGAGCTGACCGATGTTTATGTCCGTAAAGACGATTACCGCATAGATATTGCTGAAATTAAAGGTATGTTGGGTCGTATTTTTGACCGCTTAGACCGACAGGCAGACAATAAATGAACTTTGACACTCTCTCTATAGTTAAATTTGGGGATGTAGATTCTCTGGGAGAGTTTTTGTTTGAAAACGGCATACAACACAAGTTATTTCAAGAAACATTCATGGACCAAGGCATTTCGGTGCCTATTTACCCCATTATTGACGCAAATACAGAAAATTTGGATGACTGGTTATTGGCTCATCAGGTCGAACATCAGGCTTTTGCCGGCTTGCTAGGGCTTAATAACCCCTTTAATATGCTGGATGTGGACTTTAATAATGAGTCAGATTTCTATGATTGGATAGCTTCTCATCTGTACATTCACGAACAGATTGCTGCTGCCCTCAATTTGAGTTCTTAGACTATGAAAAAAGTTCTCTCCGCCCCAAGAAAAAATGGTTTTTTGAAATTGTGCAACGCAACACAAACAGAGGTGATTTATGGCAATAGCTGAACCAAACGCTCCTATTGAGCCAAAGATTGATAATCAAAAACAGATGGATACAGATGTGATGAGCGCTGTTAAAAAACAGCGTCAACCTGAAGTCTCTCCTGAAGTAGAAAAAGCAAAAACCAATCTTTTAAGAATCATCAAGCAAGTTGGCATTGACCCTCAGCGCGTTATTCAAGCCGGAAAATATGCTGAAGCTGCGTTGCAAAGACCTGAAATGTATCCAATGGCTATTGATAATGCTGTAAAAGCAGGGTTATTGACGCCAGACCAAGTTCCGAAAGGACCGGGCATTGACTTCCAATTGTTAGGTAACGGCGTTACCGCTGGAAGATTGACCGAGCAATTGATAAAAGAAGGGAAACTATAATGGGTGGCGCTGCTCCAGTAATCATTACCGTAGTCGCTGTTGCTGCTTCTATTGTTGCCGGACCTGAAATGGGCGCGGCGATTATTGCTGCAACTGATTCAACCGTTGGCGCTGCGATGGCTGCCGATGCAACTTTAACTGCTACTGCCGCCGTTGCTAATGCTGGCTATGCCGCTACAACCGTAGCCGCCGTTGGTGGAGCTGCCACAGGCGCAGCAAGTAGCGCTATCAATGCTGCGGTTCAAGGCAAGAATGTTGAAGGCGTATTAAAAGCTGCTGGTACTGGTGCCGTAACTGGCGCAGCTAGCGGTGCCGTTGGCTCTGAAGTAGCTAGCGGTGCAACTGACGCTTTAGGAAAAACGGGCGCTGCTGTTGCCGGAGGCGCTGCTTCAGGTGCTACAAGCGGATTTACTGGCGCAGAATTATCTGGAAGCAACCTACAACAAGCAATTAAGCAAGGTGAAATTGGTGGCGCTACTGGCGCAATTACCGCTGGTATTGGACAAGCATTGCAAGGCGCCGATGTTTCACCAGAAACAAGTAGAGCCGTAACCGCTGCTGGAGCGCCTTTTATTCGTCAAGATGTAGCTAATTTATTCGGTGGTACAACTCCAGCCGGAACTACAAATGTTGCTAGCGCAGGAGGCACACCAACTGCTGCTCCAACTTATAGTTCATTGACTGGTGGTGCCGGCTCAAGTCCGGGCAGCTCTGCATTAGCTCAGGCATTAAATTTAGGTGGTGGGGATATTAGCCCTCCAGTTAATATCGGAGGTGGAGAGAAAACTACACCTAATGTTTGGAATCAGGCTTCTTTAAGAACTAAAGACGAAACCGGAGCTTAATATGGCTAAAGCGTTAATTGAATCATTACAACTTGATTTGCCAGCATTGGCAAAAATCATTCAATCTAAGGGTAGAAAAGGCGATACCATCCTCGCTCACATCAACCCTAGAGAGGCAGCGCTTCTTAAAAAGCGTGGCGGTAGTGGAACAATTAACCCTGAGACTGGTCTTCCTCAATTTGATGATTATGGTCCTACTTATTCTGAAATGGGATATACCCCTCCTCCAGAACAAGCTGGTCCTCCAGTTCAATTTGCCGCGCCTGATGTTCAAGCAAGCTATACCGGTTCACAATATGGTGGTCAAACGGCTGCCCCTGTAAGCGCAGAAGCTCCTGCTGTAAACGCACAATCTCCTGCTGTAAACGCACAATCTCAAGCCGGTCAATTTAATTTGCCTAGCTTTTATGACCCAAGCACTTCAGGACTTAGCGTTGCAGAAATGCAAGCTGGCTCACAACCAAACGCTGCTCAATTAGCGGATTACAGAGCTAGCATTGCTCAACAGCCAGCTTTGACGGCTCAACAACAATCTGATTTATTGGCATCATCCACACCTACTTACGGTACACAACCAATACCCGGTGACCAAACCACTAAAGACCAAACAGGAAAAATTTTGGGAATGTCTCCAGATACTCTTGCTCGTCTTGGTTTAGCTGGTGGATTAGGTTTATATGGCGCTGGACAATACAGAAAAGGCGTAAATCAAATTGGTCAATCTACTCAACAACAACAAGCTATTGCTCAACCGTATCAAACGGCTGGTCAAAACTTAATTCGAGCTGCCGGAGCTGGTGAATTAACTCCACAATCCGTTCAGTCTTACAAGGCTGCACAAGCTCAATTGGCTCAAGGTGTAGCTAATCGTGGTGGTGTTGGCGCTGAACAAGCTGCCACTCAACTTGAAGCCTTCCGTCAAACATTGCTAACAAACCAATACAACTACGGATTGCAAGTAAGCCAGATTGGTGACCAGATTGCTCTTGGCGCTATCCGTACCGGTATGCAGCTTGACCAACAATTGAATCAAGCAAGCACTAACTTCTACACAAGTCTTGCCGGAATAGCGGCTGGATTACCAATGGCGAGGACCGTCTAATGGCTGACCCAATTAACCCAGTTACCCCTCAAGAATCGGCTAATTTAAAGCCGTTCACATTACCGGCTGCGCCTACTGAGCAAGCAATTAAGACTCAGTTTGGTGGCGTTCCCGGCATTGACATGACAAAGGCACCTAAGTCTTTGGGCGGCGTTCAACAAGAAGAAGCTAGAGTGTTGCAGCGTCAACAACAATTAGGTCAAGAGATTGGCGCTACTGAATTGGCTCAAAAACAATATCAAGCCGATGTACAAGCCTCTATTGCAACTCAAGAGCGTGAAAGAACACAAGCTATTGAAGCTAAAGTGGACCAAGTTCGTAAAGATTTTCCTTATCCCGAGCTTCATCCAACCAAAGAAAACATCCCTGAACTAGCTACTTTGTTTAGCTTGATTGGCGTTATTGGTATGGCAGTCGGTGGCGCTGGCAAAATGTCCGCTATTGGCTCTATGAACTCTATGTCTGGAATGATGAAAGGCTGGCAGCAAGGTCGTTCAGATTTATGGAATCGTGAAAAGCAAGAGTTTGACAAAGAGATGACCAAGGTCAAATCTATTATTGATGATGCTTACAAGGATGCTGACCGAGCCTACAAGATGATGGCAACCGATAGACGCGAAGCTGAAGCATTAGCAAACCAGTCCGCAGCGAAGATGGGTGGTCAAATTGGTAAACAGATTCTTGAAAAGCAAGGTTTAGAGCCGTACTTCAAGTATCTGCAAGAAATTAAAGGTGACATCAATAAGGTATTAGACCGCTCTGTTAAGACTTCCAAGAGCGCTGAAGGTGCGCTGCCTAAAGATTCTAAGACTCGCGATGAGTTCCGCGCTCGTTATCAGTCAATTAAGAATGTGGAAGACATCCAGAGCTTATTGGATAACCCTAAATACTCTAAATTTATCAATCCAACAACTCAATTTACGCCGGCTGTTCTTAACAACTTGCGTGAAAACTTCCCTGAGCTGTCATCTAAATTGGCTCGTATTCAGGCTATTGAGTTCCAGCTTGGCGGTAAAGCGCTTACTGCAAACGAACAAAAAATTCTTGAGCCTTTATATGGTTGGCGTGGTCTTACTGCTGGTGCGCTTAGAGAGCGTCTCAAAGAAGTTAAAGACAATTTTACTAAAACCAACTCGCTTGTTGAGATTGATTATCCCGGTCTCAAGTCATTGCGTGGAAAATATGACCAATACTATGAGCAGACTGGAAAGGTTCCTGAGGTTCCTGCTCCTGAATCTGCTATTTACAGCGTTGGTGACATTGTTCAAAAAGGTGAAAAGCGCTACAAAGTTACTGGCGTCATCAAGGATGGACAAGGCAATATTGTTGACTACGATGTAGAAGAGGTAAAAGCCAAATGACAAAGCTATCTGAGATTACCGGAGATACAAGTTCAGGCGGAGGTATGCGTCTATCTCAAGTGGATGCTGGACCTAGAGGTGATGAACCTACTGCAATGGAAAAGACTGGCGCAGTTGCTCGCGGTGTTGCCGCTGGCACGCTTGGCGGTCCCGGTGATATTGAATACTTTGCTACCACTACCGTTCCTAAATTCTTTGGCGGAGAAGGTGAAACTGGTACCTTTATGGGTTCACCAACATTCTTTCCTCGCTCTGAAGATGTGGAAAAAGGATTTCAGCAAGTTGAAAAGGTTGTTGGCGCAAAACCCGGTGTTCGTCCCGAGCTAGAAGGCTATCGTACAGGCGGCGAAGTTGTCGGTGGATTTGTTACTCCCGGTCAAATTGTTAAGAATGTAATCAAAAAGCCGCTTGAAAAAGGCATGGAGATTGTCTCTAAAGCTAGGGGAAAACCACTAGAAAAAGCATTAAGCGAGATGACAACCACCGCTGAAGAGCTTGGACAGAAAGCTGGCACCCGCATTAAAGAAACTGAAAAAGTCGGTCAAGAAAAGATTTACACCGACCAACAACGCCAAGAAATCAATCTTCGTGATGCTGCAAAGCGTTTTGATGCCGATGCTCAATTAGCCAAAGCTGAAAGCCAAAGCACTTTAAACAAGATTGGCAGACCTACTAACGAATATCAAGTCGGAGAAGGTCTTAGAGGCGTTGCTAAAGGCGTTGAAAAGCAATTAGATGTTGCTAGAGGTAGAGCTGCAGATGTTCTTAAAGACGCTTATTTTGCAGAAGGCAAAGCAAGTGAGGCTGCTGGCAAGTTTTGGTCTCAATCTCAAACCGGTCAAGCGTTTTTAAAAAACCTTAAAGATATTGCGTCTCCTGCTAACGCTGGAAAATACACCGCATCTGAGCAATTAGCCGCTAAAGACTTGATGGAAACCCTATCTGGCGTACAAGTTCAAGGAAAAATTGTTCGTTCTCAAATTGAAAAGATTGAGAAAGTTATCAGAGAAACAAAAAAAATAGCCAACAAACCGACAATGACAGGCGCGGACGCTATGAAACAGCAGTACATGGGTAAGCTAGCAGAAAAGCTAGAAGACTCTGTGTATGGCTATGTCAGCGAAAGCGGTAAACCAATTGCGGGATTTGCTCCTACCGGCAGAACCTTTAGAGAGGTTTATGCCAAGATGAGCCAGCCTTTAAATACCTACGAATCTCAGGTTGGCAAAGTGTTGACCCAAGAAATTGAAGGATTAAAGGGCGTATTTCAAGCTGATGCTACTCAAATTCCAGATAAAGTATTCCAATCTCCAGAGCAGATTCGTATTTTGGAAAAGATGGACATTAGCAAAAAAGCATTAGAACCATTTGCTGCTCAACACGCTGTTAATGAGTTGTCTAAATTAAATACTGCTGAAGCCGTTGACGCTTGGATTAACTCATCTAAAGGCGCCTATCTTCAAGAGTTCCCTGCCGTTGCTGCAAAGGTAAAAGAATATGCACAAACGCTTGCGCGTAATGAAGTCAAAGCTGCCGAGAAATCTGCGGGCGCCAAGGCTCTGTCTCAGCGCGCTAAAGAGATATCTCAACGCGCACAAGGCAAAGCTGAAAAACTCTCAGATTTAACTAAAGAAAATCAACGGTTTGTAAGCGAATCTTCAAGAGATATATTCTATGCAACGACTACTGACCGCAGCATTAGCGCTGCTGAAACTTATGTCAAAGGCTTGGAGAGAAGAGGTCTTGCTACCCGCGAAGAAACCATTGAAATGCTAGACAAAATCCGTGATGTCAAAGCTAAAGAAGTAGATAAAGCAAAAGCCGTAACCGCCCTTAAAGGTATTTTGCCTTGGGTTGGCGCAATCGGATTGGGTAGTGCCGTTACTGGTTACAGCTTAAACAAAGCCATTGGAGGTTTGTGATGCCATTGAAAGAAGGTACTAGCAAAAAGACCATTAGCAAAAATATCAGCAAAATGGTTCGTGAAGGGTATCCGCAGAAGCAAGCGGTTGCCGCAGCTTTAAACCAATCTCGTAAATCGCAAAAAAAAGCAAAGCGAAAGCTAAGAAAGGTGCGGCGTGGCTAAGAAGCAAAAGGGGATAAACGGCGCTTTAGAAGAAGCTATTTCATCAATGTTGACTCAGGTGATGGCTGACCCTATGGCGAGCATTACAGATAAAACTAAGGTGTTAGACCGAGCATTGAAGCTAGAAGCAATCAAGCTAAAAATGAACGATGACGAATGGGGAAGTGGTTTTGCTGTTGATGATGACGATGAGTAAGGTTAGAATATGAGTATCTTTAATCGAATAGGGGATATTCATGGACGCAATTACTGTCATCAAAGTAGCATTAACGGTCATCTCAGACCGGCTCATAACGATTATGGCACTCTCAATGTCATGCGGTCTAGCGTGTTGGGTGATGTGGGGTCCGGAATGGGACCGAGTAGCAACACTAGCAATATTTGTAGTATTCAGCTATCTTGTGATAAACGCAAAGGAAAGGAAACAACATGAAAACCAGACCACACCAGAGGGAACATGAGCAAAATCAGCAGGTAGCTACCGCGATTCGCCCACAGTTACCGAGAGATGGAAGCCCCGGAATGACTAAATGGAAGACCGGTGAACTGCCAAAGGGCGGCTATCGCTCCACTTTTGATTTTGCCGAAGGTGCTTTCAGCACAAAACTAAGTCCATCTGGAGCCAAAGAGAAGAAGGTGTACTAAATGGCTACTCAATCTACCTTCTCAATGACCCAACATGGAAGGACAGAACCTTTTGATTTGCAAGTAGCAAGAGGTCAGATTCCCTACCATAGCGTAGTCAATATTTATGGTTATCAATCAACTGTAGGTGCTTCATTTATTCCTATTTGGGAAAACAATACCGCTTACACTTATCCAGCATCAGCCATTTCAATGCTAATGACCGGTACTGGTAGCGATACTGCTAAAGTTCAAATTAACGGTCTAGACGCTAATTACAACCCAATTACTGAAACCGTAACTTTGAATGGTTCCACTGGAGTAGCTACCACTAACAATTATTTTCGAGTTAATAATCTTGTGGTGGTGTCCGGTAATCCAGCAGCCAATGTAACCTTGACCAGTTCAGACGGAAATACCTCTAATACCTATGCCAAGATTGTTACCGGCATTGGAAAATCTCAAAATAGTTGGTACACCGTTCCAGCTAATAACACTTTTTATTTGACTCGTTCACAAGTATTTTCTACTGCTACAGCTATTGCTTCTACTGCATATAACAGTTATCAAGTTGTAACTATAAGCTCTACTGGAGTTCAGCAAGTTTTAACAAAAAGACCTTTTACTGCAAACTTTGAAATTAGGCGTGTAGCGCCAACGGTTTATGCTGCCGGTACTGACATTCAATGGCAAGCAAATACCAATAGCGGTAACTCAACAGTAGCGGTTTCTTTGGAGGGTTACTTAGTTAAAAATGATGGAACCTCAACAGGATATTAAAATGACAGACATTCAAGATGTAACACCAGTAGTAGAAGTCCCTAATGTACCTGAGCCAGCACCAGCTCCAGAGCCAATCGTGCCTCCTGAAGTTGTTGTTGAAGTAGCGGGTGACGCTCCTAAATCATTAGGCGAAAATATCAGCGTGGTCAATATTTATACACCGCAGTAAGGCTTTAAATGAGCGAGCAATCAAATATTGAATCCGCAAAGGAAGTTGCCGGTAAGTCCATTGGAAAACATGGGCTTGCCTACATTACGGCAATCATTGTAATCAGCGTTGCTGCAAGTATTTTCTTAGATGCTTCTAAAATTGCCGCAGTTATTGGTATGGCTGGCGGTGCAATTATGGCTATCATCAACATGATGAACGCAGTATCAGGCACCACAGAAAAAGAAGAGCGACCTGAATTTCAAGTTATTCAAAATTTAATTGGAAAGTTAGACCATCTTGCTGACAAAGAGCCTCCAATGTCCGTTACTGTTGACGGAGATAAGGTGACTGTCACTAAGGGTTCAGACACTATTACGACTAAAAAATGAAGTTATTAAAAGATATTCTGACTGAAGACAACAATGAGACTTATTGTGCTGCTAGGGTTTGTGCTATTGCTGCTCTGTTTGGCTTCTTGGGAATTGCTTTTGTTCATGTTTTACATGGTAATCCCATTGATTTCTCGCAATTAGGCATTGGTTTTGGCACCGTTTTAGGTGGTTCTGGTGTGATGATTGGAGCTAAAGCCGCCACTCAAAAGGATGGTAGCGATGTTTCCCCTTCCAATTAGTTTTTATATTTATGCTGCGTTGACTGTAATTGCTTTAGCTGGTGTTGGCTACGGCAGACATGAGCATAATGTTTTTGAAGAGTACAAAGCAGAAGAGATTGCCAATGCTAGAGAAAAAGAACATCAGCTTCAAGATGCTACCGACCAGATTAGAAAGGACAAAGATGCTCAAATTGACGCTATTAACAATCAGCTCGCTAATGCTCTTATCGAGTTGCGGAACCGCCCCAGTAGGGCAAATAAAGTATCCAGCAATGGACAAAGTGGAACTGGGACAACCCTTTTTGCCGAGGATGCAGAATTTCTTATCGGGGAAGCTGCCAGAGCAGACAAGCTCAGAACAGCCCTCTCAGCCTGTTACGCCCAATACGACCAAGTAACAGGAGCTAAATGATGCAATACTCTAAAGACGGATTACATCTTACAGAACAATTTGAAAGCGTTAGGCTTACTGCTTATCCTGACCCTGCTACTGGTGGAGACCCTTGGACTATTGGTTATGGTCATACCGGTCCTGAAGTCCATTCAGGTATGACAATTACTCAAGAGCAAGCTGAAAACTATTTGATGCAAGATGTGGCTAAAGCTGCCGCAGATGTTAATGCCAAGGTGACCGTAGAGATTACTCAGGGCGAGTTTGATGCCTTAGTAGATTTTGCTTTTAATTGTGGATGCGGCAATCTTAACGGCTCTACATTGCTCAAAAAACTAAATGCCGGAGACTATGAAGGTGCCGCGCATGAGTTTGAAAAATGGGATATGGCTGCTGGCAAACACATGGCTGGACTATTGCGCCGCAGACAAGCTGAAGAGCTTTTATTTCTGAAAGACATTCATGGCTAAAGACACTAATCTTTCCGTTGGTCGTGGCGAGAAGTTGCCCGTATCTCGAGGCGGAGGATTAACAGCCAAAGGAAGAAAGAAGTACAACCGAGCAACAGGAAGCAAATTAAAAGCACCAACAAAATCAGGACCAAGACATAAATCATTTTGTGCGCGTTCTAAGAATTGGAAGGGTGAGCGAGGCAAAGCAGCTAGACGCAGATGGGGATGCCGTTAATGGATTCACACTACAAGTCGTTATTGAAGGCGGTCACTTGGCGTATTACAGGAAGCCTTGATACTTTTGTGTTGTCTTGGATTATCACAGGACACGCTTCTCTTGCCTTCTCTATTGCGTTTGTAGAGCTATTTACCAAGATAGCGCTTTATTGGTTACATGAGCGTATTTGGCTAAAGGTGAAACTATGAATCATTGGGTGCTTGGGGAAGCCGGAGCCTCCCCTCCAAAACATTAAGGCGAAGGAATTAGCTGTCCTTCAAACAAATAGCTACCCATGTGTCCTAAGCTGACCCAAGGTGCAGCCCATACTTTGATGCCGTTATCTCTAGCGAGCTTACAAAAGTGATAATCCTCTGAAAGCAAAGTGTTATTGATTGGTTCAATGCTGGTCGTAAAATATTCCTTAATCTCATCTGCTTTAAGAGTACCCGCTAAGTCCAGTACATTGTTGGTATAGGAAGGTACTTTATCTGCAAGCTGCTCAAATACTTGACGCTTAATCAACATAAATCCTGTACCGCCATTCCAGATTTCTACTGGCTCATTGACTGGTACCGTTACCGAACCTGAATAATCTACTAGATTCACAACAAAAGAGCCGGTGTAATACTTGAGGTTATCGTCAGGAACATTATTGTCCATAGCCTGTTTAACGCTGCCCCAGTTGATTTCCTTCTTAGGGTAGATACCGCAAATAATGTCTTTGTCCACCTCAATCATGCGCGGCATTTGAGCAGGGTTAAAACGAATGTCTGCATCAATAAACATCAAGTGAGTTGCGTTACTGGCTAGGAACCCTTTAACCAAGGCGTTACGGGCGCGAGTAATCAAAGACTCATTGAACATAAAAGAGAAGGTGACATCAACGCCAATCTCGTTTAAATGCTTTTGCATCAGCACAATGCTCTGAGTATAAAAACCAGCGCACATACCACCGTACATTGGAGTCGCAATAAATAAATGCGGTCTTTGCTTTTCTTCTTTAACTTCTTCAGTCATTACGTTCTCTCTATCTTCTGTTGTAAAAGTTGTCATTTTTCTATCCATTTCCAACCGAGCAATTCTTCGGTGTTTTTAATTTGTTCATCCGTTGGTCTTTCTAAAACATAAATTGTCCAATTACCGCCTATCTGCCAACCTCCTTCATATTTTGGTTCTGGCATAAATGCAACAATGCTGTCATTTGGTATGTATGGTGAATAAGTCATATTTATTCCTTGTAGATGGGGCTACCTGAAAACTCTGCCCCGTAAGTGTCCTAACTGTCCGCTGAGGGACTCTCATTCAGGCTTGAGGAGGTCTCTTCAATGGTCTCAATCATCACTCTGATTCCGCCGCCTTTAACCGTCTTGCCCCTTATGATTTCTAAGTGGTCAACCTGAAAATCATTGTTGAATACTCCAGCATCTTCAAGCGCATCTAGGACTGCTTTGATGCGATTATCAATATCTATCTTGCGCTTGTCTCTTGGAAACAGCACCATCGTTACTTTCAATTTACTATCTCCGAGTTTGGGTACTCTGTACTCAACAACATAATCTGCAACAGCCGCCTTGAACGCCCGTCCTTCCTTGGTAATCCCCATCCTTCCCCTGTAAACAGTCCGGTAGGAATTAACGCTAGGAGGGAGCGGAAGCGCCAAAATAATCATTAGCAGCTTATTGGCTTAAAAGGACCATCTGTATTAGTATCCCAACAGCACATACCGCCGCGTCCGTCAGGTTCACATTTAGTGGCTGCAAAACAATTTGCGCTCAACAAAACAAACAATACAATCGCAGTCAATTTTTTCATATCTATTCTCCTTAGAAGGGTACATCTCCGGCATCGGGGGTAACATCTCTTGGGTAACTTTGTTGTCCTTCGGGCTTCCAGTTATCAACGGACAATGTAATGAATGGACCGTAACCCACATCCTTGACCCATCCCGCCAGCTTAATATCTTCTCCATTAACTCTTATCTGCCCTTTCCAATCCGGCGATTTCTCGCTTGCTTTCTTTTGATTACGAGACAAAATTCCTTTGCCTTCACTTGGTATATGCGCCATGCTATTTCCTTTGTATTAAGTGGTAACGGGCAAAATTCTTCCCGTTTTGTTTAACATCTTCAGTTCTAATGTTGTGTCCAGATTTTCTTAGCACCTCAATATGAGCAGCCAACCTCATCGTTCCTATATGTTCCAAGGCTTCCAGCGCTGTCAATGGTCGAGTCTTCAACCAATGCAGCACCGCATCCCTTTGGTTCATCCCTGCGGGGACTCCATCGTAACTTCCGCTTCCGTAGTTGATTGGCTGCCATGTTCCTTTGGGCTTTCTTGTACTCCCTTGGGCGCGATAGCTGCTAATACCTGAGACTTCTGCACAGCACTCATAACACCGAGGACAATGTAGTTCGCCTTCTTGAGCGCGTCAATCTTTGCGTGCTTCTCATCCTCTTTAATTTTTGCTGAGTCTCTGATACGGACAAATAAATCTGCATAAGCAGCAATCCATCCTTCAATCTCTTCATGCTTTGAATAGATGGTGCCGTCCGGTAGCATCAAGGCATAAGTAGGAGCGCTAGGCTCTGCATCAACCGTAATGCTTACTGGGTCTTCTCTCAGGTTCTCTATGGTGACCGGCGGAGGCGTTATGTTTATCTCTCCCCGCCCCATAAATTTTTCAGTTTTTGGCGTGTCAAAGTCTTCGACTTCCTCAGGTGTATAGGTACCGATGACACAGCCCGGATAGACCGTTCTAATGCCTTCTGAGACCACTCGGGCGCGTAACATTGCTCTAGGGTATTTAGCCCATCCTGAGCCGGGCTTATTAAGTCCAATCTTGTTAGCCTGTTCAAGCGTCCAAGATAGTTCCAAGGAGCCGCCATTGGGGTGCGTGAAGATTCCGGTTACATTTTGGTCGGTATAAATCTTCCAATCGACTTTCCCTCCGGCGGCTTGGAACCTCGCTAGCATAGCATCAGCTTTGAGCGCGGGGCGCCCTTGGATGATATGGTAATCCCTAGCTGCGGTAGCAGGATGTAATCCTTCCGCCTGAGCCACAGCCATTAAAGCCAATACGCTATTGGTGTCCTTCATGCCAAATAGCCCTGATTTAGCAATAGCCTCAGCCATGCCCTGCATTTCTCCAAACGGTACGATATTAGACATGAATCATCTCCGATAGTGTGTAGATAGTGTCAATGATTGATGACACCGCCATAATCCAGACTGCTATGTCAATGTTGCTCATTTAGTTGTCCTTTCTGCTGCAACCGCCTTCTTAGTTCTAACAATGTATTGAGAGCTTATTGGTGGCGTCTCATACAAAACTATTCCTAAGTGGTCTAGGATTAAATTGATAGCTCTTATCAAACCAATCTGAGGGCGGTTATCCCATCCCCTGTAAAAACAAGGGTCAGTCTCAACCGTCATATTTAATTGAGATTCGAGAAAGCAGCACTTAGCTTCCAACTCTTCAATCCTTTGCTCAAGAGTTAATTTATTAGGCTCTTTGAAAGCGCTTTGTCTATTGAATATCATTTAACTAAGAAGCGGCGTGAACCGGCAACCTCCATTACAAATTGGTCGTATATGTCAGGCATAGCAGCTCTAAATAAATCCGCCTGAAAGCGCTTAGAAGCCTTGCTAGCCTTCCAAGTAGCCAACACCTTGCCATCCACTCCTAAAAGCTCTGAGCCTTCTCTCATAAAGCCCTGTAATGCCGTCAAGAGCTGCTCTTCGGACTCTTCCAATTCTTTAATCTGAGCCTTGCAATTCTTGAGCTGGTTTACTGCTCGCTCTACTTGTGCATTGGCATAGACTGTTGAGCCGTTATCCTTGGAATAGATGAGTTTGGTCTGCTCTGTTGTCTCAGGGTCTAGCGGGGTCTTGGTCTCTACTGCTCCCCAAAACCTAGCCATGTCCTTTATCAGCGCTTCTTTTTGCTCCGGCGTGATAGTAAAGTCAAAAGTGCAAAACTCTTGTCCACCAAAGAGGACTGCAAGTACCACTCTATCAACTTGGTGAACGGTTGCTTCGTGGATAATTTGCGCCATATCCGCGTGAGGAATAATGTTAGCTTCCGCATCAAACTTGTTACGGACGGCTGCGTTGTAATTCTTAGCCTCCACAAGAGTTCTGCCATCGGCGCTAATAAAATCAAAGTGAGACCGTAGCCAAGTCTCTTTAGGGTGCGTAAGAGCATAAGGGGCTTCCTTGAGTTCGAGTTTGAGTTTGTCTTGTGCTAGTCTTCCGATTACGGGTTCCATTACATGACCCATACGGACTGCCTCTACCCCGTCAAGGTTAGGGCGTTCTTTTAATCCTAGCTTCTCTAAGACCGCCTCGTTCCCTCTGCCATTAGCCGCCTTCCTAGAGTCTCCAGACCACCATGCGCCGTTGCGTATCTCGGGCGCGAAATCTGCTCTGTCATTAGCCATGTTATTGCCCCTTAGCTAAGATGTTTACAAGTGCTAAGAAGTGATTGATTTGCTTACGGTAAAACTCTACATCTGCTAGCAAGTCGCTTACTTGGTCTTTAGCTTGCGCTACTGCTGCATCCTGACGCTCTAAAATAGCTTTCAGACGCTCTATCTCTTTTCTTAATACTGCAATGGTTTCCTTATTACCAGCGATAACCGCCTTGATTGGTGGTTTTACTGGAAATTTAGGTTTGTTTTTACTACCTACGGTTCTTACCATGATATTTCTCCTAGTTAGGACATTATTTGCCGAATGGGATTGTGGATAAATCGTCAAGGTCGGCATCCTCGACAATCGGGGTAAACCAGTTCGCATGAATAGAGCATGAATAATTATCGCTACGCATCACGCTAGCAAAAGAATTGCCACGATGACCCGTTACGAGGTCATATTTACGAGCTTTAGGGTGCATACAGACATGGGAGTCGTGTAGCGTTGAACAATGCAAGCAGGATACGCAAAACTTTGGTTCCGGCATATTTGAAATCATTTTTACCTCCATCTAGTTAGGACAATTAGTAAGACATTACTACGATTAAAACGATTATGCAATAGATTTGCGTAATTTTTTTCTAGCCTCTATCTCGCGTTGCAAGATGTACCAAAAATCAGACTTGATTGGCATTTAATTGCTCCCTCATAGCCTTTAATTCAGCCTCTAACATCTCATTGTGTTCTTGCTCTGCTATCAGGACGGCTTGTTGCTTGCGTAGCATAACAATGGCTTCATCAATTAAATCAAACCGACCCTTGTAATCTTCATACCACTCAACTAATTCATCAGCTAGTTCATTTGCGTTCATACTCACTCCTATAAAGGGATGGTATAGCCATAAACTCATCTATCCGGTGCTGCATTGGATGTGGTTTAGGTACATACAACTTGAATACTGGTACAACGGGTTCTACTTTTTTCATACTTCCTCCTAGTTAAAAGACAATACAAGGGCTACGGTAATCAATGCTATTGTTGTTTCCCTTTTCCCTGTTACATCTCCCACAAAGAGGCTGAAGATTGTTTATATCCATAGCCAATTCAGGGTAATACTTACGGGGCTTTATATGGTCAATATTGATTGGATAACGCCTTGACCCTACTCTCCCGCACTTACAACACTTATTGCCGTACTTCTTTATTGCCTCAAGTCTTAACTGTTTCCAACTTTTATTGACAATAAATTTTCTGCTGGTATTGACTATCAACTCCGCGTATTCGTTATTGGACAAGGGTTCGCGGTCTATTCTCCATGAGTTAATCATGGCTCTCTTTAATAATTTATGTATGGTTTTACTCATATCGTATCTACTTATCCCAAACGGTTTGAGCGCACCTAGCCTATCCTTAGGTGCCTTCAATAACTTTCCCAGTACGGAATCGCTACACCCGCCAGTCGTTCGTAGAATCGGCACTAGCTTCGCCACCGATATGTGCGGTATTACATCTACTTTCCCCCAGTCCGCTTGTATTGCAATCGCTGGCGTCATTCCCGTCCGATTACAACCGTTACGGAATAAAGTAGTAGGAATAGAAAAACCCCTTAGCGGATACTTTGTAGTGAAGCGGCTTAAATAAATGCTCTCATACTTATTTAAGCCTACAAAATACCCGTTAAGGGGTTCTAACATCATACGGGCTTCACTCCGCGACATGGTGATTATAAACATGAATTGATTAAAGGCGCAACTACCATGAATTAGCTAGTAGCCACCCAATAACAAAGGCAAAGACAAAGACAATAAAATAAAGCATTACCGGCTCCCTTCTGATGGAGTCCAGCCAAAGCGCTTAAAAGTCTCGCGTATGTCAGTCTTGGTGCTAGGGGTATAGATAAAGCCTTGCGCGGGCGCGCGGGGAATTTCACCCTCCGGATAGATTAACTCCCAAGAGTAGTAGCGTTCCTTGTCCTCCCTGCTCCCGCTCTTATTCCCTTGTCCGATTGACATACCAATTTCGACCAAAGACTCTCCCAATAGGTACCCGTCTTCAGTATCAACAAAAATATTTAGGCGCATGATGTAGCCTCCTCAGGGTTTAACTCAGTAACCCTGTATTTGACTATATCCTCCCCGTTTTCAGGTTCCAGCAGCTCATAAACCGCGTCCGCTAGCCACTTATCCGGATAGCTCTCTTCCTGAATTTTTACAATCAATTCCACTTTATAAGTCTTCATTTTTAATCCCCTTATCTATAAAAAGCCCAAACCAACTGAGCGGCAATAAACAATAAAACCATCAATAAAACCATGTGCCAATTTTTAAGCATGATAAAACCCCTTAAATAAGCGCCTAAGCGCGTTAAATGAAGAGGGGCATATAAACCCCTCAACCCGTTACAAGAGCGCCCTAAGCCGCTTTAAAACAATTCTCATAAACACTTGCGCCGCTAGTACAACCCCAAACGGTGCAATTCGCGTCATAGTAAGCCGCGACATATTGAGCCGTACTCATACGCGCCCCGCCGGACGGATAAACCCGCTTTTCTACAATGCGCCGGCTTATCTTAGGTTTGACCTTGCGCGGCTTAGCTATCTTTTTAATTGGCTTAATAATGCTCATAATTCCTCCGGTACTGGTTCAAATTTAGGGGTCTCGTTAAGTAGGCACTCATCTATAAGCTGTAAAACTTCCTGCGCTTGCGTGATGTCTTCCTTGTCGCTCTCGTATTGCTCCGGATAGCTATCGCGGGGATAGTCATCTAGGTACCAGTCCGCAAAATCAGATAAGCGGCGGATTTTTTCGTATTGCTCCATTGTCATAATTACATTCATAATTCACCTCATTAGATTAGGACGCCGGCAAACCCCGCCGGCAAGGGTAAAACAATCATTAAGCGGCTTTTAAGTCTTCCGCCTCTTCCTGCACCTCATCTACCTTGACAAGGTAATCTAGGATTTTCTGCGCCTCTGCACCGGCTTTTAAAATTGCCTTGCTATCTTGCTTTAATACTTTTAACCATGACGCGATATAAGAGGCGTGCTGTAATTGCCCGTCAATCTTGAGATGAGCGCATAACATAGCGGCGCCCAGCTCCGCGACTAATTCCTCAAAAGCATAAGCACTATCGCCCCAGCGCTTAGATTTTGAGAAGTCTCTGTCAATACGGCTCTTATGACCCGTCCAATGGCTTAACTCATGTAACGCCGTAGCGTAGTAATCTTGCTTGCTTTTAAAGTCTTCCCGCGCCGGTAACTGAATGTAATCGGACGCCGGCGCATAATGCGCGCTATTGCCGCCGTGCTGGATTGTCGCGCCCGATAACTTGATAAAGTC
>Ga0316222_1002748_pt1 | contig 18365 bp, 16 predicted proteins | sample TBH18011metaG_FD_206008 | JGI IMG/M metagenome (GOLD analysis project Ga0316222, IMG submission 206008) | Freshwater microbial communities from Trout Bog Lake, Wisconsin, USA - TBH18011 | ecosystem: Environmental > Aquatic > Freshwater > Lake > Hypolimnion/Profundal zone | place: USA: Wisconsin...
TCCAGCTTCAGCCATTGCCAGGGCTGGCAGATCCCGCCGGGCAGGCGCAGCCGCACCATGAACTCAAAGGCCGGTTCCAGCTTCTGGCGGCGCCGTTCCTCGCGCAGGTCGCGGTCGTCCTGCTGGTAGATGCCGTGAAATTTGAGGATTTGCGGCGCATCGCCGGGTATGGCCCCGGTGATGGAATCGCCAAGGCCCTCGGCGATCGTCCCCCGCAGGTAATTGCTATCCGCCTTCACCGTCTCGGCCGGATTCAGCCGGTCGAGCGGTTGCGACAGGTCGCGGGCGCGGTCGGTCGGTTCGGTATCGGTCGGTTCGGTCATGGGGCGGCCCCGTCAGTAGACATCACGCTGATAGCGTTGTTCCCGTTGCAAGCGCTTGACGTAGTCCTCGGCCTGGTCCCGCCCCATCGCGCCTTGGCGTTGCGCGATCGCGATCAAGGCCGCGTGAACCCCAGGGGCAAGGCCGGCGGAATCGCCACAGACATAGAGATGGGCGCCCTCCTCCAGCCAGGCAAAGACGTCCCTCCCCCGTTCGAGCAGGCGGTGCTGGACGTAAACTTTGTCGGCGCCGTCGCGGGAAAACGCCACGTCCATCCGCGTCAGCCGGCCGTCTTTGAGCAGACGCTGCCATTCCAGCTGGTAGAGAAAATCGGTGCGGAAACGGCGCTCGCCGAAAAACAGCCAATTGCGGCCGCCGGCCCCGACCGCCTCGCGCTCCTGCAGGAAAGCGCGGAACGGCGCGATGCCGGTGCCGGCGCCGACCATGATGATCGGAATGCCCGGGCCCGGAAGGCGAAAGTTGGGATTGGGCTGGAGATAGACCGGCACGGTATCGTCCTCGCCGCGCCCCGCCAGCCACGCCGACGCCACGCCAAGACGATCCCGGCCGCGATAGTGGTAGCGCAAAACCGCGACGGTCAAATGCGCCTCGCCGGGGAAGGCCGCCAGGCTGGAGGCCAGCGAGTAAAGCCGAGGTTGCAGCCTGCGCAGCATGGCCACGAAGGAACGGCCGCTCAAGGCTTGGACCGGGAATTCGGCCGCGATGTCGATGATTTGGCGCCCGGCGAGCCAATCCTTCAAGGCGCCCCGGCTTTCCGGCGCAGCCGCCGCGCGCAACTTATCGTCCCGCGACGATTCCGCCCAGCGTTCGACGAAATGCGGCGTCGCCGTGGTGATCTCCCAATGATGGGAAAGCGCCTGGGCCAGCGGCAAGTCTTGGTCGCCGCCAGGCACCAGTTCGTCACGATCGAGCCCAAGCAGGGTGATGAGATCGTCGACCAAGGCCGGGTTGTTGTCGGCAAGGACCGCCAGCGAATCCCCCGGCTGGTAGTCGATCCCCGCCCCCTGGACGGCCAATTCGAGATGGCGGGTCTCTTTGTCCGAACCGCGCCCGGTGATGACCTGCGAGTCCAGAATGGGGGCGACGAAGGGGTGGCGCTTGTCGAAGGTGACCGCCGCTGGCGCGGCGGCGGCAACGATGGCTGGAGCCTCAGCCACCGGCATCACCTGGGCGAAGGCGGCCAGGGCGGAATCGATCCACTCTGCGGCCTGGTCGTCATAATCGACGTCGCAATCGGCGCGGGGGTGGACGCGCTCGGCGCCCAGGGCTTCGAGCCGGCGGTCGAAATCCTTGCCGGTCTGGCAAAAATGCTCGTAGGAAGAATCGCCGATGCCGAGCACGGCGAATTTGGTGCCTTCCAGCCGCGGCGCCTTGCGCCCGTGAAGGAATTCGTGGAAGCCGGCGGCATGGTCCGGGGGCTCGCCCTCGCCATAGGTGCTGGTGATGACCACCATGGCGCGGGTGGCCTTCAGCTCCTGGGGGCGGAACTCCGCCATGTCGATGACGCGGGCGACCAGCCCCCGCCCCTCCGCCAGCGCCGCCATGCGGCGGGCGAGTTCGGCGGCGTGGCCGGTTTCGGAGCCGAAAAGGATGGTCAGGGGCGGCACCGTCGCGGCCCCGGGCGCCACCCCGTCGGGCGCCACCCCGTCGTTTGTGCGCCGGGCGAATCCGGCGAGGTAGCCGCTGAGCCACAGCGCTTCGTCACGGGACAGCGTCCCGAGCAACGCGTCGAATTGACGGGCGTGGTCCGGCGTCAGCGGAGTCGCGACGACGGGCGGTCCTGCGGTCATGAGCGTACCGCCCTAGGAAGGCCTGCCGCACATGTGTGGCCGGCCGGGCCGCGCCGCAACAGGGGGCCGACGTGGCCTTCCAATCGGGCGTCACCGGCCTCACCTGTGAAGCAGCGGCAATCCAGGGAACGGCGATGGCCGGAATACGACTGGCACGCATCGAGGACGCCGCGGCGATCGCCGCGATCGAGGTCGAAACCTGGCGGACGACCTACGCCGGGATGCTTGCCGATGCCACCTTGGTCGGCCTGTCCGTCGAGCGCAAGACGTGGCAATGGGCCAGCGAGTTGCGGCGGCGTGGCTCGGGGACCGTCTGGGTCTGGGAAGACGACGACGGCACCCTGCTCGGCTTCGGCGAATGCGGCCGGCAACGCTTGCCGTCTTTGCCCTACGAGGGCGAGATCGCGGCGCTGTATGTGCTGCCCGACGCCCAGGGGCGGGGTATCGGCCGCCAGCTGATGCTGGCGATGTTTTCCGATCTGCGGCGCCAGGGCCTGCGCTCGGCGCTGGTGTGGGTGTTGGCGGCCAACCCGTCGCGCTATTTCTACGAGCGGATGGGGGGGAAGTCGGTGCTGCGCAGGCGGATCGCCGTCGGCGGCCACCCGGTCGAAGCGACCGGCTACGGGTGGATCGACGTCGCCGCGACGCTGCAGCGATCGGGGCCCTGACGGTGCCGAAGCTGCCTAGAAGCGGTAGCCGGCGTTGAAGATGAAGACGAATTGGTTTTTCGTCTCGGTGATTGGGCTGCTTGCCGCGTCGCCCAGCAGACGCTGGTAGGCGGTGTCGGCGTTGAGCAGCCAGTGGTCGCCGAGCAACCAGACGGCCGTGGCACCGAAGCCGGCGTCACGCAGGCCGCCATCGGCGGCAAAGGGGCGCAGGCCCGAAATCTCGGCATGGGCGGCATCGATGCCGAAATAAGCCCGCATGGACTTGCGGTCGGCGAAGGCCACGGTCGGGCCGACGAACAGGAAAGCGGTCTTGGCCAAGGGCAACGGGACATAGGCGCCCAGGTCACCAGCGAACCCATCATATCCGCCGACGGCCCGGCGCAAGTCGGCCGTCAGAACGACGGGCTCAAGGAAATATTGGGCGAACAGCTTCGGCTCGGCCGCAAAATTCACGTTGGGCAGGTTGACCAGCCGGGGATCGTCATGGGTGTTGCGGCCCATATCGTAAGAGAGGGCGAACCCGGCCCGGTAGGTTTTGCCCCGCAATAGATTGATGCCGAGACCCTCGCCGTCCGACGCGAAAGCGATGTCGCGGTAGCGGATGTCGAGGATGCCGGATGGGGTCAGCTCAGTGCGCTTGGCCCCCGGATAAGTGGGGGCGACCTCGAAGCCCAAGGCGGTCACCACTCGCCAATCCGGCACCGGGCCGGCCAACGGCGCCAGAACCTCGCCGGCCGACAATTGCCATTCGGCCAAGGGGATCGGCGTCTGAGCGGTAGCCGGCCAGGAGGCGGCGACGGACACGATCACCGCCAAGCACAGGGATTTGATCAGGGCCGGGATCATGATGTCCCTCGGAAGATGCGGCAAAATGCCGGCGCGCATAGTGCGCCTCACCGCCCCTTCCGTCGTCATGGCCGGACGACCTAACGCCATAGTGTCGCCACAACTGGAGATCATGGTTGTCAAGTTGGCGTTTCGCCAACCTTTCCTCCAATGGGGGCGATCATGTTACGCAAATTGACGATTGCCGTTGCCACCGCCGCCGTGCTGGCCGCGCTGCCGGTGTCGGATGCTTCGGCGGCCGATGGCCGCACCGCAGCCTTCGCTCTTGGCGCGCTTGGGGCGGTGGCGATCGGGGCGCTGTTGGCTGCGCCCAGTTCTGTCTATGCCGAGCAGCAGCCAGTCTATGTTGAACCGCCGCCCCCCGTCTACGTCCAGCCCGCGCAAGTGTATTACGCCTCGGCCCCAGTCTATTATGCCCAGGCGCCCACCTACTACGCTCCGGCGCCGGTCTATTACGGCGGACAACGCACCCGGCGCTGGTAGAAGCTCAGCGTTTATCGGTCAGCGCGTCGCGCCAGGCCGGCGGGACCGGCGCCCCCTCGTTGGCGGGGAACTGGGGGGCCAATCTCAAGACTTGGCCCTCCCCCGGTCGGCGCGGCAGGATTTGCAGCACCGGAAAGCGCAGCCGTCGCGCCGAATAGGGACGTAGCGTCGCGCCGGCGGCGACCAGGCGGCCATTGACCGCCAGGGCGAAGCAACGGTCGGCCAGCCCGGCGCCGTCGGCCGTCGCGCCGGGAAGCTCGACGGTGCCGCCGCCCCAGCGCAGTTCCGCCGCCGATTCCAGCAAGCGCGCGGCGGGGGATCGTGCCGCGACCTCACGCCGGGCACGCTCGGGGCAATGTGACAGATCGCCAGCGGGATCCGGCGCGACCAGCCACAGCCGGATGTCAGCCGCCTCGGCCAGGACGGGCTGCGCCATCACCAGGAATGCCGCCAGCAAAACGCGTTTCATGGGTGCGCCCAATTCGGAAAGTCGCCATTGTTGGTTCGTCACGGTGGCATTCGCGGTGAAGTTGGGCAAGCGTTCACGGGGGGAATCATGGCGCCACGGGTGGTCTTTCTCGTTTTCCTCGCTCTGATGACGGCGATTCAGCCGAGTCTGGCCTGCATCAATGACGACACCGAACAACTGGGCGAATTCCAGCCGAGCATCGTCGACGGCCGGGTGGTCGGCAATCCCATCGGCAGCATGCACGTCGACGGTCGCGCCGTCCTCCGCCTGGGCCTGGTGGGAAAAGGCGACCACTGGGAGTTGCCGCCCGGCGGCGGCACCGATCTGGTTGACTGGGAGACGCGGGTGCTGGACGGCGACCCGGGCGTGCTCAATGTGTCGCTGTGGGGCAAGAAGCCGGGGTTGGCGATGATTCCGCTGCGCTATGTCCGCGCCAGCGGCGCCCCCGCCGGGACCAGCCTGCTGTCGCTCCGGGTGTCTCCGCCCCCGCCGCCGCCGCCGCCACCGACATTAACCGTCACCAAGGCGGAGTTCAGCGGCGGCGTCCTGGCCGGATGGACGTTCCTGATCCATCTGGCGGTACCGCTGGCCCCCGATCACCACTGGGAGATCAGGGAGGCGGTGACCAGCGATGGGGAGCCGGTCGAGCTGGCGCCACAGGCCGGCGAGGCCGGACTGTTCAAGGGCGTCCCCCGCGGAAGACAAATCCGCATCGTGTTCGTCGCCAAGAGCGATGGCTGGCAGCTGTTCCCCGAGACGGTGACGCTAAATTTGATCGTCTCGCCGATTCCGAAGTGCTGACCGCTCCAGTTACTTGACGACGATGTCGACGCGGCGGTTTTTGGCCCAGGCCGTCTCGTTATGGCCGGGAGCGCGCGGGCGCTCCTTGCCGAACGATAGCGCGGTGATGCGCTCGGCCGCGATGCCGCCTGCGACCAACGCCCGCTTGACCGCCTCGGCCCGGCGCTGTCCCAGTGCCAGATTGTATTCGCTGGTACCGCGCTCGTCGCAATGGCCTTCAAGGGTGACGGAAAGTTTGTCCATCCGCTTGAGCAGGGCGATCTGCTGTTCCAGCACCGGCGCCGATTTCTCGTCGAGCTCAAGGCGGCCGCCGCCGAAGAATATCTCACCGCCGAATGTGGAGTTGGCGGCGGGCCGGTCCACCCCGCGAAACGGCGGCGGACCGTAAACGGCCATATGCATCGGCTGAAAATCCGCCAACAGAGCGGCCGGCTCCTCGGCGTTGGAGGCACAGCCGCCGCCGGCGGCGGCCAAGGCGGTGGCGGCGAAGCGAAGCAGGAATTCGCGGCGGCTATCGGTCATGGCGTTTCCCCCAATTGTCCAATTTTGCGCAGGCCGCAGCTGGCGACGGTGCGATCCTCGGGATCGAAAAGATGAAAGCCGCCGCCTTCGCAGAGCTCCCAATGGGCGCAATCGCCGCAGGCCGGCGGCGCCACGGCGCGGCGGTCGCGGCGAAAATTGGCGAAGCCTTGGTTCCACAGGTCAAGGAACGGGGTAGTGCGAATGCTGCCTTCGACGAAGCGGCGCGACACGGCAGGGCAGCCGGTGACACCGCCATCATGGAGGATCGAGGCGATCACCGTTCCCGAACCGCAATAATGCATGTCGTCGCGCACCCGGCATTCCCAGGTCGGGCCCCAATAGCCTTCCTCGCTGAGAGTGACCGTGATGTCGGTGCGGTTGCGCCGCAAATCGGCGATGAAGCCGAGCAAGTTCCGGTACTGCCGGTCCGACAGCATCAGCCCCGAATCCCGGCCGGCCCGGCCACGCGAGAACACCGGAGTGAAGCGGACTTGCGGCACGCCGAGGTCGGCAAGTTGGTCGACGAAGGTGGGCAGCCGGTCGAAGTTGAGGGTGTTGACGCAACAGATGACGTCGAATTCGGCGAAGAAGGGATCGGCCACCAGCCTTGTCACTGCCTCGGCCACCCGGTCGAAGGCGCCCGGGCATTGACGCAGCGCGTCATGGTCCGCCGCCACCCCGTCCAGGCTGACCGAGATGGTCGACAGCCCGGCCCGCTTCAGTGAGGCCAGCCGATCCGCATCCAGCAGCAGGGCGTTGGTGGTGATGCCCCAAGCGAAGCCGAGCGAGGCGGCGAAGGCGCCGACCTCCTCGATATCCGGTCGCATCAACGGTTCGCCGCCGATGATCGCCAGGGTGATGCCGCACGGATCGTAGATTTCGGCGATCGCCGCCAGTTCCCGTTTCAGCGCCTCGGGCGGCAACTCGCGGTCACGGGTGGTATTGTCGCGCAGGCAGTCGCTGCCGCAATGGCGGCAGCTCAGGTTGCAGCGCAACGTCGCTTCCCAGAACAGGTAGCGCAACGGATGCTCGGCGACCAAGCGGGCCTTCTCGGCGATGAATCGCTCCAGCCGGTCGGCCAATTCCTGTCGATCATTCATCGCGGCCGGGCCTCGGCCAGATCAGAAAGAACTTTTGCATCGCCAGCGTTTCCCCGTTTCCCTCCAGACCGCCATGATAGGTCCATTCGGGATGGAGAATCATCTCACAAGCTTCGCGTGGCGAATTCAAGGCGGGGTGGGCTCCGCCGCTTCCGATTGCGCGGGCGGCGCCACCGTCGAGCATATAAGCTGGGGGGCCTCGCCCCGTTGAAGATCGACCAGCACCGAAGGGAATGACCATGCGCGCTCCGCTTCTCCTCGTCGCGATATTCGTTGTACTGGCCGGACCGGCCTTGGCCGCGTCGCCGTTCCAGGTCCAAGGAGCGACCCTCAAAAATGCGCGCCAATCCGGCGGCGACATTGTCAAGCCGGGCGACGTGACCATGCCGTGGGTGTCGTCGCCGGACCAGGCGACGGCAGACCGCGTCAACGACGCCCTTTTCATCCGCCAACTGGCCATCCTGCCGCCGAAGAACGGCGACCACGCTTCGTTCACGCTGCCGGCCGGCGAGACCACCAGCGTCTCCAGCCAGACATTCGTGGTGACGCGCAACGACGGGCGGGCGCTGGCCGTGACGTTTGAGAGCGAGAGTTGCGGCGCCTATTGCGAAACCGCGCACGCCAGCTATCTGTTCGACGCCACGACCGGCCGCAGCCTGGCAGCAACCGACATTTTCACCGCCTTCGGTCTGCGCCAACTGATCGAGCGGATGGATTCCGAACGCAAATCGCGCTACCGGGCGCAATTGGCGACCCTGCAGGCCGATCTGGCGGCACAACAGGGCAAGGCGCCGGCCGACCAGGAGGCGCGGGACGACCTGCGCGAGCGGATCGAATTGAACAAGACCTGCCTGGAGGCGGTCGGTGGCGAGACCTCGTTGTTGGGGTATCGGGTCGAGTTCGACGGCAAGGGACTGAACCTTAGCCACGAGCGCTGCAGCAACCACGCCGAGCGCGCCCTTGACGACGTAGACGAGGTGACGCTGTCCCTCGCCTACACCGCCGAGGCGCTCACCCCGCTGCTGACCGACTACGCCCGCCACGTCGTGTTGAGCCAGGGCGACGGCAAGCCCGGGGATGGGTTGTATGGCCAAGTCCTGCATGGCAGCCTCGGCGGCCACAGCGCCATCACCATGCTGCTCGCCGCGGACTCGGACGGATCGGTTTCCGGCACCTATTTTTACGACAAGTTCCGCCGGCCGATCGACCTCTTCGGCAAGGAGGTCGCCGGCAAGCTCAGCTTGGCCGAAACCGCACCCGCCGGCGGCGGCAAAGGAGGGTTCCTGCTTGAACTCAAGGACGGCCGCCTCGGCGGCCAGTGGAGCGACGGCGCCAAGACGTTCGACGTCGCCCTGGCGCCCTAACGCAGGAAGCCCAACGTAAATAAGACACCAGAGACAAAAATTTAATCGTCAAGGATTTCCGAGGAGATCGCTGGATTTCGCAAAATACCTAGGGTGTCGGCCGTATTGACGGATGTTACGGACGAAAATATACGGGGTAGGCAAGATTTCGACGACATCGGTGGGGTTTCAATGAGCGCGCACGAAATGCAAGAGACCCATGAGAAGATCGAAGAGGCGTCCGAGCACGGCCATGGACATGGCGGCAAGCACAACAAAACGATCGCCATTCTGATCAGCGTGCTCGCCGCGCTCTTGGCCATCGTCGAGATGGGCGGCAAAAGCGCCCAGACCTCCGCCTTGGTCACCAACATCGAGAGCAGCGACCTGTGGTCGTTCTACCAGGCCAAGACGATCCGATCGGCGATGATCCAGAGCCAGGCGGACATGCTGGAACTGCTGACGCCAAGCGGCCTGCCGGCCGACAAGAGTGCGGCGATGGCCAAGCGCGTCAGCGACTGGCGGGTGACGGTGAAGCGTTACGACAGCGAACCGGAAACCAATGACGGCCGCAAGGAGCTGATGCTGCGCGCCCGCGAGGCGGAAGAGCACCGCGACCACCAGATGCACGCCTACCACCTGTTCGAATTCGCCTCGGGCGCCATCGAGATCGGCATCGTCCTGGCCTCGGCCTCGATCGTGACCGGCATGATGGTGTTGGCGTGGGTCGCCGGCGGGGCCGGATTGATCGGCGTCGCCCTCGCGGCAATGGCTTGGCTGCCGGCGTTGACGGCGGTCGTCGGCGGACACTGACAGACCGCATGTTTCCATAACCAATACTCGAATCGTCGTTACCAGAGAGGGAAAATCAGCATGAATCGCCTTATCCTTACCGTCAGCACCGTTCTCGCCCTGTGCGCCGCCAACGCCGCCTTCGCTGGCGACGAATACAACACGGTCCCCGCCGGTGACGCCCAGTACTCCGCCTGCAAGAAGTACGCGAACAGCCAATACGAAGGCGGCAACGCGGCCAGCCCGATCGCCGGCCAGAGCAAGGCCGAAGCCTGGTGCACTTGCATGTGGAACGAGACCCCGGAAAACTTCAAGGGCAGCCTGGCCAAGTTCTCGGAGACGGCCAAGGGCGCGTCCACCAACAAGGTGTGCGAGAAGTACGCCGATTGGGGTAACTGAGACCTAACCAACCCCCTCCCGGCGGGAACTCTCGCCGGGAGGGGCGTCAGGGGCAAGCGAACCCGGCTGCCGTCGTCCCAGGAGGGCGCCATGCGCCGAGGCCCGTCGCTCGTTATCTCGCTCCTCCTCGCCATCCTTCCTTTCGTCGCCGCATTCGCGGCCGAGCCCAGTTTCGATTGCGCCAAGTCGGCTTCGCCGATGGAGCGGTTGATCTGCGGCGACGGCGCCCTCGCCAGCTTGGACCGGCAATTGGCCGACGCCTTCGCCAAACGGCGGCGGAACGGCGATCCGGCCGAGGCCGCCGCCTTGATCCAGCAACAGCGCCAATGGCTGAAGACGCGTGAACGCGCCTGCCCAATCGCCGCCACGTCGGCCGATGACGACCTGCCATGGGCGGAGCGCTGGCGATCGGCGCCATGCGTGGCGAGGCTCACCCGTGGCCGGCTGTCCGATTTGGGTGCCGCCAGTGCCGCCTCGCCACCCGCCGTGATCGTCGCGCCGGATTACGTCCACCCGCTCTGCATTGCCGCCGCCCAGCCCTATTTCACTCAGACCGTGCCACCGCCGGTGCCGGTGACGGCCTGTAACGCCGGCAACGCCCATAATCCGCCCCAGGCCGGCAAGGCCGGCCTAGTGGTGGTGGGCCCGCAATCGGCCGCTTATCCGTTCTACGCCTATCAGCGCCTTGGCGCGCTGCCCGACGGGCGCGAGGTCGGGCTGGTCCGGGCGAATGGCGGCAATTCCCTGAATATCAGCGAAATCGTCGCCCTGCGCCGCCGGGCCAGCGCCGACGGCGAGGTGATGCTGTCGGTCGATACCCTGGTCCCAGGCGGTGATCTTTGCGCCGCCGGCATGGACTCGGCCCTGCTTGGCGACAGCGACTTGCAAGTGGTCGAACACGCCACCCCGGCCGAGTTGATGGTGGCGGCCGGCGCCAAGATGACCAAGGCGTCGCCGGACGGCGAACAATCCCTGGCCGACTGCACCGCTTGCTGCGCCGGAACGGTACGGCGCCGTTGGCCGCTGCGCGCGCTTGGCGACGATTGCGGCGGCGATCAGGGCTGCGATCGGGTGGCGACGGTCGTTTCCGCCCGGGTGACCGACGCGGATGTTGACGACGACGACGATGGTTTCCCGCGCGCCCGGTGCTTCGCCAGGACGATCGCCGCCGCCGCCCCCACCCTGCCCCACGATTTCGACGCACCGGCCCTGGCCGCGCTGGGCAAGGCGTTCGATGCCTGTGTCGCCGGCGGCGGCAAGTAACTTACCGCGTCAGGCGGCTCCCCAGCCGCCGCAGCCAGCCCCGCTGCGGCGAGCCCATCTCGGAGGCCGGCACGTCGGCCACCCCCTGGGCGATGAAGAATCCGCGCAGCTTCTGGTCCGCCCCCAGCACATGATTGGTGAACCAGGCCTTCAGGAACACCAGCATGTCGTGCTGGACACTCAAGTCGTCGATGCTGGCGCCCAGCTCGAAGATGCGCTGGAGAGCGGCGTTGGTGTCGACGTGATGGTTCCAATGGTCGGCGTAGCCGGGATAGCCCAGCCGCTCCATCAGCGCCTCCTCGCGGGCGAAATGGTCGGTGATGTGCGACCTCAGGCGGCCGAGCAGGGAGGAAATCGTCTCGCGCCCTAGCCGCTGGCGGCAGGCGGCGTTGATCTCGTTGATCAGGCTGGCGAGGTTGCGATGGTCGGCATCCAGTGCCGACACCCCGACGCTGAAGCTTGGATCCCATTTGATCAGCGCCATGCCACCCTCCCGTCACGGATAGGCCGATCATCCGCCTTCGCGATCGGATAGGATAGCCAAACCAAACGGTGGATAGGCGATTGGTCGGGTGACGGCCTTGAAAGCACCCCATTCGGGCGCCCATCTAACCTGAAGGACGGCTACGCCGCAAAGGGAGGGGGGACAAGCCATGACCGGCGCCACCAGCCACCGGGTCGGCAGCAAGGGCGTGTCGCCGACCGGGTTGCCGTTCGTTGAACGCCGATTGCGACCGCGCGGACGTGGCGTCAACCTGCGTCCCAGCATCGTCGCCGCCTTCGCCACCATGTTCGCGGTGGCCATCCTGACGGTGGTGGCCTTCGCCTATTATCGCAACGCCGCCTCGGTGATCGACCTGACCGAGCGCTTCGTCGCCCGAGTGGCGGTGTCGGGCATCAACCGCACCATGGCGCTGCTCGACCCGGTGGCGGCCAACGTCGAGGCCAGTGCCCAACTGGCCGCCACCGACGAGGCCCAGGCCCGCGACGGCCGACTATTCCCCTACATGATCAGCCTGCTGAGTTCGACACCGCAGCTGCAAAGCATCTATTTCGCCTTCGAAGCCGACGGCCGCTTCCTGCAGGCCTTTCCGATCCCGCCGGGGACCCAGCGCTTCGGCGCCAACGACGCGCCACCGCCGCCAGGCGCCCAATTCGCGCTGCGGGTGATCGACCGTGGCGCCGCCGGCTATTCCGACGTCTGGAGCTATGTCAGGCGCGACGGCACCGTCCTCGGCCGCGAGACCTCGAACGGCTTGAACTACGATCCCCGCCCGCGGCCCTGGTACAAGGACGCTATCGCCAAAGGCGGCCTGATCTGGAGTGACCTCTTGGTCTACACCAGCAACCGCCAGCCCGGCGTTACCGCCGCCTATCCGATCGTCACCGCCGGCGGCAAGGTGGTCGGCGTCGCCGCCGCCAACGTCGCCGTCAGCCAGCTGTCCGACTTTCTCGCCAGCCTCGACATCGGCGCGTCGGGCCTGGCCCTGGTGGTCGACGAGCGCGAACAGCTGATCGCCTATCCCGACGCGGCCAAGACGGTGCGCCAGGATGGGCTCAAACTGTCCCTGGTCACCGCCACCGAATTGGGGGTGGCCAAGATCGCCGATTCCTTCGCCGCCTATCGCGCCGCGCCCGCCGAGCTGATCCACCTGGATTCGGGCGGCAAGCGCTACATCGCCTCGTTCACCGGCTTCCCCAATCATTTCGGCAAGAAATGGCTGCTGGCGATCGTCGTCCAGGAGGACGACTTCGTCGGCGCCCTCAAGGAGAACAATCGCCGCATCGTCGCCGTCGGCCTGGCAATGCTGGCGCTCGGCATCCTTGGCGTGTCGGTGATGTCGGGCTGGATCACCCGGCCGATCACCCAATTGGGGATCGAGATCCAGAAGATCCAGCGCTTCGAGCTGACCGAGCCGATCGCCCTTTACGCCATGGTCAGCGAGGTCGCCGCCCTGATCCACGCCCTCAACATGATGAAGCGGGCGCTGAAAACCTTCGGCATGTTCGTCCCCCGCGACCTGGTGCGCGAGTTGGTGGCCAGCGGCCGCCCGATCGAGCTGGGCGGCCAGGACCGCTCGTTGACGGTGATGTTCACCGACATCGCCGACTTCACCTCGCTGTCCGAACGCATGGCCCCAGGCGACCTGCTGGTCCACCTGTCCCGCCATCTGGCGGCGGTGTCGGACTGCGTGATGGAGGAGTTCGGTACCGTCGACAAGTATATCGGCGACGCGGTGATGGCCTTCTGGGGGGCGCCAACCTGGCGCGACGACCACGCGTTGCGCGCCTGCGTGGCAGCGCTCCGGATGAAACTGCGCCAGGCCGAGATGAATGCCGGCTGGGCGGCGGAAGGGCTGCCGACCCTTTATATGCGGGTCGGCATCCACAGCGCCGACGTCATCGTCGGCAACATCGGCTCGGCCCAGCGGATGAGCTACACCGTGGTCGGTGACGGGGTCAACCTGGCGTCGCGGATCGAAGGCGTCAACAAGGTCTACGGCACCCAAATCTGTATCAGCGACCAGGTGGTGGCCGCCGCCGGCGAGCACATCCTGGCGCGGCCGCTCGACCTGGTGGCGGTCAAGGGACGCAAGAAGGGCGAAAAGATCTACGAGCTGATGGCGATGTCCGCCGGCCCCGACGAATTGCTGGCCGCTCCGGCCCAGACCGAATTGTGCCGCCAGACCGAGGCGGCCTTTGCCGCCTATCAGGAGCGGCGCTGGGACGAGGCGGTGGCGCTTTACGCCCAGGTCAAGCGGCTGGCCCCCGCCGATCCCCTCGCCGATTTGTTCATCGCCCGCTGCCGGGGCTACCAGGTGGCGCCGCCACCGGCGGATTGGAGCGGGATTTACGAGATGAAGAGCAAGTAGCTCGGCCTACCGCGCCGCCGCCGGTGCCACCGCAGTGGCCGCCACGCGCTCGTGGCGGGTGCGGATGAAGCCGGCGGCGACGGCGCCAACCACCACGCAGAGGCCGACGAAGATCCAGCCGTGGCTATAGTCGCGCCCGGCCGGGGATTCCGTCACCAGCGAGGCAAATATCTTGGCGGTAAAGGCGGTGACCAGGAAACTGGCGCCGTTGACGAAGCCCATGGCCCGGCCATAGACCTCGGGGCTGAAGATCTCGGCCGGCACCGAGGTCAGCGGCCCCCACCCCATGTTGGCGAAGAAGCCCATGCCGAACAGCGCCAGCGCCAACAGATACGGACTGGCGCCGTCGATAATCGCCAGCAGGAAGATGAATGGGGCGAGGCAGAGGAAGCTGGCCAGCAGCATGATGCGGCGATTGCCGTCGAACACCGTGTCGGACAGGGCGGCCGAGGTGAAGCTGCCGATGGCACCGGCGACGAAGTAAAGCGAGCTCCACCAGCCCATGTCCTTCAGCTTGAAATGGAAGGTGTCGGACAGATAGAACGGGATCCAGTTGAGCACGGCGTACAGCGTCATCACCAGGGTGATGTTGACGACGATGACGGCGAAGTAGCTCGGATTCCTGAAGAAATCGAGGAATGAGATCGGCTCGTTGCGCAAGATCTCGGCCTGGGAATCCCCATACGCGCCGGCGCGCAGAACCCCGCGTGCGACCTCGTCGCGATAGGCGTATTCCAATTCGGCTTCGGTGATCCTGGGGTGGTGTTCCGGCCGCTCGAACACCAAGAAGACCACCAGCGCCAGCGGCACCACCCCCATCGCGGCGGTAACGAAGAACACCATGCGCCAGCTGCCGGCCATGTCGGCGAATTGAGTGGCGAAGACGCTGGCCCAGGCGGGGGTGATGATCCAGGCCCAGGACAGCAAGGATTGCGCCCGCGCCCGGCCGCTCTTGTTGAACCAGCGCACCAGGATACGGGCCGAGGGGACGTATTCGGTGCCGACCAGGGCGCCGAACAGCGCCATCCGCAGCATATATTGCTCGCGGCTGGCGATCAGCCCCATCCAGGCGGTCATCACCGACCAGGCGACGACGGAAAACACCAGGATCCGTTTGGCGCCGAAGCGATCGGTCAGCCAGCCCGACAACAATTGCGACGGGCCATAGAACAGCAGCATGAGAAAGGCGCCGGTGCCGATATCCGAGGTGGTCAGGCCGATATCCTGGGCGATCGACGGATTGAGGACGCTGGTCTTGACCCGGTCGAGATATTGGATGCTGTAGGCGACGAACAGCACAACGGCAAGGATCCAGCGGTACGCTATCCTGGGAAACATCGAAGGAACCCTTCCCGCCTCTCGCCAAGCATCGAATCGAGCGCCCAAAGGGGATGTCGATATGCGCGGATGCTTCGTCAAGCCCAGCGCAGCAATGTCACCATTTCGCCCTCGGCGCAAACGATGTCGGCGTCCGTCCCTTCAAATTCACTTGGGCATACCCAATTAGAGGGGTATGGGTCGGGGCGGCGGTGGCGCCAACTTTCGGGCGCCACACGGGGGGGAAGACAATGCCACATCTGCGGAAGATCGAGGTCACCACCGGCGTCTGGTGGGTTGAAGCCCCCGAGGCCGGGATCCGCGTGCTGTGCGGCTGCCCCGCCGATTCGGTCAAGCACTTGATCAAGCGCGGTTTGATTACCTCGACCGAGCGTGACGGGGTTCCGTTCGAAACCGGCCCCAATATGATTCTGCTGTCCGACGCCATGGTGCAGAACGGCAGCTTCTCCAACCTGGCCGAGTTCCCGGTGCTGCAGATGCTCTATCGCCAGGGCATGATCCTGCCCGGCCATCCCGGCAATAGCGGGCAAAAGCCGCTGTTGATGGGCAGCGCCGACCAGGTTCTGGCCCAGATGCGCTACATCCACCGCGGCAATTACGGCCTGGTCAGCGAAGAGGAGATGATCGAGGCCGGACTCGGCCCGGACCGGGCTCGCGAGCTGATGCGAATGAAGCTCAAATTCGCCTTCGGCGCGATCCGAGAGCCCAGCGAACTGCTCGACATCCTGCCGGTCGGCGCCGATCCGGTCGAAATCCGCGACGGTATGTTCATCCGCCGCATGCTGTTCAACGTCTTCGAGTTTTCCTATCAGGGCGAGACCGCCGTGGTCGATCTCAACTTGCCGCCGTTCGAAACCTACGAGGCGCCCTACCAGCTCGGCTTCTACCGGCTGCACCGCGAGTATTTCGCCGTCATCCATTCCGGCGAGGGCGATGGCTGGGACATCAGTCGGCCCAGCATGGCGTCGATCGTGATGTTCCAGGGCCGCATCTACCTGGTCGACGTCGGACCCAACATCCTGTTCTCGCTCAATGCGCTCGGCATCGGCGTCAACGAGATCGAGGGCATCTTCCACACCCATTCCCACGATGACCATTTCGCCGGGCTGACCACGCTGATTCGGCTGGACCACAAGCTGAAATACTATTCGACGCCGCTGGTGCGGGCCTCGGTAACCAAGAAGGTTGCCGCCCTGCTGTCGATCGAAGAGGCCTCGTTCTCGGATTATTTCGAGGTTTGTTCGCTGGTCGAAGGCGAATGGAACAACATCGACGGCCTTGAGGTGATGCCGGTGTTCTCGCCGCATCCGGTCGAGACCACCATTCTCAATTTTCGCGCCATGTGGGAGGGCGGTTATCGCACCTACTCCCACCTCGCCGACATCAGCCGGCTGGCGTTATTGCAAAGCTTCGTCACCGCCGACGACAGCGTGCCGGGCATCAGCCAGGCGATGTATGACCAGGTGGCGGTGGATTATCTCACCCCGGCCCACCTCAAGAAGATCGACGTCGGCGGCGGCATGATCCACGGCGACGCCTATGATTTCCGCGACGACAGCTCGGACCAGATCATCCTGGCCCACACCTCGCAGCGCAACACCCGGGCGCAGAAGACCATCGGCTCGTCGGCGCCGTTCGGCACCGTCGACGTGCTGATCCCGTCCAACCACGATTTCATTTGGCCCTACGCCTACGACGCGCTCGACGCCTACTTCCCCGGCCTGCCCCGCCATCAAATTCGGGTGCTGCTGAACAGCCCGGTGGTGACCTTCAATCCCGGCACCATCCTGGTCAAGGAGCGCCAGCTCAACGAGCACATCTACCTGCTGCTGTCGGGCAGCGTCGAGATCATTCCGATCGAAACCGAGGCCCGCTCAATCCAGTCGGCCGGCGCCCTGGTCGGCGAGTTGTCAGGGCTGTTCGGCACCGCCGCGGTCGAGACCTGCCGGGCCACCAGCTTCGTCCAGGCGCTGGCCATCCGCAGCTCGCTTTACGCCGAGTTCGTTCGCCGCAACAACGTGTTCTCCGGGGTGGCGCGGCTGCTGGAAAACCGCGAATTCCTCCACGGGACCAGCCTGTTCGGCGAGGTGGTGTCGTCGAAATGCCTCAACCGCATCGCCCGCGCGATGACCCGGATCCAGGTCGCCGCCGCCACCGCGATCGAAACCGGCATCGACCAGGTGGGATTGATCCGCGCCGGCAGCGCCGGCCGCTTCCGCGGCGAGCGGCTGGTCGAGACCTTGAGGGTGGGCGACTTCTTTGGCGAGGAGGTGGCGATCTTCAGCGCGGTCAGCCAATTCACGGTGCGGGCGGTGGAGGCCTGCGACATCTTCCTGGTCCCGGCCGAGACCTTGCGCGACATCCCCTCGGTGCGGTGGAAATTGTTCGAGGCCAGCGCCAAGCGGGCGCGGAACATGGTCAAGACCAGCAGCAACCTGCCGGTGCAGATTCCCTGGCACGAGACCTACTTCGTCGGGGTCCAACGCATCGACAGCCATCACCGCCGGCTGTTCGACATCGCCAACACCGTGCTGAGCCATATGGATCGCCAAGGCCCAGCCGCCGATATCGCCGAAAACATCGGCCTGCTGCGCGAATACGCCGGCTTCCACTTCAGCGACGAAGAGGAATTGATGATTCGCGGCAAATACCCCGAGCTGAACAGCCATCGCGCCCGTCATGCGGCCTTGCTCGAACGACTGGCGGCGCTGCAAACCGCAATCAGCCAGAGCAGCGGCGATTACCGCGCCGAAGGCATTACCCTGCTGCACGAGCTGATCGTCGACCACACCCAGGACGATGACCGCCGCGCCGCCAGCTATCTCAATTCCAAGGGGATGTACTAGGGACAGCTTCCCCTGCCGTCATGGCCGAGGGGCCGGCGATGACGTAGTCTGGTGACGACACCGTCACACCACGAGGAGCCGCCATGCCGGTCACCACCCTTGACCCCAAGACCGCCTTGGTCGTCATCGACCTGCAAAAGGGGATCGTCGCCTTCCCCACCACCCAGCCGATCGGCCCGGTGGTGGCCAACGCCGCCGCCTTGGCCGAGGCGTTCCGCCGCAAGGGCTTGCCGGTGGTGCTGGTCAACGTTGACGGCGGGGCGCCCGGGCGCGCCGACCAGCCGCGTAACCTGGGCCAGCTGCCCGCCGATTGGACCGACCTCGTTCCAGAATTGAACCAACAGCCCAGCGACCATCTGGTGACCAAGCGGACCTGGGGGGCGTTCGGCAACACCGACCTGGGCGCGACCCTGACCGGCGCCGGGGTGACCCAGGTGGTCGTCGTCGGCGTCTCCACCAGCATCGGGGTCGAATCGACCGCCCGCCAGGC
>Ga0316222_1002759_pt1 | contig 18296 bp, 14 predicted proteins | sample TBH18011metaG_FD_206008 | JGI IMG/M metagenome (GOLD analysis project Ga0316222, IMG submission 206008) | Freshwater microbial communities from Trout Bog Lake, Wisconsin, USA - TBH18011 | ecosystem: Environmental > Aquatic > Freshwater > Lake > Hypolimnion/Profundal zone | place: USA: Wisconsin...
TCAAAACAGAAATCAAACAAGTGGTGGATTGGAATTTAGTGGATAAGGATGATTATCTCTCCGCCATGCAGCGCAGTGTGGTGAAAGATATTGAGATTAAAGTCTTACTGAAACAAGCCCTCACGGATCAAATTAATGACCGTGCTCTGTTTATGAAGGGTATTGATGTCAGCTATTACTATGAAGGCTATAGCCAATTCAAAACCGAGAAGCTATAGCCATGCGTAATATCAGCTTTAACAGCCTTATTGAAAGCATTGAGCAAACCCATCTTTCCTTTCAGGCGCAGTCGGTTAAGGCGGTCAATACTGGTTTAACCCTACGAAACTGGCTAATTGGCTTTTATATTGTTGAATTTGAGCAAAATGGCGATGATAGGGCCAACTACGGCACTGCATTAATCCGTAACATTGCCAATCATTTGCACATCAAGGGACTGACAGCCCCTGAGTTGTCGCGTTGCCGACAATTTTATAAGGCGTATCCAGAAATTCTTGGGTCAGCAACCCAAAAATTGGACAAGCATGAAAATGACCTCATCGCCTCCATCTCTTATACGCATTTTGTGGAGCTGATTAAAATAAACAATCCGGTAAAGCGCAGATACTACGAACTGTTCATCTTGAAGACTCAACCAACGGTTAAAGATTTGAAAAGAGAGATCGCCACACTGAGTTATGAGCGGTTAGGCATGTCGGCAGATAAAGAAACAGCCTTTGCAAATCTGGCTGGAAAAATAACCCCATCGCTGCCGCAAGATATTATTAAATCACACTACCTTTTTGAATTTTTAGGGATAAATTCCCCAGAACAAATTGAAGAATCCGAACTTGAGATTGGATTAATTAATCATTTGCAACAGTTTATTATCGAGCTTGGCAATGGTTTTTGTTTTGAAGCAAGACAAAAGCGGATTTTAATTGGTGAAGAATATTTCTTTCTTGATCTGGTTTTTTATCATCGAATTTTAAAGAGCCATGTCATTATTGAATTAAAAGTGGATAGTTTTTCACATGCCCATGTTTCGCAACTGGTCACTTATCTCAATTTCTACAAGAAAAACATGATGGAAGAAGGCGATAATCCGCCTATCGGTATTTTGCTGGTCACCGATAAAAACACCGCTTTGGTCGAATATGCCACCGCTAACGAAAAAGACCGTCTATTTGTCAGTCAATACAAGCTTAATCTACCTTCTGAACAGGATTTAAAGATATTTATTGAACAGGAATTAAAAAAAGGCAGCCATGAGTAATGTCAGCTTTATGGATAAACTGCTTGAGGGTGTTGAGGTGGAGCGGAAGACGTTGGGGGATATTGGTGAAGTTCGCATGTGTAAGCGAGTTTTAAAAAACCAAACATCTGAAACTGGTAATATTCCATTTTATAAAATCGGAACTTTCGGAAAAGAACCTAATGCTTATATTACACGAGAACTATTTAATGAATACAAAGCTAAATATAGTTATCCAAAAATTGGTGAGGTTCTAATCTCCGCAAGCGGCACAATCGGAAGAGCAGTCATATTTGATGGGCAAGATGCTTATTTTCAAGATAGCAATATCGTTTGGATTGAAAACAATGAAACTCAAGCTTTAAACAAATACTTGTTTTACTTTTATCAAATTGTAAATTGGAATATTGCAGAAGGTGGGACAATTCAGCGTCTTTATAATGATAACTTAAGAAAAATAGTAATCCCCATCCCCCCCCTAAATATCCAAACTGAAATCGTCCGCATTTTGGACACATTCACCGAGCTAACAGCGGAGCTAACAGCTCGGAAAAAACAATACAACTACTATCGCGACCAGTTATTAAGCTTTGAAGCAGGTGAGGTGGAGTGGAAAACTTTGGGGGAAGTGGTTAAACTTCAACGAGGAAAGAGACTTGTTAAAAGCCAATTAGAAAGATTTGGCAATTATGCTGTTTTTCAAAATAGCATGACTCCACTTGGTTATTATCATGAAAGTAATGTCAAATTCGATACGACTTTTATTATCAGTGCAGGGGCGGCAGGAGAAATTGGTTACAGTGCTGTTGATTTTTGGGCGGCAGATGATGTTTATTTTTTCTTAACACCAGATAATATTGAAAGTAAATTCTTATATCACTTTTTATTAACATAACAGAATAAGATTTCAGCACAGGTGCGTCGGGCAAGCGTCCCACGTTTGTCAAAAACAGTAGTTGAAAAACTAAAAATCCCCATCCCACACCGCGCCGAACAAGCTCGCATCGTTGCCGTCTTGGATAAATTTGATGCTCTCACCAACTCCATTACCGAAGGCTTACCGCGTGAAATCGCATTGAGGCAACAGCAATATGCGTATTATCGTGATTTACTTTTGAGCTTTCCAGCAAAAGGTAGAGCAAAATGATAATCGAAACTAAACCAGCTCTACATAGCCAACAAGATTTTGTCGATGTATTACGATATATTCAACAATCGCGTCAGAAGATTTTTGCGCAAATTAACACCGCCCTCCTGGCGAGAGAATTACCGTGGACGCACAACACCATTATTTTCTCACGCTGTAAGTCCGCTGAAGAGCGTGAATATTATTTAAATGTGTGCATCAAAGAGCGATATTCAAAGCGAGAATTAGAGCACCAGATTAACGCTTCTGATTTTGAACGCACCATATATGAGTTACAGTTACCAGATAAAAAACTGATTCGGGCTAAACTGCATGAATTATCTGAAAATGGCTATTTGGAATCAAACCAATGAAAGCATATAAAACCATTGCCGAATCAAATAACTTCATCGTTCTGGACAAATACACCCAGTGTTCACAGGTCAATGAAACCTATCAAAGTGAATATGATTTAGAGCGTGAGTTTATCACCGACTTGGAAAACCAAGGTTATCACTATCTGCGCGATGTAAATAGCCACGAAACCATGCTGGCTAATGTGCGTGTGCAGTTGCAAGCGCTAAATAATGTGCAGTTTTTAGAGGGCGAATGGCGGCGTTTTGTTGAGGGCTATTTAGATAAGCCCAGCGATAGCAGTATCGACAAAACCCGCAAAATTCATGATGACTATATCCATGATTTTGTGTTTGATGATGGGCATATCCAAAATATTGTCCTATTGGATAAGCAGCATATTGCCCGCAATAAAGTGCAGGTGATTAGGCAGTTTGAACAAAGAGGCACACAGGCCAACCGTTACGATGTGACCGTGTTGGTGAATGGTTTGCCCTTGGTGCAAGTTGAGCTGAAAAAGCGCGGGGTGGCGATTCGCGAAGCGTTTAACCAAGTGCACCGCTATAGCAAAGAAAGTTTTAATGCGGATCATTCACTGTTTAAATATTTGCAAATTTTTGTGATTTCAAACGGTACCGATAGCCGTTATTTTGCCAAGACCACCCAGCGCGACAAGAACAGCTTTGATTTCACCATGAATTGGGCGAAGTCGGATAACACCTTGATAAAAGACTTGAAGGATTTTACCGCGACGTTTTTTCAGAAAAACACCTTGTTAAGTGTGCTGTTGCATTATTCGGTGTTTGACGTGAGCGACACCCTGTTAGTGATGCGACCCTACCAAATTGCCGCAACTGAGCGCATTTTGTGGAAAATAAACAGCACTTATCAAGCAAAAAACTGGAGCACGCTGGAGGGCGGCGGCTATATTTGGCACACCACCGGTTCGGGCAAAACCTTAACCAGTTTTAAGGCGGCACGTTTGGCGACCGGGCTGGCTTTTATTGATAAGGTTTTTTTTGTGGTTGACCGTAAGGACCTTGATTATCAAACCATGAAGGAATACCAACGCTTTTCGCCCGATAGCGTTAATGGTTCGGACAGCACAGCAGGGCTAAAGCGTAACCTGGATAAGGATGACAATAAGATCATTGTCACGACCATTCAAAAACTCAATAACTTAATGAAAAGTGAAGGCAACTTGCCCATTTACAGCAAGCAAGTGGTGTTTATTTTTGATGAGGCGCACCGTTCGCAATTTGGCGAAGCGCAAAAAAACTTAAAGAAAAAATTCAAAAAGTTCTATCAGTTTGGTTTTACCGGTACGCCCATTTTTCCACAAAACGCCTTGGGGGCAGAAACCACTGCCAGCGTGTTTGGGCGGGAGTTGCATGCCTATGTGATTACCGACGCTATCCGTGATGAAAAAGTGCTGAAGTTTAAAGTGGACTACAACGATGTGCGCCCACAGTTTAAGGCGATTGAAACGGAACAGGACGAGAAAAAACTCACCGCCGCAGAAAACAGACAAGCGTTATTGCACCCCGAGCGTATTCGCGAGATTTCACAGTACATTTTAAACAACTTCAAGCAAAAAACCCATCGCCTTCAAGCGGGTGGCAAAGGCTTTAACGCGCTATTTGCCGTGAGCAGTGTGGATGCCGCCAAGTTGTACTATGAAGCATTTAAGCAGTTACAGAAAGACAGCAGCAAGCCACTTAACATTGCCACTATTTTCTCTTTTGCGGCCAATGAAGAACAAGATGCCATAGGAGATATTTTGGATGAAAGCTTTGAACCCACGGCAATGGATAGCAGTGCCAAAGAGTTTTTAAGTGCGGCAATCAATGACTATAACGCGCTGTTTAAAACCAATTACGGGGTTGATAGCAAACAATTTCAAAACTATTACCGCGATCTTGCCTTACGGGTAAAAAATCAGGACATTGATTTGCTGATTGTGGTGGGCATGTTTCTGACAGGTTTTGATGCGCCCACCTTAAACACCTTGTTTGTGGATAAAAACTTGCGCTTTCATGGGTTGATACAAGCCTATTCACGCACTAACCGTATTTATGATGCCACCAAAACCTTTGGCAATATTGTCACCTTCCGTGATTTGGAACAGGCGACCATTGATGCCATTACCTTATTTGGCGACAAAAACACCAAAAATGTGGTGCTGGAGAAAAGCTATAAAGAATACATGGAAGGCTTTACCGATGTGGCAACCGGTGAGGCACGGCGTGGTTATTTGGAGGTGGTGACGGAATTGCAACAACGCTTCCCCAATCCTGATGGGATTGTTAAAGAAAAAGATAAAAAAGACTTCGCTAAATTATTTGGTGAGTATTTGCGTGTCGAAAATGTGCTGCAAAACTACGACGAATTTGCCGGGTTAACAGCCTTACAAAGCTTGGATATGACCGACCCTACAGCCGTAGAGGCGTTTAAAGCCAAGCACTATTTAAGCGATGACGACTTGGTTGCCATGCAAGCGGTTAAGATGCCCGCCGAGCGCACTATTCAAGATTACCGTTCAACCTATAACGATATTCGCGATTGGCTGCGCCGTGAAAAAAACGCCAACGAAACAGCCGCTGCCACGATTGATTGGGATGATGTGGTGTTTGAGGTGGACTTGCTTAAATCACAAGAGATTAATCTGGATTATATTCTGGAATTGATTTTTGAAAGCAATAAAAAGCTTAAGGATAAACCGTCATTGGTTGAAGAAGTGCGCCGGTTAATCCGTGCCAGCCTTGGCAATCGTGCCAAAGAAAGTTTGGTGGTTGATTTTATTAATCAAGCCAACTTGGACAATATGCCCGACAAAGCCAGTATTATTGAGGCTTTTTTTACCTTTGCCCAAGCTGAACAACAACGTGAAGCAGCAGCATTAATCAGTGATGAAAACCTGAATGCAGAGGCGGCCAAGCGTTATATCACCACGTCGTTAAAACGGGAATATGCCAGCGAAAATGGCATTGAGCTAAATGCCATACTGCCCAAAATGAGCCCGCTGAATCCGCAATACTTACGCAAAAAACAAACGGTTTTGCAAAGAATTGCTGCTTTTGTTGAGAAGTTTAAAGGCGTGGGCGGGAAGGTTTGAGCTGATTATTATGATGTAGCCGGATGATGCGAAGCGCAATCCGGGGCATCGCGGCACGCTTGCCCCGGATAAAGCGGTATATCCCCTAAACGAAGCCGAACAGGGGAACTCGTCGGCTGCGTCCAGTCAACGCGCTGCGTCACATCCGTTAATAAATGTCATCCCCTTTATTTCCATCCGCTTATTTAATGGGCGAGTCAATTTGCTTGTCCGGGCTAACCCCAGCATTTCTTATGAATTTCTGTTTTAAGCGCTCAAAGGCGGAGGCCAAAGTGGTGTCCATAACGGTTTCATTGCCTATGGATACAATGACGCGGGTCAGTTCGGGCATTTTGTTTTTGGTCGAGGCGATATAGATAGGCTGCACATACAATACGGTATTGCCCATTGGTAAAATGACCATACGGCCCATTTCCACAATGGATTTGTATTGCCCCCATAAGGTGAACTGGGCTGATATTTCGGGCACCTGTTGGGTCAATGCCTCAATCTGGGCGGGACCGTTCACTTGCACTTCTTTGCCGAATTTATACACGGTGATATTGGGGCTGTAGGCCAGCCCACATTCGCCGCTGTCCAAAATACCGGCAACACCAATCATGCTCAGGTTGGTGCGGTTGACCGGTGTCATAGGGTTGATCAGCACAAACTCTTCTTGGTCATTACAGTTGCCAAAATCCATGGTTTGGTAATAAGGCAGCACGGTCTGTTCCCGCACGTTGGCAAATTGCCAGGTTTCTGCCTGTTCATAAAACAATTCGGGGTTCTGTTGATGGTATTTGGCGTAGATTTTCATTTGTTGGTAATAAAAATCACGCGGATAGCGCAAATGTTCCTTTAGTTCAACCGGCATGTCCTCTAGCCTTTTGAACAGGCTGGGGTAGGCGTTGCGGTAGGCTTTGACCAGCATATCCTTGTCATCGGCTATATAGAAGTCAACGTCACCATCAAAGGCATCCACCACCACTTTAACGGCATTACGCATATAGTTGAATTTTTGCCCGCCATCCAAAAATGTGTCTTCGGAAGGTTTGGCGGCAGGATATTTGTCTGACAGCGTGTAGGCATCCACAATCCAATATAAACGGTCTTTACCCATGACCACATAGGGGTCTTTGTCAAGGTGCAGGAAGGGGGCCAAATGGGTGATACGGTCGACGATATTGCGGTGAATTTTTACTTTGCTTTCGCTGGTGATATTGGTGGAAAAAAATATTTTTTCTTCCTTCAGATAAATCGACAGCAAGGCTTTGCGGAAAGCGGAGCTAATAGGAATGCCACCTTCACCATTGTAGGCTTCTTTAAAGCTAGGGTCGCTACCGGCAATGCCGACAATATCCAATTTATTGGGCACAATAGCATAATCGAGTTTTTCTTGCCCATAATAAATGTCGGGGTGGCGGGTGCTAAAGCCGACATCTGAGGACATGTTGAGATCGCGTAGATACCAAGTTTGCGGTTTGTCGGCATCTTGGGCGGCAGGGGTGATGACTGCGCCATAGCCGTGGGTGTAGCGCAAGTGCATGTTTTCCCAGTTTTGCGCTTCTGCAGGCAATTTGTCCACATTGATTTCGCGGGCGGAGATATTGACTTGACGGATATGGCTTAGGGTGAAATAGCGGTCTTCATCAACAGAACGGAATTTGTAATAAGGCCGTATTTCCTGCAATTGCCGGTAACTGTCAATAATAAACTCCCTGTCCCACACGGGAATATTTTCAAAGCGCTTCTGTGTGCCCCATGTTTCAATGTCCTTGGCGGCATCCAGTTTGATATTGACATCCACCGTTTTGATGTTGTTCAAGTTATAGGCATTGGTGGTGGCATCAATATTATGCTTGATATAGGGATGTTCCGTTTTCACCGGATTGGGATTGACGATGTAGCGCTGGATCATCGTAGGGATAAAGGTGGCTTCTTGCAGCCCCAGCGCAATGACAAATGCGCTGATGGCAACAAAAAAGGGGGTTTTAACCCGATGATGCTCGGAAAAAACCCACACAATAAGACTTACGGAGGCTGCCAAGAACGTGCCGATAGCTGCCCAAATCAAGGTGACATAGTATTGGATTTCGACAAACCCGGGGCCATAGAAGACTGGTTCATGATAATCCGTGTACAGCAGGGCGTAGCGCCGTAACATGAAACCCCAGACCACAAAGCCAAAGACAAAGCTGATCAGTAGGGTGAGGTGGATTTTTGCCCCCAAAGGGAACGCCTTGCGTTGGTTGGGGACAAACTTATGTTCCGCCCAATACAGCAAGCCGACCATGCTAAAGATAAGTGTGGCGGTCGCCAGCAGCTCTTTTTGGATGAGCATATAGGTCGGGTAAGACATCAGATAGAAACTGACATCATTGCCGTAAACAGAATCTTTTATGCCGGAATCACCACCAAAGAAGAACAGCAATGCCGTTTCCCATTGGTTATAAAAGGGGATGGCGATAAAAAACGCCAATAGCAAGGCGAACGGGGTATATATCTTTTCGGAGCCACTGGCAAAAGCATCGGCAACACGTTGGAAGCGTTGCTTCTGGCTGCGGTTGGCCAATACTTCTTCGGGCGGGTTAAGCCCTAAGAATTTGGAGGCAATCCAGAAGTGCAGAAAGAAAATGGCAAAGAATATCAGTGTCACCGCACCGGACAAAAAGAACTTGTACAGCAGCTTGAGCCAAAAATAAGCTTCAAAATTTAACGATTTGAACCACCATAAATCAACAAACAAATCCAGGAAGACGAAATAAAAAGCCACATATAACAGACCGGCAACAACCAGTGCCGCTCCAATTAACGCGGGTAAAGACTTCAAGTTCCGCATAGCATCCTCTTTTTGGTGATAGGTGGGGTAAATATAATGTTAAGCGCGTATCCGCGCCCAAGGTGTGCCGGATAATTGGGCTATTCTAACACTCTATAGCCCTGCCGTAATGGATTGCCTACTTACGGGCATGACAGTAAAGCAGATTAGGGTTATAAGGATGCCGCCGACTTGGCTTAATGTTAAACTGCCCTACCCTGCCCATGTTCTGCAACTCATTTTGATAACCCGCTTGCCGCCTCTTAGCCTTTACATACACATCCCTTGGTGCATTAAAAAATGCCCGTATTGTGACTTTAACTCCCATGCCGTTAAAGATGACCTGCCCGAAGCGTGGTACATTGACCGGTTATTAGCGGACTTGGCGCAAGATTGCCAGCGCCATGCCATCGACCGCCCTATCAGCAGTATTTTTATCGGTGGCGGCACGCCTAGCTTGTTTGCGCCACCATCGTTCGAGCGGCTGTTGCAAGGCATAAGCGCTATCATCCCGCTGCAAACTGGGCTGGAAATCACCTTGGAAGCCAACCCCGGCACGTTTGAAAGCCAAAAATTTGCCGACTTTAGGGCATTGGGCATTAACCGTTTGTCGATTGGCATACAAAGCTTTGATGCGGCAATGTTAAAAAAAATTGGCCGGGTGCATTCGGCGGACGAAGCCTTACGCGCGGTGGACATTGCCCACCAAGCGGGATTTGACAACATCAATCTTGATTTGATGTTCGGGCTACCGGAAGCGGGCCCAGATATTAGCATTAGGGATATACAAACGGCGATTGGTTTGGCTCCGGCGCATATTTCTTTTTACCAATTGACGCTGGAGCCGAACACTTATTTTCATAAATATCCGCCTAAACTGCCTGATGACGACAGTGTTTTTAAGGTGCAGCAACAGTGCCAAGCCTTGCTGGCCGAGGCGGGCTACCTGCAATACGAAATATCGGCTTATAGCCGCGTCGGGCGGCAATGCCAGCACAATCTCAATTATTGGCAGTTTGGCGATTATTTGGGCATTGGTGCGGGGGCGCATGGCAAAATCACTGCGTCATCAGGGCAAATTATGCGCACTTTCAAGCCTAAAAAACCTGAGCAGTATCTCAAGGAAGGCGGGCATGGTGAACCGCTGCAAACGCTGGTGCAAAAGGATGTGCCGCTGGAGTTTTTAATGAACCATTTGCGTTTAAAGCAAGGCTTTACCTTGGCGGCCTACCAGCAAGCCACCGGACTAAGCGCCGAGTCGTTGCAGCCTGGCTTGTCTGAATGCCTGCAACAGGGTTTGATTGGCTTTAACGGTACGGATTACGCCTGTACGGGGCAAGGCTGGCTGTTTTTGGATACGGTGTTGCAAAAATTCCTGTCTTAGCCGTTTCGCGGCTACTGGTAAGGATGATGCCTGTTAAGCCAGCCATCAAGTACAATAGCCCCACTTCTTATTTTACGGTTTAGCCATCATGCACGATTATCAACGCGATTTCATCACTTTTGCCTTGGACTGCGGTGTCCTAAAATTTGGCGAGTTCCACTTAAAATCAGGCCGTATCAGCCCTTATTTTTTCAATACCGGCTTGTTCAACACCGGCGCACGCTTGGGGCAGTTGGGTGAATTTTACGCACAAGCGCTTATACAATCGGAACTGCCTGCCGCTATGCTGTATGGCCCAGCGTATAAGGGCATTCCCTTGGTCAGTGCGGTCGCCATTGCTTATGCGCGCTTGACTGGCGGCGATATCCCCTTTGCATTCAACCGTAAAGAAGCAAAAGACCACGGCGAAGGCGGATTGATCGTGGGCACGGCCTTGGCGGGGGATGTGCTGATTGTCGATGATGTCATCACGGCAGGCACATCGGTACGGGAGTCGGTGGAGATTATCAACCAGGCCCAAGCCAAACCGGCTGGGGTGTTGATTGCTTTGGACAGGCAAGAAAAGGGCCTGCATGACACATCAGCGGTGCAAGATGTGCGCGAGCAGTTTGCCATGCCGGTTATTGCCATTATCAGCTTGGCGGATATTGTCAGTTATTTGTCAGACAATGGCGATGCTAGGTTGGAAGCGATTAAACGTTATCAGGATTGTTATGGGGTGTAAGTGGCGGGGGTGTGCCAATGGGCGAGCATTGCTAACCACAGATGTATGGCAGACACTGGCGCGGTAAGGGTACGCATTACGCTTGCTTAAGTAAGCTTGTTTGAAAGATAATACAATCTTTGCTTTTCAATGTGAATCTTTTAATCCGCGAGCATCAGTTTAATGATGATATGTGTCCATGAACAAAGCAGAACTTGAATCACTGGCAAACTTAAGAATAAGCGAAGCACAAGCATTGTTTGCAGCAAAGCATTTTCATGGAGCGTACTATCTTGCCGGTTATGCACTTGTATAGCCAAGAACATTAACCAATACGACTTTCCCAACAAAAAACTTGCTGAAGACAGCTATTCCCACGACCTAATTAAGCTAATAGGTGTCGCTGGCCTCAAAACCCACCTGACAACCGAAGAAAGCTCTAATCAAACATTTAAATTGAACTGGGCTGTCGCTAAGGACTGGTCGGAACAAACCCGTTATGAAACAAACATTACTCAGGCAGAAGCAAAAGACTTAATTGATGCTATTGCAGACAACAATACCGGAGTTCTTCAATAGCTAATGAAATTTTGGTAACCGATTCCCTATCAGATCAAATGATTGACGCTGGGCGCAAGCTGATAGAGAGGCTTGATCAGGTCAATGCACGGATAAAAAGTGCTTTTTGGTTATATTTACCGGAAGTTAGAACTTGGACTCTTATCCTTTCCTCTGATTCCGTAGCGTCTGATGGCCCTAGAAAGTTATATCAAAAAATTCTTGATGCCAATAACTTGGCGAAAGAAACTGAAAAAACAATTTCCCTAAATGACATTGGACTTATGTCGTCTGATCAAAAAATTGTTCAATTGCTCGCAATGATAATTGAAACCGGCCTAGAAATAGGCGGCATAAGATTCACTAGAAACAACATCAATGGAATTTACATTGATGATGCCTACATATATCGCTCTCAACGCTAGCAGATTGATTTAAAAAGCCTACTTAAGCACCGACAGGCAATTTCGTTAACGGATGGTGTTGCCCCCAAGCTTGAAACAACCAAGTTCGGGGGCAATGTCAAGCAGTCTATTTAACGATGCTGATGCCTTTCAACAAGTTTAATGCTTCGTATAAGGCATAATCCTTCATTTCCAGATTAGCTTTATCTTTATCAATGTCTGCCGCACCGGCTTCAGGTTTTTGCTTCTCGTTTTGCAAATGGCGTGACAAGTCCGCTTCTTTGACTGGTTTGAAATCTTGTTTATCAAGTGGTTCCAGCTTGACATGCGCCAGGGCAATGTCCGGTTCTATGCCTTCAGCCTGGATGGAACGGCCTGATGGTGTGAAGTAGCGGGCAGTGGTCAATTTAATGGCTGCACCATTGCTGGTTGGCAAAATGGTTTGCACTGAGCCTTTGCCGAACGATTTTTCACCCATGATGACCGCCCGCTTTTGGTCTTGCAGCGCACCTGCCACAATTTCGGAGGCGGATGCAGAACCGGAGTTGATCAGCACCACCATGGGGGCACCATCCAGCAAGTCATCAGGGGAGGCATTAAAGCGCATTTCTGAGTTTTCTATGCGGCCTTCGGTGTAAACAATCAGCCCGCTTTTTAAGAACGCGTCGCTGACTTCCACCGCCGCGTTCAATACGCCACCGGGGTTATTGCGTAAATCCAATATCAGGCCCTTGAGTTTGCCGCCGTTTTCCTTCTTTAATTCAGCCAATGATTCCCTGAGGTTTTCACCGGTGCCGGATTGGAAGCTGCTGATCCTTAAATAACCATAACCTTTTTCCAACAGTTTGCTTTTGACGCTTTTGACCTTAATGATGTCGCGGGTCAAGGTCAGTTTTAACGGGGCGTCTTCGCCTTCACGGACGACAGTCAGGACAATCTTGCTGCCTGGCTCGCCGCGCATGATTTTGACGCCGTCCGCCAAGCTCAAGCCTTTGACTGGCTTATCATCGAGCCGGATAATCAAATCGCCGGTTTTGATGCCGGCACGTTGTGCAGGGGTATCATCAATAGGGGATACGACTTTGATAAAACCGTTCTCCATGGTGACTTCGATGCCCAAGCCACCAAATTGGCCGGTCGTGCCTTCTTTTAGTTCTTGGTATTCTTCAGCCACCAGATAAGCGGAATGGGGGTCAAGGCCGCTCAACATGCCGCGAATGGCATCTTCCAATAATTTTTTATCGGAAACGGGTTCAACATAATCCCTTTTGATACGCCCAAAAATTTCGGTAAATGTCCGCAAATCCTCAAAAGGCAATGCATCAGTGTCAGCAACTGGCTGGTGGCTGTCTTTATCGGCAAAGACACTGCCGCAAGTGCCCATAAAGATGCCCAGTACCATCCCTAAGCATAGAATGACTATCGTTTTCTTTTTTTGCATGTGCCTTAAAACTCCAAATCCTCAATTACTGTCATTTACTACGCTTGATTGTACCACTGGACAAGGCATTAATGCTTGCACCAGGCCAATGGGTCAACTGGTTTTCCGTCTTGGCGTATCTCAAAGTATAAGCCGGGCTGGCTGCGCCCGCCAGACTTGCCCACTGCCGCGATCACTTCACCCGCCTTGACGGTTTCATCTTTCTTTTTGTACAGACTGTCATTATACGCATAGAGCGACATGTAGCGGTCTTCATGCCTGATGATCACCAGCAAGCCCAAGCCTTTCAGCCAATTGGCAAAAACCACTTTGCCCGAGGCAATGGCATGGACATCGGCGCCTTCTTTGGCACGGATCAGGATGCCGTTCAAAAAGCTGGGCGACTGGATGCTGGTGATGTTTTGTGCAGTCCCGCCCAATACCGGCAAGGACAAATGACCTTTAAAAGCAGAGAACGAGCCGTTCAGCTGCGGGTAATTTTCGGCGATATCCGGCGCATCACCTACCGCGCCGTTGATATTTTGTTGGCCCAAGCCGTCATCCTGCGGCAAGGATGCCAATAGTTGCTGTACCTTACCTTCGCTTATTTCATCCAGTGCTTGGCGTTGGCCATTGTTGGCGGCATTCAACAGCCTATCCCGTTGTTTCCTAAAATCCGCCAATATTGCTTGTTCCGCTTGTTTTTTATGCAATTGCTGCAACAAATTGTCAGATTCCGCTTGTCTTAAGGCATCCAGTTGATCCAAGACTTTAAGCTCCTTCTGCAAGGCGGTGAGCGCCTCCATGCGCTTCTGGTTGATGCTTTGAAAATAACCGACCATCAATCCGGATGAAACTGCGTTTTGCTGGTTAAGCATCAGTTTAAGCGGTTGCTGCTGGCCTAGCTGGTAAGCAGCCCTGACTTGGTGTGCCAGTTGGCTGTTTTCCCTGTCCAATTTCTGCTGGATTTTCAGGATATCTTGGCGAACGTCATCCAATGCCTGCTGTTTGCGGGCCATTTGCACATTAAGTTGCCTTAATTGTGCAAGGGTTTCGCCGTAACGCTTCTCGACATCTGCCAACAATCCATCAAGATCAGTGCCGGGCTGCTGCTTTTGTTCTTGCTGTTCCTGCATGGGCAACAGTGGCGAAAAAAAATCACGCCAATGCCGCCCTTCGCCCGCTACGGCACTGGCAGGATGCATAGCGGCAAGCCACAGCAGGCAACAAAACAGTCCTATTGGCTTCACATCAGGCAGATTTTAATAGTGAATGCCCGGACATTTCAGCAGGTTTGGGGATGCCCAAAATATCCAGTAGCGTAGGGGCCAAATCCGATAAGCTGCCGCCATCCATCAGCGGACGCTGACCCAGTACGTACACTAACGGCACAGGGTTGGTGGAGTGGGCCGTTTGTGGTTCGCCGGTGTCAGGATCGACCATTTGTTCGATGTTGCCGTGGTCAGCCGTCACCAACATCTGCCCGTTGACTGATTTAAGGGCCTCGACAATGCGCTGCAAACTGCTGTCTATGGTTTCAACCGCTGTAATAGCCGCCGGAATAATGCCGGTATGCCCCACCATATCGCAATTGGCGTAATTGCAAATAATCACATCATATTTGCCGCCGGTAATGGCGTCCACTAGCTTATCGGTCACTTCCGGCGCGCTCATTTCTGGCTGCATATCGTAGGTGCGGACTTGCGGGGAAGGCACTAAAATGCGCTCTTCGCCCGGGAAAGGTGCATCAATGCCGCAATTTAGGAAAAAGGTGACATGGGCAAACTTTTCAGTTTCGGCAAGCCTTAATTGGGTCATGCCAACATTGGACAACACCTCACCCAAACTATTGTTGATGTCAACCGGTGGGAAGGCAATGGGATAATCAAAATCCTGCTGATATTCGGTCAGGGTGCAAAAATAACCAGTAAACGCGGCGTGTGCCCTATCAAAACCACTGAAAGTGGGTGATGTCAGTGCTTGCGATATTTCGCGGGTGCGGTCGGCACGGAAATTCATGAACACCACGGCATCTTCCTGATCGAGTGCGACTGTTTGGCCTTGTGCGTCAAAAATAGCCGTCGGCAACACAAATTCGTCTGTTTCACCCCGTTCATAAGCGGCTTGCAATCCAGCCAACGCCGATTCGGCCTTATGTTCCGCCACGCCTTTAGCAATCAGGTCATAAGCCAAATTGACCCGATCCCAACGCTTATCCCTGTCCATGGCATAAAAACGCCCGACTATCGATGCAATCTTACCGACGCCCAAGCCTGCAAACTTGGCATCTAACAAGGCAATCGAGGAAGCAGCGCTTTTAGGTGGCACATCGCGACCATCCAAAAAACCATGTAGATAGATTTTTTCCAAGCCCCGTTTGGCAGCCAATTCAATCATCGCCATAATCTGCTCTTCGTGGCTATGCACGCCGCCTGGCGACAGCAGTCCTAAAATATGCAATGCCTTGCCTTTTTCTTTTGCCACGTCAACTGCGCGGCACAGTGCCGGATTGTTGTAAAAACTGCCATCTTCAATAGCATCGTTAACTTTAGAGAAATCCTGCGGCACATATCGGCCTGCACCAATATGGATATGCCCCACCTCCGAATTGCCCATTTGGTCGGCGGGTAAGCCCACCACCCGACCGGAACACGCCAACAAGGTGTTGGGGTAGTCTTTTTGCAAGCTATCCCAACAAGGTGTATTGGCCATGGCAATGGCGTTGTTGGTCTGCTCCAGTGAGTGGCCAAAGCCATCAAGGATGAGTAAAACTAAAGGTTTGGGACGGGTCAACATGGTTTATTTTTCTCCGGGACGGTTACAAAGTTAATTTTTGGTGGGTGGGCATGGCACGATGCTGGCATTTCCTTGATCTTGGCAATCCGTTACCCTAAAAGCAAGAAAATCATGTATCATTTAGTAAGCTTTGCTTCCATTTTTTGGGCCGGCAAACTAACCATCGGCATAATTAAATGTTTGTTATATTAATACATGTTGCCAGTTATTGTGTATAAATAATTGCCCAAGATGCTTGCCGTAACCCAAAAATCACCCCAACTGTTCCAACAGATATGCTAATGAGACTGGAAAGCCGACTGGACATGTTTGCCAACTCTGCAACAATAGGGGCTAAAAGCCCTACCCTATCGGCTTTAATGCATTGTCACCTTTAGCGTGCTTAGGTCGGGTGGCACGTTGTTTTCTGTGTTGGCTATTGGCCTTCCCCATTTAATCTTTTCTCGCTTATCATGGATCGTATTTTAGAATTTATTGTAAACCATTACATTCTCGTCTTGGCTTTGGCAGTCGTCAGTTATTTGCTGGTGCAAGAGCTGCTGGACACTGCCTTTAAAAAGTTTGGCAACGTATCCCCTATGCTCGCCGTTGCCAAAATGAATGAGGCGGAGACTGTTGTCATTGATGTCCGCGAGCCGGACGAATTTGTCACGGGCCATATTGAAAATGCCATCAGCATGCCGCTCAGCAGCTTGCCCGAACAATTGCAAAAATTGGCGGCCTATAAACAAACACCGGTGCTGATTGCCTGCAAATCAGGCGCGCGTGCCTCGTCGGCAGGGAAGATTTTGACCAAAGCGGGTTTTGAAAATATCCAAGTGATCACCGGCGGTATGGATGCCTGGACGGACGATTACAAGCTACCCATAAAAATAACCAGTAAAAACAAAGCAAAAACCAATTTAAGCAAATCACTTTAACCACAACCACTACAATCATTATCATGGCCGAAGAAAATAACGCTGTAGAAAAACAATTTTCCATCCAAAAGATTTATACCAAAGATATGTCTTTTGAAACCCCTAATTCACCATCCATTTTCACTGCAAAATGGGAGCCTACAGTGGATTTTAATTTAGGCACCCAAGTCAATGCCTTGGAACCTAACCTTTTTGAAATCGTGTTGACAGTCACCATTACGGTAAAATGCCAAGACACTATCGCTTATCTGGTGGAAGCTTCCCAAGCCGGTATTTTTATCCTCGGCGGCTTTACTGAGGAAGAAATGGGCCCGATGCTAAGCTCATTCTGCCCGAATATCCTGTTCCCTTACGCCCGTGAAGTGGTGTCAGATTTGGTCACCAAAGGCGGCTTCCCGCAATTGCTGTTGGCACCGGTCAATTTTGATGCCTTGTACGCCCATCATTTGCAACAACAGCAACAACAGCAATCGCCAGGCAATGTGACGCTGAATTAATCTTGCCGCCAATAATCCTAATTGATGGACGCAAGAATTGCAGTGTTAGGGGCGGGGTCTTGGGGCACCGCCCTGGCTATTTTGGCAGCCAAAAATGGTTGCCAAACCTTGCTTTGGGGACATAACCCAGAACATGTCCACGCTTTAAAAAATGACCGTGAAAACCGCCACTACTTGCCCGGCCGGTTGTTTCCGGACAGCTTGAAGGTCTCTGGCGACATAGCAGAAGTGGCTGCCTTTGGCACACTATTGTTGGTCTCTGTGCCTAGCCACGCATTTAAGACAACCCTCGGACGCTTTAAACCGTACCTATCACCCGCCAGCAAAATTGCCTGGGCCAGCAAAGGCTTTAATCCGTCTGATGGTTCGCTATTGCATGAAATAGTGGCGGAACTGTTTAGCGCTGACACACCTGCCGCTATTCTTTCTGGCCCGTCATTTGCCAACGAAGTGGCTGACGGCTTGCCCACCGCCATCACTATTGCCTCTGCGCAAACCGATTTTGCGGCAGAACTGGCGGACATTCTGCACAGCAGCCGGTTCCGCACATATACCAGTAGCGATGTGATTGGTGTGGAAGTGGGCGGCGCGGTAAAGAATGTGCTGGCAATTGCCGCTGGGATTGCCGATGGTTTGGGTTTTGGTGCCAATACCCGCGCCGCTTTAATCACCCGTGGCCTGAGCGAGATTATCCGCTTAGGGGTAAGGCTAGGTGGCAAACAGGAAACTTTTATGGGGTTGGCGGGCTTGGGTGACTTGGTGCTGACCTGCACCGACAACCAATCGCGTAACCGCCGCTTTGGCTTGGCGTTGGGCCAAGGCCAGGACAGGGGGCAGGCGATATTGTCTATTGGTCAGGAAATTGAAGGCATTTCGGCAGCCCGGGAAACTTATTTGCTGGCGCAAAAGCATGGGTTGGACATGCCAATTATTGAACAAACCTATCGGGTGTTATACGAAGGTTTGGCTCCGCATGATGCGGTGGAAA
>Ga0316222_1002762_pt1 | contig 18283 bp, 20 predicted proteins | sample TBH18011metaG_FD_206008 | JGI IMG/M metagenome (GOLD analysis project Ga0316222, IMG submission 206008) | Freshwater microbial communities from Trout Bog Lake, Wisconsin, USA - TBH18011 | ecosystem: Environmental > Aquatic > Freshwater > Lake > Hypolimnion/Profundal zone | place: USA: Wisconsin...
GCTGGCGGACCCTGGCGTGGGCCGCCGACCGCCGCGCCTTCGCCGCGCCGCAATGGCGCGGCGAGGCGGCGGCGGGACGAACCCTGCTGGTCCATGCCGAGCAGGGCTTCGGCGACACGCTGCAATTCTGCCGCCTGGTTCCGCTGGCCGCCGCCCGGGGCTTGCGGGTGATCCTGGAGGCGCAAAAGCCGCTGGTGCGTCTGCTGCATGGCCTGCCCGGAACCGAGCGGGTGGTCGGGCGGGGCGACGACCTGCCGGAATTCGATCTGCATTGTCCGATGCTCAGCCTGCCGCTGGCCCTGGGGATCTCCCTGGCCGCGATTCCCGCCGCGGCACCGCTCGCGCTCGACCAGGGGCGGATCGAGTCCTGGCGGACACGGCTAATCGCCGCGGCCGACCGGCGGCCGCGCATCGGCCTGGCCTGGGCCGGCAGCCCCGGCGTCAACCAGCCGGCCAAGGCGGCGGTCGATCGCCGCCGCTCGCTGGATCCCGGACAATTGGCGCCATTGTTGGCGCTGCCGCAGCCGCACTTCGTCAGTCTGCAGAAATGGGGCGGGCCGACCAATCTGCCGCTGACCGATTTCATGGCGGATATGGGCGATTTCGCCGACACCGCCGCGCTGGTCGCCAATCTCGACTTGGTCATCACGGTGGATACTGCGGTCGCCCATTTGGCGGCGACCCTGGGCAAGCCGGTCTGGCTACTCGACCGCTTCGACGCCTGCTGGCGCTGGCTGCGAGGGCGCGAGGACTCTCCGTGGTACCCGACGCTGCGGCTGTTCCGTCAGCCGCAACCGGGCGATTGGGCCACGGTTATGGAACGGGTCACGGCGGAATTGAGAGGCCGTCCCGCCGGACCGTGGATCAGTCAATGAGTGCCGCCGTCGCCGTCCCCATCCAGGTCACCGAAACCGGTCCCCAGCAATTCGCCCTGGTGGTGACCTTCGACGGCCAGCGCTTCGAATGCGGCACCTACATCAACCGGGTCGCCGCCCTCCAGGCCGGCAAACTGTTCGTCGAGCGCAAGGAAGGCGAGCGGGTTGCGCGTCTGAAGCGGCCAAAGAAGAAGAAGAAATAGCCGCTTAGGCCGCCGGGGCGAATGATGACGCACAAATCCCGGTGCTCGCGGGTCGTGCCGCGCTGAGCGTTGGGCAGCCCGGCCGGCCCCTGGCGGGACAGGCAGACGAACACTCGGCGCATCCGGCGAACACGCGACAATCGGGAGCGTGGGCCGACCAAACACCGGCGCAAATGTGACATGAACTCAACTTGGCCTATCCAAGGGGAAGGCGAAGCGCCGTTGTCCCATCAAATTCACGCTTTGCTGCTGGCTTGGCGGCGCCTTTCGCGGCAGGATGGCGCGATTCTTGCCGCCAAAGGAACGATCGATGCGCACGCTGCTGGCCCTGCTGTTCGCTTGCCTCCTGCCCTACGGCGCGTCTGCCGCTGAAATTCTGCGCGCCGCCTACGAGGACAAGTCGGAGCCGCCCTACTACGTCGGCGACAGCGCCGAGATCGACCAGGCGGCGCCAGGGATCTCGGTCGAGCTGATGCGAGCGGCGGCCAAGGCGGCCGGCGTCGAAATCCAATTCGTCCGCATGCCGTGGGTGCGCTGCCTGAAATCGCTCGAACGCGGCGAGGTCGATGCCGCCTTCAACTCGTCGTTCAAGCCGGAGCGCCAGGAGTTCGGCGTCTACCCGATGGCCGACGGCAAGCCCGACGGGTCGCGGCGCATCGCCACCCTGACCTACTCGCTGTACCGGGTGAAGGGCAGCGCGGTGACCTGGGATGGCAGTCGGCTTGGCGGCCTCGACGGTCCGGTCGGAATTCAGGCCGGCTATTCAATCGGCGAGGACCTCGCCCGCATGGGGGTCAAGACCGAGGACGCCGCCGACGCCACCACCAACTTCAAGAAGCTGGTGTCCAAACGGATCCCGGCGGTGGCGGTCCACGAGGTCAACGGCGACACCCTGCTATCCAGCCGAAATTTTCCCTCGGTCGAGAAAATCGAGCCGCCGCTGGTGTCCAAGAGCTACTTCGTCATGTTCAGCCACCAGTTCTACGACAGCAAGCGGGCGCTGGCGGAAACCCTGTGGGACAAGTTGGCCGAAGCCCGCGACCGCGACGGCGCCGCCCTCTATGCCAAATACGAGCATTGAAAACCGTCAGCCCTGCTTGAGCACGATCAGGGTGACGTCATCGTAGAGCGGCTGGTCGCCGGTGTGGCGTTTGACGTCGGCAACCACGGCGTCCTTGATGGCGGTGGAATCCGCCCGCCAATGGGCGACGCAAACGTCGCACAGCCGCTCCAGCCCATATAGCTGGTTGCCGCTGTCGGCCGCCTCGGTGATGCCGTCGGTGTAGAGGATGACGGTATCGCCGGGATCGAGCAGGATGGTGGTCTCGGCGATGAACGGGGTGACGTCGTCCACCAGCCCCAGCGGCAGCCCGAGATCGATGGTATCGAACAATTCCAGCCGGCCACCGCGCCGCACCACGATGACCGATTCGTGCTGACCGCTGACCGTCAGGTGGCCGGCGGCGCCGGTGCCGCAATCCTGGGCCAACGGATGGTAATCGAGCAGCGCCAGGGTCAGATTCTTTTCGTTGCCCATGCGCCGCATGTTGTCGAACAGCGTCCGGTTCAGCACGTCGTGGACGCGCACGGCGGCACTTTCGTCGCAGGTGACCAAGGTGCGCACCGCGCTTTGGGTCATCAGCATGACCACGCCGCTTTCCAGCCCGTGGCCGGTGACGTCGCCAATGCCGATGCGGACGCGTCCGTCGGCGCCGCTGAGGATGTCGTAATAATCGCCGCCCACTTCGCTGGCCGGCTCCATGTGGGCGGCAACGTCGAGGCCCTTGATCGCCGCCAGTTCGCCGAGCGTCGGCAGCACCATCTGCTGGATGCGGCGCGAAACGTCGAGTTCGGTCCCCAGCCGCACGTTCTCGGCCTTGAGGATGCGGTTGAGCGCCTCGATCTCGGCGCTGGCGGCGCTGAGTTCGCGGGTGCGGTCGGCGACCCGGCGCTCCAAATCGTGGGTCAGCGTAGTCAGGCCGGCCTCGGCGAGGTCGCGCTGGTCGAGACCCCGCTGCGACGCGTCGAGCAGGGCGTTGAGCGAGCCGACCAACTGGCCCAATTCGTCACTGGCATGGCCGGGCGGCATCTCGACCAAGCCGGCGCCGGGATGGCCGGGATCGACCCCGGACACCACCTGGGCCAAGCGGACCAGCGGCCGGGTGATCATGGCGTAGAAAATACCGACCACCAGTAAGACGATGCCAAGCGATTGCAGCAAAATCAGCGCTGCATTGATAAGCGCGCGGTCGTAGAAACCGCGGGCCACCGTCTGAGGCGACAGGATCACTTCCAGGCGGCCGACCTCGGTGGTGCCGTTGGCCGCGACGGTGCGGACCAAAGTCCGTTGGTAATGGGCGATGTCGCCGAACAGCCAACCGGCCAGGCCGCCGTGATCGGTCTCGGTCTCCGGCGCGCGCCGGCGCTCCGCCAGCCGATCGCCGAAATTGTCCTTCAGTTGGGCGGCATCGACCACGTCGTAGCCGAGCAGGCCATCGACCACCCGGGTGGATAGATCCGGGCTGAGCTGGTAGGCGGCTTCGACCGCCGAACCGCTGACGGTGTCGAGCATCTGGGTCATCTGCGCCTGGACGCGGTCGCGCATGGCGTGCCAGTCAAAGTACATCTCGAGCAGGCTGAGGATGACGCTGAGCGCCACCACGACGGCGACGGTGACCCTGGCCTGTTTGGCGGTCAGCCCGTGGGTTCCTGTTGCCCCTGCCGTCACCTTCATCTCCTTTGCCGCCGGTTCACGCGATTTCCATTCTCAGCGCCGGCATCAGCTTGCACAGGTTGATCAGCGACTTGCCCTGCCACGAGATCGCCTTGGACCCCAGAACGGTGAGATCGACGCTCTTGCGATTGCGCACCTCGATGACGAGCTTCGACAGCATGGCGATGCCGGAGCTGTTGAGGAACTCCAGCCCGCGCAGGTCCAGCGTCATCGATCCCGCCGGCACGGCGTCGCCCAGAAAGCGGGCGATCGGCGCGTATTCCACCAAGCCGTTGAGGCGCAGAATCCCTTTCAACGCGGCGGTGCGTGTCGCGGCATCCCAATCGACCGAATAGTTCTCTCCGACGATGACGGTTTCCATAGTCCCCGATCCCCTAAAAATCCAGTCGCACCTGGGTGGTTACACACAGGGCGCCGTCCTCGACATCTTCGAAGCGCCAGGCCAGCTGGGCGCCGTAATCGTTGATCATGGTCAGCAATCCCAGACCCGATCCACCACCGCCCTCGGCGGTCCTTTCCATCTGGCGCAGGTACATTTCGGACGGATCCGAGTCGGTCAGCTCGCGCACGAATTTGCGGAAGAATTCGCCGTGCTCGCGGCTGGTGGTGTTGGTCTCGGAAAAGAAAATGGCCCCGTCGGCCAGGATCAGCCGGATGGTGGTCGGCTGACCGGCGGTTTCCGAGCTGTATTTCATCGCGTTTTCAAGCAGCTCGTTGGCGATGTAGGCCACGGCGCCCCGAACATCCGCCTGCCGCGCGTCGGCGATCACGTCGTCCTCGTCACGGGGAAAGAAGCTGATGACGTAATCGGCAAGAAAATCGGCCGACAGCCCGTTGTTGCGCCAGCGCTGCTTCAGCGGAATGGCGCTGGGTGAAAACGTCAGCGCCAGCCCGTCGCGGACGGCGCTGAGGCTTTCCTTGAAGTCACCGACGAATTCCACCATTCCCCCCCCAAATTCCAGCGCGATCCTGCCATCCGGACCACGTGTCGGCAAGTCAGCCTTTGGCCAACCAAGCCCGGCCGCGAACATACGCGGAAGGTAGCTGCTCGGCCAGCCCCAGCGCGTCCTCCAGCCGGCCTTCCCGCACCGCGGTCTCGATGGCGCCGCACACCCGCTCGACTCCGGTCAAGCCAAGCTGACCGGCGGCGCTTTTCATGCTGTGGGCGGAGAAGGCCAATTCCTTGGCGTTGCGCATGGCGGCGGCGGCGGCGGCGTCGTTGAGCAGCGCCTGGGCGACGCCGAAGAACTCCTTGGTGAGTTCGGCCATGGTCTCGTCGCCCATCAGCTCGCACAATGCAGCCGGCACGGCGGGATTGAAATCGCATTCCCTCGCACCGTCGCGGGCGGTGACCAGGCGGCGGATCACTTCGGTCAGTTGCTCGGGCACAATCGGCTTGGCGACGAAATCGTCCATACCAGCCGCCAGGCATTCCCGCACTTCCTCGGGCGTCGCAGCGGCGGTCAAGGCGGCGATCGGCACCGTGCAGGCCGGTGGCGGCAGGGCGCGGATGGCGGCGACCGCCTCCAAACCGTCCATCACCGGCATATGGCGGTCCATCAACACCAGGTCGATCGGCTGGGAGCGAACCAACTCGATGGCCCGGGCGCCATCGTCGGCGGTGAGAACGGTATGGCCCTGGCGCGCCAGCATGCCGACCGCCACCCGCCGGTTCACCGCGTTGTCCTCGACCACCAGGATGGTCAGCAGCGGCAGCGGCGGCAGGCCGGGATTGGCCGCCACCGCCAGGGAGCGGCCGCCGTCCGGGCGCAATGCGGTGGGGTCGGCCAGCCAGTCGAAGGCGCTGGCCAGCGCCTCTTCCCGCACCGGTTCGGGCAGGGTGACCAGGTGGGGAAAATCGTCGAGCGGCGCCGGGGTACCGGCCGGCGCCAGCGCCACAGTCGGCAAGCCGGTTGCCGTGGTCAGCTCGCGGGCGAGCGCCGGGGACAGGCGAGCGCCGACCATCAGCACGTCGCCCGGCCGCTGGTCGCGGGCGACCGTGTCCGGCGTCGCTTCGACCACCTCGATGCCCCATCCAGTCAGCCGGGAGGCCATCGCCCGGTGGACCAGCGAATCGGCTTCGATCAGCAGCACGCGGCCGGGCGGGCGCGCCGGCCGGACTCGAGTCCCAGTGGCGACGGCGGCGATCAGCGGCAGGCGGAACCAAAAGGTGCTGCCCTTGCCGGGTTGACTGGTGACGCCGATCTCACCACCCATCAGTTCGACCAGTTGACGGCAAATCGACAGCCCCAGACCAGTGCCGCCGAATTTGCGCGAGACCCAGGCGCCGGCCTGGATGTAGCGGTTGAACAGGCGCGTCTGCGCCTCGGCGGTAATGCCAATGCCGGTGTCGGCGACATCGAAGCGGAGCCACTCCACCCCGGCGGCATCGGCCTCACGGCCGACGGTCAAGGCGATACAGCCCTTTTCGGTGAACTTGGCGGCGTTGCCGATCAGGTTGGACAGCACCTGGCGCAATCGCATCGGATCGCCCATCACCACCGCCGGGACGTCTGCGCCGATGGCATGGACCACGGCCAAGCCGCGCTCAGTAGCCCGCATCCCCATCAGCCCCAGGGTCTCCTCGACCACCGGCACCAGGTTCAGCTCGATCCGTTCGACTTGCAACCGCCCCGCCTCGATCTTGGACAGGTCGAGCAGGTCGTCGAGAATGGTCAGCAGCAACCGCCCCGACGACACCATCGTCTCGGCCATGTCGCGCTGCTCATGGGTCAACGCCGTGTCCAGCAGAAGCCGCGCCATACCCAGCAAGCCGTTCATCGGCGTGCGAACCTCGTGCGAGACCACGGCGACGAATTCGGTCTTGACCCGGGTCAGCGCCTCGGCATGTTCCTTGGCCAGACGGATGCGCTCGTTCTCCAGCCGCAGCTGCTCGTTGGCCAGTTCCTGCTCGATGTCAATTTCGTCGCTGTGCTCGGTGATGGTGTGGACCAGCAGTTCGAGATCGGACTTCTGCTCCTTCAGCGCCGACAACAGGCGCTGCAGCCTGGCCTCGGCGCGAATCCGCTCGGCGATCTCGCCGCGCATCTGGTCGTTGGCCAGGGCCAATTCGGCCTCGATGGCGTCGCCATGGATAATGGCAGCCTGAAGTTCGATCTCCAGGTCGGACTTGTCCTGCTCGAGGACATTGATGACGGCGTGAAGCGACGCCACTTCGTCCCTAAGGGAAAGGTTGTCGCTCTGCACCTCGTTCCCCCAAAGCGGCCCGGCACCGCCTGAAATTCACCTTATCCACTGTCGCCGATCGGAGGGAAACCCACCAGCCCCTTTTTGGTTAAAGTTGGAATTGAAGGATGCCTTGGTTAGGGCGTCCTGCGCGGTACCCAGCGAATAGTGGCGCCGTCGGCCTGGTAGCACAGTTCCGTCAGCACCGCCGCCGATACCCGCTGCGGCGTGGTGCCGTTGATGGTCAGCACGCCTTTGCGCACCATTTGCCAGCCGGCGCTGACGCAATCGCGGGGAGCGACGCCGTCGGCGATCACGGTGACGCCGCCGTCGGCGCGTTCGACCTGAATTCGGGCAGTGCTGACGCCCCCCGCCATCGGCGCGCCAAGCGCCGCCGCGTCCATCTGCCGCATGAATTCGACGCCGGGGGCGCTGGAGCCGGCAGGCCAGCAGACGATGGCGGCGATAACGGTACCTCCAGTCGCCGCGATGATCGCGGCCCATCTCCATGCGGCCCTGCCGCCACGGTCGGGCTTGGCCGCGACATGCTTGGGCGAATGCGCATGGCTATGGTCAGCTGGGTGGGGCGCGACAAGTCTTGGGGAAGATCCGGCGAGAGCGCTGTGACTGGACATGGCCGCCTCCATTCTGGGAGCCATCATCAAGTCTAAATCAATTCTTTAGCGGCGCAATATAAATTTGTTTGCGCGATTTTGTGTAAATTTATTGGAGATCTTGCATAAAATTTTACGCAATCGCCGCGATCTACCAACGGCCTTATTCGTCGGTCGCCTTGCACAGGAACTGGTAGGCGACCCGATAATAGCCGGTCTCTGATTTGTAGATGGACAACCCGTACAGCAGTCCCCGCTCCACATATTTTGACCCGCGGGAGGTGTCTCCCTTCTTGCAAGCCTGCTCGATTTGCTCAAGCGTCTTGATCGAGAGGCCGCCAACGTCAAAGCCAAGATGGCGGCAAATAGCCGCCTCGGAGCGGAACGCTCCATGCATTCTGACTTTCAGGACAAGGTCGAACACCGCCTTGGCCTGAGCGATCAGCTCCGCTTTGGGTACCCGCTTTTCCTTGACCTCGTCGTCCGCGTCGTCGCTCATGCCCGTCCCCGCCATCCGGTGTGGCCACCATTTGCTTTGATTTATCCTGGCATGAACTCTGCCGAGCCCGCCATCAGGTAAACACCCTATGCCATGCGCCGCTTCCGTTTCGACCGGGCCGGCGCCTCCAGCTGGGATGGCGGCGGCAGGGCCAGTGGCCGGTAGGGCACCGGTGAAGCGATGTCGATGCCCAGTTCGCCGATGGCGGTGAGCAAGTCGGTCACCTTGGCCTTCAATTGCTCGACGGTCGTGTCGGTCTTGCGCCGGCGGACCAGGGCGGACGAGCCGGCCTCAAGAAACTTGGATTGCCACTGCGCCAATACTTGCGGCCGCGCCCCCACCGACGCGGCCACCGCTTCGAGCGCCTCGCCGCGCAACACCCGCAACACCGCTTCGGTCTTCTGGTTCTGGCTGAGGCGACGGTTGCCGGCCACCAACACCGCCATCGGCAGCGACGGCGGGGCGGGCGCGGGCGGCTGGATGACGGGCGGCGGCGCGACCGATGCCGCCTGCGGGATGGGCGCCGCCTGTGGGATGGGTGCGGGCGGGGGGACGGGCGTGGGCTGGGGGACGGCTGCGGGCGGCTGGGGGACGGGCGCAGCTTGCTGCATGGGCGCGGGCTGCGGGCCTGCCGCCGCGTTGGGCGGCGCAGCGAGGCTTGGCTGCCCCGGTTCGGCCATGCGCAATTGCGGCTGGGGTGCGAAGCGAGCGGTGGCCAGCGCCGTCAGTTTGGCGTGCGCCGCCGTGGCCTCGGCGACGATGGGGGGAAAGCCGTCGGGGCGGGCCAGGTGGTCGAGCAGCAACAGGCTGTCGCGGACATATTCGATCGCCGCCGGCCGCTCCATGGACCAAATGACCTGCTCGACCCGGGACGGGATGCGGCGAACGATGCCCAGGCGCTGGGTCGACAGCGCCTTGAACTGCATCACCTTGACCAACAGGCCGCCGTGGTGGCGGGGATGCAGGCTTTCGAACAGGTGCTGGACCAATTGGGTTTCGGCGAATTCGAGGATAAGGAATTCGGCGTTCTCGGCCTGCCAGCCGAGGATGAAATTGCAAATGGCCGAAAGCTGGCCGGCGAACTCCTCGGTGAACACCACCGGATCGAGCGTCTGCCAGGCCTGGCGGCAGGCCATCGGCAGCCGTCCCGGCCGGCCGAAATGGCGGCCCAGGTTGCGCGCCACCGCCAGCAGCAAGCGGTTGGTGGCCTGGCGCGGCTCCTTGCCGAAGCAGGTGCCGAGGGCGTCGAGAACCTGAAGGTCGCCGCCCGACGGCGGATCGGTCAGCAAATCGGCCAGGGCAAACATATCGGTCGGCAGCACCACCTGGCCTTTGGGCGGAGTGGCCGCGATGGCGGCGTTGACGATGGCCAGCGCCGCCTCGACGCCTTGGCGCCCCGCCCCCGGGAGGCCCCCCCCACTCGCGGCCGGGGCGGCGGCATAGGCGCGGGGAGGCAATGCGTGGTCCGAGGCGGAGCCTACCGACGGGCGGCGAAAATGGGTGTAGCCGATGAAGTCGCTGAAATCGCTGGCGGTGTGGTCCAGCATCGCAACGCCGCGGCGGCCAACCGCCCGCAACCGCTCCAACAGCCGCCGCGGCGCGGCGACCGCCTCCGGCGGCACGGCTGCGGCGTCGGCGGCGGCCGCCACCACGACGGCTTCAGCCATCGGCGGTAAAGCGGCGCCATCGCCGAGGTTGACGCCCGAATTGCCGGTGTCCGGGTCCACGTGGTTCACATCCTCGCCCATGGCGGGGTTTTACCATGAACATTGAGCCAAATCGCAGCGCTTTGTGCAATTTGCGCGCAGGCGGGCTATTTGTTCACGGTGGCGAAGAAGGCCTTGTCGACGGTCATGATGTGGCGGACCAGCCATTCGGACAGGAAGGCGGCCATATCGGCGGAGACATCGACCTCGGAGGACAGCGATTCGTTATACTTCTCCATTTCGGCGACGAATTTCCGGTGTTGCTCCAGATGCGCGGCGACCCCGTTATAGCCGGGCTCCTTGGTGAAGATCGCCTCCTCGCGGGCGAAATGGTACTTGGCGTAGTCGAGCAGAGCGCCCAGCACCCCCTTGGACATTTCCCGCCCGCGCCGCTCGCTGACCGCCGCCTCCAGCACGTTGATATAGTCGAACAGGCTTTTATGATCGGCATCGATCTCAGCGAAACCGGTCGACAATTTGTCGTCCCAACCCAAAATATCCATTAGTCCCCTCCTCCTGCCCCCGAACCCTATAACCCGGCCGCCTCATCCAGACGAATTCTAATTCGCTCCGAGGAGTCCCGCAATGCACGCGATGGCGTCGCCCCCCCGGTCAGGCATGCACTTGCTGCATCGCCGATACGGCAATGGCAAGCGAATTCCGCCGCGGCCAGGGGGGCGATCCCAGGCGGGATGTCTAAAGAAGTCTGGATCTGCCATGATGACGCGCCCCGCCCCTTTTAATGGAGAGCCCCATGACCGCTCAGTTGACCGTGACTCAAGCCGTCGCCTATGCCGTGATGTATGCCCTGGAAGCCGAAGCCACCGGCGCCTGGAACGCTTGGGCCCACGCCTGGGTCAAGGGTGACGAACGCGCCGCCGCCGCCGCCGCCGCCGCCGAGGCGGTCGCCACCACCGCCGCCGGCCGCCACGCCGCCGCCGCCGCCCGCCTGCTGGCCGAAGCGGACGGCCTTCAGGCCCAAGGCGCCATGCTGGAAGGCGAGGGCCGTAACGCCAAATGGCAACTGGACACCATGGAGCACCGCAACGCCGATTGCCTGGCCGAAGTCGCCGAGGCGCTCCGGGCCTGCGGCGCCGACACCCCCGACACCAGCCCCCGCGCCCTTGAGTTGCGCACCCTGGCAACTCAGGAATTCTAGATCAGTCAACTTATTTTTGCGCAGACCTGTCATGTGCCTTTGAATGGCGGGGCCGGCCTGCCCGAATGGGCAGGTTCCGACCCATTCGATTGAGCAGTGTAACCGTTTGAAATGGCCGCGCAAACCGGCGATGCTGCGACTGCGAAATGCCCCGCCGGCATCACTGACAGCGAAGCCGTAACGACGGAATCGTGGCTGAAAGCAACGTGGCGGCCCCGGCCCCACCGGGCAGAGGATGCTTGCAGTGCTGGGGCCGGCCGAATACTATCCCGGCCGCTAAGACCGCCCGGCTTACCTCTTGTGGCCGCAGCCCTTGCTGTGCCCGGGTCGTGCGGTCGATCCCAGTCTCGCCTGTGGGAGGGCCAAGGTTCGATGACCGTTCAATTCACTCGTCGCCGCGCCATTACCGTGCTGGCCGCCGCCGCCGGCCTGCCGCTGATCATGAAGGCCGGCAGCGCCCAGGCCCACTTGATCCGTTGGGAAGGCACCACGCTCGGTGCCCCCTCGACCATTCAGCTCTATCACACCGATGAGGCCAAGGCGCGCGCCGCCATCGACGCCGCCATGTCCGAGTTGGCCCGGCTGGAGGCGATCTTCAGCATCTACCGTGCCGATTCGACCATCTCCGCGCTGAACCGCGATGGCCACGTCGACAACGCGCCGGCCGAGTTCGTCGAGCTGGTCAGCCACGCTCGCAACCTCTCGGCCATCACCGACGGCATCTACGATCCGACGGTGCAGCCGGTGTGGCAGCTGTACCTGCGCCACTTCACCGCCGCCGTGGTCGATCCCGCCGGCCCGTCCGACAAGGACCTCGCCGCCGCCATGGCGCTGGTCGATTGGAAGGGCATCGGCATCGACGGCAGCACCGTCACCCTGGCCCGCCCGGGGATGGGTCTGACGCTGAATTCCGGCGGCCAAGGCTACATCACCGACCGCGTCGCCCAGGTGCTGCGCAACCATGGCTTCGAAAAGATGCTGGTGGATATGGGCGAGCCCCGCGCGCTGTCGACCAAGCCCGACGGCTCGGCCTGGCGCATCGGCCTGGCCAACCCGGCCGACAACAGCAAGGCGGTCGAAGTGCTCGACGTGGTCGACAAGTGCGTCGCCACCTCGGGCGGCTACGGCACCCTGTTCGACGAGGCGGGCAAGTTCACCCACCTGATCGACACCCGCACCGGCCGCACCGCGCCGGCCATGCTCGGGGTTTCGGTGGTGGCCAATACCGCCACCGTGGCCGACGGCCTGGCCACCGCCATGGTGTTCGCCCCCGAGGAACGCCGCCAGGCGATCCTCAAGGCGGCCGGCGGTATCGAGGCGATCTACGTGACGCCGGACGGCGTGATCTCGCGGGTGAAAGCGTAACCTCGATGGCCGAGGCGCCGGACGGTTCCGACACTGGCACAGGCACCGTCGAAGGCGTCGCCAAGGTGGTGGCGCTCGACGACGGCCATGCCATCTGCGAGCCGGAGCCGACCGGTTCGTGCGGCGGCTGCATGTCGGCGGCCCTGTGCGGGGTGAAGAGCGGCGGCACCAGCCGTCGGATCATCGCCCGCCGGTTCTCGCTGGTGAACGATGTCGGCCTCAAGGTCGGCGACCGGGTGGTGGTCGGCATTGCGCCGGCCACCCTGCTCAAGGCCTCGGCGGTCGCCTATGCGCTGCCGGTGGTTCTGATGCTGGTGGCGGCGATCGCCACCCAGCATTGGAGCGGCGGCGGCGACGGAGCCGGCGCGCTCGGCGGTCTTGGCGGCTTTCTGGTCGGTCTGGTGATCGCGCGCTGGCGCGCCACCCGCATGACCAGTCAAGGCGAGCTGACGCCAAATTATTTGCGCCGGGTGCGGACTCCGCCATCCGGTACCGAATGTGGACTGGATTGACGGTGAAGAGGACGTGACATGCAGCACTTAGTAATGCTGATAGTGGCCGCAGCCCTGGTCAACAATGTGATTTTGGCCAGGTTCCTGGGCCTGTGCTCATTCATGGGCGTCACCACCAAGGTCGACACGGCGGCGGGCATGGGCATGGCGTGCACCTTCGTCATCACCGTGTCGTCGATCGCCGACTGGGCGCTGGATAAGTTCCTGCTGATGCCCTACCAGCTCGGCTACCTGCGCACCGTCACCTTCATCCTGGTGATTGCGGCGGCGGTGCAGTTCACCGAAATGGTGATCCGCAAGGTGTCGCCGGCGCTGTTCAAGACGCTGGGCATCTACCTGCCGCTGATCACCACCAACTGCGCCGTGCTGGGCGTGGCGCTGCTGCTGGTGGAAGAGAAGCTCGACCTGGTCGAAAGCGCGCTGTTCGCCTTCTCCTCGTCGCTCGGCTACAGCCTGGTGATGATCATCTTCGCCGGCCTGCGCGAGCGCATCGCCCTGGCCGAAGTCCCCCGCCTGTTCGCCGGCCCGCCGATCGGCTTCATCACCGCCAGCCTGTTGGCGATGGCGTTCATGGGCTTTTCCGGCATGTCCGCGAACTAGGAGTTACCGTCATGTGGGATACAGTCGAGTTTGCGGTCGGAAGTCTCGCGGTGATCGGCGGTACGCTGGGCGGTTTGCTCGGCGTCGCCGCCCGCTACCTCGCGGTCGAAGCGGACGAGCTGGAAAGCGAAATCCAAGCCCTGCTGCCCGGATCCAATTGCGCCCAATGCGGCTTTGTCGGCTGTAGCCAATACGCCGCCGCCCTGGCCAAGGGCGAAGCCCCGGTGACGCTGTGCGCCCCCGGCGGCCGCGCCACCGCCGAAGGGCTGGGCAAGCGCCTGGGCGTCAAGGCCGACCTGTCCGGCCACGACGAGGTCGGCCCCCAGGTCGCCTACGTCAACGAGGAGCTGTGCATCGGCTGCCTGCGCTGCGCCCAGGAATGCAGCACCGACGCCATCGTCGGCGCCAACAAGCAGGTCCACACGGTGATCGCCGACGTCTGCCACGCTTGCGCCAAGTGCTTCAAGGTGTGCCCGACCGAGGCCATCGAAATGCGCCCGATCCCGGCGACCATCGGTGCCTGGCACTGGTCCAAGCCGGTCGTCGGCCAGTCGCAGCATTGAGGAGCATCATTCGATGAAGCTGTTTCCCATCCGCGGCGGCATCCACCCGGACTACCGCAAGGAAGCGACGAGCGAGAAGCCGATCGTCGCCCTGCCGCTGCCGCGCCTGCTCTACATCCCGGTGCAGCAGCACATGGGCGCCCCCGCCCGCGTCGCCGTCGAAATCGGCGCCCAGGTGAAGAAGGGCCAGCTGCTGGCCCTTGGCCAGGGCGCGGTCTCGGCCGCCGTCCACGCCCCCACCTCGGGCAAGATCGTCGCTATCGGCTCGATCACCGCCCCGCATCCGTCGGGCCTGCCGCAGCTGACCATCACCCTCGAGACCGACGGCAAGGACGAATGGGCCGAACTGCCCGAGGCGATCGCCGATCCCTTCGCCCTGCCGGCGCAGAAGATCAAGGAACGGGTCGCCGCGTCGGGTATCGTCGGCCTTGGCGGCGCCACCTTCCCCTCGGCGGTCAAGTTGGGCCTGGGCGGCCAGTACAAGCTGGAAATCCTGCTGCTCAACGGCGCCGAGTGCGAGCCCTACCTGACCTGCGACGACCGCGTCATGCGTGAATACGCCGATGAGGTCATCGACGGCGCCCGGATCATGGCCCACTCCCTCGGTACTGCGAAGATCGTCATCGCCATCGAGGAAAACAAGCCCCAGGCGCTGGCGATCATGACCAAGGCGGCGGAGAGCCTTGCCAATGTCGAGGTCACCGGCGTCCCGGTGCAGTACCCGATGGGGGCCGAGCGCCATCTGACCCAGGCGGTCACCGGCCGCGAGACCCCGGCCCGCAAGCTGACCGCCGATGTCGGCGTCGTCGTCCACAACGTCGGCACCGCCCGGGCGGTGCACCACGCGGTGCGCTTCGGCCGGCCGCTGCTGTCGCGCATCGTCACCGTCAGCGGTGGCGCCATCGTCGAGCCGAAGAACGTCGAGGTTCCGCTCGGCACCAAGGTCTCCGAGCTGATCGCCTTCTGCGGCGGCCTGACCAAGGAGGCCAAGCGCTTCGTCAATGGCGGCCCGATGATGGGCCAGCCGCTGCCCAGCCTGGACGTGCCGGTGGTCAAAGGCACCTCGGGCATCCTGGCGCTGACCGCGGCCGAGACCAACGAGCATGCCACCCAGCCCTGCATCCGCTGCGGCACCTGCGTCACCATCTGCCCCTGCGGCCTGGTGCCGGTGGAAATGGCCGCCTTCATCCGCCACGACAAGCTGGACAAGGCCAGCGAGCTGGGGCTGATGGATTGCGTGTCGTGCGGCAGCTGTTCCTACATCTGCCCGTCCAATATTCCGCTGGTCCACTTCTTCAACTATGCCAAGGGCGCGCTCAACGCCGCCGACCGCGACCGCCGCAAGCAGGAGCAGACCAAGGCCCTGGTCGAGGCGCGTACCGCCCGGCTGGAGCGGGCGGCCGAAGCCAAGCGCCAAGCCGCCCTTGCCGCCGCCGCCGCGCGCAAGGCGCAATCCCAATCCTCTGACGCGAACAAGGCCAACGCATGAGTATCGTCGTCGACAAGAGCGGGCCATTCACGCACGCTCCCACCAGCGTCCAGCACACCATGACGCTGGTGTTGGCGGCCCTGGTCCCCGCCACCCTCTTCGATGCGTGGCTGTTCGGCTGGCCCGCCATCTTCCTGTTCGTCTTCACCGTCGGCGCCTGCATGGGCATTGAGGCGTTCTGCCTCAAAATCCAGAACCGGCCGCTGACCTCGCTGGGCGACGGCTCGGCGGCCCTGACCGGCTGGCTGCTGGCGATGAGCCTGCCGCCATGGACCCCCTGGTGGGTCGCCTTCGTCGGCGCCGTCTTCGCCATCTGCCTGGCCAAGCACCTGTTCGGTGGCCTCGGCCAGAACGTGTTCAACCCGGCCATGGTCGGCCGTGTCGCCGTGCTGGTGTCGTTCCCGGTGCAGATGACCGCCTTCGTGCTGCCGCACCACCTGTTCGGCGCCGGCTCGCCCGGGATCGCCGAAAGCCTGGCCATCTTCGCCCACGGCTTCGACATCGACTCGATCAGCGCCGCCTCGGCGTTGGGCTTCGTCAAGACCGAGCTGTCGCGCGGCGTCGCCGCGTCGGCCTCGGCGGCCAAGGTCCCCGGCCTCTCCGACATGCTGCTCGGCCTGCGTCCCGGCAGCTTCGGCGAGACTTCAGCGGTGCTGGTGCTGCTGGGCGGCCTGTTCCTGATGGCCAAGCGCATCATCTCCTGGCACATCCCGGTGGCGGTGCTTGGCACGCTGTTCCTGTTCGGAACCGTGTTCAGCGCCCTCGACCCGGCCCGCTTCACCAGCGGCCTGTTCCAGGTGACTTCCGGCGCCAGCTTCCTTGGGGCATTCTTCATCGCCACCGACTACGTCACCTCGCCGGTGTCGAAGAAGGGCCAGCTGATCTACGGCTGCGGCATCGGCGCCCTGACCTGGGTGATCCGCACCTTCGCCGGCTACCCCGAGGGCATGGCCTTCGCCGTGCTGCTGCTGAACGCCCTGACCCCGATTATCGATCAATACACTCGCCCGCGTGCCTTCGGCCGCACCCGCAAGGGTGAGCCGCTGCCGTTGCTGAAGGGGGACAAATGAAGCCCAGTTGGATCCACGCCCTGATCCTCGGAGTCTTTTGTACAGGCTTCGGTGCGCTCTTGGCCTTCACCAACGTCTTCACCGAGGAGCCGATCCAGCTCCGCGCCGTCGAAGACATGCAGAACTCATTGGCCCAGGTGATCCCGCCGGCGATCCATGACAATTCGCCGGTCAAGGACGCCATCGACATGACCAATGACGAGGGCAAGCCGATCAAGGTTTACCGCGCCATCAAGGACGGCAAGGTCACCGGCGTCGCCTACGAGATCGTCGGTATCGGCTACGGTGGCGAGGTCCACCTGATGCTGGGCGTCGACACCCAGGGCAACATCCTTGGCGTGCGGGCGACTGCACACCATGAGACCCCCGGCCTGGGCGACAAGATCGACGCCGCCAAGACCAGCTGGATCACCAAGTTCACCGGCCTGTCGCTTGGCGCGCCGCCGGTCGACAAGTGGAAAGTGAAGAAGGACGGCGGCCAGTTCGACCAGTTTTCCGGCGCCACCATCACGCCCCGCGGCGTGGTCAAGGCGGTCCGCACCGGGCTCGAATTCTTCGCCGAGCACAAGACTCAAATGGTGGAGTTGCACTGATGGCGACCTCATACGGCAGAATCATGCGGGACGGCCTGTGGGACAGCAATGGCGTGTTCGCCATGCTGCTGGGCATGTGCCCGACCATGGCGATGACCACCAGCGCCACCAATGGACTGGGCATGGGCCTGGCGACGGCGGTGGTGATGGCGGCGTCTGGCCTGTTGGTCGCCATGTTCCGCAGCTACATCACCCAGGAAGTCCGCATCCCGGTCTACATCCTGATCGTGGCCGCCATGGTGACCCTGGTCGACCTGACCATGAACGCCTGGATGCACGAACTCTACAAGGTGCTGGGCCTGTTCATTCCACTGATCGTGTCCAACTGCCTGCCGCTCGCCCGTCTTGAAGCCTTCGCCGCCAAGGAGCCGGTGCTCCCGTCCCTGTGCGACGGGATCTTCATGGGCATCGGCTTCACCCTGTCCTTGACCGTGATCGGCGCCTGCCGCGAGATCGTCGGCTCGGGCACCCTGTTCGCCGACGCCCATCTGCTGCTTGGTCCGGTGTTCCAATTCATGGAAGTCCGGGTGTTCCCGCAGGGGACCGGCGTGCTGGTCGCCATCCTGCCGCCCGGCGGCTTCCTCGCCGCCGGTCTGCTCCTGGTCGTCAAGCGCATGATCGACGTCGCTTGCGGCAAGGAAATCCAAATGGCCGGCGCCCACAGCGTTTGAGGAGGATGCGATGAAGGTCGGAGTCGTTTACGCCACCCCCGCCCGCCAGTCCTGGCTGACCGTGGACGTGCCGGAAGGCACCACGGTCCAGCAGGTAATCGAGCGGTCGGGCATCCTCACCCAGTTCCCGGAGATTGATCTGACCGCCCAGAAGGTCGGCATCTTCGGCAAGGCGACGACGCTGGAAGCGGTGGTCGAAGAAGGCGCACGCGTCGAGATCTATCGCCCCATCACCTGCGACCCCAAGACGGTCAAGCGCCGGCCCGCCCCCGAGGGCGAAGCCAAAGCCTGATCCGCCTGGATCGATGAACGAACAGCAAGGGGCGTCCCACGCGAGTGCCAGCCACTGCAATAAGGTGTTGACGGATATGAACCCGGCCAGCGACAAACTGGCCGGGTTTTTCGTTGGCGAATCAAGAGGCTGACGTTGACGGCGGCGAGATG
>Ga0316222_1002767_pt1 | contig 18274 bp, 16 predicted proteins | sample TBH18011metaG_FD_206008 | JGI IMG/M metagenome (GOLD analysis project Ga0316222, IMG submission 206008) | Freshwater microbial communities from Trout Bog Lake, Wisconsin, USA - TBH18011 | ecosystem: Environmental > Aquatic > Freshwater > Lake > Hypolimnion/Profundal zone | place: USA: Wisconsin...
GATGCGGGCACCACCCATGCCACGCCCCGCCGCGTGACCCAGAAGGACGAGTTGACGGGCCGCAGCATGCAGGTCGGTCTGATCGGTCTGGGACCGTCCCGGCGTCCCCAGGACTATGTGCAGATGCATCTCGGCCCCGTCGCGGCGGTGGGCTGGGGCGTCCATGAGACCTGGGACATTGTCGCAACAACCGTGACTTATCTTTCGCGGATCGTCAGCGGCAAGGAATCGCCGACCCAGCTTTCCAGCTTCCTCGGCATGGCCCAGACGGCGGGTGCGGTGGCCAAGGCCGGGGCCGACAGTGCGCCGGACCTGATGGGCAAGACCGGGGCCGTGGTCATTAACCTCTTGAGTTTTGCGGCGGTTGTCTCGACGGCAGTGGGATTCATGAACCTGTTGCCTGTGCCCGTTCTGGACGGTGGCCATCTGTTGTTCTACGTCTATGAGGCCTTGGCGCGGCGTCCCGTCGGGGCGCGGGTCCAGGCGGCCAGCTACAGGATCGGGCTTGCCTTGCTGCTCGGATTGATGTTGTTCGCCACATGGAATGATCTCCAGCAGCGAAGCGTCTTCAATCTCCTGGGCTTTACCTCGTAGAGCCGGTTCCAATTTGTACGGATGACCTTGCGCCTGATGCCCAGACAAACGCCGCCCGCCCGCCGAGCCACCCTGGCTTCAAGCCTGGTCTTCCTGCTGACCACCACGGGGCTCGCCTCGCCGGTCCTGGCCCAGACGGCCGGGCAGCAGGCTTCGTCGCTTCCGGGCAGCCGGGCCGACAAGGTGAACGGGGCGGAGACGCCGAAGGTCTCGCCCGGCGTGAAGCCCGCCCCCGCGGCCACGCCCGAGCAACTGAACCAGCAGGCCAGGGCGGCGACCCCGACCGGCGCTCCGGTCGCGACAGCAGCGACCACCGGCAATCCCGTGGCGCTGGTGCGGCGGATCACGGTGCAGGGCAACGAGCGGATCGAGACCGGCACCATCCTGTCCTATCTGCCCATCGCGGTGGGCGAGGGGGCCGATGCCGCCCGGATCGACATGGCGCTGAAGACCCTGGCCCGGACGGACCTGTTCAGCGACGAGCGGATCGAGCTCAATCCGGAGACGGGGGAACTGGTGGTCCGGGTGGTGGAAAACCCGATCATCAATCGCCTGGCTTTCGAGGGCAACAAGCGCCTCAAGGAAGAGCAGCTGCAGTCGGAAGCCCAGCTGCGGCCGCGGGTGGTGTTCACCCGCACCAAGGTGCAGGCCGACGTTAAGCGCATCCTCGACCTTTATCGCCGCGAGGGCCGCTTCGCCGCCACTGTCGAGCCCAAGATCATTCAGCTGGAACAGAACCGCGTCGATCTGGTGTTCGAGATCAACGAAGGCCCGGCCACCTACGTCAAGCGGATCAATTTCGTCGGCAGCAAGTTCTACGACGAATCGAAGCTGCATTCGGTGCTTTTGACCAAGGAAGAGCGCTGGTACCGCTTCCTGTCCTCGGACGACACCTACGATCCCGACCGCGTGACCTATGACCGCGAGTTGCTGCGCCGCTTCTATCTGAAGCACGGTTTCGCCGACTTCAAGGTCACCTCGGCGGTGGCCGAGCTGACGCCCGACCGCACCGGCTTCTTCATCACCTATACCCTCGAAGAGGGCGAGCGCTATCGCTTCGGCACCACCGACATCAAGGTCTCGCTGAAGGACGTCAAGCCCGAGGACCTGCGCCCGGCGGTGATCGGCGAGCAGGGCGCCTGGTACAATGGTGACGACGTCGAAAACTCGGTGCAGCATCTGACTGACGCGCTGGGCAGCAAGGGCTACGCCTTCGTCGACGTCCGCCCTCAGGTCAAGCGCAACCCCGAGACCAAGACCGTCGACATCGTCTACGAAATCAAGGAGGGCCCACGGGTCTACGTCGAGCGGGTCGACATTACCGGCAACGTCCGCACCCTCGACAAGGTCATCCGCCGCGAATTCACCCTGGTCGAGGGCGACGCCTTCAATACCGCCAAGCTGCGCCGCTCGCAGCAGCGGATCAAGGACCTGAACTTCTTCGAAAAGGTCGATGTCACCAACGTTCCCTCGGAGACGGCGCCCGATCGCACCGTGATCAAGGTCAACGTGCAGGAGAAGTCGACCGGCGAATTGAGTTTCGGCCTTGGCTGGTCGAGCGCTTCGGGGCCGATGGTGGAGGTGTCGCTCCGTGAGCGCAACCTGTTGGGCCGTGGCCAGGACATGGTGGCCTCGGCCTCCGTCGGCACCCAGATGACCAACTTCAACGTCTCGTTCACCGAGCCGTACTTCCTTGATCGGCGCCTGGTCGCCGGCGCCGACATCTTCGTGGTCGAGCGCAAGTTCCAGTCCGAAGCGGGTTACGATTCCGGCACGACCGGCACCTCGTTGCGCGCCGGCTACCAGATCACCGAAAACCTCAGCCAGTCGTGGAAATACACGCTGAAGCAGGACACGGTGAAGAACGTCGCCAGTGGCGCCTCGATCTATATTGTCGAGCAGGAGGGCACGTCGGTCCTGTCGTCGATCCAGCAGACTTTGTTCTATGATCGCCGTGACAGCCGGGTCGAGCCGACCGAGGGTTATTACCTGCGGATGAACAATGAATATGCCGGCATCGGCGGCGACGAGATCTTCCTGCGCGACAATATGGGAATCGGCGAGTTCTTCGCCCTGGGCGAACAGACGGTGCTGAGCTTGAGCGCCAACGGCGGCCTCATCGGCGGCCTCGGTGGCAAGTCGGTGCGGATCACCGAGCGCTATTTCCTTGGCGGCGACAACTTGCGCGGCTTCGCCAACATGGGCGTCAGCCCTCGCGACATCAGCACCGAGAGCGCGCTGGGCGGCCTGTGGGAATATTACGGCTCGGCCCAGGTCAAATTCCCGCTGGGTCTTCCCGAGGAATTCGGCGTCGCCGGCCGGGCGTTCACCGATTACGGCGCCGTCGGCAACACCGATATGCACAACGTCGCCGCCGGAACCATCGAGCAATCCGCCCTGCCGCGCATTGCGGTTGGCGCCGGCTTGAGCTGGAAGTCACCGATGGGACCGATCGCGATCGACCTTGCCGTGCCGTTGATGAAACAATCCTTCGACAAGACGCAATTCTTCCACTTCAACTTCGGCACGAGGTTCTAGGATGATCGCAGCGCTGGCCCGCCGCCACGGCGGGGCCGCCTTTGCCATCCTGATAATGTCTTCGCTGATGCCCGTCCTTGCTCAAACGCCCGGCATTCCGTTGCCGCAACCGGTTATCGTTTTGGTTGATTCTCAGCTGGTGACGCAACAATGCCTGGCCGGACAGGCCATCCGCAACCAGCACGACCAGTATCGCCAAGCGATACAGACCGACCTGGAGGCGGACCATCGCGCTTTGAAGCAGAAAGAGGACGAACTGGTGCGGGAAAAGGCGGTGCTGTCCCACGAGTCCTGGCAGGCCAAGGCCCGTGATTTTGAACAGCACGTGATCGATTACAACCAGCGCGTCGCCCATTCCAACCTGGCCATCGAGCGCGCCTATGGCGTGGCAATGGCGGAGCTGTGGCGGGACTTTACCGCGGTAAGTGCCGAAATCGCCGGGGAAGAGGGGGCGAATTTGGTCCTTCCCATTCAGCAGGCCGTGTACCTGGATCCCCGCATGGACCAAACTCAGGCGGTGATCGAACGCATGAACAAGAAATACCCGGTCATCGTCTTCCCTCCGCCGGCGATCGAGACCGACCGTTCCCCGTCGGCGGTGAAAAACTAGGCTATGGCTGATTCTCGATTTTTCCCCGTCGCCGGACCGTTCACTCTCGGTCAACTGGCCGATATCGGCAAGGCGACGCTTGCTCCCGGCGTCGATGCCGCCGCCCTGATCTCCGGCGTGGCGCCGCTGGAAACCGCCGGTCCCGGCGACCTCAGCTTTCTCGACAATCGTAAATACGCCGCCGCTTTCGGCTCCAGCAAGGCGGCGGCCTGCGTCGTTCGCGACGAGATGGTCGAGCGCGCGCCGGCGGGCATGATGCTGCTGGTCACCAAGGATCCCTATCGCTGCTACGCCCACATCGCCCAGGCCTTCCACCCGGTTCTGGCGCCCGAGCCGTGGGTGGCGCCCACCGCCTGGATTGACGCTTCGGCATTGGTCGGCGAGGGCTGCCGGCTTGAGCCCGGGGCGACGGTTCTGGCCCGGGCCGAGGTCGGGCGACGCTGCCGCATCGGCGCCAACGCAGTGATCGGCGAAGGGGTGGTGATCGGCGACGATTGCATCATCGGCGCCAACGTCACCGTTTCCCACGCCATCCTCGGCGCCCGCGTCAACCTTTACCCCGGCGTCCGTGTCGGCCAGGACGGCTTCGGCTTCGCCATGGGCCCGCAAGGGCATCTCAAGGTGCCGCAACTGGGCCGGGTCATCATCGGCGACGACGTCGAAGTCGGCGCCAACTCGACCATCGACCGTGGCGCGGGCCCCGATACCGTTATTGGCACTGGTACGATGATTGATAATCTGGTTCAGATTGGGCACAACGTGCGGCTTGGACGTGGCTGCGTGATGGTCGCCCAGTCGGGCATATCTGGTTCGACCCAGTTGGGCGATTTTGTCGCTGTGGCGGGCCAGGCCGGCATCACCGGTCATCTGCGAATCGGGACAGGGGCGCGCGTCGGCGCCCAGGCAGGGGTGATGCGCGATGTCGGCCCCGGCGAAACCGTCGGCGGGTCGCCGGCGGTGCCGATGGTGGAATGGCTGCGCCAATCGGCCTTGATCAACAAGATGGCACGCAAGGGCTGAAGGCGGAAAGGGGGAGCGATGCACGGGGCAACGGAAATGAAAACCATCGACATCAACCGGATCATGGAGATGATCCCGCACCGCTATCCCATGCTGATGGTGGACCGGTTGATCAACGTGATTCCCGACCACAGCGCCACCGGCGTGAAGAATGTCGGCGTCAACGAGCCGTTCTTCCAGGGTCACTTTCCCCAGCGGCCAATCATGCCGGGCGTGCTGATCATCGAGGCGATGGCGCAGACTTCGGCGGTGCTGGTGGTCGAGACCCTGGGGGCCTCGGCCGAGGGCAAGCTGGTCTATTTCATGAGCGTCGAGAACGCCCGCTTCAGGAAGCCGGTGATGCCGGGCGACCAATTGCTCATCCATGTGGTCAAGGAGCGGTCGCGCGGCAATGTGTGGAAATTCCACGCCGAGGCCAAGGTGGGCGACACCTTGATGGCCGAGGCGACCTACTCAGCCATGATCATGGCCAGCTGATGGCTACGATTCATCCCTCCGCCATCGTCGATTCCAAGGCCAGTCTGGCCGAATCGGTCACCGTTGGCCCCTATTGCATCGTCGGCGGCGATGTCGTCCTGGGTGATGGAGTCGAGCTGATCTCCCACGTGGTGGTCGAAGGCCGCACCACCATCGGCGCCAACACCCGCATCTTTCCGTTCGCCTCGATCGGCCACCGGCCACAGGACCTCAAGTATCACGGCGAGCCGTCGACGCTGGAAATCGGCAGCGGCAACCAGATCCGCGAATACGTCACCATGCAGCCGGGCACCGAAGGCGGCGGCATGATCACGCGGGTCGGCGACAATTGCCTGTTCATGGCCAGCGCCCATGTCGCCCATGACTGCATCGTCGGCGACCACGTCATCATGGCCAACAACGCCACCCTGGCCGGCCACGTCACCGTCGGCGAATTCGCCTTCCTCGGCGGCCTGTCGGCGGTCCACCAGTTCGTCCGCATCGGCAAGCACGCGATGATCGGCGGCATGTCCGGGGTCGAAGGCGACGTCATTCCGTTCGGGGTGGTGATGGGCAACCGCGCCGCCCTCAACGGCCTCAACATCGTCGGACTGAAGCGGCGCGGCTTTTCGCGCGACGACATCCACACCCTGCGCAACGCCTACCGCCTGCTGTTCGCCCCCGAGGGCACGCTGCAGGAGCGGCTGTCCGACGTCGAAGAGCAGTTCAAGGACAACGCGGTGGTGATGGACATCGTCGGCTTTATCCGCGCAGAGACCAACCGCCAGCTCTGCACCCCGCAGTTCAGCCCCGATGGCGGCTGAGGCGGCGCCGAAACTCGGTATTATTGCCGGCGGCGGCGAACTCCCCGGCTTGGTGATCGCCGCCTGCCGCGCCGAGGGGCGGCCGTTCCACGTGCTGGCCCTGACCGGCCATGCCGATCCCGAAATCGTCGGCGACGCGCCCGCCGATTGGATCCGCCTGGGCGAGACCGGCACCGGCTTCAAGCGCCTGCATGACCAGGGCGTCGCCGAGGTGGTCATGATCGGACCGGTCCGCCGGCCAACTATCCGCGAACTGGCCCCCGATTTTCGCACCGCCCGCTTTTTCGCCAAGGTCGGACTCAAGGCGCTGGGCGATGACGGGCTGCTGCGCTCGGTGGTGCGCGAGCTCGAAGAGGAGGGCTTCGCCGTCGTCGGCGTCGACGCCGTGCTGGCCGATTGCCTGGCTCCAGCCGGGACGATCGGTGGGCCAGCCCCGGATGCCGAAGCCGAGGCCGACATCGCCCGCGGCATCGCCGTCGCCTTGGGCCTTGGCGCCCTTGATATCGGCCAGGCGGCGGTGGTTCAGCAAGGCATCGTCCTGGGGGTCGAGGCGGCCGAGGGCACCGACCGGCTGATCCGCCGCTGCGCCGAATTACGCCGCGAAGGGCCGGGCGGGGTGCTGGTCAAATTGAAAAAGCCGGGACAGGATCGCCGCATCGACCTGCCCACGATCGGTCTCACCACCTTGCTGGAGGCCGCCGCCACTGGGTTGCGCGGCATCGCCGTTGAGGCCGGCGGCACCCTGGTGCTGGGCCGTCAGGCCGTCGCCGCCGAAGCCGACCGGCTGGGATTATTCGTGGTCGGGATCACCATCCCAGCGCAGGGCTGAGATGGCCACGCCGTTGATCTATCTCATCGCCGGCGAGCCTTCGGGCGATCTGTTGGGCGGGCGATTGATGGCCGGGCTCAAGCAACGCACCGAGGGCGCGGTGCGCTTCGCTGGCATCGGTGGCGAGGCGATGCGGGAAGAGGGGCTGACCAGCCTGTTTGCCATGGCCGAACTGTCGGTGATGGGGCTGGTCGAGGTGCTGCCGCGCATCCCCAACATCCTGCGCCGGGTGGCGCAAACCCTGGCCGACATCGAAAGGCTGCGGCCGGACGCGGTGGTCACCATCGATTCCTGGGGCTTCACCGGCCGGGTGCAGAAGGGGCTGAAGGCGCGTCTGCCCACCATCCCTCGCATTCATTACGTGGCGCCAATGGTGTGGGCGTGGAAGCCCGATCGCACCAAGAAGCTGGCGGCGGTGCTGGATCTGTTGCTGACCTTGCTGCCGTTCGAGCCGGAATGGTTCATCAAGGACGGGCTGCGCTCGCTCCATGTCGGCCATCCGGTGCTGGAAAGCGGAGCCGATGGTGGCGACGGCGCCGGCTTTCGCGCCCGTCACGGTATCGCCCCCGATGCGCCGGTTTTGGTGCTGCTGCCGGGCAGCCGCCATTCCGAAACTGGCCGTTTGCTGCCGATTTTCGCCGCCGCCATCGCCCGCCTCGCGGCCCGTCAACCTGGGTTGACATTGGTGGTGCCGACGGTCGAGGCGGTGGCCGCCGAAATCCGCGCCGCCGTCGCCGGCTGGCCACTGCCGGTCATCGTGGTCGAGGGCCGCCAGCAGCGGATCGACGCTTTCGCCGCCGGAACGGTGGCGCTGGCCGCGTCGGGGACGGTGGCGTTGGAATTGGCCTTGGCCGGATTGCCGACCGTCATCACCTATCGGGTGTCGGCCCTGACCGCCTTCGTCGCCACCCGCCTGCTGGGGCTGAAGGTCAAATACGCCACCCTGGTCAACATGGTAATGGACGCCCCGGTGATGCCGGAATTCCTCCAAGAGGCCTGCCGGCCCGACGACCTCGCCCGCGCGGTGGCTGGCCTGCTCAATGATCCGGTGGCGCGCCAGGCCCAGATCGACGCCAGCGCCGAGGGCCTGATTCGGCTGGGCCGTTTCGGTCCCAGCCCCAGCCTGCGGGCTGCCGACGCCGTTCTCGCCACCATCAAGGAGCGCAAGGCATGACCACCGATTGGCGTTTGCTGCACACCATGATCCGGGTCGGTAACCTGGACCGCTCGCTCGATTTCTACACCCGGCTGCTGGGCATGACCCTGCTGCGGCGCAAGGACTTCCCCGAGGGCCGCTTTACCCTGGCCTTCGTCGGTTACGGCCCCGAGGATGCCAACGCGGTAATCGAGCTGACCCACAATTGGGATACCACCGAGTATGAGCTGGGTACCGGCTTTGGCCATCTCGCCCTAGCGGTGCCGGACATTCATGCCGCCTGCGCCGCCTTGGCCGCCGAAGGGGTCAAGATCCCGAGGGCCCCCGGCCCGATGAAGCACGGTGGCACGGTGATCGCCTTCGTCGAGGACCCAGACGGCTATCGCATTGAACTGATTGAGAAGAAGTGAGGGCGGCGGCCGCTCGGCGCCCGCCGCCCGGTCGGGATCCTACTTGGCGCCGAGCTCCGCCAGCGTGGCCAGAATGGACTTGTAGCGATCGGCCTGAGGGCCCTTGGCGATGGCCACCGCCTCGTCTTTCTTACCGGCCTTGAGGGCGGGGATTACTTGGGCGTCACGGACGCTTTTGTATTCGCCCCACACCGTCTTGATCATGGCCCATTTGTCACCGGCGCCGCCATCCTTGGCGAGGGCGGCGTCGACCGCCGCGCTGGTGGACGCCACGGCGGGAAGCGCCTTTTCCAGGCTGGCGGCGTCGGGGGCGCCGACCATGGCAAGCGCGGCCTCACGCATCGCCACCAGCGATGCCTTGATCGCGTCGGCGTTTTCGGCGTGTGCCAAGCCGACGGAGAATAGGGTGATCATCATCACGGCGGTGATCGTCAGGAATTTTCTCATTATTTCCTCGCAGTGTTTCGGTTTTAAAGAAATCAGGCGGCCTTAGCTTGCTTTAGGAACAGGGCTAATGGTTTGTCGTCGCTGCAGATGTGCTGCTGAAGCCAGGTCGAAACGAAATCGAAAAGTTCGGCGGACGCGTTGGCACGGTTGGCTTCGACGCCCGCTTTCAAGCCGACCATCCGTTCCAGGAAGATTTTGTGATTGGCGCGGTGATTGTTGGCTGCGGCGTAATGGTGGGCGGCCATCAAAGCCTCTTCCTCGTCGAAATGATTGCGCATGGTTTGGTCCAGCGCGGATAGCATGGAAATCGCGCCCGCGCCCCCGTCCCCAGACGCCATCTGGCGATAGAAGTTATTGGTCTGGTCGAAGATTTCCCGGTGATGGCGGTCGATAGAGGCCACCCCGGAATTCAATTCGTTGGTCCAGATCATCAGTTTCAGGTCATTCTTTTCGGCGCGAACCTGGGTGAGAAACTGACGCACTTCGTGGCGCAGATATTCGGCCTGCTTGGACAAGTCGGTGGCGGATTCCTTGATTTGCTCGGCCGCCGCGCCAGTTTCCCTGGCCGCCTGCTCGACGCTGACGATGTTGCCGGAGACTTCCTCGGTACCCGAGGCCGCCTGCTCGACGTTGCGGGCGATTTCGCTGGTGGCGCCGCTTTGCTGCTCGACCGCCGCCGCCACGGCGGAGCTGATCTCGCCCATTTCGCCGATCACGGCGGCGATGGCGTCGATGGCCTGGACGGCGCCATCGGTGCCATCCCGCACCGCCTGGATTTGGCTGGCGATTTCGCTGGTGGCGCGAGCGGTTTGATTGGCGAGATTTTTGACCTCATTGGCGACCACAGCGAAGCCCTTGCCGGCATCGCCGGCGCGGGCCGCCTCAATGGTGGCGTTTAAGGCCAAAAGATTGGTTTGGGCGGCGATATCGTTGATAAGGCTGACGATTTCACCGATCTTGCCGACATTTTCCGACAGCGCCCGCACCTTGGCGGTGGTGTTACCGACTTCCTGCCCGGCATGGGCGGATACCGCCTGGGAGCGTTCGACCTGATGGGCGATCTCCTTGATCGAGGTGGCCAATTCCTCGGTGGCCGATGCCACGGTCTGGACGTTGGCGGAGGCCTGCTGGGCTGAGCTGGCCACGGTGGTGGCCTGGGCGCTGGTTTCAGTGGCGGTACCGGCCATCTGGCCGGAGGCAGCCTGAAGCTCGGTTGCCGCCGACGTCACCGTCTCGATCACTTGGCCGACGCTCTGCTCGAAGGCATCGGCCATCTTGCGCATGGCCGCCATCCGGTCGGATTCCGCTCGCCGTTTCTGTTCTTCCTGGTCAAGCTCCAACTGGCGTACCCGCAGCAACTGGTCCTTGAAATGGATCACCGACTGCGCCATGGCGCCAATTTCATCGCCACGCGATGCGTACGGAACCTCGACCGACAGGTTGTTGCCGGCCAGTTCAGCCATGACTCGGGTCATGGCGTTGACCGGGTGGGTGATGCTGCGGGTAATGCCCCAGGCGGTGGCGATGCCGAGCAGGATGGCGACGGCGAGACAGGCGCGACTGACCCAGGCGGCTCTTTGGCTCTCAGCCTCGGCGTTGACCATGAACGTCTCGGCCTTGCCCATCGCCCAGTCGATAACCTTGGTCAGGGTGGCGCTGATGGCGCCGACCTGGGCCGCGCCTTTGGTCTTGGTGATGAGGGCGGCGTCGTCGCGGCGCCCTTCGCGGAACGCCTGGATCACTTCGTCGCGAATCGGCTTCCACTCGGCAAAGGCCTTGGCGGCGGCCTCGACATCCGACTTGTCGCCCAGGAAGCGCTCGCGCACCAGATCGAACTTTTGATAGACCCGCTTCTCGCGCGCGTCGACGTCGGCAACCGCCCGGTCAAGCTCGTCCGGGCTCTTGGCCAATGCGACGTCCTTCATGGAGCGGTGCATGGCGATGATATTGGTGTTGGCGTCCTGGAGGGCGTTGGTCACCGTGAAGGGATGGCGATAAAGCTTCGCGGTCATGTCCGCGAGCCGACCGCCGGCGATGTCGGCGAGGAGACCTAGGGCCGCCGTCAACACCAGCACCAGGGCGAACCCAGCGGCCAATCGGCCGCCTATTCTTACATTGGCGAACATCGCATCCCCCCCCTTCAAGACAAGCGATAGGAATAGAAATCCGAACATTCAGTCGTCGAAGGCGGCCGAATGGGCAGGTGTTCGGTCCCGTGCCTTAAAATATTTCCAAATTGATTTGGCGATATCAACGCTATAGGAATAAAAATTAGCCGTCTATACCTTCCGTATGGCCAATTGTATTTTATTAACCAATTAATCAGCGGTAGATTTATATCGGCGAATCTTATCCTCATGCGCAGTTCGGTGACCACACATAACGATAGCGGAATGTTGCAGTATAGAAACGATATCGCTAGCCGAGCAGAACCCGTAGTGCCGAGAGGAAGGGCAGGGCGAGTTCGATTTCTTCGCTGGGGATCGCGCCTGAAACCTCTCCGAAACTGGCGGCCAGGGCCTTGCTCGCCGCCTTGCGGGCGTCGCGGCCGGCGGCGGTGATGGCCACCAGCTTGGCGCGGCCGTCGCGGGGATCGGGGCGGATATCGACGAAGCCTCGGGCGTCGAGGCGCTGGATGGTGTTGGTCATCGCCCCCTTGGTGACCCGGAAGGCGCGGGCCAATTCCAGCGGGTTGCTCTCGCCGATGCTGACCAGGTGATTGAGCACAACGAAGTGGGCCAGGCGCAGGCCGTCGGGCAGCGCCCGCTCCAGCCGGGTACGCAACGTCTGGTCGATCAAGCTGACTTCGGTGAAAATCCGAAAGATCAACGGTTCCTGACTGGCCGTGCCCATGGTGCCTCCCCTAAGATTCGGGGAATCATAGCACATCAGGTTCAACTTTAAACCAGCCAGGCGGCCAAATCGTTCAGGGCCCGGACCGTATACAGCTTCTTGCGGTCGCGGCCCTTGACGCGGCGGCCGTTCTCGTCGCGCTCGGGCGGCGGCGGGAACAGGCCGAAATTGACGTTCATCGGCTGGTAGGTCTCGGCCTCGGCCAGTCCGGTGACGTGGCCGAGCAGGGCGCCCAAAGCCGTGGTCAGGGGCGGCGGCGGCGCCACCACGCCCCGGGCCTCGGCGACGGCGAAACGACCGGCCAGCAGGCCGATGCCCGAGGATTCGACATAGCCCTCGCAGCCGGTGATCTGACCGGCCAGGCGCAGCCACGGCGCCGCCTTGAGCCGCAAGGTGGGGTCGAGCACGCGTGGTCCGTTGACGAAGGTGTTGCGGTGCATGCCGCCGAGGCGGGCGAATTCGGCGCCCTCCAACCCGGGGATGGTGCGGAACAGCTGGACCTGGTCGCCGTGGCGCAGCTTGGTCTGGAAGCCGACCATGTTGTAAAGCGTGCCCAGCGCGTTGTCCTGGCGCAGTTGGATGATGGCGTGGGGCTTGGGGCCAAACGGATTGGTCAGCCCCACCGGCTTCATCGGGCCGAAGGCCAGGGTCTGGCGCCCGCGCGAGGCCATCACCTCGATCGGCAGGCACCCCTCGAAATAAGGAGTGTCCATCTCCCAATCATGGAAGGCGACCTTCTCGGCCTCGAGCAGGCCGTCGATGAACCGGTCGTATTGCTCGCGCGTCAACGGGCAGTTGACATAATCCGAGCCGGTGCCCTTGTCGTAGCGCGATTGCAGCCAGGCCTTGGAGAAGTCGATGCTGTCCTTGTGGACGATGGGGGCGATGGCGTCGAAGAAGGCCAGCCCGTCCTGGCCGGTGACGGCGCGGATGGCCTCGGCCAGGGGGGGCGCCGTCAGCGGCCCGGTGGCGATGATGGTCTGGCCCCGTTCCTGGGGCGGCAACGCGGTCACCTCGTCGCGGATGACGGTGATTTCCGGCCGGCTGGCCAGGGCGGCCTCGACCGCCGCCGAAAAACCGTCGCGGTCGACCGCCAGGGCGCCGCCCGCCGGCACTCGTTGCGCATCGGCACAGGCGAGGATCAGCGAGCCGCAGCGGCGCATCTCCTCATGGAGCAGGCCGACGGCGTTGTATTCGGCGTCGTCCGATCGCAGGCTGTTGGAACAGACCAACTCGGCCAGGCCGGCGGTCTGATGGGCGGGGGTGGACCGCGTCGGCCGCATTTCATGCAGCACGACGGCGATTCCGGCCTGGGCGATCTGCCAGGCCGCTTCGCAGCCGGCCAGACCGCCGCCAATGACGTGGATGGGGGTATTCATGCCCCTCGACTTAAGGCGAGGCGAGGGGGATGTCCAGCCGGTTTTGTACTGGCGAACCCGTGTTCGACAGTACCAGCCGCCATTGCGGCGGCGGCCAAGGGTGCGGAGCACCCGCCCGGCGAGGGGCCGATTAACGAGCTGGCTTTACGCCCACGCTGGCTTGCACCTGGGCGATCCACGACTTGGAGCCGACCCCGGAGGGCTGCTGCTGGCCGAAATTGCCGGTTACCGGCTTGACCCCGGTATTGGCCTTGCCGCCCGATTGCAGCGGGCCGAAGGCGTAGCTGGCGAAGGCCGAGGTGGTGGCTTTGCCCTGCGGCCGGGTGGCATGGCTGGACGCGGAATCGGTGCGGCTCAGCAACGAGTGGGTTTGGACTGAGGAAGCGGCATCCATGGCGGCAAGGCTCCGAAGTGGTTTGCCGGAAGCAATGCAGCCGCCGTGCCAAATGCCAAGGCGCGGAAATGCTGGGGGGAGGCTGGCCGGCGGGTATTTTCTGCCGGTTCATTCCTGCCGGTCGGCGCCGATCGTCAGCATCGATTGGATCAGGCCGAAGAAGATGGCGGGATCGCTGGGCCCCTCATAACGCCAGCCGAGATGGGCGGCGCAGCCGCCACAGCGGGCGACGCGCCAGTCCCAGCCCTTGAACCAGGTGAATTCGCCCGAGGCGGCGCCTTCGGCCACCACCCCCGGCGCCTGCCTGAAGCAGAGGATGCGGAAGATCAGGCCGGCCGGGTTGAAGACGACGTGCTCGTGGCCGCCGTTCATCGCCAGCCGCCAGCCTGACCGGGTAATCAGACGGCCGCAGCCGGCGCAGTAATAGACCAGTTCGGCGGCCAGCGCCGCTATTTCGGCTTCAACGGCGCTGGCGTCGCGGGGCATGGCGGCGGCCGCCCGGCCGGGTTTAGTCGGTGCGCTTGATCAGGTGGTAGCCGAATTCGGTCTCGACCACCGGGCTGACTTCCCCCACCGCCAGGGCGAAGGCGGCCTGGTCGAATTCCGGCACCATCGCGCCGGGGCCGAAATGGCCGAGATCGCCGCCATCCTCGGAGGATGGGCAGTCGGAATAGCGCTCGGCCAAGAGGGCGAAGTCGCCGCCCTCGGTGATCTGGTCGCGAATCTCGGCGATCGCCGTGGCTGCGTCCTGCTGTGAGCGGGTGGCGGTCGAGCGGGCCGATCCCCGGAACATCAGCAGGATGTGCGAGGCGCGGATCTGCGGGATCATGAAAGCTCCTTGGGCGATGGAAAAAAGCGACGATAGCCGGTGTTCCCTCGCCCGCGCAAGCGGAGGGCGAACTCCGTCATCCCCCTCATCCCGACCTTCTCCCCCATATGGGGGAGAAGGGGAGAAGATCTATTTCTCGAAATAGATCTCGACGCGGCGGTTCTTGCCTTCCTTGACGTTGTCCTTGGTCGGCACCGCCAGCTTGGTTTTGCCGAACGCCTTGAGGTCGAAGGTCGAGGTCTTGACCCCCAGCTTGTCGAGCGCGGCGGCGACGGCCGCCGCCCGCTTGTTGGATAGGGTCTGGTTATAGACGGCGTTGCCGACGGTGTCGGTATGGCCGGACAGATAGATCGCGGTCGGCTTCAACTGGACCTGGGCGGCGGCGACCTCGGCCAGCGTCGCGCTAGCGGCGGGGGTGACGACCGCCTTGTTGAAGTCGAAATAGACGATGAAGGTCTTGATGATCTTGGGCGCCGGCGCGGCGACCGCGACCACCGGGGCCTTCAGCATCGGCTCGGCGGCGAGGAACGAGTCGCGGCAGAGAGTGCTGTCGTCACCTTCCCATTCCTCTTCGACCCAGCAGTCGAAATTGGCCTGGGCGTGGGCGGCGACGGCCGGAACCCGCTCGCGGGCACCCTGGGTGAAGCTGCCGAGCAGGCGGAGGTGGGCCGCGGCCAACGCCTTGGCCGCCTCGGCATTGGGAATTTCCCAGGCGGCGGGATCCTCGGGCGCCACCGCTTCGCCGCTCGCGGCGCGGGCGGCCTTGCGGGCGAAGATCAAGGCGTGGCGCCACTCGTACTCGACCTGGGTCTCGTAGGTGGTCTGGGTCTTGTATTCCTCGGTCAGCGCCCGGGTGAAGGCGGTACCGCCGCTGGCGGTGACCGCCAGGGCGTCTTGAACCTCGGCCACCTGCCAGGGAAAGGCGCAGGCCGACAGCGCCAGCGTTCCCGCCAGGACGGGCAGCAATCGGGATAATCTCATCGGTTGAATACTCCATTCGGAGGGGCGAACACCTCCGAATGGTATACGCGCGGCTGGCCCAAGTCTATCAGGCCCGGAGCTTGTTCTTCTTGCCCAGGACCGGGGCCAGGTAGTGGCCGGTGTAGGAATTCGCGCAGGCGGCGATCTCTTCAGGGGTGCCGGCGGCGACGACATGGCCGCCCTTGTCGCCGCCTTCGGGGCCGAGGTCGACGATCCAGTCGGCGGTCTTGATGACCTCGAGATTGTGCTCGATCACCAGCACGGTGTTACCAGCCTCGACCAGCGCCTGCAGCACTTCCAGCAGCTTGCGCACATCCTCGAAATGCAGGCCGGTGGTCGGCTCGTCGAGGATGTACAGCGTGCGGCCGGTGGCGCGGCGGGCCAATTCCTTGGCCAGCTTGACCCGCTGGGCCTCGCCGCCGGACAGGGTGTTGGCCTGCTGGCCGAGATGGATGTAGTCGAGGCCGACCCGGCACAGGGTCTCCATCTTGTCGCGGATGGCCGGCACCGCCTTGAAGAAACTGGCCGCCTCTTCCACCGTCATATCCAGCACTTCGGCGATCGACTTGCCCTTGAAGGTGATTTCCAGGGTCTCGCGGTTGTACCGCCGTCCCTTGCAGACGTCGCATTGAACGTAGACGTCGGGCAGGAAGTGCATCTCGATCTTGAGGACGCCGTCGCCCTGGCAGGCCTCGCAGCGGCCGCCCTTGACGTTGAAGCTGAAGCGGCCGGGCTTGTAGCCGCGCGCCTTGGCCTCGGGCAGCTCGGTGAACCAGTCGCGGATGGGGGTGAAGGCGCCGGTATAGGTGGCCGGGTTGGAGCGCGGCGTGCGGCCGATCGGCGACTGGTCGATGTCGATGATCTTGTCGAGCAGCTCGGCACCGAGGATGGTGTCGAATGGAGAAGGCTGCTCGCGCGCCCCCATCAGGCGCCGCGCCAGCGCCTTGTACAGGGTCTCGATCACCAGGGTCGACTTGCCGCCGCCCGAGACGCCGGTGACGCAGGTCAGGGTGCCGAGCGGGAACTCAACGGTGATGTCCTTGAGGTTGTTGCCCTTGGCCCCCTGGAGCACCAGCTTGCCGCCATTTCCCTCGCGCCGCCGGGCCGGCAGCGGGATGGTGCGGATGCCGGTCAGGTATTGGCCGGTCAGGCTGGCGGGGTTGGCCATCACCTGTTCGGGCAGGCCTTCCGCCACCACCTCGCCGCCATGGATGCCGGCGCCGGGGCCCATGTCGATCAGGTAGTCGGCGGTGCGGATGGCATCCTCGTCATGCTCGACCACAATGACCGTGTTGCCGATGTCGCGCAGCCGCTTCAAGGTCGCCAACAGGCGGTCGTTGTCGCGCTGGTGCAGGCCGATCGACGGCTCGTCGAGGACGTAGAGCACTCCGGTCAGGCCGCTGCCGATCTGGCTGGCCAGGCGGATGCGCTGGCTTTCGCCGCCGGAAAGGGTGCCCGAGCCGCGCGCCAGCGTCAGGTAGTCGAGACCGACATCGACCAGGAAGCCGAGCCGCTCGTTGATTTCGCGCAGGATTCGCCGGGCGATCTCGCGGTCCTTGGGCTTGAGGTGCTGGTCGAGCACGGCGAACCAGTCGCGCGCCCTGGTGATCGACAACTCGCCGATTTCCGAAATGTGCTGGCCGCGGATCTTGACCGACAGCGCCTCGGGCTTGAGGCGGGCGCCGTGGCAGACCTCGCAGGGGGCCGAGGCCTGGAAGCGCGACATTTCCTCGCGCACCCAGGCCGAATCGGTCTCGCGGTAGCGCCGGGTCATGTTGGTGATGACGCCCTCGAATGGCTTGTCGGTGACATAGCCGCGAAAGCCGTCCTCATAGGCGATGCTGACCGCCTGGTCGCCTGAGCCGTAGAGGATGGCGTCCTGGGCCTTGACCGGCAGCCGCCGCCACGGGGTGAAGAGATCGAAATGATAGTGCTTGGCCAGGCCCTCGAGGGTCTGCTGGTAATATTGCGAGGTCGAATTGGCCCACGGCGCCACCGCGCCTTCGCGCAAGGACAGGTCGGGATCGGGCACCACGAGCGCCGGATCGAAATACAGCTTGACCCCCAGGCCGTCGCAGGACGGGCAGGCGCCATAGGGGTTGTTGAAGGAGAACAGCCGCGGCTCGATCTCCTCGATGGTGAAGCCCGAGACCGGGCAGGCGAATTTGGAGGAAAAGGTCATCCGCTCGCCGGTCTCGGCGTTCTCGGCGAAGCACAACCCGTCGGCGAGGCCCAGCGCGATCTCGACCGAATCGGCCAATCGGTTGCCCAGGCCGGGGCGCACCACCAGGCGGTCGACCACCACCTCGATGTCGTGCTTCTTCTTCTTGTCGAGGGCAGGCACCTCCTCGATCTCATAGAGGGTGCCGTCGACCTTGACCCGCTGGAAGCCCTTCTTCTGCAGGTCGAGCAAATCCTTGCGGTATTCGCCCTTGCGGCCGCGCACATAGGGCGCCAGCAGATAAAGCCTTGTGCCTTCCGGCATCTCCTCGATGCGGTCGACCATTTGGCTGACGGTCTGGCTTTCGATCGGCAGGCCGGTGGCCGGCGAATGGGGCACGCCGACTCGCGCCCACAGCAGGCGCATGTAATCATAGATCTCGGTGACGGTGCCCACCGTCGAGCGCGGATTGCGCGAGGTTGTCTTCTGCTCGATCGAGATGGCCGGCGACAGCCCCTCGATGCTTTCGACATCGGGCTTTTGCATCAGCTCGAGGAATTGGCGGGCATAGGCCGACAGCGATTCGACGTAGCGGCGCTGGCCTTCGGCATAGATGGTGTCGAAGGCCAAGGACGACTTGCCCGAACCCGAAAGGCCGGTGATCACCACCAGCTGGTCGCGCGGGATATCGATGTCGATGTTCTTGAGGTTATGTTCGCGCGCTCCGCGCACGCGAATGAAGCCGCTCATCAGCTGTTCGTCCTCGTTCTTCGCCGGGGCGGCGATGGTAGTG
>Ga0316222_1002768_pt1 | contig 18273 bp, 16 predicted proteins | sample TBH18011metaG_FD_206008 | JGI IMG/M metagenome (GOLD analysis project Ga0316222, IMG submission 206008) | Freshwater microbial communities from Trout Bog Lake, Wisconsin, USA - TBH18011 | ecosystem: Environmental > Aquatic > Freshwater > Lake > Hypolimnion/Profundal zone | place: USA: Wisconsin...
CAAAAACAGGGCCTTGGCATTTTCCAGCTCGGCGGGTGTCGCCGCCTGTGCAAAGGCAGTGCGGGCGGTTTCGACAATGGCGTTCAACTCAGTCATGATGGGGTGTCAAAGGCAACAAGGCAACAAAACACAGTGCAACAACAGTGCAACAAATGGAAAAGGGCTAGTGCTCAATTCAAGCGCTAGCCCTTTGTTCCGGTGCGCGAACACGCTGTTCAGGAACAGCGTGCCGACCGGAGAATCAAGCCGCCAGGCGGGCTTTGACTTGCTCCACGATACCGGCAAAAGCGGCCATATCGTGCACCGCGATATCGGACAGAACCTTGCGGTCAATCTCGATATTGGCCTTCTTCAGACCGTTGGCGAACTGGCTGTAGGTCAATCCGCACTGGCGCGCTGCCGCATTGATACGGGCGATCCACAACTGACGGAAAACCCGCTTCTTGGTACGGCGGTCACGGTAGGCATATTGCCCAGCCTTCATCACCGCTTCTTTGGCGACCCGGTAGACATTACCGCGGCGACCGCGGAAGCCCTTGGCCAGGGCGAGAACTTTCTTGTGGCGGGCGCGAGCCGTTACACCACGTTTGACGCGAGGCATGTAGTTACTCCTTGTTCGTCGTTAGTTAAATACCACGGCCTGGCAGCATCTGTGCCATGTGACCCATATTGGTCTCATGAACACCGACGGAACCGCGCAGATGGCGTTTATTTTTGGTGGTCTTCTTGGTCAGAATGTGACGTTTGAAGGCTTGGCCGCGCTTAACGGTGCCACCGGGACGAACGCGGAAGCGTTTCTTCGCCGCGCTCTTGGTCTTCATTTTGGGCATGTAAATGCTCCTTCTATTTTGTGCTCGTGAGGCGTACGGAAACTATTTCCGTCCTTGTTGGCCCCGAGCCACTTGTGGGCGCGCCAGCAAAGTGAATACCCGGCTTATCGCCGAATACCACCACGCCTGCACACCCTGCATTTCAACCGGAGACTAACCCGGATTGAAAAACATTTATGCCGCAGTTTCCGCTGCGGCTTTGGTCGCACTAACCGGCTTCTTACGGCCGGGCGCGATCATCATGATCATCTGGCGACCTTCGAGCTTCGGGAACTGCTCAACGACGATCGCGTCACCGAGTTCTTCACGCATACGCTGCAACAAGGCCAATCCAATCTCCTGGTGCGTGATCTCGCGACCCCGAAAGCGCAAGGTAATCTTGCACTTGTCACCATCATCCAAAAAGCGCCGGATATTGCGCAGTTTGATGTTGTAGTCGCCATCGTCGGTGCCGGGCCGGAATTTGATTTCCTTAACCTCAATCACCTTCTGCTTGGACTTCGCTTCCTGCGCCTTCTTCTGCTCCTGGTACTTGAACTTACCGTAGTCCATCAGGCGACAGACCGGCGGGTTCGCCGTCGCGGCGATTTCAACCAGATCCACATCCAGCTCACCTGCCATGCGCAGGGCTTCCATCAGACTCACAACGCCTAGCGGCTCATTTTCTGGGCCGGTGAGGCGAACCTCCGGAACCATGATTTCACGGTTCAGACGGTGTTTACGTTCTTCACGCTGACGGCGGTCACGAAATTCAGTAGCGATGGCTCAATCCTTTACTATTCTTGCCACAAATGTGCAGCTACAACTGCTGATTGCACGCAGATAAATCGATTTCCAGGAAGTTTCCTTAGACAGCGGACTTGTCTGCAATGTCCTGGTTGATGCGCTCTATAAAGGCATCAAGCGGCATTGCTCCGAGGTCTTGTCCACCCCGGGCGCGCACTGCAACAGCACCTGCCGCCATCTCTTTGTCGCCAACGACAATCAGATACGGCAGCTTTTGCATTGAATGCTCGCGTATTTTATAGGTAATTTTCTCGTTGCGCAGATCTAATTGCACCCTAAGCCCTTGATTCTGAAGCGTATTAGCCACACTTCGGGCATATTCGCCCTGCGCATCGGTAATATTGAGCACTGCAACCTGCACCGGAGCCAGCCAGGCTGGCAGCGCACCGGCACTTTCTTCGATCAAAATCCCGATAAAACGCTCCAGACTCCCGACAATCGCGCGGTGCAGCATCACCGGCCGATGGCGTGCGCCATCTTCACCCACGTACTCGGCATCCAGACGCTCCGTCATGAAGAAGTCCACCTGCATCGTGCCGCACTGCCACTGGCGGCCAATGGCGTCTTTCAGCGTGTACTCAATCTTCGGACCGTAAAACGCGCCGTCGCCCGGTGATATTTCAAATTCAACACCCGACGCACGCAGACTCTCCATCAGGGCGTGTTCCGCCAGATCCCAGCTGCTGTCGGAGCCAATGCGCTTCTCTGGCCGGGTGGCGACCTTGTAAATAATGTTCTTGAAACCAAAGTCGGCATACACCTTCTGCAACAGCGCTGTGTAATTGACACACTCTTGCAGAATCTGCGCCTCGGTGCAAAAAATATGGCCGTCATCCTGGGTAAAACCGCGCACGCGCATGATGCCGTGCAGGCCGCCGGAGGGTTCGTTGCGGTGGCAGTTGCCGAATTCGCCATAGCGCAGCGGCAGATCGCGATAGCTCTTGATACCCTGCTTGAATATCAGAATATGTCCTGGGCAATTCATCGGCTTGAGCGCATATTCGCGCTTCTCCGACTCGGTGACAAACATGTTCTCGCGGTATTTATCCCAGTGCCCCGTTTTCTCCCACAGGCTTTTGTCAATAATCTGCGGGCCTTTGACTTCCTGGTAATCGTTGTCGCGGTAGACCTGCCGCATGTATTGCTCCACGCCCTGCCACAAGGTCCAGCCCTTGGGGTGCCAGAACACCAGACCGGGGGCGTGGTCGTCAATATGGAACAGGTCAAGTTCCTTGCCCAGCTTGCGGTGGTCGCGCTTTTCAGCTTCTTCCAGCATCACCAGGTATTGCTGCAAGGCGTCCTTGCTGGCCCAGGCCGTGCCATAGACACGCTGCAGCATTTCGTTCTTGTGGTCGCCACGCCAATAGGCGCCCGCCAGTTTCATGAGTTTGAAGAACTTGAGCTTGCCGGTGCTGGGCACGTGCGGGCCACGGCACAGGTCCTCGAACGCGCCTTCACGGTACAGGGACACATCCTGGTCCGACGGAATGCTTTCAATGATTTCCGCCTTGTAGTGCTCACCCAAACCCTTGAAATAAGCCACAGCTTCATCACGCGGCAAGACACGGCGCGCTACGGGTTCGTCGCGGCTGACCAGTTCCGCCATTTTCTTTTCCATGGCAGCCAGGTCATCGGGCGTGAACGGGCGCTTGTACGAGAAGTCGTAGAAGAACCCGTTTTCGATCACCGGCCCAATGGTGACTTGGGCTTCAGGAAACAGCTCTTTCACCGCATAGGCCAGCAAGTGCGCCGTGCTATGGCGAATCACTTCCAGCCCTTCGGCATCCTTGGCCGTGACGATAGTCAGACGGCTGCTTTCGCTGATGGTGAAACTGGTGTCCACCAGTTTGTCGTTGACCTTGCCGGCCAGCGCCGCCTTGGCCAACCCGCTGCCGATAGAAGCTGCCACCTCGGCCACCGTGACCGGACCGGGGAATTCACGTTGAGAACCGTCAGCAAGCGTAATTTGAATCATGATGGGGAGACTGGAGGAATCCGGAAAAATCGAAAACGGACAAAACAGACCAAGAAAAGTACACCGCAGTGCGCACCACGGCACCGCACGACACCGCACCGCATGAAACGGGACTTCGAACGCAGGCGCTAGCCGGGGATTTTACCTTGTCGTCACGCACCGATGAACAACGCCACCGTTGCGTCGCTCAATACGCCAATTGGAATCAGATATTGGAGCTGGAGCTGGAGCTATTGGCCTGGTAAGCCGACAGTCCGTAGTCCAACAGCGTGCTGCTGGCTGAGCTCAATAGCGAGTTGGCCAACGCGCTTTCTGCGCTGGAACTGGACGACGCACCGGCATCGCTTGACAAGGCGCTGCTGTCGGCCGCGCTACTGGAGCTGGAACTGGAACCGGTCCCAGCCGCGGATGACGTCGGCAGCGTGATGCCAAGCGCAGTCTCCATGGTCTGCAGCGCACGCTGCTGGTTGGTCAGATTGGTATTTTGCTGGGTCAGGCCGCTGACCGTCGACGCCATGGCGCCCGAGCTGCCCAGTGCATTGGTACTGGCGCTGTTGATGGCCTGTGCCAGGGTGTTCATGGCGCTTATGGCGGTCGTCGGGTCGCTCTGCACTGCGGCCGCAAAGGTAGTGGCGTTTTGCGCCAAACTGCCGTCGCTCTGCACCGTGATGCCCAAGGTTTGCATGGCGTCCTGAACCGCCGGACTGGCATTCAGCGCCCAAGTCATTTCTCGCGAAACCTGCTTCGCAGCCACTGCGCCCTGTCCGCTACCGGGCAAGGCCGCCGTGGACGCGCTGGATGCAATCACGCTGTTGAAGTCGTTGAACAGCGTTCCCATGGCCTGCGTAATGTCGGACCCTGAAGACGACGAAGACAAACCGGTCACGGCCTGTGCCGAAGTTTGCACCTCCGCCAGTGACGACTGCAGCAGGCCGAAGGCGGACAACTGGGCCGTCGTTGCGCTCTGCGTCTTCTGCACCCGCGTTTCTGCCGCAGCGATGGCCTCGGTTACAGCGGACGATGCCGCTGACGTGCTCGATGTGCTGGAACTGGAACTGGTGTCGCCACTGCCACCAAGCAACGACAGCAACGCCGACGACGATGCCGCGTTGTTACTGGAAATAAGTGCGCTGATATTCATGATGCTTGCCCAAAAATCGGGTACTGCAAAGCTACCATTCCCGTGCACGCCTGAAGCGACAAAGTAAAGGCAAAAACCCGTGCTGTTCCACACCACCATCGGTGCCGGAACACGCCAGGAACACGCCCGAAACACGCCCGAAACCAGCTCGGGACCATTCCGCTTCAATCTCGCAGGCCCCCGTACGATGGACGCTGCACGTGTGCCCATCGGCGCCCTGCTCAAAAAAGGCGGTACAGCATGGGAATCAGCAGCGAGGCCAGCAACACCTGCAAACCCAGCGCCAGGCCAGCGAAGGCACCGGCATCGGCGTTGACTTGAATGGCGCGCGCGGCCCCGATGCCGTGCCCGGCCGTGCCAATGGCAAAGCCTCGTGCCATCCAGCCGGTGTGATTGACCGGAATTTTGAATGCGTCAAACAGGTATTTGCCACTCAGTGCCGCCACCATCCCGGTCACCACCGCAAAAACAGCCGCCAACGCGGGAACGCCGCCAATTTTGTCCGCAATGCCCATGGCCACCGGCGCCGTGACGGACTTGGTCGCCAGCGACCGCAGCACGTCATCCGGCAGCCCCAGTGCATAGCCCAAGGCGACCGCAGAACCACCGGCCACAGCGCCACCAATCAGTGCGGCCAACAGCAGCATGCGCCAGCGCTGGCGCAACACGGCACGGCGCTCCCACAAGGGCCAACCCAACGCAACGACCGCCGGTCCGAGCAGGAAATGAATGAACTGCGCGCCCGCAAAATAGGTCGGGTAACTCACGCCGGTTGCCAGCAGGAACGCGGCAATCACGATCACCGACCACAACACCGGATTAGCCCATGGCGCCTGCCGCACGCGCAGGTAAATGGCCTGTGCCAGGGCATACACGCCGAGCGTGGCCGTAAGGCCAAACAGCGGCGTCGCTGTCAGGTAAACCCACAGTTGAACGAAATCAGACATCATCACCGCCTGACAGCAGCCGCACTACCCAGGCCGTCGCAGCCAGTCCGAGCCAGGTTGACAAGACCACCACGACCAAAATTTTTGCGCCAAACCGCGCAATCAGATCCATGTGCGTCATGACGCCAACCCCCACCGGAACAAACAGCAGCGACAGGTGTGACAACAGAAGATTTGCGCAGTGCGCCACCGGTTCACGCACCCAGCGCAGATTCAACGCGAGCAGCAGCAGCAACATGCCAATCACGGGCCCCGGCAGTGGCAGCGACAGCGCGCGCGACAGCACTTCGCCAAGCGACTGCAAGGCCAGCAGCCAGGCCAGTCCACGCAGTCCCATCATGATAAAAATGCAGCCATACAGCCCCCTCGCCACAGCACGTCGCTTTGAATCGCCCGCATCAACCTGTTTGACGCTATGACCCGCACCGGACCGTTGCCCTTGAAAATAAATGACGTTTCAGTCTAACAAAAATAGGAGCCGTCATGGTGCTGCGCGCGTCGGCACAGTGCTGCACAAAATCGCACCAATCAATGCACCCGCAGGTGTGCACCCGCAAGCGTGCGCCCCTGCTGGGCGCACCATAAAAAAAGGCCGTCCCCAGGTGGGGACGGCCTATCTACCAAACCGGGAGGTTCAGCGAAGCAGCTTAGTGGAACTGCTCTTCTTCAGTCGAACCGGTCAGCGCGGTAACGCTCGACTTGCCACCTTGAATCACGGTAGTGACTTCGTCAAAGTAGCCAGTGCCCACTTCTTGTTGGTGCGACACGAAGCTGTAGCCACGTTCGCGTGCTGCGAATTCGGGCTCCTGCACCTTTTCCACGTAAGCCGACATGCCGCGCTTGACGTAGTCTTGTGCCAAGTCGAACATGTGGTACCACATGTTGTGAATGCCAGCCAGGGTGATGAACTGGTACTTGTAACCCATGGCACCGAGTTCCTTCTGGAACTTGGCAATGGTGGCGTCGTCCAGGTTCTTCTTCCAGTTGAACGAAGGCGAGCAGTTGTAAGCCAGCATTTTGCCGGGGTGCTTGGCGTGCACAGCGTCAGCGAACTTCTTGGCAAATTCCAGATCCGGCGTGCCGGTTTCGCACCACACCAGGTCGGCGTAGTCAGCGTAAGCCACAGCGCGGGAAATAGCCTGGTCCAGACCCTTCTTGGTCTTGTAGAAGCCTTCAGCGGTGCGTTCACCGGTCAGGAATGGCTTGTCGTTGGCATCGTAGTCGCTGGTCAACAGGTCAGCGGCTTCAGCATCGGTACGGGCGATCACCAGTGTCGGCACGCCGTACACGTCAGAAGCCATACGCGCAGCGATCAGCTTCTGGATGGCTTCGGTCGTAGGAACCAGAACCTTGCCACCCATGTGACCGCACTTCTTCACCGAAGCCAATTGGTCTTCGAAGTGAACGCCACCGGCACCCGCGCGGATCATGGCCTTCATCAGTTCGTAGGCATTCAGCACGCCACCGAAACCGGCTTCCGCATCCGCAACGATCGGAGCGTGGTAGTCGATATAGCCAGCGTCGCCAGGACCAACACCCTTGGACCACTGGATTTCGTCAGCGCGGGTGAACGAGTTGTTGATGCGTTCCACCACCTTTGGCACCGAGTCCACGGGGTACAGGGACTGGTCCGGGTACATGGCGGAGTATTCGTTGTTGTCGGCAGCAACTTGCCAGCCCGACAGATAGATGGCCTTCACGCCAGCCTTGACCTGTTGCATGGCCTGACCACCGGTCAGTGCACCCAGGCAGTTGACGTAGGGTTCGTTGTTCACCAGGTTCCAGAGCTTTTCAGCACCGCGGCGAGCCAGCGTGTGCTCGACTTGGAACGATCCGCGCAAGCGAACCACATCAGCGGCGGTGTAACCGCGCTTGATGCCTTTCCAGCGGGGGTTGGTGGCCCATTCCTTTTCCAGGGCGGCGATTTGCTGTTCACGGCTGAGTTGTTCAGTCAGGGATTGCGGCATGGTCTTACTCCATAGGTTGGTTAAACGGTTGCTCCGGGTGCGCTAGCCAATCCGGTGCTCAAGGCTTAATTCTAGTCTTATAGAAGACCCATTCCAATTCTTATGTCTTATATAAGAGATAAATTTTTACTTATATAAATCAATGACTTAACAATTACATTTCGTCAAATTACGGATTAATTTCACGATGCGAAATTTAAAGAAGTGTCTGCTGTCGATCTTTTTTCACATTGCGAAATGCAGACACAAGGAATAAAACGCTCCGGGGACTCACTGCGGCGCGGCAACGGTGATTCCCCGGATGGCGCCCGTGGTGCGCGCGTGCCTCAGGCCAGCACGGCGTCGAGAATTACCAGGGCTTCTTCAAACACGCTGTCTTCCACGGTGAGCGGGAACAGGAAACGAATCACGTTGCCATTCACGCCACAGGTCAGCAACAGCAGACCGCGCTGCAAGGCCGCTTGCTGGATCTTCTTGGTGCGCTCGGCATCGGGCGCTCCGGTCGCCGGGTCTACCAGTTCGCACGCCACCATGGCACCGAGTCCACGCACTTGCGCAATCGCCGGGTTGGCGGCTTGCAGCGTGCGCAGGCGGGCTTGCAAACGCTCGCCCAGTACGTTGGCGCGATCGCACAACCTTTCTTCCGCAATCACATCCAGCACTGCGTGCGAGGCCGCGACAGCCAGCGGGTGACCGGCATAGGTGCCACCCAGGCCACCGGGGTTGGGTGCATCCATGACCTCGGCACGACCCACCACGGCGGACAGCGTCGTGCCGCCAGCGAGGCTCTTGGCCATGGTCATGAGGTCGGGAGACACGCCGAAATGCTCCAAGGCAAACATCTTTCCGGTGCGCGCAAAACCGGTCTGCACTTCGTCAGCGATCAGCAAAATACCGTGCTGGTCGCACACCGAGCGCAACCATTGCACAGCCGCCGCCTGAATCGCGTTGAAACCGCCTTCGCCCTGTACCGGCTCAAAAATGATGGCGGCCACGCGTGCCGGGTCGATCTCACACTTGAAGACCTGCTCCAGCGCGTTCTGGGTGGCTTCCAGACTGGCCCCTTCGGCTGGATAAGGAATGTGATAAATCTCTGGCGGGAATGGACCAAAGCCAGCCTTGTAAGGCTGTACCTTGCCGGTCAGCGCGACAGCAAACAGGCTGCGTCCGTGGAAGGCTGCGCCGAATGCAATCACGCCGCTGCGCTTGGTGTAAGAGCGCGCAATCTTGACGGCGTTTTCTACCGCTTCGGCACCGGTGGTGAAGAAGGCGGTTTTCTTGGGGCCGCTGATAGGTGCAATAGCGTTGATGCGCTCCGCCAGCGTCACGTATTCGGCATACGGCACCACCTGGTAGCAGCTGTGCGTGAAGCGCTGCAGTTGGGCAGCAATGGCGGCCTGCACCTTGGGATGCACGTGACCGGTGTTGAGCACGGCAATGCCACCGGCGAAGTCAATAAAACGGCGACCCTCGATGTCCCAGAACTCGGCGTTCTTGGCGTGATCAATAAAGAAGTCTCCCATGACGGCCACACCGCGCGGGGTGGCGGCAAGTCGGCGGGCGTGCCACTCGGCGTTGGTGCCCGCGGCGGCAGCGGACTGGGTGTCGTTTTTGGAAAATGCGTTCATGGATGCTTATCTCCTGTACAAAAAAAGAAAAAATGAGAAAACCGCTGCCCCGATCGAAGCGGGGCGAACCAACGCCAATCGAATCAAACTGGACTGTCGATGCGAATCCAGGTGGTCTTGGTTTCGGTGTATTTGTCAAAAGCGTGCAGCGACTTGTCGCGTCCGACGCCGCTTTGCTTGAAGCCGCCAAACGGCACCGTCATGTCGTCTTCGTCATACTGGTTAACGTGCACCGTGCCCGCACGCAGCGCGCGCGCCACACCGTGCGCCTTGTTCAGGTCGGAAGTCCAGACGCCCGCCTGCAGGCCATAAATACTGGCGTTGGCCTGTTGCACGGCGTCCGCCGCATCGGTGAACGTCAGCACCGACAGCACCGGGCCGAAGATTTCTTCGCGCGCAATTTTCATATCAGGACGCACACCGTCAAAAATAGTCGGTTCGATGTAATAGCCACCGCTTTGGGTACGCGCCTGGGCTCCTCCCGCCACCAGTTGTGCGCCTTCTTGCTTACCGCTTTCAATGTAGCCCAGCACGCTGTCCATTTGCGTGCGGTCCACAATGGCGCCCATCACGGTGTCGGGTTGCGTCGGGTCGGCTGGCGCATAGGCCGGAACCAGCTTGAGCGCGCGCTCCAGAAACGCGTCCTTAATGCTGGCCTGTACCAGCAGACGCGACGGTGCATTGCAGCTTTCGCCCTGGTTGAAGAAAATGCTGCCAACCGCCGCGGCCACGGCCCGGTCCAGATCCGGACAATCGGCAAACACAATATTGGGTGACTTGCCGCCGAGTTCGGTCCAGGCACGCTTGAGGTTGCTTTGGCCGGCCATGACATGAATCTGCTTGCCCACGCGGGTGGAGCCGGTGAAGGCAATGCAGTCCACGTCCATGTGCAGGGCCAGGGGCGAACCGGCTTGCGGGCCAAAGCCGGTCACCACGTTGAACACCCCCGCCGGAATGCCGGCTTCCAGGGCCATATCGGCCAGCAGCAGCGCGCTCAGAGGCGATTTTTCGCTGGGCTTGAGCACCACGGAATTACCAGCGGCCAGCGCCGGAGCGATCTTCCAGGCAGCCATGATCATGGGATAGTTCCACGGCACAATCACGCCCACCACGCCGACCGGTTCACGCGTAATGAGCGCCAGCGCCGTGCGCGGCGTTGGCGCTATCTCGTCATAGACCTTATCGACCGCTTCGCCATACCAGCGCAGGCAGTTGGCGGCGCTGTTGACGTCCACCGAGCGTGCGTATTTAACCGGCTTGCCCATATCCAGGGTTTCCGTCAGGGCCAGGCGCTCCCCGTTTTTTTGCACCAGATCGGCGAAGCGGATCATGATTTTTTTGCGCTGGGCCGGTGCCAGTCCGCTCCAGCGGTGGTCGTCAAATGCGGTGCGCGCGGCGCTGACGGCGGCGTCGATGTCGGCGGCGTCACAGCGTGCCACTTCCGTCAGCACGCGGCCATCGACAGGGGAAATGCAGGCGAAGGTTTCGCCACTGCGGGCGTCGACCCGCTTCCCGTTAATGACACTGCGGCCATCAAAAACCAGGGACTGCGGCTGCAGCGGCGTTTGCACTTGTGGTTGCACTTGTGAATTCATACGGCTCCTTGAATCGGTATGGGGCGCACAAGACACGGCACACGCACTGCGGCGCGTGCGCGGCTTGTTTTGCAGACGGTCATTGTGACTCGCAATGGGTTTTTCATCAGGACCAGTTGCGGGATTTGCAGGGATCCAGTTTCGGCCAGTCCTATCCAGCGCACCAATGGGCACAGCACGCGCACGGCACTGCGCTATGCACGCCCGGCCTTGCTTGGCGTTTCGCTATTCAGCACCGAAATGTTTAGGGAAACTATCGCGCTATTTGGATATCTGTGCGTTCGGTTTTAGCATGCCCCTGTGTCGCAGCCATACGCCATAAATAGAAATGCATGACAGTGGATTGGGATGGATATGGATATGGGGATAGGCGTAGCGAACACCAACTTCCAACGCTATAGCTATAGCTATAGCTATACAGATATACAGGCAGACACACCACGGGGAGCATCGCCAGCATCAATACCAGCTAACCGGTAAAGGACGCACCATGACCACCAACCAATCCGCACATGCGCAATCCACCACCGATCTGACGCTCGCGCCAACGCGCAAGCAAAGGCAGAAGTTGCGTGCCCTCATTGATATCGGCCACTATTCCGTTGGCTGTGGTTATGCAGCGTACTTGGTACGCGTCCAACTGGCACACGAGCGCACTGCACACGCCCGGACCCATCTCCAGACCCTGGCAGCATGGCTCGATCAGGCCGACGACGTTCTGCGCCGCAACCGGGCGCCAACGCCCCACCAAAGCGACACCGACACCAACGCTGGCACCACCGGCACCGGCAGCGTACCCACCACTAACGCCCTTCGCAGTGCTGCTCGAACCCTGATTGAGCGGGTGCTGCGCCAGGTCGCCACCACGTCATACCTGCGCCACGATCCGGTCGGAGCGGCGCTCAGCGCACTGGCTTCAGCGGGTGCAACAACCGACCAGCACCGCCTGTCAGAGGTACTAAGAACGCTGTCCACCCAGTCCAGCATGGCCGAGAAACAGCGTCGCGAAAACCTCATTCGGGTGCTCGACATGTACCGGTACGATGCCAACGCCCTCTTCGCCATAGGCTTGAATCTCCAGCCCGTCATCGTGGCGTGGCTCCGCAGCCAGCCTGACAACCATGCTTTGCTGAACACATTGGCGCAACTCGACGTCTACGGTGGTCGCGCACGCAATGGCAGTGTCAATAGCGATCTCTACGTCGGTCAATCCAACCGTTCCAACGTATTTTTTGCCGGCGCGGGCAACGATTACCTCTACAGCGGACGTGGCGCCGACCGCCTGTACGGCGGAGATGGCAACGACACACTGGACGCCGGTGCGGGCGACGACACCCTGCACGGAGGCCTGGGCAACAACGTGTATCTCTACGGGCAGGGCGATGGCAACGACACCATCCTCAGCTACGAGGATATGCGTCGCGACAAACGCAATGTGCTTCAGTTCAAGGCGGGCTTAGACCCGTCACAGGTCGCGCTACGGCGCGACTGCGCCAGCCTGGTACTCACCGTCCAGGGCCAGGCTGAGGGACAACCAGAGGGACACGTGGTAGTCCATGGGTTTGCCTTTGAACGCGACCTGTTGGCGGCCCGTCACAACCCGCTACAGATCGTGCGCTTCAGCAACGGCACCGAATGGGACCTGGATGTGCTGCGCAACAAGGCACGACTGGCTCGCAACAGCCACAACAGCAGCCACGACACCAACGACCACCTCATCCGCACTGCCCAATGCACACCGAATGCCGACCAACGCATGGATACGTCAGCCATGTCAGCCACAGCGTCGACCGATTCCGGACACGGCAACGACACCTACTGGCTAGCCGCAGGCGACGGATCGACCCGAATCACAGATCTCGACCGCACGCCGGGCAATGACGATGCATTGAACCTGGTGGACATTGATCTGCACCGCGTGTGGCTGAGCCGCGAGGGGGACGACCTGCGACTGTCCGTGTTGGGGGCGCAAGACGACGTCGTTGTCGCCCATTGGTATCGCGGCTGGGCCAACCAGGTCGAGCGCATTAACACCGCGGACGGACGCACCCTGCACACGGGTGACGTGGACAACCTGGTGCAGGCGATGGCCACCTTGGGGCCGCTGCCTGCGGGCCAGACGCGCTGGACCGATCGCCAGATTCCCAATGGGTTGACCGTGATGGGCTACGCACAGTAACGCACGGCAAAGACAGCCCAGGCCAACGACAGACACGCATTACTGGGAGCCTCGCGGGCAAGACGCCAACCGCCGAAAGGACGAAACACATGACGACCAGAAGTAATGGCAACGCAACGACCACATGCGCCACCCAAACCAACCAGGCCACCCACGCCACCCCGAATGAACATTCCACACGGGTAGCCAGCGCCCCCCGGTGCCTTCTGACGCTCACAGGCAAACAGAAAGCGCACCTACTGGCATGCGTTGCCGACGCGCGTTATGCCGACGCCTACAACTACGTCGCCGTACTGGCCCGCGACCGGGCACGCGTGCTGCGAAGAAACCGCCTGTCCAGCGTGGCAGACCGAACCCGGTTGCGCGATCTGCGCATTTGGCTTGAAGATGCAGCAACACTGCACGCCCGCCACTGCCCGTCTGGCAGGGTCCCCGTGAACCACCCCAATACAACCCATTCCGACCCGGTTCAGCGTGCCGCTGACACCCTGGCCCAACACGTGTTGGCCCAGATCATCAACGCCAATGGTCTGCCACACGACTTGCCACAACGCATTCAGCAACAAACAGGGCCGCACTACCAAGACAATCCCCGTCACCGTTTTCTGCGTCTGTTTCCTTTGTTGCTCGGTTGCTCCAGCCCACAGGCGCGTGTGCAGAGCGGACGCATCGTACCGATGCTCCGCCTGTACAGCTTTAACAGCGCCCCGCTCCTCGCTCTTCTTGAGGCGGGCCAGGACCTCAGAGCCTTGGCAGCAGGTTGGGCCAACAGCCAGCCCGACAACCTGAATTTGACCATCGAACTGTTTCACGCGCACGGTGTCTACCGTGGCCGGGCTTGCCACGGCAGCGAAGGCGACGACATCTATTCCGGCCAAGCCAACCGCTCCAACGTGTTTTTTGCCAATGCTGGCAACGACTATCTGCACAGCGGACGCGGCAACGATCGCTTGCTCGGCGGCGACGGCGACGACACGTTCGATGCCGGAGCCGGCAACGACACCTTGCATGGCGGCCCAGGCAACAACGTTTATTGGTTTGGGCGTGGCGATGGCAGCGACGTCATCGTCAGCCACGCCGACGAAACACCCGGCAAACACAGCGTAGTGAAATTTAAAGCAGGCGTGGACCCCTCGCAGGTTCGGATCGAACGCGACCACACCAGCCTGGTGTTCACCCTTCAGGACAGCCCGGGCGATCGATTGGCGGTGCGCGCTTTTGCCTTTGAAAGCGACGCAACCGCCGACAAACACAATCCGGTGCAGGGCGTGCACTTCAGCAACGGCACCTACTGGGACCTGGCGGAACTGCAACGCAAGGCGCCGCCAGCTGCGCAGCGCGACGACCACACGATCGATGAATCGCACAACGACTACATCCAGTCGTCTTGTGCCATCTCGGAGCAACACACCCACGCCAGAAGCATCGGCGACGCCGGCTACCGTGACGACCACTACTGGCTAGCCAGGGGCGACGGGCAAACCCGCATTGCCGACACGGATGACACGCCTGGGAATGTCGACAGGTTAACGCTCGTGCAGAACATCCAGCTTCACAACCTGTGGCTGACCCAGGTCGGTCAGGACCTTCGACTGTCGGTATTAGGAACCCGTGACGACGTCACGATTGCCAACTGGTTCCAGGGTACTGCACACCGGGTAGAACGCATCGAAACGTCGGACAACCACGTCTTGCAGGCCGATCAGGTCAATCACCTGGTTCAGGCAATGGCCACCACGAACGTGCCGTCAGCCGGACAGACACGATGGAACGACAGCCAGCAAGTTCAGCTATTCGCAGCGATTGGCAGCACGCGATAAGACGGCCATTGCGAGCGCACGAACCCCAGGGAGCATGACGAATAGGAAACCCACCCACCACCGAAAGAACCCACGACATGACGACCAACCACACCACCGACAGCACCACCGACAGCACCATCAACCGTTCGCTCAACTGGAGTAACTGGGACAACTGGAGCGACTGGAATACATGGAGAAACCGCTCGGAAGCGGCCACCACGGCCAGCCACGGGACAACCCACGCGCAGCCGCTCCAGTTCAGCCACCCCCTGCACCATGGACCCAACAACCATGGGCATCACGGTTTACGTGATCAACACGGCGTCACCCTCAGTCTGGCGCAGGTGTACCGCCTGGACGCCGCAGCACTCGCCGCCATCGGACCGATGCTCCGCGCCGCCCTGGGGGACCTGTCCCACCGCCAGCCCACCGGGCACGTGTTGTCTGCGCAGCACGGCGAAGACCCTGTGTACGACGGTGGCCGCGACACCTTGCACAGCGACACCGGCAGCGGCATCCACCGATTTGCCGAAGGTGATGACCGCGGCGCCATCACCAGCTACCGAAACACAGCGCAGGGGAACCCTGTGCACGCCAATCACATCGATCACCTGGTCCAGGCCATGGCTGCGATGGCTACACCGTCGACGGGCCAGACGCACTGGACCGACAGCCATCGCACGCAGCGGTTCGCACCAATTGGCACCACGCAAGGGGTGCCAGCCAACGATCCCATCTGCCGCATCAGCGGCGCGCAAAGTGGGTCTGCGTAGTCCATCATGAACAAAGGGGAATACCCACAACCGCAGCAACCACCAGCTTGCATCCGCGCCATTGAGGAGTGACACGATGGACTCAACAGGCGCTTACCCAACGCGGCTGCGGTTGCTGGTATCAGGTCACGGCTTTAAGGCCGGATGAACGCCAGGGAGCATGACAAACATACAACCCACCCACCCGCCACACCGAAAGGACCCACCCTATGACGACCACCTGGACAATCAACGGGCGTAGCTCGAATAACCGGAGTTCCCATTTGGACACAGCCAAATCGGACAAACAGGCCCGACCTGCGCACGCACTTCCATTCGTCCACGCGCTACTCAGTGGACCCCATGCCTTTGCCCTCTATGGACTCAGCGCCAATGCGAGCGGTCGCGCGCATAACGCCAACCATTCAACCACTCCATACAGCCCAAGCACCGCGTGGTGGTCCCATGGCAGATACCCATCGACCGCCGATAACGGTAGTCCATTGCTTTACCGGCCCGGCTTGGTAAAAAAACCACCAAAAGCAACCCCAGACCCGGTAGCAGTTGGTTACGCTGGCGCGACGAAAACGGTTGGGTGCCACGCGAGATGATCACCAAAAGCCGCTATGACCACAATCCGCTCATCCGCAACGATGCGCCGAGCGGCATGGTCAACAACGATGCCCACACCTTAGTGCAGGCGATGTCTGTTCTTGGTGCCCCGCTTGCTGCTGGCCAGTCGTGCTGGGAGGATCGCCAGCCAACGCAGTTGGTGGCCCCCTTGATAGGCACCGCGCGGTAGCTTCCGACCCCGCGCACAACGCCACGCCCGCGCACGCTGGCACCGGCGTCAATGAAAAAAGCGTCCGCAAGGACGCCTTTGGTAGCCACAACCCTGGCCGGATATTCCGGTCCGGGTTGTGGCCGATGGGGATACCAAAATACCCCGAACTGACCGTCGCTTTAGAAGTTGACCAGCGCTTGCAACGCAACTACGTTGTTGGTGCTCTGGTTGCCGCCGCTGTTGTAGTCATAGAACGCATCAGTGGACGCGAAGTCACGCCGGAATTCGCTACGCAGCGATGCATACTGACTCAAACGATAGGTCGCAGCCAGGGACAGTGCAACGCGGTTGGTGCCGTTTTGCGCGTTCGCCGAATCCGGTCCGAAGCCGTTGATTGCATCGCCCGAATTGGTTCCACCGGCATTGGCAGTGTTCAAGGTAAAAATACCGCCACCGTTGGCTTGGTTGTTCAGATAGTCAGCACGGGCCGCCAGCAGCCAGCGCGAATCAACACGCTCCGACATCTGCATAGACACACCAAACCAGCGCGAGTCCTGTGGCAGACCATTGGCAGCTGCGGTATAGGCACCGTTTTGCTGTGTGCCGGCCACAAACTGCAGGTTGCCGTTAAACGTGCCACGCGTGAAGTTGCCGTCGATTTCAAACGAATTGACGGTACCGAATGTCCCCGTCGGTGTTGGTGCATTCGGAATCATATAACCCGTGAATTCAACGCCCCAGAACTCTTCCTCGGTATAGGCCGAGTTAAAGACAAAGGCCGCGTTGTTATTCGACTGATTGGTGCCCGATAACGAAGCACTGGTATCACCACGGCTCGCATTAACATTCGCCAGGAACAACTTGGTTTCCCAGAACCCACGGGTCAGATCCAGGCCAACACCGGTGTAAAACGACGCCCCAGTGAAGTCGAACAACAGGTTGTGCGTGACAAAGTAAGTGGGGTAGGTTGGATACAGCAGATTGCTCGAAATGCTGTTTTCGCCAACAAAGGTGGGGTACCAGGCTTCATAGCCCGACACGTCGGGTATCTGGCCGACTATCAGGCGGTTGTCACCGCCGGCGATCGGAATCGAGGCCGACGCTTCCTGAATGATGGAACCGTTGGTTGAGCTCGCAAATGCGCCACCGACACTCTTGGTTGGCATCAGGGTCAGGTGGAACTTGGTGCCGCCTTCAATGTCCTTTTGCAAATCCAGATAGGCCACACCAAACATGGAGTCGTCGTAAGACGTTGCCGCTGGCACGTTACCAAACGAAAAGCCCGACGAGTTCTTGTTCTGGTTGTAAATAAACACCGGATCAATACCGCCACTGATACGCAGGCCGCGCATGCCGTTAACGTTCTGCACGTCGTCAGCACCTTCGACTTTGGTCTTGATGCGGTTGAACTCTTCCATGTCCACCGTCGGTTCGGCGTCGGCGGTCGCTGTCGGCGCCACCGGGGTTGCAGCCGCTCCTGTGCCGCCCGCTTTGGCATTGATCAGGTCCTGCAGCGCCTGCACCTGGGCCTTGAGGGCCTCAAGCTGGCTCTGCAGCTGCGCGTTGCTTTGCGCATTGGCAAGCAGCGGAAATGCCAAGGCCAATGCGATGGCCGTCTTGTTCAATTTCATAGTCCTCACTCCAAGTCCAAGTTGATACAAATACCTCACGCTGGCACCCCATCCAGCTTCATTCCATCGCGGTAAGCAGCGGCCTGCTCGGCTGCACGCTTGCGCTCCTGCCGACTCATCCACAAACTACCCGCCAGCACACCCACCGCCACTACCGCCACGGTAATAGTGGCAATTACATTGATGGTTGGATTCAGACCCAGCCGCGCACGCGACAGGATAATGATGGGCAACGTGGTCGAACCCGGTCCGGACA
>Ga0316222_1002775_pt1 | contig 18239 bp, 18 predicted proteins | sample TBH18011metaG_FD_206008 | JGI IMG/M metagenome (GOLD analysis project Ga0316222, IMG submission 206008) | Freshwater microbial communities from Trout Bog Lake, Wisconsin, USA - TBH18011 | ecosystem: Environmental > Aquatic > Freshwater > Lake > Hypolimnion/Profundal zone | place: USA: Wisconsin...
ACCAAATCCGTATGCGGGCCGCTGCCAGCGATGAAGTCGATCATCTTGCCATCCGACGCGAGACGGAAGAACCGCACGACGGTGGCATCAATGGCGCTGCGCAGAATTTCAGTCACTTCCTCGCAGGCGGCGGCAAACGTCTCCGACTCAGCGACAACGCGCATCATCTGACACATCAGCAAATTGCGTTGATTGGCCGTACGCAGCGCTGCCGCCTTGCGGAAGACCTCAATGCTGTCTGTGGCAAGCCGCGCCAAATCCCACATCGATTCGCGCTGCTGCTCGGACACCGCCCCGCGCGGCTTGGTATCGATCACGCAGATCGTGCCGATGGCCACACCATCGGCGGTGCGCAAAGGTGCGCCGAGGTAAAACCGCACGCCCAGTTCTTCAAGGAGATAAGGGGCAATCACGAAAGGCGGATTCTGGTGCGTGTCTTCAATCACCAGCATGTCGTTTTGCTGCACCACGCGGGCACAGGGCGCGCCGTCCAGCGGGCATTCTGTCAGATTGATGCCATGTGAAGATTTGAACCAGATCCGCTCGGAATCGATAATGCCGATCAACGACACCGGCGCGTCAAACAACCGTGCGGCCAAATTGGTGATCTGATCAAACGCATGTTCTGCCGGCGAATCAAGAATGGTCGCATCGAACAGATAATTCGCGCGGTCCATCCCATTAAACAGAGTGATTGCGCCCATCATATATTTGCGCCTGCCTTTGGTAGTTCTGGACCTTCTTGGGAGATGGCTGCGAAGTCCAATTCAATTTTGTCGTATTTTTTCAGTCTGGAAGAAAATTGGTAGAGATTAAACAGTGTTATCCTTAAACACCGAAGCCGCAACACAAAACGAAACTCAAAATTTGAAGGACACATCCATCCCACAAACCACAAATACAGCACAATTTACGGATAAACAAAAAATACATATTGTAACATACAATCTTCACAATTTGATCAAAAAATGAGATTTTAAATAACATAAAAACAAAAGTTGATTAATTTATTTGAAAATGTTGTAATATACACATTTTTTTAATTATCTATATATAATATATTTACGCATATATAATCGTAAAATCTTTATGTTAATTTTTTTCAATTTTTGAAAAATACTATGAATTTTTAATCGAACGAAGATTCCGATTGTTTCTTTAAAATGTCGGCTTTTCATTCTTGAATACACCGACCTGCCTACTGCAAGTCATCAGGCATTTTGCCCCAGATCACCAAATCCACAACATTATCACAACAACGTGCGTCATCTGAACTTCATTTGGCGCGATAGCTCTGGTATACGTTCCCGACAGTATATGACTTCGGGGAGAGATTCGTGTTGGCTTCATCAAGCGAAGAACAGAACTCGGTTCTGCTCGTTGATGACGACGAAGTCATCCTTCAGGAAATGAGCGAGGCGCTCGAACACAGTGGGATCACGTGCCGCACCTGCCCTGATTGGCAGAGCACGATGTCCACATTGGAGAATTGGAAGCCGGACCTGATCGTGCTCGACCAGCGTCTGGGGGCGTTTGACACGCTGCTGCACTTCGGTGCCATTCGCAACATCACCTCTGCACCGGTGCTGTTCCTCACCGCCAGCCGCAGCGAAGCGGACCGGGTGATTGGGTTGGAATTGGGGGCGGATGATTTCCTCCTCAAGCCGATCAGCGGGCGTGAACTGGTCGCACGGGTGCGGGTGCATCTGCGCCGCTCCCATCGTGAGCCCGCAGCGCCTGCAGCGGGGCAATGGCGGATATCCAATACGGAGCGGCGGGTCTATCGCCCCGATGGCAGCCCGGTGCAGCTCACCTCGGCGGAATTCGTTCTGTTGCAGATGGTGGCCACCAACCCCGGCGCACCGGTGGATCGCGATGCGCTCTCACGCCATGTTCTGCGTCGGCCATACACGGTCGATGACCGGTCACTGGATAATTTGGTCCATCAAATCCGGCGCAAATTCGGTCGCAGCGGTGCCGGTGAGATGATCGCCAGCATCCGCAATGTCGGCTACGTCTTCCGAGGCTATCCAGAAGACTGACCCCATCCCGGGTCAGTCTTCCGTTTCCCACGTCCTCACACCCGAGCGATGCCAGCCGATGCACCCGGCAGGGAGCGGCTGGCGACCACGCCTTCCTGCATCGCCATGCGGGAGAGCATCATCAGTGAGCCAGCGTAGTAATCGCCTGCCGTTTGCAGATCCGGCATCGCGGTTCCAGCCGGAAGCACACCAGCAGCGGCAGCCCCCAACGTGGCCACGGCGACGATGCCGCCATTGGCGGAATAGGGCGCACGACCGGAGGAGCGCAGATCGGCCCAAGCCGAAATATTATGCCCCTGCTCCACCTTCCAGAACCGCACCGCAGCGTGCAGCGCCTCGGAGTCGGTTTCACCGGCCCAAGCCAGATGCAACGGCACGCGCACAGCGTTCCAGGAGAACATTTCCGGCCAGCCGCGCGCAAGGCTGACAGCGCCGGAGACCCGATCAACCTGCACGTAATCGGCCGGCAGATCGAATTCACCAAAGCGAGCATTTTCCATCAGCCACAGACCGTCGCGCTCCAGCTGCGCCCAACGCGGGTCAGGCCGTGCTGCCGCCAAGGCCCGCATCGCCGGGAAGACGTAATGCGACGGGTTGAGCACCAGCCGATCATCGTGATCAAAGCCATACGGTGCCGGCAGCAGATAGGCGCGATCGCCCACATCGCGGGTCGAAGCGGCCAGAATGTCGCGACCGATGGCCAAAGCGCGTTCGCGCCACTCCGACACACCCCAACGCTCAGCCCCGCGCAGCAGCGCCCAGGCGATCATCAGATCACCGTCGGTTGCGCTGTTGAGGTCTTCAACATGCACCGTCCGCCGAGGGTCCCACCGCCAAGCATGCAGCGAGTCTGACGGGCGGGAGAGATGGGCATGCGTCCAGTTCCACAACCGCTCAAAGCTCGGGCGGTCATTGGTCCAGGTTGCGAACAGCATCGCATAGCCCTGACCTTCTGAATGTGAGACGCCGCCATTGCCGGTATCAACCACGCGCCCCTCAGGGGCCATGAAACGGGTGCGATAGATCAACCACGCTGCCTGATCGGCTGGGCTTGCAGAGGTGGACACCGGCGGCATACGCATCGCCCGCGCCTTTGGCAGGCTGGTCGAACCCAGCGACTGCCCGACATAAGCCGCCGGCAACAGCGCCGCAGCGCCGAGGAGGAGAGCTGCCCGCATAAAGCCGCGACGGCGCACAGAGACCGTTGATGTCAAATCACCGATAGTAGCATTGACGGAATTGCGCGACATAACCGACCTCCACACCTGGAAAGAACCTTTCCAACTCCCCGCCGTATTTCGGCGACAACGGTATAGAGCGCCAGTTGATCGTGATAATCACGTCCCGATTTACAAAAATTAATCCTGTGATTTAATGTAAATTTTGTCTTGTCGTCATTCGATCTACGATTTGTATTTTTGTATTCATATGCGAATATTTTTTTCATATTGTCGTATCGCCACCACAAATGCCCTAAACATTCGGATTTTGTTCGTTTTATCCACGATTATCATCTTTTTCATATTAAACCAGAGTTCACCATGACATTTTCCGACAATTGAAATGATGACTTAAATGATGAGCCACTGATACGATCACATCGCCGTGATACACTGAGTGTTGAGGTGAAATGCCCTAGGGTTTTCCACAATACTCTCTGCCCCACGGCCGTTTCTTTTGGTACTTGCCTGCTAGGCAAGGCCCGCCGTGGTGGTGGATATATGTTGGCCGGTAGTGGCGAGGCTTTGTTGGTGAATTTTTCTGCTGCCGATCCTAAGCCAAGCCCCAGCAATGCTGTTGGGCAAGCGCACCCGACTCGCGTGAAGCGTCCGGTTCCGTTGGCAAAAATGAACTGGCGGAGCAGCCGCAACCACCTCATTTTGGGTTTCCTGCTGATCATCCTGGCCCATTTGGCGATGATGGCTGCCACTCAGCACACCGAAGACTTGGCGGTGCGCAGCGGGCTGAAGCAGATGGAATCAAGCGTCATCGGGCTGGAAGCCTGGATGCACCGCTCGATTGAAGGGGCAAGCCTTGCGCTGGATTGGATGCAGCAACGCCAGGACGTGATCGATTCTAAATCAGGCGACAAATCGATCATCGAGAAGACACTCAGCGACCTGGTGGCGTCCCATAATTTTGATATCATCAATGCCGTCGCAATCGATAATGACGGCATCGGGCGTTGGGCGGTGATCTCCGGGGGCGGAGCGCTCGACCTGCATGATCGTAGCTATTTCATCCGCCACTCCAAAGCTGATGTTGGCACCGACGTCACCGATCTTTTAACCGGACGAGCGGTGAATGCGCCGGTGGTGATCCTCTCACGCACCCTTCAGCATCTTGATGGCAGCATGGCGGGGGTGGCGATGGTGGCGATTGATCCGGTTGCCCTGTCGCGCCATCTCGCCGATCTGGTGCCGCCGCCGACCCAGCGGGCCGCCATATGGCGCGATGGCGGCCATATCATCGTGCATAATTCATGGCGCACCGCCGCCGACGTTGCCTCTGAGCCGCCGCCGGGCATGGTCGCAGCGATTTCGGGGCGAGATGCGGCCAGTCTGCGCAAGCGCAGCCGCCATGATGGCCGTGATGTGCTGATCGCGATGCATCGGATGCGCGATCTCAACTTGGTTGTCTCCGTCGGCATCGAGACGGCCAGCGTCATCGGCGGCGCAGCCCAATTGCGAGACCTGGTCTGGGTGGCCGATGCCAGCCTGGTGATTCTGCTGCTGCTCACCGTCAATCTCGACCGTCAACGGCGTGGCCGCAAAAAGGCGTCGCGGGCGGTGGAGATTGCCATTGAACGCGAACGCCGCATTCAAGCAACGCAGGAGGAGGTCAACCGCGTCATCGCCACCTTCCCCGGCACCGTCTATCGCGCCCGGTATGAGACCTCCGGCCTGGTGGCGATCCTGTATCTCAGCCAAGGCTTCACCGCGATGACAGGCTGGCCGGTGGCACCCAGTGCGACCGAGCAAAATGGCCGCACAATCTTGAATGAAGCCCTCTACGCCAACCGCGAGCAATCCGATGCGCGCCTGATGGTTGCCAATCAGCGGACCTACACGTTCGAGCGACTGGTGGAATGCGCCGATGGGTCGGTGCGCCATATGCGGTTCACCGAACATGAAGTCAGCGCCAATGATGACCGGATCGAAGTTGTCGGGCTGGTCACTGATATTGATGCCGAACGGCTGAATTCCGCCAATGCGGTGGTGTCGGCGCGGCTGTCGATGCTCGGTGAGATGGCAACCGGTCTGGCCCATGAGATGAGCCAGCCGCTGTCGGCGATCTCGCTGATCACCGAAAACGCCCTGATATCGCTCAACCGTAAAGATCAGGCCGCAGCACAGGCGAAGCTGGAGAAGATCCCCAGCCTGGTCCAGCGTGCCAGCACCATCATCGACCATCTGCGCCAATTTGGCCGCCAGCAGAATACCGCAGCCGCAGCCGTCCCGGTGGAGCGGGCGATTGATGGTGCATTGCTGCTGCTCGGCGGCAGCATCCGCGAGGCCGGTATTGCGCTGGAAGTGGCCATCGAGCCGGGTCTTGGGCCGGTTCTGGTCAGCCAGGTTTTGCTGGAGCAGGTTCTGGTCAATCTGCTGCTCAATGCCCGCGATGCGTTGATCAGCACGCCGCGTGAGACGCGCAGCGTGATCATCGCCGCCACAAAGTCAGCAAAATTCGTCGATATTTCGGTCACGGATACCGGCCCCGGCATTCCGGAGTCGGTGCTGGGCCGGGTGTTCGAGCCGTTCTTCACCACCAAACCGGTGGGCGTGGGCACCGGGCTGGGATTGTCGGTTTGCCACGGCATTATCGAATCCTTCGGCGGCATCATCATTGCCGAAAATCTGCCAACCGGCGCACGCCTGACCGTGCGGCTGCCTGCTATTTCCAGCATGCCCAAGACAATCATCCAGCAAACAGCCGCCTGACGGCCATCGCGGCGTCGGTGTTTGACTCATCTTCTGGCTCTTGCTGAATTCTGGGCGCTACAATGCCATGTGTCAGTCAGGGTAGCTGCAGTCGGTATGGCGAAGGACTCCCCAGAGATTTCATCTGAATGCGGCAGCATTATCGCCGTGCGTGGTGCGGTGATTGATGTGCGGTGGCAGGACGGCACATTGCCGCCGATCAACGCCGCACTGACCGTGCGCTGGGATCGGCCAGAGACGCTGATCCTGGAAGTTCACAGCCATCTCGACGGCCAGACATTGCGCGCCATCGCCCTGCAAGCCACCTCCGGCCTTGCGCGTGGCACGCAGGTGCAGGCGATGGGTGGGCCATTGGCGGTGCCGGTGGGGGAAGCGGTGCTGGGGCGATTGCTGGATGTGGCGGGCACGCCGGGCGATCTCGGCCCTGCCCTGCCGCCGGACACTCCGCGCCGCCCGATCCACGCCGCCCAGCCCAGCCTGTCGGCGTCTACCTCGGCGACTGAGATTTTCGAGACCGGCATCAAGGTGATCGACCTGCTCGCCCCACTCGCCCAGGGCGGCAAGGCGGCGATGTTTGGTGGTGCCGGCGTGGGCAAGACCGTGCTGGTGATGGAGTTGATCCACGCCACGGTGGAGAAATATAAAGGCATCTCGGTCTTTGCCGGCATTGGCGAGCGCTCCCGCGAGGGGCACGAATTGCTTACCGAAATGCAAAGCTCGGGCGTGTTGCCGCGCACGGTTCTGGTGTTCGGCCAGATGAACGAGCCGCCGGGGGCGCGCTTTCGCGTGCCGCTGACGGCGCTGACGATTGCCGAGTATTTCCGCGATCAGAAGCATCAGAACGTGCTGCTGCTGATGGACAACGTGTTCCGCTTTGTCCAAGCCGGTGCCGAACTCTCCAGCCTGCTCGGCCGCCTGCCGTCGCGCGTGGGCTATCAGCCAACCTTGGCCAGTGAAGTGGCGGCGTTGCAGGAACGCATCGCCTCGGTGGCCGGTGCGTCGGTGACGGCGATTCAGGCGGTCTACGTGCCCGCCGATGATTTCACCGACCCGGCGGTGACGACGATTTCCAGCCACATGGACAGCATCATCATGCTGTCGCGCAAATTGGCGGCGGAAGGGTTTTATCCGGCGATTGATCCGTTGGCCTCCTCCTCGGTGCTGCTCGACCCGCTGGTGGTGGGCGAAGAGCATTACGCCTTGGCCGAGCGGGCGCGCGAGAATTTGGCGCGGTTTGCCGAGTTGCAGGACATCATCGCACTTCTCGGCGTGGAGGAATTGGGGGCGGCGGATCGGTTGATCGTCAAACGCGCCCGGCGACTGCAACGCTTCCTCAGCCAGCCTTTCGTTGTCACCGAAGCCTTCACCGGCACGCCGGGCCGCAGCGTCAGCCGGGCGGACACGCTGGCAGGATGCCGGGCGATATTGGAGGGCGAGGCCGATGAGTGGGCGGAAAGCTCTCTGTATATGATCGGCACACTGGACGAGGCCCGGCAGAAAGAGGCCGCAGCGAAGGCGGGGCAGAAAGCATGAGATTGCGCATCGTCACCCCGCTCTCTGTTGCTGTTGACGTGCCGGACGTGGTGTCGCTGCGCGCAGAGGACGCCACCGGCAGCTTCGGCATTCTGCCCGGCCATGCCGATTTTTTGGCCAGCCTGACGATTTCGGTGGTACGCTGGAATCAAGCCAACGGCACGCCGCATTTCTGCGCGGTGCGGCGTGGGGTGTTGACCGTCACGGGCGGAAAAGAGGTGGCGATTGCCACGCGCGAGGCGGTGGCGAGCGATAATCTGGAAACCCTCGATCAAACCGTGCTCGCCCGCTTCCGCGCCGATCTGGACGCCGAGCGAGAGGGAACTGTGGAATCCACCCGTCTGCAACTCAACGCCATCCGCCAGATCATGCGCAATCTGCGCCCCGGTGGCCCCCTCGGCGGCCCATTGGGCGGACGTGGCGATGCGGGGTTGTTCGCATGAGCCAGAAGCCCCCCGAAGACGACGACGATCTGGTGCAGGGCATCCGCCTGCACAGCGAACGGCATCGGCGCTGGTTGCGTGAGGGCGAGGCCAGCGTGGGGCAGCGGCTGGCGCAAATTGGGGTGTTGGGCTGGATGATCGTGGTGCCGATGCTGCTCGGCGTGGCACTTGGCCGTTGGCTGGATGGGCGGCTGAATTCCGGCCTGTTCTGGACTGCGCCGCTGCTGATGATCGGCCTCGGGCTTGGCTGCTGGTCGGCCTGGAAATGGATTGAACGGTCATGACGCTCACTGTTCTTATTCCCGCGCTCGCCTTCCTTGCCGGTGTGCTGGCCGGGGTGGCGTATTTCTACAATGTTTGGTGGACGACGCAGCGCTTCGCCGGGGGCGGCAAGACGACGCTGGTGGTGCTGACGATTCTGCTGCGTCTGGCATTGCTGGCAGCGTTGGAGGCGGGCTTTGCCTTTGCGGGCGGTGCGACGGCACTGGTGCTGTGCGCGCTGGGCGTGATGGTCGGGCGGGCCTGGGTGATGCGGCGATTGAAGGAGGCCGCGTGATGAATTCCCCCCTTGCCCATCCGGCCCTGTTCCATCTCGGCCCGGTGGCAATCACCGCAGGCGTGGTGGTCACATGGGTGATCATGGCGGTGCTGGTGATCGGCGCCAAACTCGCCACCCGCAATTTGTCGCTGCATCCGGGGCGGTTGCAGGCGGCGTTGGAATTGATTGTCGAGACAGTGGACAGCCAAATCCGCGAGACGATGCGCGTTGAACCCGGCCCGTATCGTGGCTTTATCGGCACGCTGTTCGCCTTCATCTTCATCGCCAACTGGTCCACGCTCGTCCCTGGTGTGGAGCCGCCGACAGCGCATCTGGAAACTGACGCGGCATTGGCGCTGCTCGTCTTCCTGGCTGTGATCTATTACGGCGTGCAGGCGGGCGGCCTGCGTGGCTATCTGGGCAGCTTCGCCACACCGACACCGTTGATGATCCCGCTGAATTTTATCGAAAGCCTTACCCGCACTTTCTCGTTGCTGGTGCGCCTGTTCGGCAATGTGATGAGCGGCGTGTTCGTGGTGGGCATTGTGCTGTCATTGGCCGGATTGCTGGTGCCGATTCCGCTGATGGCGCTCGATCTGCTGACCGGTGCGGTGCAGGCTTATATCTTTGCCACGCTTGCGATGGTGTTCATCGCCAGTGCGGTCAGTGAGTCGCGGGAAGTGACCGAACCCAAACAGCCAAGGACTTCTTCATGAACTGGCTCTCTGCCATCAGCATCATCTGCGCCACCGTCGCTGTCTCGTTCGGTGCCATCGGCCCAGCTTTGGCCGAGGGCCGCGCGGTGGCCGCCGCGATGGACGCCATCGCCCGACAACCTGAATCGGCCAACACCATCTCGCGCACGCTGTTCGTCGGCTTGGCGATGATTGAGACGATGGCGATTTATTGCCTCGTCATCGCGCTGCTGCTGCTGTTCGCCAACCCGCTGTTGAAATAAGCCGATGCAGATTGATTGGGCGACACTGGCGATTCAGGCGATCAACATCGCCATTCTGATCTGGCTGCTTGGTCGCTTTTTCTGGCGTCCGGTGTCGGAGATGATCGCGCAGCGCCGCACGCTGGCGGGACAGAATCTGGCGGCGGCGGAGGCCAAACGGCAGGAGGCCGAAGCCGCTTTGGCAGACATCGCCCGCACCCGCGACGGCTTCGCGCAGGAGCGGACGGCCATTCTCGATGCAGCACAGAAAGAGGCCACCGCCCTGCATGAGACGCAGCGAGACGAGACGCGCAAGCTCGTCGAGACCATGATGGCCCAAGCCAAGGCGGCACAGGAGAAATCCAGCGCCGATGCGCAGGCCGGATGGGAGGCCGATGCGCGCGCGCTCGCGGTCAATATCGCCGGTCGTCTCGCCGCACGGCTGAGTGAGCCTGTGGTGCAGGATGCGTTCCTGTCCTGGCTCGTGGCCGGCATCAAGGAATTGGCCGACGCCACGCGGGCGACGGTTGCGGCCGGGGAGACGCCGTTGGAAGTGGTCAGTGCCGCAGCCCTTTCGCCAGAGGCCGAGGCGGAGGCTAGACGCCAGATCACGGCGGCGTTTGGCGGGGAAATGCGGCTGAATTTCCGCGTCGATCCTGCGCTGATCGCAGGGCTTGAGATCCGCGCGCCGCATCTGGTGTTGCGCAATAGTTGGCAGGCCGATTTGGCGCAGATCGCGGCGGGGCTCACCCATGCCGCCTGACGCAGACTGGCTCGACACCGCCCGTAAGGCTCTCGACCACACCCAACTCGGCCCGCGCATTGATCCGCTTGGCGTGGTGGAGGAAGTGGGCGACGGCATCGCGCTGATCTCCGGCCTGCCGGATGTGCGGTTGGACGAATTGCTGCGCTTTGATGGCGGCCAATTCGGCTTCGCGCAGATGCTCGACCGGGATCGCATCGGCTGCGTGCTGCTTGATGGGACTGACAACGTGCAGGCGGGCGATAATGTGCGCGGCACCGGCGATGTGGTGCGCGTGCCCATCGGCCCCGGCCTGCTCGGCCGCGTTGTCGATCCGCTGGGTCGGCCGCTGGATGATCAAGGCCCGATTATCGCCGAAGCGCACGCCCCCATCGAACGCCCGGCACCTTCCATCATCGAGCGCGATCTCGTGGTTGATCCAGTGCAGACCGGGCTTTTGGTCGTCGATGCGCTGTTTGCGCTCGGGCGCGGTCAGCGTGAGTTGATCATCGGGGATCGCGCGATTGGCAAAACCACCATCGCGATTGACACCATCATCAACCAAAAACACAGCGACATGATCTGCATTTATGTCGCTGTCGGGCAGAAAACCTCCTCCATCCGGCGCGCCATCGATGCCATCCACAGCCTGGGAGCGCCGGAGCGCTGCATTGTGGTGGTGGCGGGGGCGGCGAGTGCGGCGGGGTTGCAGTGGATCGCACCGTTTGCGGGCATGACGATGGCGGAGTATTTCCGCGACCGCGGCCAGCACGCGCTGATCGTGATCGACGATCTGAGCAAACACGCCGCCACCCACCGCGAAATCGCACTCCTCACCCGCCAGATGCCGGGGCGCGAAGCGTATCCGGGTGATGTGTTCTATGTGCATGCGCGCCTGCTGGAGCGGGCGGCGAAGCTCTCGGCGGAGAAAGGCGGCGGGTCATTGACCGCTTTGCCGATTGCCGAGACCGATGCGGGCAATCTGTCGGCCTATATTCCCACCAATCTGATCTCGATCACCGACGGCCAGATCGTGCTGGATAGTCGGCTGTTCCATGAGGGGCAGAAGCCGGCGGTGGATGTCGGCACCTCGGTCAGCCGGGTGGGCGGCAAGACGCAGGCACCGGCGTTGCGGCAGGCGGCAAGCATGTTGCGGCTGGATTATGCGCAATTTCTGGAAATGGAGATGTTCACCCGCTTCGGCGGCATGCCAGACGGACGGGTGCGCGCCCAACTCACCCGCGGCGCGCGCATTCGCGCCATCTTGAGCCAAAGCCAGCACAGCCCTTTGCGGCTCTCAGGTGAAGTGGCGTTGGTGCTGGCGGTGCAGAATGGCCTGCTCGACGCCATGCCGCTGCCCGCTCTGGCGGAATTCCGCCATGGCTTGCAGGCCATGCTGGCGCGTGACGCGGCGGATATCGCCCAGCAGATTGACCGCACCGGCACGCTGGAGGCGGCGAGCATGCACAAGCTGCTCGACATTCTCCGCCACGCCATCCCGTCACCACCGGCATGACGGAGCGGCTGGCCGATATCTCTGCGCGGATTGACGGCATTGGCCAGTTGGGCGCGGTGGTCAATGCGATGCGCGGGATTGCGGCGGCGCGGGCGCAGCAGGCCATCGGCCAACTTCCCGCCGCCGACAGCCACGCCGCCACCATCGCAGACGCCATCAGCCGCGTGTTGTCGATGCTCACCTCCGCCGCGCCACACGCCCAAGCGGCCCCTATAACGGCGCTGGTGGTGTTCTGTGCTGAACAGGGCTTCGTCGGCGCGTTCAGCGAACATGTGCTCGACGCCATCGGGGCGGAACTTGGCACAGCCCCCTTGCTGGTGATCGGCACGCGCGGGCTGGCGATGTTGGCCGAGCGCGGCATTGCGCCGCTGTGGTCGGGGGCGATGCCGGGACACACGCAGGGAATTCCGCGCTTGGCGGACCACATCGCCGAGGCGGTCTATGCCCGCGTGGCCTCGGGTGAGATCGGCAATCTGGATGCGGTGTTCAGCCGACGCGGGGAAGATCATCTGGTGCATGTGCATCGGCGGCGGCTGTTTCCGCTTGATCCGGCGGAATTTCACAGCAGCGCGCAGCGCAATCCGCCGCTGCTCACTCAGAAGCCGGAGGTTCTGCTGCGGGAATTGACGGCGGAATATCTGCACGCCCAACTCTGCGCCATCGCCCTGCACGCCTTCGCCGCCGAGAACGAGGCGCGGATGGAGGCGATGGCGATGGCACATGGCCAGATCGACCGCCAACTCGCCGACCTCCGCGCCACCCAGCGCCGCGTGCGCCAGGATGAAATCACCGCCGAGATCATCGAACTCGCTGCGGGTTCCGCCCGAGGGTGATGGCCGCGCGCGGAGTGGTGGACCATGGGCGCCTCTCATGGCTACACTCCCCCAAAAACATAGGAGGAAAACCATGCCCCAATCCCGTTCAGCCAAGCTGCGCGCGTTGATCGCCCAAGAAGAACTCACCATCGCCCCCGGTGCCTATGACGCCATCACGGCGCGGATGATCGCGCAGGCCGGATTCCCCGCCGTTTACATGACCGGTGCCGGCACCGCTGCCACGCTGGGTTTTCCCGATTACGGTCTGATCACCATGACCGAGATGGTCGATAACGCGGCGCGAATCGTGCGCTCGGTCGAGGTGCCGGTGATTGCCGACGCCGATACCGGCTATGGCAATGAACTCAACGTGGTGCGCACCGTGCAGGAGCATATCCGTGCGGGCACCTCGGGCATTCACATCGAAGATCAGGTCAGCCCGAAGCGCTGCGGCCATCTGGATGACAAGCTGATCGTGCCGTGCGAAGACTGGCTGGCGAAAATCCGCGCAGCCATTGCCACCCGCACAGACCCGAATTTCCTGGTCATCGCCCGCACCGACAGCCGCGCGAAGGCAGGCTTTGACGAGGCTGTGGCGCGCAGCCGGGCGGCGTTGGCGGCGGGGGCGGATATGGTGTTCCTGGAAGCGCCGCAGTCGATGGACGAAATCGCAGCTGTTCCCAAGCTGGTCGGCGGCCCCTGCATGCTCAATGTGGTGTGGGGCGGCAAGACGCCGGATGTTGACCTGAAAGACGCTCAGGCGATGGGCTACAAGCTCGCTATTGTGCCGGGCATGTTGTTCAAGGTGGTGATGGGTGCGTGTGACGCAGCCCTGGCCGAGCTGAAATCGACCTGGGTGCATCCGAAAGTCGCTGGCAACATGACCGTCCGGCAGGCGTTCCAGCGGATGGGCGCTGATGAGTGGGATGCCCTGCGCACCCGCTTTCGGGATGACGAGACCAAGAACGCGGCGGAGTAGGCATGGCTGGGACAGTTTTCGACCACATCTGGGATCGTCACACCATCATGGTGCGCCCAGATGGCGCGGTTTTGCTGCATGTGGGCCGCCATCTGGTGCATGACGGCTCACGCGCGGGCTTCAAGGCATTGGCGGAAAAGGGTCTGCCCGTCCGCCACCCGGAGCGCACCTTCGGCACGCCGGACCACTACGTCTCCACCCATGCCAGCACGCTGGACGCCATCGACGCACCGCATCGACGCGAGATGGTGGCAGCTCTGACCGAGAATGCGCGCGACAGCGGTGTCACGTTGTTCGATCTCGGCGATGTGCGGCAGGGCATTGTGCATGTCATCGGGCCGGAACAGGGCATCACTTTGCCCGGCCTGCTGATGGTCTGCGGCGACAGCCATACGGCCACGCATGGCGCGCTCGGCGCGTTGGCATTCGGGATTGGGGCGTCTGAAGTGTCGCATGTGCTGGCGACACAAACTTTGTGGCAAAGCAGCCGTCCGAAAAGCATGCGCGTGACGGTGGATGGCGATCTCGGGCCGGGGGTGACGCCGAAGGACGTGATTCTGGCCATCATCGCCAAAATCTCGGCAGCGGGCGGCACCGGGCATGTGATCGAATATGCTGGCTCCACCTTCCGCAACATGTCGATGGAAGGCCGGATGACGGTCTGCAACATGTCCATCGAAGCCGGTGCGCGGGCTGGCATGGTGGCCCCGGATGAGACGACGTTCGCCTATCTCAAGGGCCGTCCCTATGCGCCGCAGGGTGCTGATTGGGAGCGTGCGGTGGAATATTGGCGCGGCCTCGTCAGTGCGCCTGATGCGGTGTTCGACAGCGAAGTGCATCTGGATGCGACCGAGATCGAGCCGATGGCAAGCTGGGGCACCAGCCCAGAAAATGCCGGGCCGGTGAGCGGACGCATCCCCGATCCGGCGCAAGCGCCCGATGCCGAGCGGAGCGGGGCGATTGAGCGGGCATTGGCGTATATGGGCCTCACGCCCGGCATGCGGATTGATGAGATCCCGATCAACCGCGTCTTCATCGGCTCGTGCACCAATAGCCGCATCGAGGATCTGCGCGCCGCTGCCGATGTGGCGCGAGGCCGCACGGTGATCATCCCCGCATTGGTGGTGGCGGGCTCCGGTCTGGTCAAGCAACAGGCCGAGGCGGAGGGATTGGACGTTGTGTTCAAAGCGGCGGGCTTTCGCTGGGGTGAACCCGGCTGCTCGATGTGTGTGGGGATGAATGGCGACATTGTGGCCGAGGGCGAGCATTGCGCCTCCACCTCCAACCGCAATTTCGTCGGCCGTCAGGGCCGTGGGGCGCGGACGCATTTGGTCAGCCCGGCGATGGCAGCGGCGGCGGCGGTGACGGGACGGATCACGGATGTGCGCAAGTTGATGGCGGGAGAGATCTGATGCGGAAGTTTGAGACGGTTGAGGCGGTGGCAGCACCGTTGGACATGCCCAATGTCGATACCGACCAGATCATCCCCGCCCGCTTCCTCTGGCGCGCGCGATCAGACGGCTATGGCGAATTGCTGTTCAACGACATTCGCAGCGAAACCGATGGCAGCAAGAAGCCCGATTTCGTGCTCAACCGCGCGGCCTATGCCGGGGCTGAGGTGCTGGTGGCGGATCGCAATTTCGGCTGCGGGTCGTCACGCGAGCATGCGGTGTGGGCGCTGTCGGATGCAGGCTTGCGTGTGGTGATCGCGCCGAGTTTTGGCGACATCTTTTTCAACAACAGCTTCAAGAACGGGTTTCTGCCGATTGTGCTGCCGGAGGCGCGTTGCAACGAATTGCGCGCGGCGCTGGCCCGCAATCCGGGGGCGAAGCTGGTGGTGGATCTGGAGGCGCAGGAGGTGCGCGGGCCGGTGGGGGTGAATGACGGGTTTGCCATCGATCACTTCGAGATTGACCCGTTCCGCCGGGAATTGCTGCTGGCGGGGATGGACGACATCAGCTTCACGTTGAGCCAAAGTGAGACGATTGGCGGGTTTGAGGAGCGGTATAAGGCGGCGATGCCGTGGGTGTGACATTTTCCGTCATTGCAAGCCAAGCGCAGCAATCCATCGCGATGCAGCCAACCCGGCGATGGATTGCTGCGCTGCGCGCGCAATGACGGGTTGATGGGTTTTGCTTGATTCCGGCCACTGGCTGTGGCGTAAAATGGTGGATGGAGTCCGCCCCCTTCCAATCTGCGCCTGACATCACTGCAAGCCTGCGGTTGATCCTGCGTGGGCTGATGGCGGTGTTGGGGGGATGGCGGTTGGAGGCCAAACACGCCGTTTTGCTGCATGGGCGGATCGGCAAGGTCGTCGGGCAGATCGAGCGGATGCTGACGCGGTTTCGCGCCGGGAAGTTGCGCCAAGTGATGCAGCAACAGGTGTCGTCATCGCGGCAGCGGCGGCGCGCTTGGGGTGTGTTGCCGCGCAAATTCGGCTGGTTGATACTGGCGGGAAAGCATCAGGCGGCGGGGTATGGCAGCCAATTGCAGGCCGTGCTGAATGAGCCCGAAATGGTGGCTTTGCTGGCGGCCTCGGCGCAGGCAAGGCGGGTGTTGCGGCCTTTGTGTCGGGCACTGGCGGTGGAATTGCCGTGGACGGTCACGCCGCCTCGCCCGCCCAGGCCGCGCACACCGCGAAAGCCGCGTCCGAAGCCGGAGCCGTTTACGATTCCATTGCCGCGCGGCGTGCTCTCGGCGGCACGGCGGCAGGGTTTTGGAAAACTCTGTTGAGGCCTTGCGTGGAGAGGTGCGTTAATTGTTCCGGGTGGTTATTGAATAAGGAGAATTGAGTCATTTCAATGGGTTGCTTCGTCGTTTCACGCCTCGCAATGACGAAATCATCAGCAATGACGGTAAAACTCAAACTTCATGCCTTGCATGCCGATCCAACTTCAACAACGCCCCATTGGCCAACACCGCCGCCGTGACGACGATCACGATGACCGCCGTGGTGCGTGCGACGTCGTGCTGGTTGATGCCGTTGATGATCAGGAAGCCCAAACCGCGCTGGGAGGCGAACATCTCGCCGATCAGCACGCCGAGGAAGGTGAGTGCGAAGCCGATGCGCAGGCCGCTGATGATCTCCGGCAACACTGCTGGCATCAGCACATGCAAGGCCGTCTCACGCGGAGACAGCCGCATTGCGCGGGCGGTGCGGGTGAGCACGCCGGGGATGTTTTTGACGGCGGCGAGGGTGAACAACGTGACCGGGATCATGCCGTGGATGACGCCGAACGCCACCTTGGCCGACAGGCCGAGGCCGAAGATCAGCAGCATGAGCGGATACAGCGTCACTTTCGGGATGGTGTAGAACGAGGCCAGGATCGGCTCGAACACCTCACCTGAAAATCGGTGCAGCCCGAGCACCAAGCCCAGCGTGATGCCGAGCACGGCGGAGATCGCCAAGGCGTAGATAAAGGCGAGCAACGTCGCCCAGACATGCGGCCAGAAATCGGCATTGCCGAGCAGATAGAGCGCGAATTTCAACGTCTGCACCGGGGGGGTGATCGCCGAATCCCCGGCCTGCCACCACGCCAAATACCACAGCCCCAACAGGGCGAGCAGAATGGCCATCGAGTCGAGCCAGCGTGTCATCGTTGCCGCTGCCGCAATAGACGGCCCTCCCAGAGATGCAGCCCGGCATTCACCGCCACCCCCACGCCCAGCACCAGCAACATCAGCGCATACATTTTCGCCGTCTCGAAGCTCTCATAAGCATAGGCAATCGCGTATCCCAACCCACCGCCAGAGAGGATGAACTCACCCGCAATCACCCCGATAAAGGCATAGGCGAAGGCCAACTTCACCCCGGTGAACAGGCTCGGCAGCGCGCTGGGCAGGGTGATAAATCGCAGCGTCTCCCAAAACCCCATCCGATGCACCAGCGCCACGCGCCGCAAGACGCGCGGCACGCGGTCGAGGCCCGAGATGGTGGCCACCACCATCGCAGGGGCTGCCGAGAACGCGCCAATGGCAATCAGCGGGGCTTCGGACAAGCCCAGCAGGGCGATGAACAAAGGATAGAAGACAAAACTTGGCACCGCATACCAACTCACCAACACCGGCGCCACCGCCTGGCGCAGACGCGCGATGGCGTGGATCACCGCGCCCAGCAACACGCCGAGCAGCACCGAGAGCACGAACGCACCGCCGACCTCAATGGCGGTGCGCGCCGCATCATCGCCCACGTCACCGGCCCGGATCAGGTCGATCAATGTGCTGACCATCCGGCTCGGGGCGACCAGCGTGAGTGGTTTGACGATGCCGAAGCGACACAGCGCCTCCAGCAAGGCGATGAAGGCGGCAATGACCCCCAGCCGCGTGAAGGCCACGCCTCTCATGCCACCCGCCCGATGGCCTTCATCGACTCCGCCCGCAGCGAACCCCACAGCCGTGCGGTGAGCAGGCCAAAGGCCGGATCAGAGACAATTCGACTGTCCCGCGCGCGCGGCCATTCGGTGACGGCCAGATCGATAAAACAGCCAGGACGCGAGGACATCACGCCCACCCGGTCAGACAGCATCGCCGCCTCGTCCAGCGCGTGGGTGATCAGCATCACCGTCGCCCCGGTTTCCCGCCAGAGCCGCAGCAGCTCGTCGCCCATCAGCAAACGGGTTTGCTGGTCCAGTGCGCCGAATGGCTCATCAAGCAGGATCAGGCGCGGCTGCATCACCAGGGTGCGGGCAATGCACACACGCTGACGCATGCCGCCTGAGAGCTGGGCGGGAAAGGCGGTGGCGAAATCACGCAG
>Ga0316222_1002784_pt1 | contig 18175 bp, 16 predicted proteins | sample TBH18011metaG_FD_206008 | JGI IMG/M metagenome (GOLD analysis project Ga0316222, IMG submission 206008) | Freshwater microbial communities from Trout Bog Lake, Wisconsin, USA - TBH18011 | ecosystem: Environmental > Aquatic > Freshwater > Lake > Hypolimnion/Profundal zone | place: USA: Wisconsin...
GGCTTTGGCGAAGGCGCAGGTTTGAAAACCCTGTAACTGAGCCGAAACGAAGCCCAAACCCAAAAAGACCGCTCGCCAGTGGTCCCTAACCGAACGGCTACAATCTTATTTAATACGCTCTAGCCACCTTTTCCACCCACGCGCCTTTCTAATTTGGGTTCGTCGAGATCAGAAGGATTTGCCGGGTCGGGCGGTTTCGGTGGCGGCCAGGACGGCCAGCAGGATCACCATGGCGGGCAGGAGCGGCAGGACGCTGCCGGCATCGCCATCAGGAACGCCAGGAATGATGCAGACGGCGAGGAACCCGATCCAAGCGACGAGTAAGCCGGCGCGACACCAGGAGCGAACCGACCGTGGCCAGACAAGGCGAATACGATCGGGCAACGGATGGTGGACTAGCAACCGGGCCAGCACGAGGGTGGTCAGCACCCCGCCGACGCCCCAAGCGATGCATTCGGAGAAGACGGGAATGGCGATGGAATCACCCCAAGTGGGATAATCGAAACGCAATTCGCGCACATAGTAATACCAAATCGAAAGGGGAATCCGCAGACCCCAGAAAACAAACCACAATAGCAACACCGCCCAGGTGGTACGCAGCCGCCGAAACCGGTGGTAAAGCGACCAGACGCCACCGGCGAGCAGAAATCCGCCCCCCGCGGCACAAAGACCGTGGCCGAGGTCATCGAGTTTCTTATGCGGTGTCTCGTAGGTTTCCAGCCGGGCATACCATTCCCGAAAGCGGACATCACGGGGTTGGGACGCCAATTCGGCGGAGAGGTGTTCGGGGGCGGCGGGATCAGTGTACACCGGCAGGGTCCTGGCCTGCCGGATGAGATTTGCGCCGGCAAGCAGCAAGGCGAACGGCAGGATGAGCCAGAGCCAGCGCATTCAGGAAATTGGGTTCACCGGCTACCGTTTCAAGGCGAGGACAACAATGCCGCCGGCGACCATGAGGATGCCGGTCCATTCGCGCAGGCTGGGGCGTTCGCCGAGGAAGGCGTAGGCGAAGATGGCGACAAGAACAAGGCTGAGTTTGTCCACGGGGGCGACCTTGGACGCCGCCCCGACCTTGAGCGCGCGGAAGTAGCAGACCCACGAGGCGCCAGTGGCGAGAGCGGACAGGGTAAGAAAAAACCAGGTGCGGCCGGAAAGGTTGAAGGGGTTGGTCCACTTGCCGGTGCCCCAGACAAAGGCGGAAAGGACCAGAATGATAATGGCGGTGCGCACAAGCGTGGCAAGATCGGAATCCACGCCTTGAATGCCGGTCTTGGCAAAAATGGCGGTGAGCGCCGCGAACACGGCGGACAGGAGCGCCCAATAAAACCAAGTGGAAGAGACTGTCATAAAATTGTGTTCAACTACGGAGGCGGGCCAGCTTGCTCCACCAGCCCGCATAACTCTCCGTGCAATGCAGCAGAGTCTCACGGTGGTATTCCAGCCGGATCATCGGCCGATAAACGGTCCGGACGATCTGCCGGGAAAGGATGCCGCGCTCATGCAGATACACCGCCGGGCCGCAACTGAGGGCATGCAAGACCAATCCTGCTGCGGCCAAGCCCAACACCTGCAAAAGGCCGGCAGTGCGCCCACCGGCTTTCTGTTCTCGTTCCATGCAGTTGAAGCTGCGCCGGATGCGGATCATTGTCCAGTCTGTTTTGGCGAGGGCTGATAGGTTTTTCCACCTTGGAATTCGCGGCCGGAAAAATGGCCGGATGAAGACTGAATGTCAGTCGGCCAGACAGGATGAACTAATTTAGAGACTCCTCACGTCGTCACCTACAGTATCAGGGGCCGCTGGCGCGGCGGTGGATATCCCGATGGTCAAAACCCGAAACCAGTTGCCGATGGAATTCTTGATTTCGGACTTTGGAGTTTTGGCGGCGGCCTCTAAACTTTGCCGGTGTCTAAGATGTTGAAAGCTTCCGGCGGCATCGCCGTGGCCACCCTCACCAGCCGCGTGCTCGGCATGGTGCGGGAGATGGTGTACATGAATTTCATGGGCGTGGGGCTCGTGAACGATGCCTTCCAGCTCGCATTCACCGCGCCGAACCTCTTCCGCCGGCTCCTCGGCGAAGGGGCGCTCACGGCGGCCTTCATCCCCATCTTCAAGGAAAAGGAAAAAATCCACGGCGAAGTGGAGATGTGGCGGGCGGCGAACGCCGTCATCTCCGGCCTGGTCGTGGCGGCCAGCGCCATCGTGGCCCTCGTGATGCTCGCCGTCTCCGTGGCGCTGGCGGTGCATCATTTCGGCGAGAAATACCAGCTCATGCTGGAATTGCTCCGGGTGATGTTCCCCTACATGCTGCTGGTCTGCCTCACGGCGGTGATGATGGGCATGCTGAACGCCCGCGGACATTTCTTCATTCCGGCGCTGGGTTCGACGCTGCTGAACGTCGTCATGATCGGGTCGGTCCTGTGGCTGGCGCCGGTGTTCGGACGGCAATTGCCGGAACAGATCTTCGCGCTGGCCGTCGGCGTGCTGGCGGCCGGGGTGGCGCAGGCGGCGTTTCAAATGCCGACGCTCTGGCGGGACGGCTTCCGCTATCGCTGGGTGACCCCATGGCAGGATGAAACGGTGCGGCGCGTGGTGCGGCAGATGCTGCCCGCCACCATCGGCGTGGCCGCCTTCCAGATCAATGTCTCGCTCGTGCAAGCGGCCGCCTTCGTGACCGGCACCGGACTGGTGTCGTCCTTCAACGGAGCCGTGCGGCTGATGGAACTGCCGCAGGGCATGTTCGGCGTGTCCCTGGCAACCTACCTGCTGCCGACGCTGTCCGGGCTGGCGGCGGAGAAAAAATACCCCGAATTCCGCTCCACCCTGTGCCACGGGCTTTCCACGCTGATCTTTCTCAACCTCATCGCCGCGACGCTGCTCTTTGTGCTGTCGGAACAGATCGTGCGGTTGCTGTATGAGCACGGCAAATTCACGGCGGACAATACGTTGCACGTGTCTTTCGCGCTGAGCTGCCTCGTGCCCGGGCTGGTGGCCTTCTCCTCGGTGAACATTCTGGCGCGGGCGTTCTATGCGGTGGGCGACACCAAGACGCCCATGAAAATCAGCCTGTTCTGCCTGGCGCTGAACTTCGCCCTGGCCTGCTGGCTCATGGTCTGGCTGCACGAAGGCGGCCCGGGCATCGCGAACACCGTGACCTCCGCCGTCAATGTGGTGCTGCTCGTCATCGCCCTGCGGAAGAAGCTGGGCCGGCTGGAGATGCAATCCCTCCGGCAGACCTTGCTGCCGCTGGCCTTGACCGCGCTGGCGGCCGGAGTGCTCGCCTGGTTCGGCAAACATGTGTGGGAAAGCAGCATCGGCCACGCCACCCTGGTGCGGCGGATCGGCGCGGTCTTCGTCCCGGCGGCCCTCGCCGGAACCTTCTACGTCCTGACCGCCCTCGCGCTGAAAATCCCGGCGGCGGCGGAGCTGATGGAATTCATCACCCGGCGGTTCGGGCGGGCCAAGCCGGCGGCCAAACCCTGATCGGCCGCCCGTCACCTGAATTTAACATTTCCAAGCCGGACAAGCGGCGGAAAATGAGGTATTAGATTCAGCTTGTTACCGGCAGGCAATCATCCAAAATAAACAGACGCGCCCGGCGCGAGACATGAAAACATTCGCTGAATCAAATTTTCCGGGACGGCTCATCGCCGTCGAAGGGCTGGACGGCTCCGGCAAGTCCACCCAGGTGTACCTGCTCAAACGCTGGCTCGAGGCCGAGGGCATCAAGGTGTACTTCAGCGAGTGGAACTCCTCCGAGCTCGTCAAGTCCGCCACCAGCAAGGGCAAGAAACGCGAGCTGCTCACGCCCACCACCTTCAGCCTCATCCACGCGACCGATTTCGCGGACCGCTATGAGCGCCATCTGGTGCCCCTCCTGCGCGCCGGCTACATCGTGCTGTGCGACCGCTATGTGTTCACCGCCTTCGCCCGCGACGTCGTCCGCGGCTGCCCGCCCGAATGGGTGCGCGGCAATTACAGCTTCGCCTGCGTGCCCGACCTGACCATGTTCTTCAAGGCCGACCTCGAGGTCTCCCTGAACCGCATCCTGGAAGGCCGCCCGAAACTGAAGTTCTTCGAGGCCGGCATGGACCTGCGCCTGTCGACGGACCCGTATGAAAGTTTCCGGATTTTCCAGGGCCGCATCCTCGACCAGTACCTCGCCATGAGCAAGGAATTCAATTTCCACATCATGGACGCCAACGAACAGGTGGAACGCCAGCAGGTCATCGTCCGCAAGCTGGTCAGCGAAGCCATCGACCTGAAGAAATTCAAACGCCGCAGCCCGCTGCCCCTGCCGCCCGCCCTGCAGGCGGATCGCGAAGCCATGGAACTCGAAGAAGACAAAGCCGCATGAGCAAGAAATCATCCCATCGTTTTTACGGACACGGAATCCCGCGGATCAAACCCGAGGATCTCGGTGGCAAACTCATCGTCGTCGAGGGCGCGGACGGCTCCGGCCGCTCCACCCAGATCGCCGAGCTCGTGAACTGGCTCGAGACCAGCGGCCGGCCCACCGTGCAGGTGGGGCTCAAGCGCTCCACCCTCGTGAGCGAAGAGCTCAAGAAGGCGCAGGAAGGCAATGTGCTGAGCCGCACCACGCTCGGACTCTTCTACGCCACCGATTTCGCCGACCAGTTGGAAAACCTCATCCTGCCCGCGCTCAAGGCCGGATTCATCGTCCTCGCCGACCGCTACATCTACACGCTCATGGCGCGGGATATGGTGCGCGGCATGGATGAAGCCTGGCTGAAGAATCTCTACGGCATCGCCCCGATACCGGACGCCGTGTTCTACCTCACCGTGGAACCCGAGGAACTGGTGCAGCGGAACCTGTCCAAGAACGCGACCCTTGATTACTGGGAAAGCGGCATGGACCTGGGCCTTTCGCGCGAAGTGTTCGACAGCTTCCTGAAATACCAGGCCGCCATGCACGACGCCTTCCGCCAGCTCCAGAAGACCTACAAGTTTGAGATTGTGGACGCGAACCGCTCCGTGAGCGCCGTGAACAAGGAATTGCGCAAGAAAATCAGCGCCTTGATCGACAGCGAATAGGCCGCTGACCGGGCCGGGATGAAAATAGCCCACCACTTCAGTGGTGGGGAGTGGCATTTTTCCCGGCTAAGTCCCGTCAGGGACGGCAGAATTCCGCTCCCCAAAGTCGGCGAGCGAGGCCTAGGTTTGACGCCCCCCGCCTTTCCCCGGCAGATTGGAAGCGCCATCACAGAATAAAATCACCCGCCCCATCCGCCTGTCCGATTACCCCGTTGGAACCAGCCGGGCGGATTTGCCCGGCCAGGTGAAAACGGGCGCCAGCTTGTGGAGTGCGGCAGTCCTCTGCCGCTGTCGCCTGCAACCGGCGGGGGCAATAAAACGAAAGCTGTGATTGCAAACCAGCCCCTCCCCCGATGCGGCCGGGGACCGCCACGCAGCCTGCAAACAAAAAAACGACAGGCCACCCGGAACGGTTCGCGCAGGAGGCGTCGGGACACAATCGCAAGGCATGTACCGAGCGTATGTCAAACGGGCGCTGATGAAAACTCCACCGCTGGAAGAATATGAAATTGAAGGAACACTCCCCGGTAAAACCACCCGCCAAAAAAATTAACAACCTACCGATGCAAGGAAACCCAATTTAACGCAACTCCGTCCAGGTCTGATAATATATTCGATTTATTGACACAGAATCCTGTCTGTAAAAAATGCGGAATGCCAAAACTGGGAAAAGGAATCGCATTCTTTTCCAGTTCATTGGGGGTCATATTCTTCGCAAATTCACGCATCTGCCTGAAATCATCAAGGTTTCCCACTTCAACCTCCCATGGAGAATTACGGACTATTTCATCCAAATAACCGTTTGATTGAAGAGGCCCGAAATGTTTGGTCGTATCAAACCTGACCAGCTGGCAACACATGTCTTCAAGTTGAAATAAACACAGCAACACTTTCCCATCATCTTTCGGAACAATTAAAACGGGATAATCCGTCCACGAGTCAGTCAATGAGATGATTCCCGATTGTCCGTTGCTTGGTTGGTATTTGATGTCGCAAGTGCTCCAGAACCAACTCCCCCACAACGAGGCGGTTTTGACCCGAATCAATCCCCCGTCGCGAAGGGGGATGACGCGCACATTGACAAACGAACCCAGCAGCAGGATACCGCCAATCACACAAACGGTTCCCACTGCCAACCCTTTGAGTAATCGCATTTTCATATATGCGAACGGGAACTTACGAGTTTCAACGGCCGCCGTCAACAATTCGGCAGCCAAGCCGTTTGCTCCGAGTGTTGCCTGCCACTGCCCCCGAAAAGACAGGAGATTACACTTCTGAGCCGCCTCACCCAAAGGGAACGGGCTTATCAAGATGCGCCCGCTTGCTCCGTGCCTGCTACTGTCCATGAACTGTTCTTTATTTGCCAACGCTGGATAGGGATGGGAAGAGCCCAATTAAGAACAGTGGAAACTGCCCCATACTGACATGCGTTGTGTAACCACCAAAACCTGCAAATAGAAAACACCACCGCAGCCCCCCCCAACCATCAATTAACCGGCGCATTGGTCGCAACCGGCGGCAGATTCGTGGAAACAGACGCGGGGACGGACATGGCAGAATTGGTCATGGCCGGCGCATTGGTGCCGGGCGGCAGGGGATGGTTCGCCTTGTTCGGGTGGCTCGCCTTGCGCATCTCGTCGTACTTCTTGCGCTGCTCCGGATTCAAAGCGTCCCGGATGCTGCGGTCCACGTCCTGCGTCACCTTCCGCATCTGACCCTGGCCTTCGTTGATCAGTTTCTCGATCGCCTTGTGCTGCTCGGCGGTGAGCGGCAGTTTGTCTTCCGTCAACTGGGTGTCCAGAAAGGCGAGGAACGCCGGTTTGTTCAGGATCTCTGACTGGCGGATGATCGGGACATTCGGGGAATTGGCGGCGGACGTGTTTGTGCCGCCCGGTGCCGCCGGCTTGTGCGCCAGCGCCGCGTGCGGATGGTAATGCTCCACGTAATTCACCAGCAGCCCGCCGGTGATGACCCCCGTGCCAAAAATGACCACGGTGGCGAAGATGACTTTCCAATCGTTCACGGGGCGATGTCGCCCTGGTCAACCGAAGCCAGCAGCGTGTTTTGAAGGTCCTGGGACATGTCATCCGTGGCCGGGGTGCTGGCCGGCATGAAAACCGTCCAGGCGCCGAACAGCAGGGCCACGACCACACAAGATACCGCCGCCCGCATCAGACTCTGGGTCCAATGCGTCCAGCGAACCGCCTTGGTCCGCGCGGCAATCTGGGCCATGATGCGCTTTTCAAACGCATACGGCACCCGGTCGTCCGGGGCTTGCCGCCGGGCGGCTGCGATCAGCTTTTTATGTAGTTCCGCGATGTTCATTCACGCTCAGTTTAGTTGACGGTTTCGTCCGGTTCCGGGTTACAGATACTTGTCTTTGGCCATCCGGGTGAGGATTTTCCGCATCTCCGCCCGCGCCCGGAAAGCCCTGACTTTGACCAGCGGCATGGACCAGCCGGTGATTTCGGCGATTTCCTTCACCGAACGGTCCTCCAGCTCCAGGAGGGTCAGCACCAGCCGGGCCGGGGGCGATAATTTTTCCAAAACCCTGTCCACCAGCAGCTTGGCCGCATCCGCGTCCTCCGCCGCATGGCCGGGTTCCGCCACAAACCGCTCCAGCCAATCCTCTTCCGGCTCGGAGATCTCGCTGAATGAGGACTCCCGGTTCCGCTGATGGCCCCGCAAAAAATCATAGCACGTCCGCACCGTCATCCGCATCAGCCAATGCTCGAAGGGCGCCTCGCCCCGGAACGTCTTCAGCTTGTCAAATGCCTTCAGCCAGACCTCCTGGGCGATGTCTTCCACCTCGCTGTCCCGGCGGGCATATCGGCGGGCCGTGGCGAAGACGCGCGGCGAATATTTCTGGATCAACGGCTCAAAGCTGGCGCTGTCTCCCGACAGCACCGCCGCAATGAGTTCCGCTTCCGACCGTTCCATTTTCTGATAATGCAGGATTATGGGCGAGGGCTAAAGTATAAAACTCTCAGGACTTGGCATATCTTGCCCCGCTCCCCCGGACCGCGGCTGTCCCAGCCGCAGCGCCCCGCCAACCCGCTGCTTTGCCATCCTCGCCCGCCTCCCTTCACCCCGCCACCGCCAGCCGGTAGCCGATGCTCGCCTCCGTCTGCAACAATTTGGGCTTCGCCGGGTCTTCCTCCAGCTTTTCCCGCAGCCGGGTCAGATACACCCGCAGGTAATGCGTGTGCTCCACGTGGTTCTTGCCCCAGACCTCTTCGAGAATGTGATGATGCGTGAGCACCTTGCCCGCGTGCTGGATGAACAGCCGCAGCAACGCGTATTCCGTGGCCGTCAGCTTGACCGTCTGCCCCTTGCGCGTCACCCGCCGCGCCGCCAGGTCCACCACCAGGTCGCCTGCCGTGAACACCGGTTGCTCCGCCTTGCCCCGCGCCGCGTGCCGCAACGCCGTGCGCACCCGCGCCAGCAGTTCGTCCGTGTTGAACGGCTTCGTCACGTAATCATCCGCCCCCGCGTCCAGCGCGGCCACCTTGCCCGCCTCGTCATCGAATACCGACAAGATCACCACCGGCGTCTGCGTCCATTCCCGGATCCGCCGGAGCACTTCCTGCCCGGTCAGGTCCGGCAACCCCAGATCGAGAATGATCAGGTCCGGCCGGTGCTGCGCCGCCAGCACGATCCCTTCCTGCCCCGTGACCGCCGCCAGCACGGCATAGCCCCGCGACTCCAGCGTGATCGTCAGCAGCCGCCGGATCTGCGGTTCGTCATCCACCACCAAGACCAATGGCTTCGTCGCATTCATTCCGTTTCCTCCGGCATCGGCGGCAAAGGCGCCGCCGGCAATCTGACCGTGAAGACCGCGCCGCCGCCCGGCTGATTCGCCGCCGCGACCGTGCCGCCTTGCGCCTCGGCAAACCCCTTGACCAAGGACAGCCCCAGTCCGGTTCCGCCCGCCGCCGCCGCCGGGCCGCGCTGAAATTTTTCGAACCACCGCGCCGCCTCGCCCGGCGGCAAACCCGGGCCCTGATCCGCCACTTCCAGCACCAGCCGCCCGCCCGCAAGCCGGGCGCGAACCGTCACCGGCGTCCCCGCCGGCGTATGCATCGCGGCATTGCCCAGCAGGTTCACGAAAATCTGTTCGGTCAGCACGGCATCCAGTCTCACCGGCGGCAGGTCCGCCGGCAAGTCCAGCGTCACCGGATGCGCCGCCAGCACCCGGCCCAGATTCTGCCGGGCCCCGGCGATGACATCGCGCAGATCATGCCAGTCGGGACTCGGTTTCAAATGCCCCGCTTCCAGCCGCGACAGGTCCAGCAGGTTTTGCACCAGCCGGTTCAGCCGTGCCGTCGCCTCGTCCAGTTCTTCCGCCAGGGCCGTCTGCGCCGGATTCAGCGTACCCGCCGAACGCAACCCGCTCGCCGCCGTGTTGATCGCCGCCAGCGGCGTCCGCAATTCATGCGACACCGAATTCAACAGCGTCTTGCCCAGCCGCTCCGATTCCGCCACCAATTGCGCCTCCACCTCCGCGTCGCGCAACCGCTGCCGGTCCAGCACCAGCGCCACCTGGCGCACAAAGGCATCCAGCAAATCCCGCTGCGCCGGCGGCAACGGCGCGGTCTCCCGGAACTTCAAACTCAGCACGCCCGTTGCCCGTTCCCCCGCCACCAGCGGCAGGTGCAAGCCCTCGGACGAGGACAAGGTGTCCGTCCCCCGCCCCGCCGGCTGGCGATGCTGAAAGGCCCAGGCCGCCACGGATTGTTCCTTTTCCGCCAGCGGCCAGGTGCTCGCAAAATACGGTGCCGGCACGGTCTGCTCCGGCGTGGCCGGCAGCGACAAGGCCACCGCCGCATGAAAACTTTCGCCCACCTGCCGGATGACCACCGCCAGCAATTGCGCCAGGTCGGCCGACTCCGCCAGTTCGCGCGTCAGCAGGTACAGCGCCGTCGCCCGGCGTTCGCGCTGCCGCTCCGCGTTCTGTTGCGACCGGATGCGCGCCGTCAATTGCCCCATCGCCACCGCCACCACGAAATAGGTGGTGAACATGATGGCATCGCCCGCGTTCGTGATGCGCAAACTCTCCCGCGGTTCGGTGAAGAAGAAATCCCATGTCAGCGCCGAGACCGTGGCCGCCAGCAGCGTCGCCCCGCGCCCCACGAACAACGCCAGCACCACCACGCTCAGCAGATAGATCAACGCCAGCGACTGGTTGCCCGCGAACCGGCCGCCCACCCAATGATCCAGCAGCGCGTTCACCAGCGTCACCGCCACTACCACCCCCAGGGCGACCACATAGCTGCGCGCCTGGAAGGCCTCCCCTGCGAGCGGCCGGGGCGGCCGCGCCGGCACGCTTTCCTCCTCCGCCCGCACGATGTGCACATCCACCGGCCCGCTGTCCCGGATCAGCCGGTTCAGCATCGAGCCGCCCCGGAAGGCGTCCAGAACCCGCCCGCCCGCCGGCTTGCCCACCACGATCTGCGAGGCGTTCTGCTCCCGCGCCGTCCGCAGCAATCCGCGCACCACGTCATCATCCGTGGTCGTCACGATCTCCGCCCCCAGCTCCCGCGCCAGCGCCAGATGCCGCGCCAACCGCGTCTGATCCTCCGGCGAGAGCACCCCGGAACGCTCCACGTACGCCGCCACCCAGGGCGCATGCAATTCCCCGGACAGCCGCCGGGTCCAGCGCACCAGCGAGGCCGAACTCGGACTCGGGCTGACCGCCACCAGCAGGCGCTGGCCGGATTTCCACGGCGCGGCAATGCCATGCGCATGCCGGTAGGTCAGCACATCCTGCCCCGCCCGGTCGGCGGCAAAACGCAAGGCCAGTTCCCGCAACGCCGCCAGATTGCCCGCGCGAAAGAAGGCATCCTGCGCCGTGGCCGCGCGCTCCGGCAAATAAACCTTTCCGCCCGCCAACCGCGCCCGCAAATCATCCGGCGGCAGATCCACCAGCTCAAATTCCGCCCCCGCCAGCGCCGTGTCCGGCACCGTCTCATGGATGGTCACCCCCGTGATCTGGCGCACCGCCTCGGCGCGGCTCTCCATGTGCTGGATATTCAGGGTGGTGAAGACGTCCAAGCCCGCCGCGAGCAGTTCCATCACGTCCTGCCAGCGTTTGGGATGGCGTGAATCCGCCGCATTGGTATGGGCGAACTCGTCCACCAGGATGAGTTGCGGCCGGCGGGCCAGCGCGGCGTCGAGGTCGAATTCGGAGAAGGCCAGCCCGCGATATTCCCCCTGCCGCCGGGCGAGGGCGGGCAAGCCCTCCGCCAAGGCATCGGTGTCCTTGCGACCGTGGGTTTCGAGATAGCCGATGACCGTGTCCCGGCCGGCATCGCGCTCGCGCCGGGCGGCTTCGAGCATGGCGTAGGTCTTGCCCACGCCCGCGCACATGCCGAGAAACACCTTCAGCCGCCCGCGTTGGGCGCGGGCGTCCGCACTTTGGATCGCCGCCAGCAGCGTATCCGGATTGGGTCGGTCGTGCTCGATCACGCCCTTACTTTAATGCATCCAGCGCCAGATTCAGCTTTAAAACGTTCACCCGCGGTTCGCCCAGGAAGCCGTACTGCGGCGCCTCGACAAACTGTTCCACCAACGCCGTGACCTTCGCCACCGGCAGGTTGCGGGCGACCGCCACCCGGTTGATCTGGAACCGCGCCGCCGCGGGGCTGATGTGCGGGTCCACCCCGCTGCCGGAGGCGAACAGCAGATCCGCCGGCACCGGGTCGTTGGTGCCCAGATTATGCGCCGCGCGCAGGGATGCCAGGTTGCCCACCACGTTCGTCTGCAACTGCCCGCTCGTCGGGCCCAGGTTGCTCGCGCCCGAAGGCAACGTCGTGTAGGTGCAGGACGAAGGCCGGGACCAGAAGTAATTCGTGCCCGTGAACTGCTGGCCCAGCAGCGCCGAACCGGACGTCAGGCCGTTCTGTGTGATCAGGCTGCCGTTCGCGCGGTCGCGGAACGCCGCCTGCGCGATGACCGTCACCACCACCGGATAGACCAGCCCGGTGAGCACCGTCCAGACGAGGAGCTGGCGGATGGATTGCAATGTCAGTTTGAACATATGTTTCCTTTGAATAATTCGGTACGGGTTTACGGGGCCAGGTGCACCGCCACCAGCAGCAGGTCGATGAGTTTGATGGCGATGAACGGCGCAATGATGCCGCCCAGGCCGTAGACGACCATGTTCTGCCGCAGGATCACCGCCGCGCCCAGCGGCCGGTATTTCACCCCGCGCAACGCCAGCGGGATCAGCGCCACAATGATGAGGGCGTTGAAGATGACCGCGCTCAGGATCGCGCTCTGCGGCGAATGCAGGTACATGATGTTCAGCTTGTCCAGCGGTCCGCGCCCGGCGGCCGTCACCGCATACAGCAGGCCGAACATCGCCGGCAGGATGGCGAAATACTTCGACACGTCATTCGCGATGCTGAACGTCGTCAGCGCCCCGCGCGTCATCAGCAATTGCTTGCCGATCTCCACCACCTCGATGAGCTTCGTCGGGTTGGAATCCAGGTCCACCATGTTGCCCGCCTCGCGCGCCGCCTGGGTGCCCGTGTTCATCGCCACGCCCACGTCCGCCTGCGCCAGCGCCGGCGCGTCGTTTGTGCCGTCGCCGATCATCGCGATCAGCCGTCCGCCCGCCTGCTCCTGGCGGATGCGCGCCAGCTTGTCCTCCGGCTTGGCCTGCGCGATGAAATCATCCACGCCCGCCTCCGCCGCGATCGCCGCCGCCGTCAATTGGTTGTCCCCCGTGATCATCACGGTGCGGACCCCCATCTTGCGCAACTGCGCAAAGCGTTCCTTGATGCCGCCCTTCACGATGTCTTTCAGGTGAATGACGCCGAGGATCTTCGCCCCGTCCGCCACCACCAGCGGCGTGCCGCCCAGCCGGGAAATCTTTTCGACCTCCTCAAACACGGCTTTGTCCGCCTGGCCGCCCTGCTCGGTGGCCCAGATTTTCACCGCCTCGGCCGCCCCCTTGCGGATGCGCCGGGTGGTCTTGCCATCATTCAGGTCCAGCCCGCTCATCCGCGTCTGGGCGGTGAACGGAATGAATTGCGCCTGCGGCCCGGAGATGTCGCGGCCGCGCAGACCGTACTTCTCCTTCGCCAGCACGGCGATGGACCGGCCTTCCGGCGTTTCGTCGGCGAGCGAAGCCAGTTGCGCGGCATCCGCCAGCTCCTCCAGCTTCACCCCGGGCGCCGGAACGAATTCCGTCGCCTGCCGGTTGCCCAGCGTGATGGTCCCCGTCTTGTCGAGCAACAGCACATCCACGTCGCCGGCGGCTTCCACCGCGCGACCCGAGGTGGCCAGCACGTTCCGGCGCATGAGCCGGTCAATGCCCGCGATGCCGATCGCGCTCAGCAACCCGCCGATGGTCGTCGGGATCAGGCAGACGATCAATGCCAGCAGCACCGGAATGGACGTCAGCACCACGCCCTTCTGCCCGGCGGCGGCCTCATTGTAATGCGCGAACGGCGGCAGCACCGCCACCACCACGATGAACAGCACCGTGAGGCTCACCAGCACGATGTTCAGCGCGATCTCGTTCGGCGTCTTCTGCCGGCGCGCGCCTTCGATCATGGAGATCATGCGGTCGAGGAACGAATTGCCCGATTCCGCCGTGACCCGCACCACGATCCGGTCGCTCAGCACCTTCGTGCCGCCGGTCACCGCGCTGCGGTCGCCGCCGCTCTCGCGCACCACCGGGGCGGATTCGCCCGTGATGGCGGATTCGTCCACCGTGGCGATGCCTTCCACGATCTCGCCGTCGGCGGCGATCACCTCGCCCGCCTCGCACACAAACCGGTCGCCGATCTTCAGGTCGTTGCCGTTGACATCCGTTTCTTTCCCGTTCACCAGCTTGCGCGCCGTCGTCTTGGTGCGCATGCGGCGCAGCTCATCGGCATGCGCCTTGCCGCGGCCCTCCGCCATGGCCTCCGCGAAATTCGCGAACAGGCATGTGAACCAGAGCCAGAAACAGATCTGCCCGTTGAACAGGTTGAACTGCTGCGGCAGGAACAGGCACCCCGTGGTGACCATGGAGCCCAAGTACACCACGAACATGACCGGATTCTTGATCTGGTCGCGCGGATGCAGTTTCTTGAACGAATCCACCACCGCCTGCCGCACCAGCAACGAATATTTCACTTCAGCTTTCGCACTCATAAATAAAATGGGATCAGGTTTCCGTGGTTTAGAACAGGCGGCCGGACTGCATCAGCCCATGCTCCACGATGGGCCCCAGGCAGAGCGCCGGGAAAAACGTCAGCGCGGCGACAATCAGGATGACCGCCAGCAGCACCACTGCGAAGGTCGCGCCATCGGTCGGCAACGTGCCCGGCGAGGGTGCCGCCGTTTTCTTGGCCGCCAGCCCGCCCGCGATCGCCAGCACGCACAGAATGACCGCGAACCGGCCCACAAACATCGCCGTGGCCAGCGTCAGGTTGTAGAAGTTGGTGTTGACCGTCAGCCCGCCGAACGCGCTGCCGTTGTTGTTCGCACTGGACGAATACGCATACAGGATCTCGCTCAGACCATGCGGTCCCTGGTTGCCCAGGCCCGCCAGCCCTGCCGGCAGCGAACACGCCACCGCCGCCCCCACCAGGATCAGGATGCCGGGAACCAGAATGCCCGCCACCGCCCAGGTGGCTTCCCACGCCTGGATCTTCTTGCCCAGATACTCCGGCGTCCGGCCCACCATGAGGCCCGCGATGAACACCGTCATCAGCACATGCAGCAAAATGCCGTACACTCCCGCGCCCACGCCGCCAAAGGCGATGCAGCCCACCATCAGGTTCCACAGCGGCACCAGCCCCGCCAGCGGCGTGAAACTGTCATGCATGGAATTGACCGCCCCGCAGGACGTGCCTGACGTGACGGTGGCGAACAGCACGCTGTTCATCACCCCGAACCGGGTTTCCTTGCCCTCCATCAATTGATTCGTCCCCACCACCGGGTTCACCTGGGTTTCCGACCACCAGGCCAGGGCGAAGCCGCCCAAAATCAACGTCAGCATCACCGCATAGATGCACCAGCCATGCCGGCGGTTGCCCACCATCACCCCGAAGGAATAGACCAGCGACGCCGGAATGATGATCATCCCGAGCATCTCCAGAAAATTGGAGAACGGCGTGGGATTCTCAAACGGATGCGCGCTGTTCTGGCCGAAGAAACCGCCGCCATTCGTGCCCAGATGCTTGATCGCGATCTGCGAAGCCGCCGGCCCCAGCGGCACATCCTGCGTCGTCACTTTCTGATCCACCATCACCGGCTTGCCATCCGCGCCGTTCACGGGATTGCCCTTGTCATCGGTCTTTTGCACCTGCGTGGTGTAGGTCTCCACGAGATTGGCGGAAGCATAGGGCTTGAAGGTCTGCACCACGCCCTGCCCGGCCAGCAGCACCGCCAGCACCACGGACAGCGGCAGCAGGATGTAGATGGTGGTGCGGGTGAGGTCCACCCAGAAATTGCCCAGCGTCTTCGCCGAGGCGCGCGTCAGGCCGCGCGTGATGGCCAGCATCACCGCGATGCCCGTGGCCGCGCTCAGAAAATTATGCACCGCCAGCCCCGCCATCTGCGTGAGATAACTCATCGTGTTCTCACCGGAATACGCCTGCCAGTTCGTGTTCGTGATGAAACTGATGGCCGTGTTCAGCGCCAGTGCCCAGGGAACGGCCGCGAACTTCTGCGGATTCAGCGGCAGCAACGCTTGGCCCACCTGCAGCAGCCACAATGAGACGATGGCCGCGACATTGAAAATAAGCACCGCCCAGAAATACCGGCCCCACGTCATCTCCTCGGCCGAATCAACGCCGCTGACCCAATAGACGAATCGTTCCAGCGGTGACAGGATGGGATGGAGGAAGGTCTTCTGGCCTTGGAACACCCGCGCCATGAATCTTCCCAGTACCGGGGTGAGGGCCAGGAGCAGTCCGAAATAGACCGCCAGTTGGATGACTTCATTTGTTTTCATACCTGCCGTCAACCTAGCAGGCGGACCGGCCCCGGCTTAATCAAAAGCCCGGCCGAAAACATTAAAAATATATTAACAACCCGGAAACAAACCCGGGGGCGGGAACCGGAGCCGGGGGAAAACCGAAAAAACAGGCCCGGGGAGAATCCGGAACCGGCGGGGGGAAAAAGTTGGACTGCGTTGACAGGCGGAACCAAACAGCACGTGCCCTGCGCCTACCCTGCACACCCGTGTGCTTAAGCCCGGTCGGGCTTCGCCTGCCATCGCAGTCCAAAGGCCGGTGCACCCTATTGCCCTCTGCACCGGCCAAAATCAAATCTTCAGAGCGTCATCCGCATTGCGGGCGCCACTTCGGGCATCCGGCTGGCCGGCGGGATTTGGCACGCCGCCGTCTCTGCCGGCGCTTCCGCCGTCGGGATCGGCTGCTTGAAATACAGCCAGGTATCGCCATCCGGCTGCGGAATCGCCGCCGTCAGCTCCCAGCCCAGGCCGGCCCAATGCTCGATCAGAATGTCCTGGGTGGAACGGTTGGTGTCCGCGCCGTTCGCGCGCGCACTGACAATCTGGTATTTCCAGCGGCTGGCCACCGTCTTCACGAATTTCTCCAGCAGCCGGCTTTTGCAGTTCTGGTTCGCCCGCTGGTAGCCGAACCGTTCGGCGGAATAATCGCGTTCGCGGACCAGATGCTTCAGACAATAGCCCTTGGTGATGGCCGTCTGGCCGCAAATGCGGCAGCCGCCCTTGGCCATCTGGCGCAACTGCCACTTGCGCTGGCGTGACACCGGCAAGCCGGCGAACTCGTCCACGATGCCCGGCCGGCCCGCCTTGCGCCCGGTTTCCCCGGCCGGCACGTTCCCGTTTTTCAGATTGGCTTTCATGATGGTCAGAATGTTTATAAAGAACACTTACTAAATCGTGCATCCCGCGTTCATTTTCCAGCCGAATGCATTGAGCGATGGGAAAACGTCATTAAACGCCAATTTTTCCGGCGGACGAGTGCTTTTACCGCCGCCGCCGGTAACCCGGGGCGGCGGAGACGGACTCCGGCCGCCCGGCGGCAACTCCATTCCATGAAACCACCTTCATTGGTTGCAGAAACCCTATCGCTCAATGCAATCGCATCCCCTCCCCCCCCCTTTCGGGTAAAGTTAAGTCAGGGCCGGCAGGGCCAACGGCCGACGAAAATCAGAAGGGCCGGCAAGTTGCGGCGGGGCCACAGTCAGGTTCCGCCGGTCAGGACGAAAATGAAATTGCTCAGCAACCAACTGGGGACGGCCAGGCCCGGCAGCCTGGCCAAGGGAGGTCCATGGCGGCAGCCGCCGGCCGGAGATCCTTCCGCAGGCGAACCGGCATGAATGGCGCTGTTTCAACCAGTTCCGGAGCCACCATCCTCGCGGTGGATGACACTCCGGCGAATCTGCAACTCCTGGGCACCTTGCTCCGGCAGTTCGGGTTCTCCATGCGCGCCGCCACCAGCGGCATCCTCGCGCTCCGGGCGGCCCGCCTGAGCCCGCCGGATCTCATCCTGCTGGATGTCCGCATGCCGAAGATGGATGGCTATGAGGTCTGCCGCCAGCTGAAGGCCGACGACCGGCTGAAATCCATTCCCGTCATCTTCGTAAGCGCCCACGGGGAGACCGAGGAAAAACTCCGCGCTTTCCAGGCCGGCGGCGTGGATTACGTCACCAAACCCTTTCAGGCCGAGGAAGTCCGGGCGCGCATCGGCGCCCAGCTGGAGATCCACCGGCTGCAAGAGGAGGTCACCCGGCAAAACGCCCGCCTGGAGGAGATGGTCCGCCTGCGGACCCGCCAGCTCGAGGCGGCCAACGCCAAGCTCGCCGTGCTCGACCGCACCAAAAGCGATTTCCTCACCGTCATCTCCCAGGAACTCCGCACCCCGCTGAACGGCCTGCTGGGCGCGGCCGAACTGGCCTTTGACATGTCCGTCCGCCACCCGGAAATGGCCGCCTACCGGCAGATGTTCGAAGGTTCCCGCCAATGCATCATGCAGCTGGTCGAAGACGCCCTGCTGCTCTCCCAGATGCAGGCCGATGCCACTCTCCTCGCCCGCGATGCCTGTTCCGTGGATGTCGTCATCAAAGCCGCCCGCTCGGCTGCGGCCGCGCAAGGCGTGACCGTCAAGAGCCTCCCCGCCGGCTTGGGCGATG
>Ga0316222_1002786_pt1 | contig 18171 bp, 18 predicted proteins | sample TBH18011metaG_FD_206008 | JGI IMG/M metagenome (GOLD analysis project Ga0316222, IMG submission 206008) | Freshwater microbial communities from Trout Bog Lake, Wisconsin, USA - TBH18011 | ecosystem: Environmental > Aquatic > Freshwater > Lake > Hypolimnion/Profundal zone | place: USA: Wisconsin...
CTCTCCCTGAGGGAAAGGGCCTGGGTAAGGGGGGAGACGGTTGCGCGCGCACCCCGTTTGTCTTCTCCCCGGCATTGCGCTATTGCTTCGCCATGACTCCGGCGCCCCCCCTTCTCGGCGACATCCCGGTGGGCGACTGGATCGACCGGTTCGCCCCGGCCGGGACGCGTCCCTATCTGCGGCTGATGCGGCTCGACCGGCCGATCGGCACCTGGTTGCTGCTGTTCCCCTGCTGGTGGAGCATCGCCCTGGCCGCCTCCGGCCCGCCCGACCTTGGACTGATGGCGTTGTTCGCCATCGGCGCAGTGGTGATGCGCGGCGCCGGCTGCACCATCAACGACATCGCCGACCATAAGTTCGACGCCCAGGTGGCGCGCACCGCCGGCCGGCCGATTCCCTCGGGCGCGGTGTCGCCGCTCCAGGCCGCGCTGTTCCTTGGCCTGCAGCTGGCGGCCGGACTGGCCATCCTGGTGATGCTCAATCGATTCGCCATCCTGGTCGGCATCGCCTCGCTGGCGCTGGTGTTTCCCTATCCGCTGATGAAGCGGATCACCTACTGGCCGCAGGCCTGGCTGGGTCTGACCTTCAACTGGGGCGCCCTGCTCGGCTGGGCGGCGGTGACCGGCGAGCTTGGCGCGCCGGCGCTGGCGCTGTATGCCGCCGGGCTGTTCTGGACGCTGGGCTACGACACCATCTATGCCCACCAGGACAAGGAGGACGATGTGCTGGTGGGAGTCAAATCGTCGGCGCTGGCGCTCGGCGCGCTAACCCGGCCGTGGCTGTTTCTGTTCTTCGGAGTGGCGCTGGGCCTGATCGCGCTGTCGGGCTGGCAGGCCGGATTGGCCTGGCCGTTCTATCCGCTGCTGGCGCTGGCGGCGGCGCAATTGGGCTGGCAGGCCGCCACCGTCGACATCGACGATGCCGCCGATTGCCTGGCCAAGTTCAAGTCGACCCGCTGGTTCGGCTGGGGCCTGTTGGCGGCCATCGTCGCCGGTCGCCTGTTGTGAGGGAGTTCATCCGCTCGCACACATTGGTGGCCTCGCCGCCGGCCTGCCCCGAGATCCGCCTGTGGACCTCCACCGAGGTGACGCCACTGTGGGAGGCCACCGAGGCGGTACTGGCGGCCCACAACCTGCCGCCGCCCTATTGGGCCTTCTGCTGGGCCGGCGGTCAGGCGCTGACCCGCATCCTGCTTGATCGACCCGAACTGACCGCCGGCCTCCGCGTACTCGACTTCGCCGCCGGCTGCGGCAGCGCCGCCATCGCCGCCGCCCTCTCCGGCGCCGCCCGCGTCGAAGCGGCCGAAATCGACCCGGTGGCGATCGTGGCGATCGGCCTCAACGCGGAACTCAACGGCGTCACCGTCGAACTGGTCGAGGGCGACATCGTCGGCAGCGCCTGCCGCTGGGATCTGGTGGTGGCCGGCGACGTCTGCTACGAGCGGCCGATGACCGAGCATATCTGGCCCTGGCTGCGCCGCCTCGCCGCCGAGGGCGCCACCGTGCTGATGGCCGACCCCGGCCGCGCCTACCTGCCCAAGCTCGGCCTGCTGGAAGTGGCCCGCAGCGTGGTGGAAACCTCGCTGGATCTCGAGGACCGCACCCAACGCGAGGTGGTGGTTTACCGAATCGTCGGGTAGCGCCCCAAAGCACTATCGGCTTGCGTTAGCTATCGCGTCACGATAGCGTCGGCTATGATCAAGTCGTTCAAAAACCTGGCTGCGGAGGCGGCGTGGCAACGACGCTTCGTCAAAGGCGTTCCCGTCGAAATCATCAAGGTCGCCAATCGCAAGCTGACTCAGCTTCACAACGCCAGGGATCTGACCGATTTGCGGGCACCGCCTGGCAACCGGCTGGAGGCGCTTTCCGGTGACCGCCAGGGCCAGCACAGCATCCGCGTCAACGACCAGTGGCGGGTCTGCTTTGAATGGCGCGACGGTGACGCCTATGACGTTGAAATTGTCGATTATCATTAACCAGGAGGCCGCCATGGCCGATTTCTCGCCTACCCACCCCGGCGAAGTGCTGCAAGAGGACTTCCTCAAGCCGCTCGGCATGAGCCAATACGCCCTGGCCAAGGCCATTAGCGTGCCCCAGATGCGGATCAGCGATCTGGTCCATTGCCGCCGCGGCATCACCCCCGACACCGCGCTGAGGCTGGCCCGCTATTTCGGAACTTCGGCCGAGTTCTGGATCGGCATGCAGACGACCTACGATCTTGAATCCGCCCGTGACCGCATCGGCGCCGCCATCGAATCCCAGATCGAACCGAGGGCCGCCTAACCATCGACGACCATCGTCGATTCCTTTAGACTGCGGCCACAGCCATAGGAGGCGACGATGACGTCCCTGGTCGTCGAACAGCTCCGCGTCTTGTCCGACAATTTCATCTATCTGGCCCACGACCCGGCTAGCGGCGCCACCGCCGCGATCGACCCGGCGCTGGCCGAGCCGGTGCTGGCTGCGTTGGCGGCCAAGGGCTGGCGGCTGACCCACATCCTCAACACCCACCACCACGGCGACCATACCGGCGGCAACCTGGAACTGATCCGGGCCACCGGCGCCCAAGTGGTCGGCGCCCGCCGCGACGCCGCCCGCATCCCCGGCATCGCCATCGAGGTCGGCGAGGGCGACAGCTTCCTGCTCGGCACCGCCGCCGCGGTGGTGTTCGAGACCCCCGGCCATACCTCGGGCCACATCGCCTTCTGGTTCCCCGACAGCGATGCGCTGTTTTGCGGCGACACCCTGTTCTCGCTCGGCTGCGGCCGCCTGTTCGAGGGCAGCGCCGAGCAAATGTGGCACAGCCTGTCGACGTTGCGCGATCTGCCGCCGGAAACCCGGGTTTATTGCGCCCACGAATACACCCTGGCCAACGGCCGCTTCGCCCGCTTGGTCGAACGCGACAACCCGGCCCTGCTGGCTCGGCTCGACCAGGCCGCCGCCCAGGTCGCCGCCGGCCGGGCCACGGTGCCGTCGACCATCGCCGGCGAATGCGCCGCCAATCCCTTCCTGCGCGTCGATCACCCCGCCGTGGCGCGCGCCGTCGGCCTCGCCCCCGGCGCAGACCCGGCGCTGGTGCTGGGGGAATTGCGCCGGCGCAAGGATGTATTCTAGGATTGCGTCAACCGGCCTGATTTGAGGATTCCGATGAAACTCCGCTTCTCCCCCACCTCGCCCTATGTCCGTAAGGTTCGCATCGTCGCCCTCGAGGCCGGGATCGAGCTGGAGCTGATTCCGACCGCGCCGTGGGCGGCCGACACCGATTTGCCCAAGGACAACCCGCTCGGCAAGGTGCCGGCCCTGCTGACCGACGGCGGCGAAGCGATCTACGATTCGCCGGTGATCTGCGAATACCTCGATGCCCAGCATTCCGGCCGCAAGCTGGTTCCCGCCGCCGGCGGCGAGCGCTGGCGCCAGCTATGCCTGCAGGCCCTGGCCGACGGCATCCTCGACGCCGCCGTCGCCGCCCGCATCGAAACCGCCATGCGTCCCGAGGACAAGCGCTGGCCGCACTGGATCGAACGTCAGAATGCCGCCGTACTGCGCGGGCTGGAAACCCTGGACCAGGAATGCGCCGGCTGGGGCGGTGATTTCCTGATCGGCCAGATTGCCGCCTTGGTGGCGGTCGAATACGTCGATTTCCGCCACAGCGTCGAGTGGCGCGACCGCCTGCCGGCGCTGGCTGACTGGCATGCCAAGTGGGCCGGCCGCGCCTCGGTGGTCGCCACCCAGCCGAAGGATTGACGCCGATGGACACCGCCGAGGCGGTGATTGCCCGGCTCGGCCTGACGCCGCACCCCGAAGGCGGCCATTACGTCGAGACCTATCGTCACACCGCCGAAGACGGCGGCCGTGGCGCCTGCACCGCGATCTATTATCTGCTGCGGGCCGGCGAGCGGTCGCATTGGCACAAGGTCGACGCGGTCGAGATCTGGCACCATTACGCCGGCGGCCCGCTCGGCCTCGCCCTGTCGCAGGATGGCCATGCCATCCGAACCGTGCTGCTCGGCCCCGATGCCGCCGCCGGCCAGCTGCCCCAGGCGGTGGTGCCGATCGATTGCTGGCAGGCGGCCGAGCCCTTGGGCGAGTGGGTGCTGGTCGGCTGCACCGTCTCGCCGGCCTTCGACTTCGCCGGCTTCACCATGGCGCCGCCCGACTGGCGACCAGGGTGAATCCGCGCCCATCCCCTTGCATTCACCCCATCGGATCGGTATAAGCATCGCTTCTCTCGAGCGGACCGGGCCTGTACGGGCATGCCTTGCCGCTCAACGTCGCTCAAGATCAAGGATAGCGAAAATGCCCAAGATGAAAACCAAGAGCTCCGCGAAGAAGCGGTTCAAGCTCAGCGCGACCGGCAAGGTCAAGGGGAATGTCGCCAACAAGCGCCATTGCCTGTCGGCCAAGCCGCAGGACATGAAGCGCAAGGCCCGCGGCACCTTCATCCTGTTCAAGGGTGATGCCGACAAGGTCAAGAAGTTCTACATGCCCTACGGAGATTAAGCCATGGCTCGCGTCAAGCGGGGCGTCACGACTCACGCCCGTCACAAGAAGATTCTCAAGCTGGCCAAGGGTTATCGCGGCCGCGCCAGCACCTGCTTCCGCATCGCCATCGAAAAGGTCGAGAAGGCGCTTCGTTACGCCTACCGCGATCGGCGCAACAAGAAGCGCGAATTCCGTGGTCTGTGGATCCAGCGTATCAACGCCGGTGCCCGCGCCCACGGCCTGACCTATTCGCGTTTCATCGATGGTCTGAAGAAGGCCAACATCGCGCTCGACCGCAAGGTGTTGTCCGATATCGCCATCCGCGAGCCGGATTCCTTTGCCGCGTTGGTGGCCAAGGCTCAGGCGGCCCTCGCGTAACCTCGCGCGCCCTTTTCGAAGGGGCTGGGTATAAGAAGAGGGGTCGCCCGCGAGGTGCGGCCCCTTTTCGCGTTTTCACCCCTCTTAAGCTTTTCAGGGGAGTCCGATGAACGACCTGGACAACATCCGCGACCAAGCGCTGGCCGCCATCGCCGCCGCGGCCAGCCTCGACGGGCTGGAGGCGGCGCGCGTCGCCGCGCTCGGCAAGAAGGGCACCGTCTCGGCCCTGATGGCCACCCTCGGCGCCATGAGTCCGGACGAGCGCAAGACCGCCGGTGCCCGCCTCAACGCGGTCAAGGACGAGGTCGCCGCCGCCATCGCCGCCCAGAAGGGCAAGCTGGAGGCCACGGCGCTCGACGCCAAGCTGGCGCGCGAACGCATCGACGTCACCTTGCCCCCCCGCCCCGAGCGCCAGGGCCGCATCCACCCCATCCCCCAGGTGATGGAGGAAATCGCCGCGATCTTCGCCCAGATGGGCTTCAAGGTGGCCGAGGGCCCCGACATCGAGGACGACTTCCACAATTTCACCGCGTTGAACATCCCGGCCGAGCACCCCGCCCGCCAGATGCACGACACCTTCTATTTCGGCGAGCGCGCGGATGGCGGCCGCCATCTGCTGCGCACCCACACCTCGCCGGTGCAGATCCGCACCATGCTGGCGGAAAAGCCGCCGATCCGCATCATCGCCCCCGGCCGCACCTATCGCTGCGATTCGGACATGACCCACACCCCGATGTTCCATCAGGTCGAGGGGCTGGTGATCGACAAGGCGACCCATATGGGCCACCTCAAGGGCTGCCTGATCGAATTCGTCCGCACCTTCTTCGAGGTCGACGACGTGCCGGTGCGCTTCCGCCCCAGCTTCTTCCCCTTCACCGAGCCCTCGGCCGAGGTCGACATCGGCTGCTCGCGCGAGGGCGGTGAATTGAAGATCGGTCCCGGCAAGGGCTGGCTGGAGATTCTTGGTTGCGGCATGGTGCATCCCAACGTGCTGCGCGCCTGCAACATCGATCCCGACGAGTACCAGGGCTTCGCCTTCGGCATGGGGGTGGAACGGGTGGCGATGCTGAAATACGGCATCCCCGACCTGCGCACCTTCTTCGATTCCGACCTGCGCTGGCTGGAACATTACGGCTTCGCCGCCGAGGACGTACCGACGCTGTCCGGGGGACTGACACGATGAAATTCACCCTGTCCTGGCTGAAGCAGCACCTCGACACCGATGCCTCGCTGGCGGCGATCGATTCCCGCCTGACCGAACTCGGCCTTGAGGTCGAAAGCATCGACGACCCGGCCAAGCTGCTTGGCGGCTTCATCGTCGGCCATGTGCTGGAAGCCGAGAAGCACCCCAACGCCGACCGCCTGCAGGTCTGCAAAGTCGACACCGGAGCCGCCACCATCCAAGTGGTGTGCGGCGCCCCCAACGCCCGCGCCGGCCTCAAGGTCATCCTGGCCCAGCCCGGAACCTTCATTCCCGCCAGCAACGAGGCGCTGAAAAAGGGCAACGTCCGCGGCGTCGAAAGCCAGGGCATGATGTGCTCGTGGCGCGAGCTTGGCCTCGGCGAGGACCATGACGGCATCGCCGAACTGGACGCCGCCGCCCCAACCGGCGCCCGGCTGGTCGACATCATCAGCTTCGATCCACTGATCGAGGTGTCGATCACTCCCAACCGCGCCGATTGCCTCGGCGTGCGCGGCATCGCCCGCGACCTGGCGGCCAGCGGCCTCGGCACCCTGAAGCCGCTCGACCTCAGCCCGGTGGCCGGCGCCTTCAAAAGCCCCATCGGAATCCACCTGGACTTCACCCCCGATGCCGCCAACGCCTGCCCGCTGTTCGTCGGCCGCCTGATCCGGGGCGTCACCAATGGCGAAAGCCCGGCCTGGCTCAAGGACCGCCTGGTCGCCATCGGCCTGCGGCCGATCTCGGCCCTGGTCGACATCACCAATTACATCACCACCGACCTGGCGCGGCCGCTGCACGTGTTCGACGCCGCCAAGGTGACGGGCGACCTCCGTGCCCGCTTGGCCCGTCCCGGCGAGACCCTGGCCGCCCTCAACGGCAAGACTTACCCCCTCGATGCCGGCATGACGGTGATCGCCGACGATGCCGGTCCCGCCGGCCTGGCCGGGGTGATTGGCGGCGAACAGACCGGCTGCACCGAGGCGACCACCGCGGTGTTCCTGGAAGCCGCCTATTTCGACCCGATCCGCACCGCCGCCACCGGCCGCAAGCTGGAGATCCTGTCCGACGCCCGCTTCCGCTTCGAACGCGGAGTCGATCCCGCCTTCGTCCGCGCCTCGGCCGAGCTGGCGACCCGGATGATCATCGAGCTGTGCGGCGGCGAAGCCTCGGAGCTGGTAATCGCCGGCGCCGAGCCCGACTGGCAGCTCTCGATCGTCCTGCGTCCCGCCCGCGTCGCCGAGTTGGGCGGCGTCGACGTACCCCCCGCCCGCCAGGAGGACATCCTGCGGGCGCTGGGCTGCACCGTGTCCGAGCATGACAACGGCCTGCTGGTGGCGCCGCCGTCCTGGCGCGGCGACATCTCCGGCGAGCACGACCTGGTCGAGGAAGTCATCCGTGTCAATGGCTTCGACGCCATCCCGGCAGTGCCGCTGCCGCGCCCGTCGATGCCGAAGCCGGTGCTGACCTCGGCGCAGCGGCGCCAAGGCTGGGTGCGCCGTCAGCTGGCGGCGCGCGGTCTGGTCGAGACGGTGACCTGGTCGTTCCTGCCCGCCGCCCAGGCGGCGCTGTTCGGCGGCACCGATCCCGCCCTCAAGCTGGCCAACCCGATCTCCAGCGACCTCGACATGATGCGGCCCTCGGTTCTGACCAATTTGGTCGCCGCCGCCGGCCGCAACGCCGATCGCGGCTTCAAGGATCTCGGCCTGTTCGAAATCGGGCCGCAATTCGATGGCCCCGAGCCGGGACAGCAACGCCCGGTCGCCGCCGGCATCCGCGCCGGCGCCGCCGGTCCGCGCGCCTGGTCGACCACGGCGCGCGCCGTGGACGCCTTCGACGCCAAGGCCGATGCCCTGGCGGCGCTGGCCGCCACCGGCTTCAACCCCGATTCGGCGCAAGTGGTGGCCGAGGCGCCCGCCTGGTACCACCCCGGCCGCTCCGGCACGCTCCGGCTCGGCAATAAGCCGCTGGCCTATTTCGGCGAGCTGCATCCCGGCGTACTGGCGGCGATGGACGTCAAGGGGCCGATCGCCGCCTTCGAGGTCCTGCTCGACGCCATCCCGTTGGCGAAGGCGCGGCCGACCAAGGCGCGGCCATTGCTGAAGGCATCGTCCTTCCATAGTGTCGAGCGCGACTTCGCCTTCATCGTCGAGTCCCAGGTCGCCGCCGACGCGGTGGTTCGCGCCGCCAAGTCGGTGGACAAGGCGCTGATCACCGAGGCCCGCATCTTCGATCTCTACGAAGGCGCCGGTGTCGGCGACGGCAAGAAGTCGCTGGCGGTGACCGTCACCCTGCAACCGACCGAACGCACCCTGACCGACGAGGAAATCGAGGCAGTGGCGGCCAAGGTGGTGGCGGCGGTGGCCAAGGCGACTGGGGGAAGCTTGCGCGGCTGATGATGCCCACCATCCTGCTGTTCCGCCACGGTGAGACCCACTGGAACCGGCTGCGCCGGGTCCAGGGCCATGCCGACACGGTGTCGCCGTTGACGCTCAAGGGCATCGCCCAAGCCCGCGCCTACGGCGAGACGGCACGGCTGCTGATCGGCGAGGACGGCGGCTGGCGGGTGGTATCAAGCCCGCTGGCCCGCTGCACCCAGACCACCGCGATCCTGTGCGAGGTCGCCGGCCTGCCCTTCAATGAGGCGACCTTCGACAGCCGCCTCAAGGAGGTCGACACCGGCGCCTTTTCCGGCCTGCTGAAGACCGATTTGCAGCGCCAGCATCCCGAGCTAATGGCCGGCACCGGACTGGCCTCGTTCTTCTTCCGCTGCCCGGGAGGCGAAACCTGGAACGATATGGCCTTCCGTATCGGCTCGTGGTTGGCCGGGCTCGCCCCCGACGACAAGCTGGTGGTGGTCAGCCACGGAGTCGCCGGCAAAGTTTTGCGCACGCTCTACGCCAGTCTCGACCCCGAGGCGGTGCTGGCCGAGGAATCGCCCCAGGACGCCCTGTTCCGCCTGCACGACGGCATCGCCACCCGAGTGGCGTGCGAAGCGGTGGCGATGCTATAAGGACCGACCGAGGCGTAAAAGGGTAGCGCGATGCGCATTTGGCTTGGGGTAATCATCCTGGCCGGGTCGATGATGTTGGCTTGGCCCGCCGCCGCCGCCGCCGCCGCCAGCGACCGGGATCTGGTGGTAGGGGTCGAGGACGTCGATTACCTGCCGGCCTACGGCTGGCGCGACAATGCCTATGCCGGCGCGGCGCGCGGCATCATCGACGCCTTCGCCGCCGCCAACGGCTATCGGCCGATCTACCGGCCGCTGCCGATCAAGCGCCTGTTCGCCGAGTTGGTCTCGGGCGGCGTCGATGTCAAATTCCCCGACAACCCGCTATGGGGCCAGGATTCCAAGCTGGGCGCCGCGATCAGCTATTCGCGACCGGTGATCGAGTATATCGACGGGGTGATGGTGACGCCCAATCGGCGCGGCAAGACGATCGCGACGCTGGGCACCGTCGCCGGCTTCACCCCCACCCCGTGGCTGGAGCGGATCAAGGCCGGCCAAGTCGCACTCAAGGAAAATCTCAAGCTCGATCCGCTGTTGCGCCAGGTGTTGCTGGGACGGCTGGACGGCGCCTATGTCAGCGTCGCGGTGGCCAATTACACCCTCGACACCGGCTTCCAAATGCCGGGCGCCCTGGTGTTCGACCCGTCGCAGCCGTTCAGTCGCGAGTCCTATCGGCTGTCCAGCGCCCGTCGGCCCGACCTGATCGCCGCCTTCGATGCCTGGCTGGCCGCCCATGCCGCCGAGGTCAAAGCGATCAAGGACAGCTACCACGCCGAGAAGGGCGTGGAATAGAGGCCCGGCACACGCTACGATGGGCCATCGTCATGCAGGGGGGACGTTGAATGACCGATGACGAATTGAAGGCGGCCCGAGCGCGGCGGCGCCGCACCCTGTGGCAAATGGCGGTGGTGCTTGCCTGGGCGATTTGGGCGACGCTGCCTCCGGCCGAGCTTGCCCTTGACACCGATTGCCAGCCGATCGACGGCCCGTCTTCGGTCAGCGCCTTCCTCTACGGCAAGTGGTTTTGGAGCCGCCAGCTGGACGCCGAGATCTCCGAAGCCAACCATCTGCTCGCCCTGCCCGCCCAACAGGAATTGCAGCAAGGCGACGAGCGGCTGAAGGTCGACGACCGGATGAATCATCTCAACAAGGACGATATCCGCAACGCCGACCCCGACCAGCGCCAACACCGCGAGGAAGCGGAGCAAACCAAGCGGCTGCTGAGGCTGGCCTGGCTGGCGCAATGCCGGGCGACGATCGAGACGAAGATGGGCGATGGCGTGGTCGAACCGCGCTGACCCCCCATCCCGAAAGAGCGCGAGCGACGCGGGATATTTCACGCGAAAATGGCTGGCGTAACGCCATCCGGCAGTGACACCAGCCGCCGTCCTCATCTGGGGATGATGCGGCAGCGATTTCTCCATTACACCAAAGACGTTCGCGCTAGCCATTCCCCCCCGCTTGTCGGCGCGAGCAGAAACCCCGGTGCCGGACGACGGCGCCGGGGTCTTGCATTGAGGCCGGGGGCGACATCCGCTTCGTCCAGAAGCGGCTCGGCCACGCCAGCATCGCCACCAGCCTGCGCGACACCCTGGAGCGGGCCAACACCCTGCGGCGGATCGGGTAACTACTTCCCCTTGGGCGGCTTGCAGCAGCAATGGGGTTCGGCGCTGGCGTTGGCCAGCAGGTTGTCCTCGGTGAAGCGGATCACCGCGCGGCGCCAAGCGGCGGCCAAGCCGCGTTTGGCCGGGGCGCCGGCAGCGGCCAGGGCCTGCTCGATGGCGGCCAGGCGCAGGCAACGCAGGTCGTATTCCACCCGCACCGCCCGCTCGCCGGGTTCGGCCGTCGCGGTGGCCATTCCGGGAAGCCGCGCCAGTGCTTCGGCGGCGGTGGCGGCATCGCCGCTGGCCAGGTGAATGGTCCGGGTGGCCAACAAGGGTTCGATCACAGTCATGGCCGGCGCCTCCGCGCGTCAGATTCCAGGCGCCTCCGCGCGTGGAACTGCATGATCAGGGCGTAGATCGCCGGGATCACCACCAGGGTCAACAGGGTCGACGACACCATGCCGCCAACCATCGGCATGGCGATGCGGCGCATCACCTCGGACCCGGTTCCGGTGCTCCACATGATCGGCAGCAGGCCGGCCATGATCGCCACCACCGTCATCATCTTGGGCCGCACCCGTTCCACCGCGCCTTCCATGATCGCCGCGGTCAGGTCGTCGGCGGTGAAGTCCTGGCCCTGTTCCTGGCGCTTGGCTGCCAGTTCCCGGGCTGCGTGGTTGAGGTAGATCAGCATCACCACCCCGGTTTCGGCGGCGACCCCGGCCAAGGCGATGTAGCCGACCGCCACCGCCACGCTCATGTTGTAGCCCAAGACCCATTGCAGCCATAGGCCGCCGACCAGGGCGAAGGGCAGCGACAGCATGACGATCAAGGTGTCGGTGACCCGGCGGAAATTGAGATACAGCAGCAGGAAGATGATCGCCACCGTCGCCGGCACCACGATCTTCAGCTTCTCGATCGCGCGGGCCATGTACTCGAACTGGCCCGACCAGGTGACGAAGGTGCCGGGCGGCATCTTGACTTGGTCGCGCACCGCCTTTTGGGCGTCGGCGACGTAGCCGCCGATGTCGCGGTCGCGGATGTCGACATAGATGTAGGTCGACAGCAGGGCATTCTCGGTGCGGATGCCGGCCGGGCCTTGGGATAGGCGGACCTTGGCCAATTGTCCGAGCGGAATCGGCGCTCCCTCGGCGGTGTTGACCAGCACGGTTTCAGCGATGGCCTGGGGGTCGCTGCGGAGCGCGCGGGGATAGCGGACGTTGACCGAAAAGCGCTCGCGCCCTTCGACCGTGGTGGTCACCGTCTCGCCGCCCAGGGCGGTCAGGATGACCTCCTGCAGATCGCCGATGGTCAGGCCATAGCGGGCGAGCTGGGCGCGGTCGGGGTCGATGTCGAGGTAATAGCCGCCGCCGCTGCGCTCGGCATAGGCCGAGGTGGTGCCGGGCACCTTCCTGACCACCGCCTCGATCCGCCGCGCCACATTCTCCATCTCGGCCAGATCCTTGCCGAACACCTTAATGCCGATCGGGGTTCGGATGCCGGTGGACAGCATGTCGATGCGGGCGCGCAGCGGCATGGTCCAGGCATTGGACACGCCGGGCAGCCGCAGCGCCTGGTCCATCTCGGCCACCAGCTTGTCGCTGGTCATCCCCGGCCGCCATTCGGATTCGGGCTTCAGGGTAATCACCGTCTCAAACATCTCGGTCGGCGCCGGGTCGGTGGCGGAATTGGCGCGGCCGGCCTTGCCCGCCACGCCCGCCACCTCGGGGAAGCTCTTGATGATCTTGTCCTGCGTCTGCAGCAACTCGCCGGCCTTGGTAATCGACAGGCCGGGCAAGGTGGTCGGCATATAAAGGATGGTGCCCTCGTTGAGGGTCGGCATGAACTCGGAGCCGAGCTGGGACAGCGGATAGACCGAGGCCGCCAGCGCCGCCAGCGCCACCACGATGGTGGCGACCTTGGCCTTAAGCACGCCCCGGATCACCGGCCGATAAAGCCAGATCAGCGCCCGGTTGATCGGGTTGCGCCGCTCGGGCAGGATCTTGCCGCGGATGAACAGCCCCATCAGCACCGGCACCAGGGTCACCGACAGGATGGCGGCGCCGGCCATGGCGAAGGTCTTGGTGTAGGCCAGCGGCTTGAACAGCCGGCCCTCCTGCGCCTCCAGGGTGAACACCGGCAGGAACGAGGCGGTGATGATCAACAGGCCGAAGAACAGGCTGGGCCCGACCTCGATGGCGGCGGCGATCAGCGCCTCGGCCCGGCTTTCTCCCGGCTTCAGCCGCTCCAGATGCTTGTGGGCGTTCTCGATCATGACGATGGCGGCGTCGACCATCGCCCCCACCGCAATGGCAATGCCGCCCAGGCTCATGATGTTCGAGGTCATCCCCAGCGCCTGGGTCACCAAGGCGGCGATCAGCACGCCGACCGGCAGCATCAGGATGGCGACCAGGGCGGAGCGGACGTGGAGCAGGAAGATCATGCACACCACCGCGACGATCAGGCTTTCCTCGATCAGGGTGTGCTTCAGGGTCTCGACCGCGCGGAGAATCAGTTCCGAGCGATCATAGACGGCGCGGATGGTCACCCCCTCGGGTAGGCTGGGGGCGATGTCGGCCAGCTTGGCCTTGACGCCCTTGATGACGTCGAGGGCGTTCTGGCCGAAGCGCTGGATGACGATGCCGCTGACCGCCTCGCCCTCGCCGTCCAGCTCGATCAGGCCGCGCCGCTCGTCGGGGCCGAGCTCGACCCGGGCGACGTCGCCGACCAGCACTGGGGTGCCGTTCTGGGATTTCAGCGGTACCCGCTCGATGTCGCCGACGCCGCGGAGGTAGCCACGGCCGCGCACCACGAACTCGGTCTCGGCCATTTCGACCACCCGGCCGCCGACGTCGATGTTGCTTTTGCGGATCGCCTCGGTGACCTTGGCCAAGGGAATTCCGTAGGCCTGAAGCCGCTGGGGATCGACCACCACCTGGTATTGGCGGACGAAGCCGCCGACGCTGGCCACCTCGGCGACGCCCTCCGACTTGGCCAGTTGCAGCCGCAGTGTCCAATCCTGCAGCGAGCGCAATTCGGCCAGCGAGCGGTCCTTGGCCAGCACCACGTACTGGTAGACCCAGCCCACCCCGGTGGCGTCGGGACCCAGCGCCGGCGCCACTCCGGCCGGCAGGCCCTTGGCGGCGAAGCTCAAGGATTCCAGCACCCGCGAGCGCGCCCAGTAGATGTCGGTGCCGTCCTCGAAGATGATGGTGACAAAGCTGATGCCGAAGGCCGAGAAGCCTCGCACCATTTTCGAGCGCGGCACGCTGAGCATGGCGGTGGTGAGCGGCGTGGTGACCTGGTCCTCGACCACCTGGGGCGCCTGGCCGGGGAAGTCGGTGGTGAGGATGACCTGGACGTCGGACAAATCGGGCAGGGCGTCGAGCGGCAGCCGTGCCACCGCCACCAGTCCGGCGGCGACGACGAAGCCGGTCATCACCAAGACTAACAAGGTGTTACGGGCCGACCAGCGGATCAGGGCGGCGATCATGGATTGGGCGCTTGGTGCTGGAAGCCCTGCAACGCCGCCTTGAGATTGCTCTCGGCGTCGATCAGGAAGTTGGCGCTGACCACCACCCTCTCGCCCTCCTTGAGGCCGTCGAGCACCGCCAGGTAGCCGCCGGCGCGGGCACCGATGGTGACCGGGCGCGGCTCGTAGAGGCCCTCGCCGCGTTCGACCAACACCGCCTGGCGGGCTCCGGTGTCGAGTACCGCCGATTCGGGAACGCTGACCACCATCCCGGCCGCCGCCGGAGTGGCGATCTCGACGGTGCCGAACAGGGCGGGACGCAGCTCGCCCAAGGGGTTAGCCAGTTCAATGCGGACTTTGGCGGTGCGGGTCTCGGGGGTAACGGTCGGATAAACGAAGGTGACGGTGCCGTTGAACAGCTTGCCCGGCAGGGCGCTGAAGCCGATCTTGGCGTCCTGGCCGAGGCCGACCCGGGCCAAATCCTGCTCGAACACCTCGGCCACCACCCAGACGGTGGAGAGGTCGGCGATCTGGTACAGCGTCTCGCCCGGCATGAAGCGCATGCCCTGGACCGCCCGCTTTTCCAGCACGATGCCCGAGACCGGCGAGGCTAGGGTGACGGTGCGGGTGGGCAGCCCGCCCTGGCGCAACTTTTCGATTGCACCTTCGCCGATGTCCCAATTCTTAAGGCGCGACAGCGCCCCTTCGGCCAGGTTGCGCACCGCGGCGCGGGCATCGGCGCGCGCCGTCTCCAGCGCCTCGGCGCCCTGGCGGGCGGCGACGTATTCCTGTTCGGCCAGGGCCAGATCGGGGCTGTAGATTTCCATCAGCGACTGGCCGCGCCGCACCGACTGGCCGGTTTGGTTGACGTCCAGCCGTTCGATGTAGCCCTCGAACTTGGCGGTGACGATGTGCAGCCGGCGTTCGTCGACCTGAACGGTGCCGACGGCGCGAATCGGCTGGGTCAGCGCGCGCCGCTGCGCAGCCTCGGTTTTGACCCCCAACTTCTGCACCTTGTCGAGGCTGACCTTGACGGTGTCGCCGGCGGCTTCGTCGCCCTCATAGACGGCGACGTAGTCCATCCCCATGCCGTCCTTCTTCGGCACCGCCGAGACGTCGGCCAGGCCCATCGGGTTGCGGTAATAGAGGACCTTGCCTACCGATTTGACCGGCTCGGGCGACGGCGCCGGTTCGGGATCGGCCAAGACCGCGACATAATCGCGCCCGGTGGCGTCTTTCTTGGCCACCGGCGAGAAATCGGCGCTGCCATCGGGGTTCTGGAAGTAGAGAATCGCCCGAGCCGGGGCCGGCGGCGCGACGGGGGCCGGCGGCGGCGCCGAGGTGCGGCCAAGCTGGAAGGCGCCGGCCAGCAGCAAGACAATGGCGAGGATCGCGGCGAGTCGTTTCACAGCTCACCCCCGATCAACTTCTCGATCTCGGCCAGGCGGATCTGCTGCTCGAAGCGGATCTTGATCAAATCGGCATTGGAGCGCCACAATTGCTGCTCGGCGGTCAGCACGTCGAGGAATTCGGCCCGGCCCAGTTCGTAGCCCTTGGCCGCCGCCTGGAAGCCGATCTCGGCCTCGGGCAATTGGTTGTCGCGGAGCAGGGTCTCGACCTGGCGGGCCGAATCGAGCCCGATCGACGCTTCGGCCAGGGCATCGGCGACGTCCTGGGTCGCCGCCTCGCGCTTCGAGCGGGCGGCGCCGGCCATCGCCTTGGCCTCGCCGATTTCCGATTGGTGCAGGCCCCAGCGGATCGGCACGGTGGCGGTAACCATCGCCTCGTAGCCTGACCAGTCGCCCTGGGACTTGACCGCGCCGACGCTGACCTCGAAATCGGGATACCAGCCCTTTTCGGCCAGGTCGACGCTCTTGTCCGAGCCCTCGATGGTGGCCTGCTGGATCAGGATGTCGGGATTGGCTTGGGCCGCACGCTCGGTCAGGGCGGCAAGGTCGAGCGCGCCGGCCGGCGGGATCGGCCGCTCGGCCGGCGCCTCGACCAAGGCGCCGGACAGCTCGCGCCCCAGCAGCCGGTTGATGCTGACCCGGGCCTTGGCCCGCTCGGAATCGGTGCGGACGATTTCCGCCTCCAGCGTCGATTTCTCCACCTCGGCGCGGGTGACATCCTGCTGCTTGCCCAAGCCCTGGGCGTAGCGGGCGGCGGCCAGGCGCACCACCGTTTCCAGCCGGGCGCGAAGGTCGCGGGCGAGGTCGCCGACCAGATGGGCCGAATGGTAGTCGGCGTAGGCGATCTTGATCCGGGCAACCAGGTCGTTCTCGACCTGAACCCGCAGCAGCGCCGCCTTGCGGGCGCCGGCCGTCGCGATCTCGCGCTTAAGGTCGCGCTTGCCCCAGAACGGCAGCTCCTGCGACAGGTAAATCTTCTTGGTGGTACCGGAAAGCGGATTATTAGGGATGTAGTTGTTGCTCGGCCAATCCATCACCAGGAATTGCACCTTGGGATCGGCCAGGCTGCCGGCGCCTTCGATGCGGGCGGCGGCAGCCTCGGCCTCGAGCGCCGCCACCTGCAAATCGGGATTCATCTGGCGGGCGATGGCGATCAGGTCGGCGATGCTGGCGCCCACCCGGCCATGGTCATGGTCATGATGAGGAGCCTCGTCGGCCCAGGCGGCCGGGGCCAACCCCAAGCCCAGGCCGATCGCCACCAATATCGCCAGTCGGGTCATCGCCCTGGCCCTCAATGGGTGGCGAGGAATTGTACCGCGCCGACAATGGTCGCCGGCTCGCCCTGGACCTTGGCCGAAACGGTCAGCTCCCACGGCCCGGCCATCGACAGGTCGGCGGTGAAGGGATAGGCGCCTTTGCCGTCGGGGATACCCGGCGCCAGCTTGGTCGGCATCGGCGCCATGCCTTCCATCGGCATCGCCATCTTGGCCTGGAACAGCACGGCGTTGGTCACCGGCTTGCCATCGGGCAGATGGACCAGACGCAACGCGACGACGGCGTTGGTGGCCGCCGGGACCTCGGTGGCGACCGCCTCGAAGCGGTAATCCTTGGGATCGGCCTGGGCCGCCCCGGCGGCCAGGGCCAAAGTCAATCCGAACGTGATCATTGCCAAACGCATCGCACCCTCCTTGAGTTGGCGAGGCCGGTATAGACCGACTTGCCATTCGGGGTGTGTAATTTAGTGTAAACGCGAAACCATCGAGGCCGCCGCCAATGTTCAGCTTCCATCCCGATTCGATCGCCGGCCGAACCCTGATCGTGCTGCTGGTCGGGTTGACGCTGTCCCATGTCGGCAGCATGGCGCTGCTGTCGTCGGACCATCACGACGCGGCGGCGACCACTGCCGAGCGGCTGTGCGCCGAGCGGATGGCCACCGCCGCCATGCTGTTGGAGCGGGCCAGCCCCGGCCAGCGCCCGCCCCTGGCCGCCGAACTGGCCAGCCCGACCATGGCGGTGGCCTGGGAGGCGGCGCCCCGGGTGACCACCATGGCCCACGACCCCCACGCCAATCACCTGCAATTGGCCTTGACGCCGAATTTCGGCAGCGTCGACCACGACCGGCTGCGGGTACTCCACCGCTTGGTGGCGCGGGGCGGCGGCTGGTGGAGCGACCTGCTCGACGGCTTTCCCGCCGACCGCATGATGGCGGTATCGTTCCGCCTGAACGACGGCAGCTGGGCCAATTTCGACATGGAGATGGCCCAGGGCGCCGCCCTGTGGTCGCGCCACCTGGTGGTCTCGACCCTGGCGATGATGCTGGCCATCCTGGTATTCGGCGCCTGGGCCGCCGGCTGGATCGCCCGGCCGCTGGCCGCCTTCGCCACCGCCGCCGACCGTTTGGGGCGTGACGTCGCCGCCCCGCCGCTGGCATCCGGCGGCCCGCGCGAGGTACGGGAAGCGGCCGCCGCCTTCAACCAGATGCAAAGCCGCATCCGCCGCTTCGTCGAGGACCGCACCCGCCTGCTGGCCGCCATCTCCCACGACCTGCGCAGCCCGATCACCCGGCTGCGCCTGCGGACCGAGCGGCTGGCCGAGGACTCCGAACGCGGCCGCATGCTGGCCGACCTTGACGAGATG
>Ga0316222_1002788_pt1 | contig 18130 bp, 16 predicted proteins | sample TBH18011metaG_FD_206008 | JGI IMG/M metagenome (GOLD analysis project Ga0316222, IMG submission 206008) | Freshwater microbial communities from Trout Bog Lake, Wisconsin, USA - TBH18011 | ecosystem: Environmental > Aquatic > Freshwater > Lake > Hypolimnion/Profundal zone | place: USA: Wisconsin...
TGGGGCGGTGCCGCCGCCCGCAATGTCTGGCTGTCGGCCCAGCCCATGGGTGACATCCGCAACGGCGTCATCGGCCAGGCGCACAACGAATCCGAAATCTTCGCCAACGCCACCCTTCGCTTCTAAGGCCCACCCTTCGCTTCTAAGGCCCACCCTTCGCTTCTAAGGCCGGAGCGAAACCTTTGATCCCAAGCCCGCGCGCTGAGGCGTGGGCGCATATGAAAACCGAGAGCGATCCCGTCAGGACGGGATTGCTCTGAGTGGGAGAGACTCAATCATGAAGAAGAAGATCGTTACCGCGGCCCTGGCCGCAACACTGCTCGCGGGTACGGCGCAAGCGTCGGACGTAGTGGAGAAGTCGTTCTTCCCCTACAAGGCCGGTTTTCCCAGCCACGCCTTCGTCAAGCCCGGGGTGGTGATCAATGCCGCCAATGTGGACCAGGCCAAGGACGTGCTCGATCCGGCGACCTACGAAACCATCAAGAACGGCTGGACCGAGATCAAGGTCGGCGCCACCGATCAGCTCGCGGTTCTTCCCGCCTATGTTGATGCAACCGAAAAAAACCATGCCAGTGTCAAGCTGGGGGACAGTGTCGGAAAAATCAGTGGGTTCGTGGCGGGGCGGCCCTTCCCGGAGGAGCCGGACGTCAACGACCCCCATGCCGGCGAAAAGCTTGCCTGGAATTACAAATACAGCGTCAACTGGGGCGATTCCGGCGGCCTTCGGTCATCCTACTGGACCTACCGCAACATGGCCGACGGCAAGGTCGAGCGCGTGCTGAAAATCAGTTTCTCGTTTCTCAACTTCATGCACCGTGTCTCCACACCACCGCTCCCCAATCTCGACCCCAACCCGTCGGAGATGTACCGCGCCACTTACGTCAAAGTAAGCGAGCCCCAGGATGTGGCCGATACCCAGTTGCTGATCCATCGTTACGAGGATGATACCAAGCTGGATTCCACTTGGCTCTATCTCGGTTTCCAGCGCCGGGTGCGCAAGCTGTCCTCCGCCCAGATCACCGATTCCTTCCTGGGCTCGGACATCATGATCGAGGATTTCGAGGGCTATAACGGCCGCGTCTCGGACATGAAATGGGTCTTCAAGGGGACCCATACCATGTTGATGCCTTACTTCAATCACAACGACATGGTTCTCGACACCGAGCATGCCGAGTCCGATTACAAGTACATTTCCTTCGGCGGCAAGGGCAATTGCTTCCCCAACATCACCTGGCAGTTGCGCAAGGTCTATGAGGTCGACGTGGTCCCGGTCGACGCCAATCACCCGATCTCGAAGCGCACCATGTTCTTCGATGCCCAGTCCCTCTATGCCAACCGCACCATCAGTTATGATCGTGCCGGCAAATTGTGGAAAACCTTCACCATCGTGAAGACGCTTCCTGACTTCCAACTCCCCATCAATAAAGGCTCCGGCCTTGCCATCGATGATGGTTTCTCCATGGTCGATCTCCAGGCCGGCCACTGCACCACCGGCGCATTCCGGGGCGAGGTCAATCCGGCCTTGTCGCCCGCCGCCCGGTTCTCGGTGGACGCCATGCGCTCGGGGAATTGATCTCGTGACCGGAACGGCCTCCCCGATTCGGGGAGGCCGTTTCTCGTTCAGCATCGGGGGGACCTGCATGTTTCTCAGCAACATCCGCATCTCGGCCAAGGTTCTGCTGGTGGTCGCAGCATGCTCCCTGGTGACCTTGGTGGTGGCCGGCACCGGCTATTTCGGGATCGGCCGGTTATCGGGCTCGCTCTCCGCCATTGAAAGCACCAGCCGGACCGCCATGGCGGCCACCCGGCTCAACCAGTTGGCCCTGATCCTGAACCGTACCGAATTCATCCTGGCTTCGGACCCCGGCCCCGATAATCTCCGCGAGACCGGCAAGCGCATCGCGGCCCAACGCAGCGATCTTGCCAAGACGCTGGATCAGTTGAAGGAATTGACCAGTCCCGATCGGGCAGAGCTGTTTTCGGCGATCGAGACCGGGCAGAAGGCCTATCTGGCCTCCCAGGACGACACCATCGCCAAGGTCAAGACCAACGGCGCCTCGGTCGAGGTCTCCGAGGGCCAGATGATCATCACCGACGCCGCCATGACCAGCAGCACCGTCGCCGCCAAATTCGAGACGGCGGTTCAGGCCTATACCGACAATGCCGAGGCGCAAATGGCGGCGATCTACGAGCAATCGGAAGGAGTCAAGTCCACCGCCCAGATCATGATGATCGGCGTGACCATCGTCGGTACCCTGGGCGGTCTGGCCTTCGGCATCCTGCTGGGCCAGGCCGGCATATCGAAGCCGCTGCAACTGGCGGTCAACGGTCTGCGGCGGCTGGCCGAGGGCGATACCGACATCGCCATCTTCGGCAAGGATCGCGGCGACGAGATCGGTTCGATCGCCGGAACCCTTGACGTGTTCAGGCAGAACATCCTGAGAAATCGGGAGATGGAATCCGAGGCGGCCGCCTTGACCGAGCGCTCCGCCCGCGATCGCCGCCAAGCCATGGCCGGGCTGGCCGATTCCTTGGAATCGACCATCTCAGGGGTCGTCGGTGCCCTGTCCTCGGCCGCCGGGGCGATGCAGACCAATGCCCAATCCATGTCGGGCATGTCCAGGGCGGCGGCGACCCAGGCCATGACGGCGGCCGAAGCGGCCAGAATGGCTTCCGGTAATGTGGAGACGGTGGCCTCGGCCGCCGAAGAGATGACCGCCTCCATCGCCGAGATCTCGCGCCGGGTGTCTCATGCCGCCACCGTCTCCGGCCAAGCGGTCGCCCAGGCGTCCAAGACCAGCGATATCGTCACCGGGCTGGCCAGAATCGCCGACCATATCGGCGAGGTGGTAGAGTTGATCAACGCTATCGCCGGCCAGACCAACCTGCTGGCCCTCAATGCCACCATCGAGGCGGCCCGCGCCGGCGAGGCCGGCAAGGGCTTCGCCGTGGTGGCGGGCGAGGTCAAGAATCTGGCCAACCAGACCGCCAAGGCCACCGAGGATATCGGCACCCAGGTCACCTCGGTCCGGGCCGCCACCGCCGAGGCGGTGCGGGCGATCCAGGACATCGCCGCCACCATCGGCGAGATCAACCAGATATCGACCGAGATTGCGGGCGCCATGGAGCAGCAGGGTCAGGCCACTCGTGAAATCGCCGGTAATGTGGAGCAGGCTGCCCGCAGTACCCAGGACGTCGCTGCCAATATCGGCGAGGTGACGCACGAGACCGAGCAGGTTGGCAATATCGCCGACCAAGTCCTTGACGCCTCGCGCTCGCTCGCCCGGCAATCGGAAGTCCTTCGCGACACGGTTTCAGGCTTCACCACCCAGATCAGGGGGGGATAGCCCGGAATTCATGCGAAGGCTTCGCTTTCATCAGATTAACCTTGAATCGCTCATCGTGGAGCTTTATGTCCCAATCAATTCTGACGTCGAGCGAGTGCCATGGATGATCACGAAGCCAGCAACGCGGATGGCCAGCTCCTGCCTTTGAGAGTCTGGCTGGCCCTCTTCAGTTCGGTCAAGCAGATCGAAGCCGTGGTTCGCACCAATCTGAGAGAGGCGTTCGCCTCGACCTTGCCGAGGTTCGATCTGCTGTCCCAGCTCTACCGCTCTCCCGGCGGCCTTACCATGGGAGAGATCTCGGCCCGGCTGATGGTGACCGGCGGCAATGTCACCGGCTTGATCGGGCGGTTGGTGGAGGAGGGGCTGGTGGACCGGCTTCAGGACGCCGATGACCGCCGCATCCAGTGGGTCCGGCTGACCCCGAAAGGGGATAAGATTTTTTCCAGCATGGCCCCCGCCAACCAGGGCTGGGTTACCGAGGCCATGGCGGAGATGAGCGAGGAAGATCTTCGCCAATTACAAAATCTGTTGTCCAAATTGAAGTCGTCGGTGGCCAATGCGTCGAAGCGCTCTCTCGGCGGCGAGGCCGGGGGCTGACGGGGAAGGACCCCGAAAATCATTGAAATAAATTATTTTATACATAAAATGTAAGAAGGAAGTCATGCGCTCGCGTGGAGCGCCGCGGTGCAAGGTACCTGCTGTGATGTCTGCGCGATCCTCTTCGGGCGCAAACGCCTCGCTCTCTCCGTTATGGAGTGGCGGCTTCCGCCCCTTTTATCTTGCGGGATGCGGCTATGGGGTGATGGCCCTCGGGTTATGGGCGATCGCGCATTTCGGCGGTGACTATGCCCGCCCCTGCGGCCAGCTGCTCTGGCACGCTCACGAGATGATTTTCGGTTTTGCCGCGGCCATGTGCGGCGGCTTCATCCTGACGGCTCTGCCCAGTTGGGCGGGAACGGCGGCAATCACCGGATGGCGGCTGAAGCTGCTGGTCGGGGGGTGGGGATTGGGGCGGATCGCCATGCTGGCGGCACCGCTGCTTCCCGGTGCGCTGACCGCCCTTCTGGACATGGCATTCGTTCCGCTGTTGCTGGTCATGACCGGGCCGCAGGCCTGGGGAGCGCGCAACCGCCATTACCGCTTGCTGATTCCAATTCTGGCATTGCTCGCCGGGGGAAATCTGGTCTTCCACCTCGGCACCCTCGGACGGAATCCGGACATCGCCCATCTGGGTATCCGCGCTGCCTATTACGCCCTGATGGTGCTGTTCAGCTTTGTCGGGGGGCTTCTGACCCCCATTTTTACCGAGTCCCGCCTGCGTGAGGGCGACCCGGCCGCCACCATCCCCTTTTACCGTCCCGTCGAGATTCTGGCTCCGGCCGGATTGGTGGTGACGGCGGTCGCCGAGTTCGCCGGGCTGCGGGGGGCGATCATTGGCGGTGCGGCGTTGGCAACGGCGGTGATCCATGCCGGGCGCATGGCGTCGTGGCGAACCACAGCAATCCTGTCTTCTCCCCTGCTGGCGGCCATGCATGTGGGCTATGCCTGCCTGATCGCCTCCCTGGTATTACAGGCGATCACGGCGCTTGGCGGCGGCGTTGCCCCCTCGGCCTCGGTTCACGCCTTCACCATCGGGGCGATGGGGCTGACCAAGATCAGCCTGATGACACGGGTAGCGCTCAAACATACCGGCCGCGATCTGCGCCTTCCCACCGTCATGATCGCGGGCTTTTTCTGCATGGGACTCGCGGCGCTGTTCCGGGTGTTCGCCGAGACCGGGGCCATGCTGGCCGTCTCGGCGACCCTGTGGGCCATGGCGATCCTCATCTATCTTGGGCGTTATGGCCGCTATCTGGTCAGGCCCAGCCTGCCCCGTCGTCCCGCTCCGGCGGCTGGGGACGCTGGAGGATGATTTTCGGCGATTTCCCGCTTGATCGGGCCGAGGGTCTGATCCTTGCCCACACCACCACGGTGGGGGAGGCCAAGTTGATCAAGGGGCGGCGGTTGAAGCCCGAGGATGTGGATGTGCTGCGGTCGGGCGGACTGGGCAGCGTGACCGGGTGCCGCGTCGAACCGGACGATCTGGCCGAGAACGAAGCCGCCGCGCAGGCCGCCGAAGCCCTGGCCGGGGATGGTGTCCTGGTTGGCCCCGCCGCGACCGGGCGATGCAATCTGTTCGCCCGCGATCACGGTATCCTCACCATCGATCGCCGGGGCCTTCATCGCCTGAACCGGATCGACGAAGCCGTTACGGCGGCGACGGCCCAGCCCTGGTCGGTGGTATCGCCGCGCCAGCGGATCGCCACGGTCAAGATCATCCCCTTCGCGGTCGGCGCAAGAATCATGGATGCCTGGACGGCCCGTGCCGCCCGGATGCCGCCGCCCATCGATGTCCGGCCGTTCCACTCCCATCGTGTCGCCTTGATCCAAACCACCATGGTGCGGACAGGGGATGCCGTTCTTGATGCCACCGCCTCCGTCACCCGCCAGCGGGTGGAAGGCCTGAACGGCTCGCTGAGTCTGGACCTGCGTTGCGACCACCAACCGGCGGCGGTCGATCAGGCTCTTCGTCAGGCGCTAGGGTCCGGCTGTACCATCGTGCTGATTGCCGGCGCTCTGGTCACCACGGATCGCCGGGATATGATTCCTTCGGTCATCACCCGGGCGGGGGGAACCATCGAGCATTTCGGCATGCCGGTCGAGCCGGGAAATATGCTGCTGTTGGCCCATATGGGAGCGGTGCCGGTCCTTACCCTGCCCAGTTGCGCCCGTTCGGTCGATCTCAATGGGCTGGACCTGATTCTGCGCCGCTTGATGGCGAATCTTCCGGTCGGGAGCAAAGACATCATGGAGATGGCGGTGGGCGGGCTGCTGCCATAGCGGATGAACTGGCCATCGGGCACTTCCCGCGATACAGCCGATGCGGCCGCCAAATCCCATGAAAGTTTGCTTGCAAATTCATATGAGTTTGGATTATAAATCCGGCACTGACGTTGGCATGCAATGCGGGGGTAACCCGCCGCCGACCATGGGCAGGAGAAGACATGCAAGAGGTACGGATTCACGGCCGCGGCGGTCAGGGGGCGGTCCTCGCCCTCAAGCTGCTGGCGAAGGCGCTGGTGGCGGAAGGCAAGTTCGCCCTTGGTGTTCCGTCTTTCGGCTTTGAACGCCGGGGCGCACCCGTTACGGCGTTTCTGCGCATCGACGAGCATGAAATTCGGATGCTGACCAATATTTATGATCCCGATTTCGTGTTGTGCATCGATCCAAGCCTGGCCAACGCAGTAGACATTTTCGCGGGCCTTCGCGAGGGCGGTACCCTGGTTCAGGCAACCAAGCTTCCCGCCTCGGAGGTCCAGGTGCCGGCGAGCGTCGGCAAGGTTGGTGTCTGCGATGCCGTCGGCATCGCGTTGGAGGTCTTCGGCAAGGCTATCACCAATACCGTCATGCTCGGCGCCTTCGCACGGGCCAGCGGGGTGGTGTCCCTGACCTCACTGGAGGCGGCCGTCCTGTCTTCCGACATGTTTCGGGACGCGGCTGCCGAAGCCAACGTCATCGCGGTGAGGCGCGGTTATGAAGAGACCTCCATCGCCCTGCGGTCGAAGGAGAGCCTGTCATGACCCTCATCAAGCAATCACGACCGGCGTTCGACAGTTCCACGGTTCCAGGCGGGATGTGCCCGATCGCCACCAAGATCAGCACCATGCTGCCGGGCGACTGGCGGGCCGAGCGGCCGGTGGTCGACCGGGATGCCTGCGTGATGTGTGCCACCTGCTGGATCTTTTGCCCGGTGCAAAGCATCGAGGAAAAGGCGGCTTGGTTCGAGGCCAACCTGCTTACCTGCAAGGGCTGCGGGATCTGCGCCTATGAATGTCCGCATCGTGCCATTTCCATGGTGGAGGAAAACAAGTGATTGTGGCCGAGACGATCGTCTGCGACGGCAATGAAGCTGCGGCCTGGGGCGCCACATTGGCGCGGCCCGATGTGGTGGCGGTCTATCCGATCACCCCTCAATCCTCTCTGGCGGAATGCATTTCCCAGTTCATCGCCGATGGCATTCTTGATGCCGAATTGCTGGATGTGGAGGGCGAGCACAGCGTGCTGTCGGTTCTTCATGGCGCCAGCCTGGCCGGAGCGCGGACCTACACCGCCACCTGCGGGCAGGGATTGGCCTTCATGTTCGAGCCGTATTTCCGGACGCCGGGCCTGCGTCTGCCCATCGTGACCTCGCTGGTGACCCGCGACGGGATCACCCCGCAATGTGTGTGGGGGGGGCAACAGGACGCCATGACGGTTCGCGATGTCGGTTGGGTTCACATGTACTGTGAAACCGCCCAGGAGGTGCTCGACACCGTGATCATGGCCTATCGTGTCGCCGAGCATCGCGAGGTGATGTTGCCGGTCAATGTGAATCATGACGGCAACTATCTCTCCTACGGCGTCAGCAAGGTCGAGCGGCCCGGTCAAGTGGAGGTGGATCGCTTCCTGGGCATCAAGAACGTCAACTGGCATGCGGCGCTGGACCCTGACCGGCCCATGGCGGTGGACCCCCTCACCGGCGGTGCTACCGGTCCCGGCCCCGCGCTGTTCGTCGGCTACCGCAAGGGTCTGTGCGACGCCATGCAGACCTCGCTCCGGGTCATCGAGGAGGTCCACCAGGAGTGGGCAAGCCTCACCGGGCGGGCCTGGGCGCCCCTGGTCGAGGAATACAAGCTGGCCGATGCCGATTATGCCGTCGTCACCATCGGCAGCATGACCGGGGCAGCCAAGGACGCGGTCGACGAGGCCCGTGCCCAGGGCAAGCGCGTCGGCCTGATCAAGGTAAAGACCTTCCGCCCCTTCCCGCTGGACGCCATGGTCGCGGCTTTGTCCAAGGTCAAGGCCATCGGCGTGGTCGATCGGTCGGTCTCGTTCGGATGGAATTCCGGGCCGGTTCATCAGGAAGTGATGGGGGCGCTTTATCACGGCGGCAGGCAAATGCCGGCGATCAGCTTCATCGGTGGGCTGGCCGGGGCCGATCTTACCCTCAACCATTTCCGCCGTGTCATCGCCGAAACCGCGGCAGCCCTGGATAACGGGGCGGAACGCGGCCCGGTTTGGCTCAATCAGAACGACTGAGGACTGCGTAGATGCAAAGTGCCCGATACTTCATCGCCGGGTCGAGCCACGCCGCTCTCGAAGCCGCGGCGGCAATTCGGATGTTTGACCCCGAAGGGTCCCTGGTCATGGCGACAGCCGACCACCGGCTGCCCTATTCGCCGACCGTTCTGCCCTATGTCGTGTCCGGGCGGACGGCACCCGAGGGTGCGATCCTGCGCGATGCCGCCTGGATGGATGCCAACCATATCAGCTATCTGGCCGGCCGGCCGCTGGTGGCGGTGGACATCCTGCGCCATCAGGTGTCCCTGGCGGATGGAGAGGTTTGGGGCTTCGAGAAGCTTTTGGTCGCCTCCGGCGCCAGACCGGTAATTCCCCCCATTCCCGGAATCGATTCCGTCGCCCATTACGTTCTGCGGAGTATGGAAGACGCCATCGCCCTGAAGGCGGGGCTTGGCAAGGCACGCCGCGCGGTGGTGCTGGGCGCCGGCCTGGTGGGGCTGCATGCCGCCGAAACCATGGTGAAGGCCGATATCGCCGTCACCGTGGTGGAGATGCGGCCCCAGGTCCTTCCCGGATATTTCGACAGCGCCGCGGCCCGTTTCATCGAGGAGACGTTCCTCGACAAAGGGGTCGCGATGATGATGGGGGTCTCGGCGGTATCGGTTGCCGCCCATAGCGATGGTTTCGTCATGGAGCTTTCCGATGGCGCCACCATCGAGGGGGACCTGTTGCTGGTGGCGGCCGGCGTGCGGCCGGTGACCGACTTTCTTGCCGGAACCGGAGTTGAAATCGGCCAGGGTATTCTGGTCGATCCCCGGATGCGGACCTCGACGGCGGGGATCTGGGCGGCGGGCGACGTTACCCAGCACGACCAATTTCTGGATGACCGCAAGGCGGTCGCCGGCATCTTGCCCAACGCCGTCGAGCAGGGCCGCATCGCCGGCGCCGATATGGCGGGTGATTCCGGCTACAAGCCGTTTCCCGGCGCGGTGCCGCTCAACACGTTCACCTTTTTCGGCAACCGGGCGGTTTCGGTGGGAGTGGTCGACGAACCCGGGGCTTGGGTGATGATGACGGCCGACATGGACAAGAATTTGAGGGTCGTGATGGCCAATAACCGGCTGCGGGGGATCTCGGTGGTCAACCATCCGCTTGATGCCGGAATCATGTGGCAATTGATCCTGCGTCGGGTGGATCTGACGCAAGTGTTGGCCGATTTCGTGGCGCGCCCGACCGAGACCGGACGGGCCATCATGTCGGGGACGTGGCGCTAGGGTCCGATCTTTTTGGAAGCTACGCCTTCCGAAAGGATCAGAGCACTAACGCCGGCTGCATTACACCCGCCGGGGAATGGCCAGGCATTGGCAATTCGGCCGGTTGACTTCAGGCAGAGGACAACGACGTGGGCAAGGCATACGACACCATCACGTTCAAATCAGCCAAGTGCGATGGCTGCGGCGACTGCTTGCAGGCTTGTGCAACCGCCAAGACCCGGGATGACATCCCCGGGCAGCCTCGGCTGTCGATTGTTCCTGGCGCGGGCGGCACCGGATTCGAACTGGCCATGTGCCGTCAGTGCGCCCAGCCGAAATGTGCCATGAACTGCCCCGCCGGCGCCTTGGGCAAGACGGCCGGGACCGGGGTCGTGGGATGGAACGCCGACAAGTGTGTCGGTTGTCTTCTCTGCACGGTGGGGTGCTCCTACGCCGGCATCGTGGTGGACGTGGTGGTGGGCAAGGCCATGGCCAAGTGCGACCAGTGCGGGGGCGATCCCGCTTGCGTCGCCGCCTGCAAGCCGGGGGCGCTGTCCTATGACACCGCATCCCACATCTACAAGAAGTGGGGCGGGTTGGAGGACCTGTTCGCCCCCGGCCTGTCCGCCTGCCAGGGCTGTAATTCCGAATTGCTGATTCGTCATACCCTGCGTCGGGTGGGGCCGGAAACGGTGGTGGCGACTCCTCCCGGCTGTATCGCCGGCATGGGGGCGGTCGGCTATAACGGCCAGACCGGTACCAAGGTTCCGGTGTTCCACCCCCTGCTGACCAATACCGCGGCGATGCTGACCGGGGTTCGCCGGTATTACAACCGGATCGGCCGCGATGTTACCGCCCTGGCCCTGGCCGGTGACGGCGGGGTGGTTGATGTCGGCTTTCAGTCGTTGTCGGGAGCGGCCGAGCGGGGCGAGCAGATGCTGTTCATCTGCGTCGATAACGAAGGCTATATGAACACCGGCATGCAACGCTCGGGCAGCACCTCCTATGGTTCGTGGACCTCGACGACGCCGGTCGGTGCCAAGAAAAAGGGGAAATCCCGCGATTCCAAGAACATGCCCCTGCTGATGATGATGCATCAGTGCGAATATGTCGCGACCGCTTCGCTGGGCTTCATGGACGATTATTACGAAAAGCTGGAAAAGGCGATCGAGGCGTCACGCCGCGGCATGGCGTATTTGCACGTCTATTCCCCGTGCCCGACGGGGTGGCGCTTTCCCGCCGCCATCACCACCGAGTCCTGTCGCAAGGGCGTGGAGACGAACTTTGTGGCGTTGTGGGAGTACACCCCCGATGATGGGCTCCGCTTCACCCGCCCGGTCGACAACCCGTTACCCATAGAAGAATACCTAAAGTTGTTTGGGAAGTATCGCCACCTAACGCAGGAGCAGATCGAGCATATCCGCGAATCGGTCAATCGACAGATCAGACAGTTAAAAATATACGCAACAAATGCGTGATACGCGGATCAGGCCGCGTTGTCGAAAAGATAGGGAAGGCTCCAAGACATGACCCACCAGATACGTGTCCAGAATTCCATGAAGCCGGGTCGATGGATCAACTCGACTTGCAAGATGTGTCTGCATTCATGCAATACCCGCGTGCATATCGGCGAGGACGGGGTCGTCAACAAGATTGAAGGCAATCCCACCAGCCCCAGCAATCGCGGTCGCCTGTGTCCCAAGGGGAACAGTGCCATCATGCGCCATTACGATCCGAACCGGTTCAAGACGCCTCTCAAGCGGACCAACCCGGAAAAAGGACCCGGGGTCGATCCCAAATGGCAGCCGATCAGCTGGGATGAAGCCTTCGCCTTGGTGGCGGCGGAGCTGAAGAAGTCCATCTCCGAGGATCCGCGCAAGCTGCTGCCGGCCATCAACGACTTCCAGAAACTGTATCTGTGGGCGTGGCCGGCATGCTTTGGCAATGCCAACTACTTCTCATCGGTGGGGAATTTCTGCGGCGGCGGATATCACCCGATGAACGGGTTCATCCACTCGGCCTTTGCCGCCGCCAACGACCCGAATTACTGCAATTACTGGATCAACAACGGCGGCGGTGACGGCTTCTCGTCGCACCTGCATGTGACGGCCCAGGCCAATGCGGTCGCCAATGCCCGTATCGAGCGCGGCATGAAAGTGGTGGTGGTCGAGCCCCGCCTGTCCATCGGTGCCGCCAAGGCCGAGGAGTGGGTGCCGATTCGCCCCGCCACCGACCGGCAATTCGCGCTGTCCATGTGCCATGTCCTGGTGGAGGAAAACCTTGGCGACATGGATTTCCTCAAGCGCGATACCAATGCTCCCTATCTGGTGGGGCCGGACGGCTATTTCGTCCGCAATCCCGAGGGTAAGATCTGGGTTTGGGATGGAAAGGGCCAGTGTGCCCGGCTCTACGACGACCCCGGCCTCGGCGATTTCGCGCTCGAAGGTGAGTACGAGGTTGAGGGCGTCAAGTGCCGCCCGGCCTTCCAGGTGTTCAAGGACATCTTGAAGGACTGTTCGCCCGAGGCGATGGAAAAGGTCACGACGGTCCCGGCCGCGACGGTCCGGCGCATCACGCGGGAGTTCGCCCGCCATGCCCAGATCGGCCGCACCGTCGAGATCGAGGGGCGGCGCCTGCCGCTCCGTCCGGCGGCCTACAATTACTATCGCGGCGCCCAGGGCCACAAATACAGCGCCATGGCCAACCAGGCGTTCAAGCTGGTGAATTTCCTGGTCGGCAATATCGATGCGCCCGGCGGCCATGTCGGCGTCACCGTGGACGATCAGCAGGTCGACCGCGGCCATATCGAGCCCGGCGAGAACGGCATGATCAAGACGATGCCGCATCAACTGCATCCCGAGGTTCCGTTCTCATATCCGCCCAACGAGACTCACCTGAACGGCTTTTTCCCCATCGGCGTCGACCCTGGGCATCTGACCCAGGCGGTGCTGGACGATCCCGGGAAGTACGGACTGAATTACCGTCCCGATGTCATGCTGCTGTGCCACACCAACCCGCTGTGGAATCTGCCGGGCAGCCGCAAGAAGTGGTTCGATCTCATGCGCTCCATGCGCTTCATCGTGGCCATCGACATCATTCCCAACGACACCAACGGCTGGGCCGACGTCATCTTGCCGTCGCACGACTCGTTGGAGAGTTGGAACATGACCATGATCGAGCCGCCGAATACCGAGGGCATGTGCCTTCGTCAGCCGGCCGGCCCGCCCCTCTACGATACCCGCAGCGAGGACGAGATCTTTTACGAGCTGTCCGAGCGGCTCGGGGTGCTCGAAATCTTCAATGACATCCTGAATTTCGTGAACGGCTTCGTCGCCAAGCCCGAACTGATGCTCGACCGGACCCGCAAGCACTCCGACCGGGACATCGCCGAGCGCAAGGGGCTGTTGTGGAACGGCAAGCCCCTGGATTGGTATATCGAGCACGGCCATGCCGTCACTCCCCGGCGCCCCGACAAGTGGTACCGTCCCTGGGATGGCATGCGCCTGCACTTCTACATCGAAGATATCCTGGTCGCGCGTGACCAGCTCAAGCAGAAGATGGAAGACGCCGGCGTGCCGTATCGCAATGAATGGGAATGGGACGACTATCAGGCATTGCCAAACGCAGTGCTTGATCCGGTTCATCTTGAACCGAAGGAGTTCGATCTCTACGCCGTTACCTTCAAGGATATCCAGATCAATTTTGGCGAAAGCCTGTCCAACCCCTGGATCAGCGATATCGTCTGGAAGGACCCGGTTCACACCTCGTTCCTGATCAACGCCAAGACCGGTCGCGACCGTGGCTTCGAATCCGGCAATCTGGTCGAGCTTGAATCGCCCTACGGCAGCATCTTCGGCAAGATCGGCCTGTCCGAGGAAATCCATCCCGAGACGATCGCCGTCTCCAATGCGCTGTCCCGGATCGCCACTCAGCACTCCGGGGTCCGCCATGGCGGCGGCAATTTCAACGAGTTGCTGCCGGCCAATCTGCGGAATACCGATGCCTGCAGCGGCCAGCCGGAAACGGTGGCACGGGTCCGGATCCGCAAAATCGACAAATTGCCTGTCGATCTGCCGGCGAACTCCATTTTCCGTCGCGAGGAGGCATAGCCATGGCAACCTGGGGAATGGCCTTCGATCTGCGCCGATGCATCGGGTGCAATGCCTGCGCCGTGGCGTGCAAGCAGGAAAACACCTTGCCGTATGGCGTCTTTTTCACCAAGACCCTTACCGAAACGGTGGGAACCTATCCCAACGTCTCCAAGGTCTACATCCCGACCATCTGCAACCACTGTGAAGATCCGCCGTGCGAGCGGGTGTGTCCGACCGGCGCGACATATGTCCGTCCCGATGGTATCGTGATGGTCGAAGCGAAAGACTGCATCGGCTGTGGCACCTGTGTCGTCGCTTGTCCGTATGATACGCGCACCGTTCTTCACAAACATCATGTGCAGGATGGGCTGTTCGGCGGTGGGTACAAGACGCCCTTCGAGCAGCAGGGAATGGACCGGTTCGTCGAGGGCACGACGGTCAAATGCACGTTCTGTCACGAGCGGGTCGATGGCGGGCTGCAACCGGCCTGCGTCGCGACCTGCCCAACCGAGGCCCGGGTTTTTGGCGACCTTGATGACCCGGATAGTGTGTTGAACCGGCTTATTCGCGAGCGGAAGGGCCGTCAGCCGTTGCCGGAAAAGAATACCAATCCACGAGTGTTCTACATCGAATGATCTGCGTGACAGGAGCTTCAAGATGATGCCTCTCAATGTCGGACTCGTGGGCAACGAGTTCCGGGTCGGCTACCGCCTTCAGAGCGAGTGGAGCTGGTCGATGGCGACCGCCTTCTTCTGTGGCGAGGTTGGCGCCGGCCTGTTCTTCATATCCTATCTGGCGGGCCTCAAATCCGGTTTGCTGGTGGGATTGCTGATGGTCGCGGTGGGCAAGGCTTCCGGCCACCTCATTCACCTCGGCCGGCCCTCGAACGCCTGGCGGGCGGTCCGCAATGTTCGGAAATCCTGGGTGAGCCGCGGCCTTGCCGCCATCGCGGTGTTCACCGCCACCGCCTCTTTGGTGCTGGCGGATGCCTATCTGCCGGGGATCGCGCCGCGACCCTTGATCGCCGTGGCCGGGGCGGTTGCCATGCTGGCGGCGCTGGTGATCATGGTCTATCAGGGGCTCGCCATGTCCCATTCCCCATCCCTTGCCTTGTGGAGCAATGGCCTGATGCCGGTGACCAGTTTCACCTATGCGATGCTGGGTGGGGTCTTCATCGCCCTGGTGCTGGGCTGGAATGAACTGCCGGCCGATCGTCTGGAGGTCATGCAGGTCTTTGCGGCGGGCCTCGTCCTGTTGGGGCTGGTGGTGGTCGTCAGCTTGCTTCACGCCGCGAAATACGGTCCGGAAGCGGGGCAAAGGTCCGCCGATTTGTTGCTTGGCAGTGACCTGAAGGGATGGTTTTTCCCCCTGGTCATTGTGGTGGGGTTCATCGTCACCGGCCTGTTGCTGTTATTCGGGACCGGCCAGCAGCTTTACATCACGGTTGCGGCTGTGACCGAACTGGCCGGCTACTACGCCTTCCGCATTCTTATGTTCAAGGCGGCGACATATGACCCCATTCTTACGTTCGGCCGGCACACCCGGCGGCGGTAGGGGATGACCATGACCGGGCGGATGGACAATACGTCCGGCACGGGAGGGGCCTTCGTGGTTCCCGCCCTCCGGCTGGGCCATCCCGATGGGGGCGAGGAACTCTGCTCCGTCATCGTGGAGGATGTCCTTACCGTGATGGTCGATGGCATCGGGAGCTTCACGCTGATGTGGACTCCGACCATGGGGGCTTGCGAACCCACGGCCTATACCACGGATGACGGGGCGCTGGGGGAAGGGGAGCTTTCGGAGCCTTTGATTCTGGCCGCCGGGTTTTTGTTCACCGAGGGCGTTATCGCCGGACTGGCCGATATCCGGGCCATCGCCTTCTGTCCCGACAATCCGAAGGTGGTCGACGTCCATCTCTTCAATCCATCGGCGCCGATCGTGCGGCGGGCCAATGTGATCATCAACAGTTCATGCGGGGTTTGCGGCGAGGGAAACCGTATCGAGGAATTATGTGATTCGCTTCCCGAGCCTACTGCCGGCAGCCTGATGGTCACTACGGAGGTTCTGCATGGTTTGATGCGGGAAATGCGCAGCCACCAGACCGTATTCGACGCCACCGGGGGAGCCCATGCCGCGGCCGTATTCACCGCCGACGGGCGGATTGTCGCGACGGCGGAGGATCTCGGGCGTCATAACGCCCTCGACAAGGTGATCGGGCGCTGCCTGTTTGATGGAATCGACATGGCCAAGTGCGGCGTTCTGCTGTCGAGCCGGTTGAGCCTGGAGATGGTGGTCAAGGCGGTTCGGGCGCGGTTTCAGGTGGTTGCGGCGGTTTCGGGGCCGACCAGCCTCGCGGTCGAATTGGCCACGCGCAAGGGCGTGACGTTATGTGGATTCGTCCGGGAGGGGCGGTGCACCGTCTATTCCCACCGGAGTCGAATCGGTGGGTATGGGTTTCCGCCCGCTCTGACCAATTGAATGATCCAAAAGGGATATCGCCCGCCCCATCTCCGAGACGGGGATCTCCCTTGAGAGGGGAAAGGTTGCAAAATTGTTTGCAAAATCATTCCCGCACCGCACATATTTGGCTTCATCGGCATCAAAACGAGCGTTATTGTAAGGTGCCGTCGTGGACGCTGGAGATATGATGACTGCTCATTTCGTGCCCAAGGACGAAGGCGCCCCCAAGGCTGAAGCCGGTGACGGCAATGTGCCCGGCGAGTTTAATCTTCCGTCCTTTATTCCCTATCTGCTCAATCGTGTAACCAATCACATGAACGATGAGGTGAGGAAAAGCCTCAAGCCCCTGCGCCTCTCCATCAAGCAGTGGCGGGTTCTCGCGGTTTTGCAGTCGCGTGGCAGTACCAGCCTGACGGAGCTTTCGATACTGACGGTAACCGATCAGTCGACCTTGAGCCGGGTGGTCAAGCAGATGGAAGAGCGCGGCCTGATCTATCGTGAGGTGGCCGATCAGGATGGGCGGGTGATCAATCTTAACCTTACTCCATCGGGGCAAGCCGCGTTCAATAAGGTTTGGCCGATGGCGCATCAGATCTATCAGTGGGGAACCAGCGATCTGTCGGCGGAAGAGTTGGCGGTGCTCCGGGCGGTGTTGCAAAAGATGCTGCTGCGGGTCACCCGTGCTCATTACCTGTAGGCCTCGCGCTCTCATGTATTGATGAGAGACGGATAGCCGCGGAATGATCTTTGGAACGGTCGATTGAACCATGAGCCTTGATGCCATCCGCTGCGATCCCGCCGACATGGCCGCCGATGACGGCGAGGTGCTGGGGGCCGCGCTCGACTGGTTGAAGTCGGGAAAGACCGTCGCCCTGGCGGTGGTGCTGTCCACCTGGGGATCGGCGCCCCGGGCAGCGGGCTCCTATATGGCGGTGGCCGACGACGGCGGCTTTGCCGGTTCGGTTTCGGGCGGTTGTGTCGAAGCGGCGGTGATCTCCGAGGCTCGCGCGTTGGATGGCGGCGCCCCGCCGGTTCTGCTGTCTTTCGGGGTGGAAGACGAGACCGCCTGGCATGTGGGGCTGCCCTGCGGCGGCGCCATTCGGGTGGTGGTGTTCAGGCCCGAGGGGGCGGTGCTCGACGAGATCGTCGCCTGCCTTGCCCGCCGGGAGCCGTCGGCGCTGGTTCTCGACCTCATGTCGGGCGCTCAAGCGGTCGCGGTGGGCGACGATGCCATCGCGCGGATTCCGCGCCGGGAAGGCGTGTTCGTGCGTGAGCACGAGGCGCCTTGGACCATGATCATCGCCGGTGCCGTTCATATTTCCCAGGTATTGGCGGATATGGCCCGCGCCGTCGGCTTCGCCGTCACCGTTGTCGATCCCAGGAGTGCCTTCGCGACGCCCGAACGTTTCGCGGGCGTCACCCTGGTGTGCGGCGAGCCTGACGAGGTCTTGGCCGGCATGGCCCTCGACCGCCGCACCGCCGTGGTCAGCTTGACCCATGTTCCCCGCCTCGACGATGCCGCCCTCACGGCGGCGATAGTCTCTCCGGCCTTCTATATCGGGGCGCTGGGAAGCTCGCGGACTCACGCCAAGCGCCGCCAGAGGCTCGGCGACCAGGGCGTCGAGGCCAGCAGGCTCGACCGCATCGCGGCGCCGGTGGGAATCGACATTGGCGCCAAGACCCCGGCTGAAATCGCCGTCTCCATCCTGGCCGAGGTCATCGCCGCCAGGCGGGGACAGGCCTTGCCGGGACGGAAGGGCGGATCAAACCCGGCTCCGGGCTAGGGCGTGTCGTCAGTTACCGCATGAGCCGCGTTGCTGGCAAAATTGGCGGAATGACAGGAGAAAAACGATGAGCGTAGCGGAGCTACGGTCGAGGT
>Ga0316222_1002790_pt1 | contig 18117 bp, 18 predicted proteins | sample TBH18011metaG_FD_206008 | JGI IMG/M metagenome (GOLD analysis project Ga0316222, IMG submission 206008) | Freshwater microbial communities from Trout Bog Lake, Wisconsin, USA - TBH18011 | ecosystem: Environmental > Aquatic > Freshwater > Lake > Hypolimnion/Profundal zone | place: USA: Wisconsin...
GCCCGCCAACTGACCCGGCACGCCGCGCTGGGTGAGCATGCGGATGCCGACCAGATTGCCGCCCATCTGTGCCACCGGCAGCAGCGAATTCACCGCTTCCCGAATCCAACGCAGCCGGAAATAGACGATCATCCGGGGCTTACGCTGGCCGACCGACATGCGCCACGCAATCGCCGACAGATAGAGCTGGGTCAGATGCAGCACCATCATGATCGGCACGATCCAGACGACCTGCAACACCTCATGGCCGATCGCCTGCGCGCCGAACCAGGCGACAAGGGCAATTGCGCCACCACCGCCAAGGGCGATTGCGAGAAGAGCGAGCTTCATCGGATCGGATGGTCTGTCATGATTGATGCGGTTTGGCCTTGCCCCGCGCCGCGTGTCAATTGATACCCACACCGACCAGCGTTGCCCCAACGGAGAAGAGATGCCCATTTTGCGCTTGCACAACAGCCTGACGCGGAAAAGCGAAGAATTCGCGCCGCTCGACCCCGGCCATGTGCGCATCTATGTCTGCGGTCCCACGGTCTATGACCGCGCCCATATCGGCAACGCCCGCTCGGTGGTGGTGTTCGACGTGCTCACCCGTCTGCTGCGCGTGCTCTATCCGCACGTCACCTATGTGCGCAACGTCACCGACGTCGATGACAAGATCAACGCCCGCGCCAAAGACAGCGGTGTGGCGATCATCGACATCACCACAAAAACGCTCGCCGATTTCCACGCCGACATGGCCGCCCTCGGCGCGCTGCCGCCGGATATCGAACCACGGGCGACCACGCATATCGGTGAGATGATCACGCTGATCGAAAAGCTGATCGCCAATGGCCACGCCTATGAAGCGCAAGGCCATGTGCTGTTCTCCGTCAGTTCCGACACCAATTATGGCCGCCTGTCTGGTCGTTCGCCGGATGACATGCTGGCCGGTGCCCGCGTGGAAGTGGCGCCCTATAAGCGCGATGCCGGTGATTTCGTGCTGTGGAAGCCGTCAGATGCCGATCTGCCGGGCTGGGAGTCGCCCTGGGGTCGCGGGCGTCCGGGCTGGCATATCGAATGCTCGGCAATGAGCTGGCGCTATCTGGGCGAGACCTTCGATATCCACGGCGGCGGCGACGATCTGCTGTTCCCGCATCATGAGAACGAGATGGCGCAATCAATGTGCGCCTTCCCGGGCAGCCAATTCGCCCGCTTCTGGGTGCATAACGGCATGCTGACCGTCGATGGCCAGAAGATGAGCAAGTCGCTCGGCAATTTCTTCACCGTGCAGCAAGTGCTGGAGATGGCCCCCGGTGAGGCGATCCGCATGCTGCTGCTGCGCGGCCGCTATTGCGAGACGCTGGATTTCTCCAAGGCAGCCCTCGGCGAGTGCAAGCGCGATCTGGACCGGTTCTATCGTGCGCTCGAACGTCACCCCGGCGTGGAGCGGGCCGCTGAAGTGCCCGCCGCCGTGCTCGACGCGCTGTGTGACGACCTCAACACCCCGCTCGCCTTCGCTGCCCTGCACGCGCTGGCTGACGCGGCGTTTGCGGGCAATGCCGAGGCGGCGTCGCAATTGCTTGCCGGTGGCGCGCAGCTTGGGCTGTTGCAGCAGGAGACCGCAGCGTGGTTCCGGGGCGGTGATGACGCCGCCGAGATCGACGCACTCGTGCAAGCGCGCATCGACGCCCGCAAAGCCCGCGATTTCGCGCAAGCCGACGCCATCCGCAAGGAACTGGACGCACGCGGCATCGTGCTGGAAGACGGCGCAGGCGGCACCATCTGGCGGCGCGCCTAATGACGGGACGTGACGGCGGCGCCGACCTCTCGCCCATCGGCAACTCCCCGGTGGTGATTCTGGTGCGCCCGCAAATGGGCGAAAACATCGGTGCCACCGCGCGGGCGATGGCCAATGGTGGGCTGTTCCATCTGCGCATCGTCGCCCCCCGTGACGGTTGGCCGCAGGAAAAGGCGTGGCGCACGGCGTCTGGCGCGGATCGTCTGCTCGATGCCGCCACCGTGCATGACACCGTGGCCGATGCGGTGGCCGATCTGCACCATGTGTTTGCCACCTGCCCGCGCCCGCGCCACATCGTCAAACCGGTGCTGACCGCACGCGGGGCGGCGGCGGAAATGCGGGAGATGTGCCAGCGCGATCTGAAAGTCGGCATCCTGTTCGGCCCCGAGCGCGCCGGTCTGGACAATGACGACATGGCCGAGAGCGACGCGCTGGTGCGCTTTCCGCTCAACCCGGATTTCATGAGCCTCAATCTGGGTCAGGCCGTGCTGGTGATGGCCTATGAATGGTGGATGGCCGAGGACGACACCACGCCGCGTCGCCTGATGACCAATGAGACCTGCGTGGCCACCAAGGGGGAGCTGGACAATTTCCTCGGCCATTTGGTGCGCGAATTGGATGATTGCGGCTTTTTAGCCAACGCACAAAAGCGCCCCGGCATGGTGCGCAATCTGCGCCATCTGTTCCAGCGCGGCGAAGTCACCGAACAGGAATTGCGCACCCTGCACGGCGTTGTCACCGAACTGGCCCTGGGTCGCGGTCGGCGGAAGGTGAAGGCGGCGGAAGGGTAAATATAATCGTCATTGCGAGAAGCGCAGCGACAAAAAAGCCCCTCTTGCATCGCAGCCTTGGCTGAACAACGCTGCGTATCCTCACAAGGATTGCCGCCATGCATCTGCGACCCGCTTTCGTCGAGACCGATCTGGACCGGATCGCAGCCCTGATCCGCGCCAATAATTTCGGCCTGCTCGTCACCAATGGGCCGGACGGCATGGACGCCTCGCACATCCCCTTCGTGGTGGAACGCCAAGGCGATACGCTGGTTCTGACCGGCCATTTGGCAAAGGCGAACCGCCAATGCGCGCTGTTCGACGGCGGCACTGCGCTGGCCATTTTCTCCGGCCCACACGCCTATATCGCCCCCAGCTGGTACAAAGCGCAGCCCTCCGTGCCAACCTGGGATTACAGCGCCGTGCATCTGCACGGCACGTTGGAGCGGGTTGAGGATTCGGTGGCCATGCTGGCGGCATTGGCCGAGCATGATCCGGGACAATTCGATTTCAGCCGCCAGCCGGAGAAATACCGCACTGCCATGCTGGCCGGCATTGTCAGCTTCCGCATGGTGGCCAGCAAAATCGAAGCGCAGTGGAAGATGAGCCAGAACCGATCGGTGGAAGATCGCCAAGGCGTGATCGACGCCCTGCGCGAGAGCGGCCAACACGCGGTGGCGGACGAGATCGCGGCGACTCTGCCGAAGGAATAACGCCACCCGTTACGGGGTGGCAACCTCTTCCGCGCGCCGCAACACACGCAGGAAATTACCCCCCCACAGTGCTGCAATCGCCGCCCGGTCATAGCCGCGCGCCTGCAATTCAGCCGTCAGATGCTCACTCTGGCTGATATCCTTCCACCCCGAGAACCCACCGCCACCGTCGAAATCCGATGAAATGCCGACATGCGCCAGTCCGATGCGATTGACGGCATACTCAACGTGATCGACATAATCCTTCACCGTCACCTCTTCCGGCCGAGCCTTGCGGCGCAAGAAGCCGGAGACGGCGGTGATGTTGACCATCCCGCCCACATCACGCAGCGCATCAAGCTGTGCGTCATCCAGATTGCGCGGATGGTCGCTGAGCGCAAAAATGCAGGAATGCGTGGACATCGCCGGGCTGCGAGATGCCTCCAGCGCCTGGAGCATGGCCGCCCGCGAGACATGGGCGATGTCGATCACCATGCCCAGCCGGTTCATCTCCGCAATCGCCGCCCGGCCCAATTCGGACAGACCGCCATGCAATTCCGCCGCATCCTCCAGATCGGCACGCGCAATGGCGCTGTCGGCGAGCGCGTTGTGGCCGTTATGGGTCAGCGTCATGTAGCGCGCGCCCAGTTTGGCGAAATCAGCCAGGCGCGACAGATCGCTGCCGATGGCGTGGCCGTTTTCCACGCAGGCAATGATGATCGTGGCCCCGGCACGATGCCCGGCCTCGATCTCGTCCGCAGTGCGGCACACGCGGGCGGATGTCTCGCCCATGCTGGTGATCCGCTGCAACATCGCGATGGCGCGTTCATAGGCGGCCAGTTGCGCCGATTCGGTGCGTGGCCCCTGCGGCACATAGGCGGCAAAACACCCCGCCACGAGATGGCCGCGCTGCATCTTCGGCAGATCAACGCAACGCCGCGTGGTTTCCAGAAACCCCGGCCCCTCCGGCCAGGGGATATCGATATGGGTGTCGATGGTCAGCAGGCTGCGATGCAGATCGGAAATTTCGCTCATGCGGCAAGCCTCCCGTGCCGAGGGCATGGGGTCAAGGCTGTTTGTAAGACCGACAGCTGTCAGCCCTTATCGCGTCCAAATAGCCGCGCCAGGAAGCCGGGCTTAGACGGCTGCGGGGCCAGCTTCTTGCCATGCGCCACATGCGGCATCCGCGCGGGCGGGCGCACGGCGCTGCTCATCAGATGCCGCCCGGTGTCGCCCTCGGCGATGCGGGCGCGCTGATAGCGCAGCATGGCTTCGGCGCGCTCATCCATCATGTCGCCCGCAACCACGCCTGCACATTCCTCGGCGGTGGCGAGCATCCCGGCACGACGCAGCACGTCGATCAGCCGCAGAGCCGATTCGATGCCGTCCGGCTCGCCCCAATTCGCCGCCGCCTCACGCCGATAATGCCGCGCCGCCTCATCGTCACCCGCATCATCGGCCGCCCACGCCGCTTGCAAATACGCCCCCGCCCGGTCGCCAGGGCGGCAAATCATCGCATAGCGCAGGAAGGGGGTTGCGGTGTCTGGCCGGGCGAACAAATCGAGATAGGCTTCCGATTCAACAACCTCGACCGCATCGCGCGGCAGGTTCGTCAGATCCGGAGCCACTGCGCCGCAGCCTTCGCAAACCAACATCCAGCGATCCATCGTCGAGCGCGTCGGTTCGCCCGGCCGCAGGTCGAGATCAGGCGACAATTCCGGCGCTGGCGGGCGAAAGCGTGGCGGACAAGGCGTGCCACACAGGACGCAGACTCGATTCTGGCTCATGCGCCAAAACTAACACTTCTTGGCTTCGAACTGGTAGGGGCTGAGACCCGTGGTGAGCGGATCAAGCGCCAGACGATGTTCCAGCGGCGGGAAGGCGCGGCTGCGGCAATCTGGCCGGTCGCACAGCCGACAGGACAGGCCAATGCCCACCACCGCGCGCTCCACATCCAACCCATCTGCATAAGTGATCTGGTCGGCATGGCTGATATCGCAGCCCATTGCCAGCACATGCACCGGCGCCGGTTCGCCCCATTTCATCGCCGGGCTCTCCACCGCCCGCGCAAAACACAGGAACGTCGCCCCATCCGGCAATTGCGCCACCTGCACCCGCATCACACCGGGGGTAGAGAGCGCCGAATGCGCCACCCAACGCGGACAAGTGCCACCGAAGCGGGCGAACGGGAAGCCCGCCGCCGAGAAGCGCTTGGACACATTGCCCGCCGGATCAACGCGCAAGAAAAAGAACGGCACCCCGCGTGCGCCGGAGCGTTGCAGCGAGCACAGCCGGTTGCAGGCCTGCTCGAAGCTCACGCCAAATCGGGCGGCAAGGGCATCCATATCGTGACGCAGTGAGGCGGCAGCGGCGAGGAAGACGCCATAGGGCATCAACAGCGCGCCCGCGATGTAGTTCAAAAACGCCACCCGCATCAGCGCCGACGCCTCGGGCGAGGAGGGGGCTGCTGTGGCAAGCAATTCCTCCACCGCCTCGCGGCCTTCAACGAGGGCGAGTTGGAAGGCCAGATGAAAGCCCCGGCTTTCACGCGGCAGCAATTCGGATAGCATCAGCCGCCGATTTTCCGGGTCATAGCGCCGGATTGCCCCCGGCAGCGGTCCCACCTGGATCGACATGCCATGCACACGCCGCAGCCGCTCGGCGATGGCGTGATTGCTCTCTGCCGGTGCCACGCCCAATTCCGCCGTCAATCGCTCGGCGGCCTCTTCCAGCACCGGAAAATGATTGGCGTGTTCGTTGAAAAAATCGCGCACTTCCTCGGTCGGCAGCAAAATGCGACGGCCCGAGGGCAAGGCGATGCCGCCGGAATCGTCACGCGCCACCCGCAAGGCGCGATACAATGCCAAAATCGCCCGCGCGGCAGTGGGTGAGCCTGCAGCAATCGACTCGATCTCGGCATCCGGCACCGCATCGGCGGCGAGCAGCGGGTCGGCGAACACCTCACGCAACTGCGTCTCGCTCTGCTTCTCGGCACTGCCGGACAGCGTGGCCAGATCAACCGCCAGCACTTCGCTCAGCTTGATCAACAGCGAGGCAGTCACGCCGCGCTGATCATGCTCGATCAAATTCAGATAGGAGGCGGAAATGCCCAGCTTCACCGCCAATGCCTGCTGCGACAGGCTGCGCTCCAGGCGGATACGGCGGACGGTGCGACCGATCAGAGGACGGGACACTGAGTCAAGCCTTTACATGAATTCAGACGATCCGGTCATTTTCATGATAAAATCGTCGCGTCTCACGCAACTTATAGAAATTTCTCGCAGTCGCAATGTGAAATGTTCACGCGATCCCGCAGCCACGGAGTGACTGCTATGCGGGGCGTCCAACAGAGAGGGAAAGTGGGGGGCATTCTGTTGCCCGGGGCCCCCCTAACCGCGCTAACGCTTATGCAGCGAGAGCGAGTGCTTCATGATTGTCATTGGCACTTGTAGTGTTGACCCGATAACGGCGGTATCATGCCGGGCAAAAGGTGGGTCTTTACCACGTGTGTCGATACTGTTTCGCCCCCATACCCCTGTTTTCCAAACTGGAAACCCAGGATATTGGTGGAGGCGCCGGGCACTGCCCCCGGGTCCACAACGATTATTCCACGCACCGTTTATCACCATAGTCGGCAAGCCGACGGCGTGATCATAGGCGGTCAGCGCATGCAAAGAAAGGGTAGCGTGATGTCGCAGGGCGAGGTCGGTGTTGCGGCGTGGGCATTGCCCTATCGGATCACCCGCAAAGATAGCCTGCATCTGATGGGTGTGGAGGAGTTGTGCACCCCCAATGACGGTGAGAAAATCGCCGGACTTTGGCGGCGTTTCATGGTGCGGCATGTGGAAATTCCCAACGCCATCAACCAACCGCCACTCGCCCTTGCTCGCGTGCTGGGGCCGGATAATCGGTTTGATTATCTTTGCGCCATGCAGATCACCGCCCCCGTCGCCCCGCCCGATGGCATGATCCAGCGCAGCCTGCCGCCCGGTGAATACGCCGTCTTCCGTCATGCAGGCCCGGTGACGACGATCGGCCAGACCTATGATCGGATTTTCAACGCTTGGCCGGTGCAGGGACGCAATTTCCACATTCCGCCGGTGATGCTGGAACTTTTCCTGCCGAAATTCGATCCCGCCACCGGCGAAGGCGGCGTTGAAATCTGGGTCACTCTGGCTCCCAACGCAGAGGCGCGCTAAACCCCCATCATGGCCCTCGATCCCAAACAGCAAGCGGATATCGATGCGATCCGCGCCCAGTCCTTCCCCACCCGCCGCGCCACCGTGCCGGCGCTGGAGGAAATGCTCTACACCGCACTTCCGGTGCTCGATCACGGCTTTGTCCGGGTGATCGACTATATGGGCGATGATGGTGCGGTGGTGCAGGCCGCCCGCGTCTCCTACGGGCGCGGCACCCGCAAAGTGTCAGAGGATGCCGGGCTGATCCGCTATCTGATGCGCCATCGCCATTCGACGCCGTTTGAGATGTGCGAAATCAAATACCACGTGAAGCTGCCGATTTTCGTCGCGCGCCAGTGGATTCGCCATCGCACCGCCAACGTGAACGAAATCTCCGCACGCTATTCCATTCTCGACCGCGAATTCTATTTGCCCGCCCCGGAACATCTGGCCGCCCAAAGCGAGATCAATCGCCAGGGACGCGGCGAGGTGCTGGAAGGCGACAACGCCGCCCGCGTGCTTGATCTGCTGCGCGAGGATTCGATGCGCGCGCATGGCCATTACATGGAATTGCTCAACGAGGACGATGAAGGCCGCGCGCTTGATCCGTCGCGCCCTGGCCTTGCGCGCGAATTGGCGCGGATGAACCTCACGCTGAACACCTACACCCAATGGTATTGGAAGACGGATCTGCACAATCTGCTGCATTTCCTGTCGCTGCGGGCCGATAGCCACGCGCAATACGAAATCCGCGTCTATGCCGATGCGATGCTCAAGACCGTCGAGGCGTGGGTGCCTGCTTGTTATGCAGCATTCCGTGATTACCGAATGGGCGCTGTGACCTTTTCCGCCTCCATGCTCGCCGTGCTGCGCCGCATGCTGGCCGGTGAGGCGGTCACGCGGGAGACCAGCGGCATGGGGCAACGCGAATGGGCTGAATTCCAAGCCACCCTCGCCGCCCCGCACAATTAGCCATCAGCGCCTTGCCCGGCGACGCAACCCGAGCAGTGCGAGACAGGCCACGCCGAACACCGCCGCCCCGCCCGGCTCTGGCAGCACCACGCTGCCCGCGCCGGGCGTGCTGGCATTTGGTGTGTAATCAAGCGTGAGCGTGATGTCGGTGGCCACGTTGTTTTGAATCTGGCCGCTGAATAGCCCGCCACTGATCGCCGACATGTCCTGCGCCAGGACATACAGCGTCGTGGCACCAACGCCGGTAAAATAGCCCAGCGAAGTTGGATCGGTCAGCACGGTGTCCAGCGTGCCGAAGCCGGACAGCCCAGAGCCGGAGACATAGGCAGCGCTGGCAGGCCCGCTCAAACCATCATTGCCCGGCAACGACACCAAGCCGACTGCGCCCCGCACCAGGGTTTCGCTCACCGGCGTGAAATCAGAGAAATACAACCCCAGCACCGCCATCGGCACGATCTGAAAAGTGGTGGCCGAGGTCAAATTCTGCACCTGATAGCTGGCCTGCGTGGTGATCGACGCACTCAGTTCCGCCGAGTTCAACGTGCCAAGACTGGGATCGAACAGCGCATAAGACACACTGCTTACCCAAGTGGCCGGGCTGGATGGCAGCGAATAATTATAGGTGATCAGATTGGCGCGCGCCGTTCCGAGAGAACAAAACATCAGCGCAGCAGACAGCACAGATACAGCACGCATGACGGAATCTCCACCATTCGCGGCCATGTGCCGCGACAATAAAAGCCCCAATAACTGCTTTTATAAAGCGCCCTCTATGCACTCCTTAACAAATCAATAATATATAACATAAAACTTTTACGAATAATGACGATTATTCACATTTTTATCATATATGAAGACATTTAATGTGATTTTATACTTATATCATGCGATATTCTCATTATCGTCACGTCGATGGCACGCGCGGCGATGCGCAGCGTGAGTTGGCATGAATTTGGCTTTCACTCTTGCTGACATCGCAAACGGTGCCACACTTCGCTGATCGTGATTTCGGGGGAAGCCATGCGCCGCCTGTTCGCCTTTACCGCTCTCATCGCCCTTGCCGCACCCGCGCTTGCCAGAGCCGAGGATGTGCCGAGCCAGACATTGAAGATCGCCCTGCGTGAGGACGCCGACGCGCTCGACCCGTCGCTGGGGCGGTCCTATGTCGGTCGCATCGTCTTTGCCTCGATGTGCGACAAGCTGTTCGACATCAACGACAAGCTTGAAGTCGTGCCGCAATTGGCCACGTCCTATGCTTGGGAAGATCCGAAAACGCTGCGCATCGAACTGCGCCCCGGCGTGAAGTTCCAGGACGGCACCGAGATGGACGCCGAAGCGGTGAAATATTCGCTCATGCGCCATCTGACGATGCAGGGCAGCGCGCGGCGCGGTGAGATTTCCACGCTGGAGAGTGTGGAAGTGACAGGCCCGCGGACGGTCAAACTGCACCTCAAAGCGCCCACCTCGCCGCTGATTGCCCAGTTGACCGACCGTGCCGGGATGATCGTCTCGCCCAAGGCCGCTGAAGCCGAGGGCAAAGATTTCGCGCTGCACCCGGTCTGTGCCGGGCCGTTCAAATTCGTCGAGCGTGTGCCGCAGGATCACATCATCCTGGAGCGCTTTGCCGATTACTGGGACGCGAAGGACATTCATTTTGCCCGCGTGATCTTCCAGCCCATCGTGGACAGCACCGCAAGGCTGGCCAATCTGCGCTCGGGCGCGGTGGATTTGGATGAATGGGTGATCCCGTCGGACGTGCCGGCGGTGAAGGCCGATCCGAAGCTGCAACTCCTCACCTCGCCGGGCCTGGGCTATCAGAGCATCAACTTCAACCTGGCGCATGGCCCACGCGCCGCGGGGCCGATCAGCAAGGACGCCCGCGTGCGCCGTGCCTTCGAACTGGCGATTGACCGCGATGCGCTCAGCCAGGTTGTCTTCAACGGCCTGCTCACCCCCACGGCGCAGGCGGTGCAGCAGGGCAGCCCGTTCTATGCCAAATCCGTGCAGCCCAAGCCGCGTGATCTGGCGGCGGCGAAGAAGCTGTTGGCCGAGGCCGGGGTGAAGACGCCAGTGACCGTGACGGTCAACGTGCCCAACTCGCCTGAGATTATTCAGGTGATGGAAGTGGTGCAGGCGATGGTGGGTGAGGCTGGGTTTGACCTCAAACTCAACACGATGGAATTCGCCACCTCGCTCGATGCCGCGGATCGAGGGGATTTCGAGGCCTATATGATCCAGTGGTCTGGCCGCACCGATGCAGACGGCAATTTGTGGAACTTTGTGCACACCGGCGGGCCGCTGAATTATCCGGCCTATTCCAACCCTGATGTCGATCACGCACTGGAAGCCGCCCGTGCCACCACCGACATCCCCACCCGTGCGGCTCTGTATGAGAAAGTGGCGCAGCAGCAGGAAGCTGATCTGCCGATCCTGTACCTCTACGGCCTGCGCAATCTGGTGGGGGTGAGCAAAAAGGTTGTCGGCTACGTGCCGGTGCCGGACGGCATCGTGCGGCTGCAAGGCGTGACATTGGCGAAATAGCATGTTCGCCACCATCGCCCGCCGGGCAGCACAGGCGCTGCCCACTTTGCTGCTGGTGAGCGTGCTGGTTTTCCTGCTGCAACAGGCGATGCCGGGTGATCCGGCATCGATCCTGGCAGGGGAGGACCAGAACCCGATCCTGATTGCGCAAATCCGGCACGAATTGCTGCTGGATCGCTCGCTGCCCGTGCAATATTTCCACTGGCTCGGCGGCGTGCTGCATGGCGATTTCGGCATCTCCTGGCGCAATCGCTCACCGATTGCCGGGCTGATCCTGACCAAACTGCCGGTGACACTGCAATTGGGCAGCATGGCATTCATCATCGCGGTGCTGGTGGGTATTCCCTCCGGCATCGTCGCCGCCGTCGGGCGCAATACGTGGTGGGATCATCTGGCCAATGCGATTGGCTTGGCCGGCCTGTCCACGCCGAATTTCTGGCTCGGCATCATGCTCATTCTGTTGGTCAGCGTGCATCTGGGCTGGCTGCCGCCATCGGGCTATGTGTCGCTTGCCGAGGATTGGCGACAATCTTTGGCCACCACCATCATGCCCGCCTTCGTGCTCGGCAACGCGATTGCCGCCGTGCTGATGCGGCACACGCGCTCGGCGATGTTGACCGCTCTCGATCAGGACTATGTGCGCACCGCGCGTGCCAAGGGCTTGTCCGAATGGCGGGTGGTGCTGCGCCATGCGCTGCGCAATGCGCTGATCCCGGTGGTGACATTGGGTGCCCTCGAACTCGGCACGCTGTTCGCCGGTGCCGTGCTGACCGAGCAGGTGTTCACCATTCCAGGCTTCGGCAAGCTGGTGGTCGATGCGGTGTTCAACCGTGATTATCCGGTGGTGCAAGGCGTGGTGCTCGTCACCGCAACCTTGACCATTCTGCTCAACCTCGCCGCGGACCTGCTCTATGTGGCGATCAACCCGAGGCTGCGGAACGGATGAGTGAGCGCGTGCAATCCCCGCTCTATCTGGCATGGCGGCGCTTTCGGGGGCGTCCCTCGGCGGTGGTCGGGCTTGCCATTGTTCTGATCTTCATCGCAATCGCGCTGGCCGCGCCCTTGCTGGCTCCCGCCGATCCGCTGAAGACGAGTTGGATTCTGGTGCGCAAAGCCCCTGCCCTGGCGCATTGGATGGGCACGGATGAAAACGGGCGCGACGTGTTTTCGCGGGTGATCTGGGGGGCGCGGGCCTCCTTGGCCGCTGGCGTGATCTCGGTGGCGATTGCCGCCTCGCTCGGCGTGCCGCTGGGCGTGTTGGCGGGGTTCGCTGGCGGCAAGGTAGACGCCATTCTCTCTCGCCTTGTCGACACCATGCTCGCCGTGCCGCAATTGGTGATGGCGATCACGCTGGCCGCCATGCTCGGGCCGTCGCTGCAAAACGCGATGATCGCCATCGGCATCGCCGCCACCCCCGCCTTCATGCGCGTCTCTCGCGGGGCGACGATTGATGTGGCATCGCTCGAATATATCGAAGCCGCCCGCGCCCTCGGCAATCCGCCCTGGCGAGTGGCACTGCGCCACGTGCTGCCCAACATCACGCCGCCCTTGCTGGTGCAGGCGACGCTGGCGATTGCCGGGGCGATCATCGCTGAGGCGGCTTTGTCCTTCTTAGGCCTGGGGCAGCAACCGCCCGCGCCGAGTTGGGGCTCGATGCTCAACGCCGCCCAGCGCTTTCTGGAGCAAGCCCCGTGGCTGGCGATCTTTCCGGGGGCCGCGATTTTCCTGTGCGTCAGTGCGTTCAATCTGGTCGGCGACGGTCTGCGGGATGCGTTGGACCCACGCGGACGGTAATCACACCACCATCCGCACCGCCGCCGCCCCCATCACCGCAACCGCAATCCAGCCGAGCGCCAGCACCCAGCGTTTTTCGGTGAAATCCCCCATCACGCTCTTGCGCGCCGCCGTGATCAGAATCACCACCATCAGCGGCACCGCCACCACGCCGTTGATCACCGCACTCCACACCAGCGCATGCATCGGGTTGATCGGCGAGAACTGGATGATCAAGGCTGCCAGCATGCCCAGCCCGATCACCGCATAAAATCCTGGTGCCTGACGCGGCTTTCGCTCCAGCCCCCAACGCCATCCCATCGCCTCGGACATCGCATACGCCCCCGAGCCTGCCAGCACCGGCACCCCGATCAGCCCCACGCCCACAATGCCCGCCGCGAACAGCACATAGGCGAAATCCCCAGCCAACGGACGCAGCGCGCTCGCGGCTTGGGCGGCGGTTTCGATATCCGTCACCCCGGCCACATGCAGCGTCACCGCCGTGGCCAGGATGATGAAATAGGCGCTGATGTCGGAGTAGAACATGCCACTCCACGTATCCCACGCAATGCGACGCAACTCCGCCGAGGCGGTTGCAGGGGCGACGATCAGCGATGTCTCACCGCCATCACGCCGCATATCCTCCACCTCCTCCGATGCCTGCCAGAAGAACAGATATGGGCTGATGGTGGTGCCGAACACCCCCACCACCATCTCGGCGGCATCGGCGTTGAAATCCAGATGCGGCCAGACCGTGCGGGCCACCACCTCGCCCCATGGCACATGCACAGTGAACAACACCGCCGCATAGGCGAGCAGCGACAGGCAGAGCCATTTCAAGAAAGTAACATAACGCCGATACGGCACGAATATCTGCAACAGCGTCGAGCCCACCGCAAACAGCACCGCCATGGCGTGACTGTTCAGCCCCGTGGCCATCTCCATCACCTGCCCCACGGCGGCGATATCGGCGGCGATGTTGAGCGTGTTGGCGATCAGCAGCAGCAAAATCACCATCCGCAGCACGCTGGGCGGAAAGCATTCGCGAATATTCTCCGCCAGCCCCTTGCCGGTGACACGGCCAATTCGCGCGCACACCGCCTGAATCGCCGACATCAGCGGAAAGGCCAGCGGCATCGTCCACAGCATGTTCAGGCCGAATTGCGCACCGGCCTGGGAATAGGTGGCGATGCCACTGGGATCGTCATCGGCCACACCGGTGATCAGTCCGGGGCCAAGGCGCAGCAAATGTTCCCGCTTGATGCGGGCAAGGAAGCTGCGGATGACGGCCAAAAAATCGTTACTCCCGTTGCGTCGCCTTATGCCCCAGCCGCGGCCAGCAGGGTCGTGGCACCAATGAACGCGATGCGCGCCAATCTGTACATAACGGTTTCCACGGCGGTGAACAGGTTCGGCATTTACTTTGGTTGCGGGGCGTTACGTGGAGGTAGAATGGGTGCGCGGCGCGTTACCCACCGCTTTCGGCTCGCATTTCAATGATGGGTAGCGCTTCGCTCACCCATCCTACGGCTTGCTGGCCGAGTTTGAGCGCGAGCTGATCCGCGCGCGGACAGGCGAAGGCCGGAGCCGCGCCAAGGCGCGCGGCGTGAAGATGGGGCGACCGCCGAAGATGACGGCGCACCAGGTCAAGGAAGCGCTCAGCCGCCGCGACGCCGGCGATGCCGGAAGTTCTTCAAACAGTGAGCCATCACCCATCGACCTCTCCTGTGACGCAGTCATCGCAGATGAAGAATCACAGGCGGCTTGCGCTTCGCTACAAAAAGATTCACAGCCTCGTAGGGTGCCAATTCCGCAAGGAATTGCACCGCCCCCAAAACAAAAAGGCGAGGCCCTTTCGGACCCGCCCTTTTTGCTCAACTCAGAACCGCAAGCTTACTTGCTCGAAACCATCTCACGCAGCACGTAATGCAGAATGCCGCCGTGCTGGTAGTAGTTCACCTCGTCGAGCGTATCGATGCGGCAGAGCAGCGGCACCTGATCGGTGGTGCCGTTGGCGCGGTGGATGACCAGGGTCATCGTCTTGCGCGGGGCCAGATCGTCGAGGCCGAGGATGTCGAAGGTTTCGTCACCCACCAGCTTCAGCGTGTGGCGGTTGGTGCCTCACTTGTCCGAATATTGTGTAGGTATACACAATTTTTGGCAGACACAACGAGGGCGCTTAAACAGATCAGTCAAAAGCTGAATTAAAGCAAAAAATAACTCGCTTTGCGTATTTATGATGAAAAATCGCCTCTTCTACGGTCACTTCCCTACGCCCCGCATGCGCAAATGAGTGCCTCCAATTAAGGATTTGTTCATATGAAGATTCGATATTATTTCCATTAAAATCAAGAAATTTTTGTTTTTGGTTTTTTACTGAGTTTTTAAATTTTTGATGAATTGATGTATCGCATATTTTCGTATAGTTATTTAGATCATGCATGTTAATTCTACTGTTTAACTTATCAAAATTATTTCTTGCAAATACACCAAAAGAAATGTGCTTTTTTTCAGAATAATTAAATATTGTTTCCTTAACGCAATTTTCATACGAGGATGCCATTCGAACAATTAGCAGTCCAGCTAAATCCGCACGAAATTCTAAATTTCCGGGAACAGAAGGAATTTTTTCAACTATCTCCTTCGCGAGGAGATCGACCTTTGAAAGTTCTTCTGAAATATCCATCCTAGCCATTGAGCAATATCTGCCTTGCTATTTTTATTCTGGCGCGCAACACTTGAGTATCCGTCGTACCACCCGTGATGTGTGTCAGAAACAAAGTACTTTCCAGAAGAATTGGATAATTTTTTTTCAGCAACTCTTCCGTTATTTCTTCATTTTCTAAAATATTAATCATTACCGCTTCGAGCACCGCAGAATTTAAGACGCCGCGCGGTCTAAATGGCCGAGTAAAACATTTACCGACCAGCGTAACAGCGGCGGGAAATTTTTTCGCGAAGAGTTCAGCTTTCTGTGAGCTGAATTCTTTTTCGTCCTGCATAACTTCGTTTAAAAACTTAAGCATGGGCTTCTCATAATTACCCCACGCATCGAACAATCCGAACAATCTCAGAATCAGCTCGACATCTTTCTGGTTTTTATCTGGCTTTTGAAGCCCCAAAACCTTCCTCCAACCAGGAGTATCGTTCAAATCTGCTAATTTTTGAACGATTTTTCCGCGATAAACTGCATTTCTGATTTCTTGTGGCTTCAGCGGAGTACCGCCGGTATTCAAACGTTCAAATATATGAAATACACTATCATTACGAAGACTCGGCTTTAGCTGTTTAATGTTAATCGTTCTTATCGTCGAATTACGAAATTTCCGCTGGTCCTTCTGGGTTAATTCTGCAAAAGTTTTACCGTCATACTCTGATCTTTCAGAAAGACCCTTCAATTTAAAAATCTGGCGGCGCCCCCGATCATCTGGCTCGCCAAAATACCCTTCTAAAAAATATTTCACTGACATCAGGCGTTGCTGACCATCAATGACTTCCAATTGCCCTTCGTTATTTATATACAAAAATACTTGAGGAACAGGCAACCCCATCAGAAACGACTCTATCAATCGAGAGGCTTGTTCTATCTTCCACACATATTTTCGCTGATAAAACGGAATGATAATGTCATCACGTTCAATTTGTTGCGCCAGCAGTTCCAGCGTGGGGTCCGACGGCGCAACAGATATATCAAACTCCACGAATGAAGATTCATCATTTTCATCTTCAATTTTGAGGTCGTCGATTTCGTCATTTGACATGCGGGAAAATTCCGACCGGATTTGATTGTAAATTCGACATCGAGCACAAAGCCATCTCAGCAGATAGAGTCCCACAGAAGACTCGAAATTTCAACGTTGCTCGGCACCGATAAAAGAGGCAAAGCCCTTTTCATTCCATTCGCTAACGATTCAACCAGGCAGCGCACACGATCCCACCCCCAGGGCTGTTCAACGCTGATCAGATTTCCTTGTATGCCAGGATATGATCGAGGCTGAGTGCTCCGTCCCAGAGGGCTTTGGCTACGTTGGCGACGTGGTTTTTGCGCAAGATGTTGAGGGCGAAGCTGCGGGCGCGGGCCATGATGCCGGGGTTGTCGCGGATGCGGCATTTGTCCTCGTCGCAGGAGACGTCGCGAACATAGTGATTGCGGTTCTCTATGCTCCAATGGCCTCTGATGGCGTTGCCCCATGCGGTTGCGGTGAGGCCTGTGGCGGAGGAGAGGTAGGGGCGTGGGACAAAAGCGATGGGTAGCGCTTCGCTCACCCATCCTACGAGGATGTGAAACAATGCATTTTCGGAACACATTCAAGATGATTTTTTCAAATGAAAACAGTGCGTTATGACACTGCCATTTGGCTGAATTTGAATTTTCTCTCAAGCTCTACGGCTTGCTATGCCAGAGTGAGAAGATTGGTGGGTTTGAGGAGCGGTATAAGGCGGCGATGCCTTGGGTTTGAGGTATTTTTTATAGTTTAAATCGTCATTGCAAGCGAAGCGCAGCAATCCATCGCAGAATTGGTTGCGTCGCGATGGATTGCTGCGCTGCGCTTGCAATGACGGATTGAGGGTTTTATTTGAATTTTGGCAGTGACGCCCATGGTGGGACCCTGCGGGACCCACCCACCGAGGCTGACGGGTGTCGCAATCCGTTAGGAAAGATTTCCCTTGAAAACCACCCCCTGGTTGTAGTCTAAACTGGTGGATGGATTCAGCCCTCGCCCCATCAGCGCCTGAGACGATCTCCGCAAAACTGCGGATGATCCTGCGTGGGTTGATGGCGGCGTGTGCGAATTGGGCGGTGGAGCCGAGCCCTACCCCGGTGCTGTATAATCGGATCAGTGCGATCCTGCGTCGGATCGAGCGGTTGCTGGTACGGTTTCGGGCTGGGCTGTTGCGGCCTTGGGCGCCGCGGACCGCCGCTTCGGGACCACGTGCAGCGCGGGAGCCTCCCATCCTGATGCCGCGCAAGTTCGGCTGGCTGCTGGCCGCTGGGAAGCATCATGCGGCGTATTTCCATCTGCAGTTTCAGGACGTGCTGAACACGCCCGAGATGACCGCATTGCTGGCGGCGTCACCGCAGGCGCGGCGCATTCTGCGGCCTTTGTGTCGGGCATTGGCGGTGGAAGTGCCGGGGGTTTCGGCACCGCCGCGCAAACCGGCTGACGGCGGGCAACCCAAACGCCCGCGCAAACCTCGCCCGAAGCCTGAGCCGTTCAAAATCCCGCTGCCGCGCGGCGTGCTCTCGGCCGCACGGCGGGCGGGTTTCGGAAAACTCTGTTGAGGCTGGCGTAGAGAGGCGCCCTGATTGTTCCGGATAGTTACCGAATGGCGAGCCTAGGGCGGAAGAGCGCAGCGTCATCCGCCCTAGGTTTCAACTCGCAATGACGGTTTGAGCGAGGCCAGACGGTCAG
>Ga0316222_1002794_pt1 | contig 18087 bp, 22 predicted proteins | sample TBH18011metaG_FD_206008 | JGI IMG/M metagenome (GOLD analysis project Ga0316222, IMG submission 206008) | Freshwater microbial communities from Trout Bog Lake, Wisconsin, USA - TBH18011 | ecosystem: Environmental > Aquatic > Freshwater > Lake > Hypolimnion/Profundal zone | place: USA: Wisconsin...
CGCCCCGGTCGCGGTGGTAATGGAGTAGGCTTTCAGATGAACCTGCGAACAGAGCGAGCCGCGTATTGAAAATGCGAAGGTCGCCACCCAGGAATTGACTCACACGCCGCTCACACGCCATGATTTGGCAAATAAATAGGCTTATAAAACAATATGTTATAAAATGAACCCGTTTATTCGTAATGCGCGGGCCGGGGGTTCGAGTCCTCTCGCCGGCACCATATTTTTCAAGTGGTTAGGCTACATGGCCCGACCCCTTTGCTTTTCCTAGCTACCGATTTGTAGGCTGTACCCCCTAAAAGCGGCGTTGGAAGATGGCAGGCCCAATGGACGGGGTTCGGCAAGATACGCCCGCGCGCTGGTCGAGGCGCCCCCTCCACTGCTAAACTCACGCCATCGTAACTCCCTTAGGTGCGCAAAAATGGGGGACTTCGCTCGGGTCTGCCCTAAATGCGGGGAATACGAACAGGTGGAAGTCAAAGTCTCGACCTGGATCACCATCCATGACCAGCAGCGGTCACGGTATGATGGCGATATCGAATACGATGACGACAGCCTTGCCGAGTGCATGGGCTGCGGCTGGCGCGGCACCTATGGCGGTCTTGAGGAGATTGACGACGGTGACGACGAGACGGACTGATCCCGACATGACGACGTCAACCGACGGAACCATTCAGGTCGAAGAAATCGGCCCCCAGAAATTCGCCCTGATCGTCACCTTCAACAGCCAGCGATTCGAGTGTGGAACGTATATCAACCGCGTGGCCGCGGTGCAGGCCGGCAAGCTGTTTGTCGAACGGAAGGAAGGCGAGACGGCGGGACGAAAGAAGCGACCAAGGAAGAAGGGAGAGCGATGATGGGGGCTTTGCCGGACATCGCGGATTGGGCGCCAACACACCGGCACTTCAAGGGCGGCCTGTACCGCTGGCTTGGCATTGGCCGGCATTCGGAAACCGGCGAGGAGATGGTGATTTATCAGAACGACCGAGGCGATATTTGGCTCCGACCCAAGTCGATGTGGTCGGAGGACGTCGAGGTTAACGGCGAAAGGGTGCCACGTTTCACGCCAATTCGCCCGTAGCGAAGGCTCGGAACCGACAGCTCAGGGCGTCACCGCCCCCGGAATAATGACGCACACATCCTTGTGCTCGCAGGTTGCGCAGTGCTGGCCGTCGGGCAGGCCAGCCACCAACTGGCAGGGCAAGCGGCCGAATTCATCGAGATAGCGGGCCATCCGGTCCCGCAAGGCCGGCTCGCGTCCCTCGGCCGACAGGCGAACAAAAACCCGGCGCATGCGCTCAAGATCGGCGACGACACGACAGCCTGGGATATGGGCCAACCAATCGCCAGCGCAAACGTGACAGGTCTTCATTGATGCCTCCTGGACCGGCCTACTATGACATTTGTTTGGGGCGAACGATAGGCGAACCCGCATCGGCATCCGCAGCCGCCGCTTTCCATCTGGCCTGAGGGACGTTTTCGGGGCAGGATGGCGCCAGCTTCGCCTGGGGGGGGAATGAATGATGCGCGCCTTGCTGGCCCTGATCCTCGCTTGCCTGCTGCCCGTCAGCGCCTTCGCAGCAGAAGTCATCCGTGCCGCCTATGAGGACAAGTCGGAGCCGCCTTACTATGTTGGCGACAGCGCCGAGATCGATGCCGAGGCACCGGGAATATCGGTTGAGCTGATGAGGGCGGCGGCCAAGGCGGCCGGGGTCGAAATCCAGTTCGTGCGCATGCCCTGGGTGCGCTGCCTGAAATCGCTGGAACGCGGTGAGGTCGATGCCGCCTTCAATTCGTCGTTCAAGCCCGAACGCCTGCAATTCGGCGTCTACCCGATGGCCGGCGACAAGCCCGACCCGTCGCGGCGCATTACCACCCTGACCTACTCGCTGTATCGTCTGAAAGGTGGCTCGGTCGGCTGGGACGGCAGCCATCTTGTCGGCCTCGACGGTCCGGTGGGCGTCCAGGCCGGCTATTCCATCGTGGAGGACCTCGCCCGCATAGGGGTCAAAACCGAGGATGCCGCCGACGCCACCACCAATTTCACGAAACTGGTGTCCAAGCGCATTCCGGCGGTGGCCGTTCACGAGGTCAATGGCGATGCCCTATTGTCCAGCCGCAATTTTCCTTCGGTGGAAAAGATCGAACCGCCGCTGGTCTCCAAGGCCTATTACGTGATGTTCAGCCACCAGTTCTATGACGGCAAACGGGCGCTGGCGGAAACCTTGTGGGCTAAGTTGGCGGAAGCACGTGATCGCGACGGCGCCGCCCTGTTTGCCAAGTACGAACACTGACGGAGAATCCGTTCAACCCTGCTTCATTACGATCAGGGTAACGTCGTCGTAGAGTGGCTGCTCGCCTGTGTGGCGCTTGACGTCGGCGACCACCGCATCCTTGATGCCGGTGGCGTCTTCCCGCCAATGGGTGGCGCAGACCTCGCACAGCCGTTCCAGGCCGTAGAGGTGATCACCGGAATCGGCCGCCTCGGTGATGCCGTCGGTGTAAAGAACCACCGTATCGCCGGGATCGAGCAGGATGGTGGTTTCGGCGATGAACGGCGTGACGTCGTCCACCAATCCCAGCGGCAAACCAAGATCGATGGTGTCGAACAGTTCGAGCGAGCCACCGCGCCGCACCACGATAACCGATTCGTGCTGACCGCTGACCGTCAGGTGACCGGCGGCGCCGGTGCCGCATTCCCGCGACAGCGGTTGGTAGTCGAGCAATGCCAAGGTCAGGTTTTTTTCGTTGCCCATCCGCCGCATGTTGTCGAACAGGGTTCGATTCAGGACGTCATGGACCCGCACCGGGGCGGATTCATCGCAGGTGACCAGTGTGCGCACGACGCTTTGAGTCATCAGCATCACCACGCCGCTCTCCAGCCCGTGGCCAGTGACGTCGCCGATGCCGATGCGGATGCGGCCATCGGCACCGCCCAAGATATCGTAATAGTCTCCGCCCACCTCGCTGGCCGGTTCCATGTGCGCGGCGACGTCCAGACCCTTGATCGCCGCCAGCTCGCCCAGCGTCGGCAACACCATCTGCTGAATGCGGCGCGACACGTCCAGTTCGGCCCCCATGCGGACGTTTTCGGCCTTGAGAATGCGGTTGAGAGCCTCGATCTCGGCGCTGGCGGCACTCAGTTCGCGGGTGCGCTCGGCGACCCGACGTTCCAGATCATGGGTCAGCGCAGTCAACTCGGCCTCGGCGACGTCGCGCTGGTCGAGGCCTTGCTGGGACGCTCCGAGCAGGGCATTGAGCGAGCCGACCAATTGGCCCAGTTCGTCATTGGTGTGACCCGGCGGCATCTTGACCAATCCGGCGCCGGGGCGGCCGGGATCGACCCCCGCCACCACCTGGGCCAATAGCACCAACGGCCGGGTGATCATGGCGTAGAAGATGCCGACCACCAAAAGGACGATGCCGAGCGATTGCAGCAGGATCAGCGAGGCATTGACAAGGGCGCGGTCATAGAAGCCGCCCGCCACCGTCTGGGGCGACAGACGCACCTCCAACTGGCCAACCTCGGCGGTGCCATTGGCCGCCACATGGCGGACCAAAACCCGCTGATAATGGACAATGTCACCGAAAAGCCAGCCGGCCAGGCCGTCCTTGTCCGCCCCGACTTTCGCCGCCCGCTGACGCGCCGCCAGACGATCACCGAAATTATCCTTCAATTCGGCGGATTCGACCAGATCGTAGCCAAGGAGCCCATCGACCACCCGCGTCGAGAGATCCGGGCTGAGTTGATAGGCGGCCTCGACCGCCGAGCCGCTGACGGTATCAAGCATTTGGGCAATCTGCGCCTGCACCCTATCGCGCATGGCGTGCCAATCGAAATACATCTCGAGTAGGCTAAGAATAACACTAAGCGCCACCACCACCGCGACGGTGACCTTGGCCTGTTTGGCGGTCAGCCCGCTGGAGTGCGTCGCCCCTGCCGCTCCCATCATCTTCTCACGCGATCTCCATTCTCAGCGCCGGCATCAGCTTGCACAAATTGATCAGCGACTTGCCCTGCCACGACACCGCCTTGGACCCCAGAACGGTGAGATCGACGCTTTTACGGTTGCGCACCTCGATGACGAATTTCGACAGCATGGCGATCCCGGAGCTGTTGAGGAAGTCCAGCCCGCGCAGATCCAGCGTCATCGATCCGGTTGGCACCGCGTCCGAAAGAAAGCGGGCGATCGGCGCGTATTCCGCCAAGCCGTTCAGCCTCAGCATCCCCTTCAGCGCTGCCGTTCGTGTCTCGGCATCCCAATCGACCGAATAGTTCTCTCCGACGATAACGGTTTCCATGTCCCGATCCTTGCCTAAAAATCCAGTCGGACCTGAGTGGTCACGCTCAGGTCGCCGTTTTCGATGTCTTCGAAGCGCCAGGCGAGCTTGGCGCCGTAATCATTGATCATGGTCAGCAATCCCAGGCCCGATCCGCCGCCGCCTTCGGCGGTCCGCTCCATTTGGCTGAGATACATCTCGGACGGATCCGATTCGTTCAACTCTCGCACGAAGGCGCGGAACGAGTCGCCGTGCGCACGGCTGGTTGTGTTGGTCTCGGAAAAGAATATGGCATCATCCGCCAGAATCAGACGAATGGTGGTCGGCCGCGCCACCACTTCGGAGCTGTATTTCATCGCGTTCTCGAGCAGCTCGTTGGCAATGTAGGCCACGGCGCCACGAATATCCGCCTGACGGGCCTCGGCTGCCGCATCGCCCTCGTCTCGAGGAAAAAAGCTGATGACGTAATCGGCCAGAAAATCTGCCGATAGCCCATTGTTGCGCCAGCGCTGCTTGAGCGGAATGGCGCTAGGTGAAAACGTCAGCGCAAGCCCGTCAAGAACGGTACTGAGGCTTTCCTTGAAGTCACCAACGTTTTCCACATCAATCCCCCATCGTCCGGCGCAATCCTGCCATCAGGGCGACGGATCGGCAAGTCAGCCTTTGGCCAACCAGGCTCGGCCACGAACATACGCGGACGGCAATTGTTCGGCCAGCCCCAGCGCGTCATCCAATCGGCCATCCCGCACCGCAGTTTCAATCGCGGCGCAGACCCGTTCGATGCCGGTCAGGCCGATTTGGCAGGCGGCGCTTCTCATGCCGTGGGCCGAGAAGCCCAGTTCCTTGGCATTGCGCATGGCGGCGGCGGCGGCCGTGTCGTTGAGCAGCCCCTGAGCAACGCCATGGAACTCGTCAATCAATCCTGCCACAGTCTCATCGCCCATCATTTCGCGCAACGCCGCCACGACTGCCGGATTGAAGTCATCGACGCCGCCATCGCGGGTCGAGATCAGGCGGCGAATCACTTCGGTCAATTGCTCGGGCATGATCGGCTTGGCGACGAAATCGTTCATTCCTGCCGCCAGGCATTCCTGCACCTCCTCCGATGTCGCCGCAGCGGTCAGGGCGGCGATCGGAACCAAGGAGGCGGGCGGAGGCAACGCGCGAATGGCGGCGACCGCTTCCAATCCGTCCATCACCGGCATGTGCCGGTCCATCAACACCAAATCGATCGGCCGCGAGCGAACCAACTCAACCGCCTGAGCGCCGTCATCGGCCGTCAGCACGGTGTGCCCTTGGCGCGCCAACAGACCGATCGCCACGCGCCGATTGACCGCATTGTCCTCGACCACCAGCACGGTCAACCGCGGCAGTGGCGGCAATGCCGGATTGGCGGTTACCGCGAGCGGTCGGCTGGCGTCTGGGCGAGGGGTGCTGGGGTCGGCCAGCCAGTCGAACGCGCTGGCCAGCGCCTCCTCCCGCACCGGTTCGGGCAGGGTGACCAGATTGACCACCTCCTCGGACGGCAACGGTGTTCCTGCCGGAGACAGCGCCACTGTGGGCAAGCCCGAGAGCGCCGCCATTTCGCGCGCCTGGGCAGGAGGCACCCGGGCACCGACCATCAACGCGTCCCCAGAGTGCTTGAGGTCGATCAGGCTCTCCGGCTGCGCCTCGGCCACGGCAATACCCCAGCCTGTCAGCCGAGCTGCCATCGCCCGCCGCACCAGCGGATCAGCCTCGACCAGCAGCACTCGGGCGGGCAAGCGGGCGGGACGGACACGGGTCCCGGTGGCGGCGGCGACGACCAGCGGCAGACGGAACCAGAAGGTGCTGCCCCGGCCCGGCTGGCTGGTGACACCGATTTCGCCGCCCATTAATTCGACCAATTGGCGGCAAATCGACAGCCCCAAGCCGGTCCCACCGAACTTGCGCGATACCCAGGCGCCAGCCTGGATGTAGCGATTGAACAGGCGGGTCTGCGCCTCTGCGGCAATGCCAATGCCCGTATCGATGACCTCGAAGCGCAGCCATTCGGCGCCGGACTCATCGGCTTCACGGCCAACCATCAAGGCGATGCTGCCCCTTTCGGTAAATTTGGCAGCGTTGCCGATCAAGTTGGACAACACCTGGCGCAAGCGCATGGGATCGCCCATCACCACCGCCGGAACATCGGCGGCGATGGCGTGGACTACGGCCAGACCGCGCTCGGTGGCCCGCATTCCCATCAGCCCCAGGGTCTCCTCGACCACCGGAACCAAATTGAGTTCGATCTGCTCCACCTGGAGCCGGCCGGCCTCGATCTTGGACAGGTCGAGCAGGTCGTCAAGGATGGTCAGCAGCAGGCGGCCCGACGACACCATGGTCTCGGCCATATCGCGCTGCTCGTGGGTCAGGGAGGTGTCGAGCAGCAGCCGAGCCATGCCCAATAGGCCGTTCATCGGCGTGCGGACCTCGTGGGAGACCACCGCGACGAACTCTGTCTTGACCCGGGTCAGTGCCTCTGCGTGTTCCTTGGCCAGGCGGATACGCTCATTTTCCAGCCGTAACTGCTCGTTGGCCAGTTCCTGCTCGATGTCGATCTCATCGCTATGCTGGGTGATGGTGTGAACCAGCAATTCAAGATCGGACTTTTGCTCTTTCAGCGCCGTCAGCAAGCGCTGCAGGCGAGCCTCGGCGCGGATGCGCTCGGCGATCTCGCCGCGCATCTGATCGTTGGCCAAGGCCAATTCCGCCTCAATGGCGTCGCCGTGAATGATCGCGGCCTGAAGCTCTATCTCCAGGTCGGATTTGTCCTGCTCCAAGGCACTAATGACGGCGTTGAGCGACGCCACTTCGTCCCTAAGGGAAAGGTTGTCGCTTTGCACGGATCCCCCCCAGGCGGCCCCGAACCGCTTGAAATCCAATCCGCTCACTGTCGCCGATTGGAAAGGTTCCCACCAGTGCTTTTTTAGCCAAAGGCGGGAATGGGGCGCCTCGTTTACGGTCCCTTGCGCGGTGCCCAGCGCACTTCGGCGCCGTCGGCTTGGTAGCACAATTCGGTCAGAATCGCCGCCGACACCCGAGGCGGCGTGGTGCCGTTGATGGTCAAAACGCCCCGACGCACCATTTGCCAACCGGCGCGGACGCAATCGCCGGGCGCCACGCCGGTGGCGATCACGGTGGCCCCGCCATCGGCGCGATCGACGCGGATTAGGGGACCCCCGGCGATATTGGGCATCGGCGCGCCCAGCGCCGCCGCATCCATTCGCCGCATGAAATCCTCTCCCGGCTCGCCAGAGCCGCCCCGCAAGAAGACCAAAGCGGCAATAACGCCGCCGCCAATGGCGATGCCGAGCGCCGCCCATTGCCACGCAGCCAATCCGTGCCGAACTGGCTTGGATGCGACGGCCACGGCTGTGTGCGGGGGACGCGAGTGCGAATGAGCCTGATGGGAATGGCTGTCGTCGGCCGTGTGATGCGCGCCAAGTCTTGGCGAAGATCCGGCGAGAGCGGGGTGACTGGACATAGGCGCCTCCATTCTGGGAGCCATATCCAAGTCTATCTTAATTCTTCACTATTTCAATATAAATATGTTTAACGACTTTTGCGGCGAATTCATGACAAATTTGCCTAAAATTCTGCGGAATCCCCGCTCCGACCGATATCGCTATTCGTCACTGGCCTTACATAGGAACTGGTAGCCGACCCGATAATAACCGGTCTCTGATTTGTAGATGGAGGTTCCGTAAACCAACCCCTTATCCACATAGGTCGATCCGCGCGAGGTATCACCTTTTTTGCAGGCCTGATCGATTTGCTCCAGCGTCTTAACCGAAACATTGCCAGCTTCGAACCCGAGTTGACGACAGATGGCTGCCTCGGTTCGAAATGCGCCATGCATCCTGACTTTCAGAACCAGATCGAATACCGCCTTGGCCCTAGCAATCAACTCAGCCTTGGGGACCCGCTTTTCCTTGACTTCGTCTTCCGCTTCGTCGGTCATGACCGCCCTCGCCCTTCAGTGTAGCCGCATTCGCCATTACCTCGATCCTGGCATAAACCCGGCCAGGCCCACCATCCGGAAAACACCTTAGGCGATGCGCCGCTTTCGCCTTGAACGGCCCGGTGCGTCCGACGATGATGGCGCGGGCAGCGCCAAGGGACGATAGGGCGCCGGCTGGACAACCTCGATCCCCAATTCACCGATGGCGGCCAGCAGATCGGTGACTTTGGCCTTGAGCTGCTCGACCGAAGGGTCGTTCTTGCGGCGACGCACCAAGGCGGAGGCCCCGGCCTCAAGGAATTTCGATTGCCATTGCGCCAAGACCTGTGGCCGCGTCCCAACCGAAGCGGCAACCACCTCCAGCGGCTCGCCGCGCAGCACCCGCAGCACAGCCTCGGTCTTCTGATTCTGACTGAGCCGCCGATTACCGGAGACCACCACTGCCATTTGCGGCGTTGGTAGCGGAGGCGGCGCGGGAGCAACCTGCTGGATAACCGCCACTGGTTGTGGCGCGGGCGCCACCTGCTGGGGAGCGGGCTGTGGCGCGACCATCACCTGCTGGGGTGGGGGGGGCGCCGCAGGCGCCGGAGCCGGCGCGGCTTGGGGAGCAGGGGCGGAAACGGGAGCGGGAGCGGCGGCTGGGGTCTGCGGCTGCCCCGGCTCGGCCATCCGCAATTGCGGCTGGGGAGCGAAGCGAGCGGTGGCCAATGCCGTCAGCTTGGCGTGCGCGGCGGTAGCCTCGGCGACGATGGGGGGGAAGCCATCCGGGCGGGCCAAATGGTCAAGCAGCAAAAGTGAGTCCCGGACATAGTCGATCGCCGCCGGCCGCTCCAAACCGCGAATAGCCAACTCGACCCTGGCAGGAATGCGGCGAATGATGCCCATGCGCTGGCCCGAGAGGGCCTTGAACTGCATCACTTTGACCAGGAGAGCGCCATGCTGGCGAGGATGCAGGCTCTCAAACAGGTGCTGGATCAACTGGGTCTCGGCGAATTCGAGAATGAGGAATTCCGCGTTGTCCGCCTGCCAGCCCAACACGAAATTGCAAATCGCCGCGAGTTGCCCGGCGAATTCCTCGATGAACAGGACCGGGTCAAGCATTTGCCAGGCTTGGCGGCAGGCCATCGGCAGACGGCCCTGCCGGCCGAAGGTGCGGCTGAGATTACGAGCGACCGCCAGCAGCAATCGGTTGCTGGCCTGGCTGGGATCCTTGCCGAAACAGGCGCCAAGAGCATCGAGAACTTCCAAATCGCCGCCAGTCGGCGGATCCGACAGCAGATTGGCCAGGGCCGCCATATCGCTTGGCAGCAGCACCTGGCCCTTGGGCGGCGTGGCGGCGATGGCGGCATTAACGATGGCCAAGGTCGCCTCGCCCCCCTGGGTCGGCGAAGAAGCGGCACCGGGCCGCTCGCCGGACTCCACGGCGGTGCTGGTGGGGCGAGGCGGCGCCCCCCCATCGGTAGCCGACTTTACGGTGGGGCGGCGGAAATGAGTGTAGCCAATGAAATCTGCGAACTGAGTAAATGAGCGATCAAGGAAGGCGGAGCCACGGCGACCGGCCGCCCGCAACCAGGCCACTCGACGCTCGGGCACGACCGAAATCGCCGGAGCAGCCGTATCCGGCACCGATGGACTGGCATCTGCCTCGGTTTTCGAACTGGCCTCGGGGGACGGCGAAGACGCTCCGCCATCACCGAGACTGATACCAGCATCCCGAATATCGGGTTCCACGTAGTTCACATCCTCGCCCATGCCCAGGTTTTACCATGAACATTGCCGAAAATTAGACAATTTTGTCTTACCGTCGTTACAGCGACCTATTTGCTCACAGTGGCGAAAAACGCCTTATCGACCGTCATGATGTGCCGAACCAGCCATTCAGACAGAAATACCGCCATATCAGCGGAAACATCGACCTCTGACGACAGCGATTCGCTATATTTCTCCATCTCGGCGACGAACTTGCGGTGCTGCTCCAGGTGGTCCGCGACGTTCTGGTACCCTGGTGCCTTGGTGAAGATCGCCTCTTCGCGGGAGAAATGGTATTTGGCGTAATCGAGCAACGCCCCCAACACGCCCTTGGACATTTCCCGGCCACGCCGCTCGCTGACCGCATTCTCCAGCACGTTGATATAGTCGAACAGGCTTTTGTGATCTGCATCGATCTCCGCAAAACCAGTCGACAAATTGTCGTTCCAACCCAAAATATCCATCGATCCCCTCCTCCAGCCCCCGGAACCTTAACGCCCCAGCCACGTCAAGACCAATTCTAATTCTCTCCGCGACGCCCCGCAATCCGCGCAATGGTGCAATCCCCTCGGCAGAGCCATGCCCTAGCTGCATCGCCCCCAGGGCCATGGCAAGAGAAATCAACCGCTCCCAATCGGGACGTTTCGTGAAATAGTGACTTGCTGCGACAAGCCCCCCCCAATCCAGAGGAGAATCCCATGACCGCTCAGTTGACCGTCAGCCAAGCCGTCGCCTATGCCGTGATGTACGCGCTGGAAGCGGAATCCGCCGGCGCCTGGAGCGCCTGGGCCCACGCCTGGGTCAAGGGCGATGATCGCACCGCCGCCGCCGCCGCCGCCGCGGAGACTGCCGCGGCCACGTCGGCCGCCCGCCATGCCGCTACCGCCGCCCGCCTGCTGGCCGAGGCCGACGCCCTCCAGTCCGAAGGCGCATTGCTGGAAGGCGAGGGACGCAACGCCAAATGGCAATTGGACACCATGGAGCATCGCAACGCGGAATGCCTGGCCCAGGTGGCCGAGGCATTGCGCGCCTGTGGCGCCGACACCCCCGATATTAGCAGCCGCGCCCACGAGCTGCGAAATTTAGCCAAACAGGCCTTTTAACGAGTCACGTGCTTTTTTCGCATCTCTGCCATGCGCTTTTGTGCTGGACGGGCGGCCTGCCCGAACGGGCAGGTTCCAACCCATTCGATTGAGCGGTGTAACCGCTTGAAATGGCCGCGCAAACCGCCATTGCCGTCATCGCCGAAACGCCGCCGACCGACGGCGTTGGCGGCTGCATGAGGGGGGAAACCCGGCCTAGCGCAAGACCTTGGCCCCTCCCCCGCCAGGCAGAGGATGCTTGCAGTGCCGGACACGGCCGAATACTATCCCGGCCGCTAAGACCGCCCGACTGACCTCTTGTGGCCGCACTCCCTGCTGTGCCCAGGTCGGGTGGTCGATCCCAGTCTCGCCTGTGGGAGGGCCAAGGTTCGATGACCGTTCAATTCACTCGTCGCCGTGCCATTACCGTGCTGGCGGCCGCCGCCGGCCTGCCGCTGATCATGAAGGCCGGCAGCGCCCAGGCCCACCTGATTCGTTGGGAAGGCACCACGCTCGGCGCCCCCTCGACCATCCAGCTCTATCACACCGATGAGGCCAAGGCGCGCGCCGCCATCGACGCCGCCATGTCCGAATTGGCCCGGCTGGAGGCGATCTTCAGCGTCTACCGTGCCGATTCGACCATCTCGGCGCTGAACCGCGATGGCCGCGTCGAGAACGCTCCGGCCGAGTTCGTCGAGTTGGTGAGCCACGCTCGCAACCTCGCGTCCATCACCGACGGCATCTACGACCCGACGGTGCAGCCGGTGTGGCAGCTCTACCTCAGCCACTTCACCGCCGCAGTGGTCGATCCGGCCGGCCCGTCCGAGAAGGATCTCGCCGCCGCCATGGCGCTGGTCGATTGGAAGGGCATTGGCATCGACGGCAACACCGTCACCTTGGCCCGGAAGGGCATGGGCCTGACGCTGAATTCTGGCGGCCAGGGCTACATCACTGATCGCGTCGCGGCGGTGCTGCGCGCCCACGGTTTCACCCAGATGCTGGTGGATATGGGTGAGCCCCGCGCGCTGTCGACCAAGCCCGATGGCTCCCATTGGCGCATCGGCCTGGCCAATCCGGCCGACAACAGCAAGGCCGTCGAAGTGCTGGACGTGGTCGATAAGTGCGTCGCCACCTCGGGCGGCTACGGCACCCTGTTCGATGAGGCCGGCAAGTTCACCCACCTGATCGACACCCGCACCGGCCGCACCGCGCCGGCCATGCTGGGCGTCTCGGTGATCGCTCCCACCGCCACCATCGCCGACGGTCTGGCCACCGCCATGGTGTTCGCCCCCGAGGAACGCCGCCAGGCAATCCTGAAGGCGGCCGGCGGCCTTGAGGCAATCTACGTGACCCCTGATGGGGTTGTCTCGCGGGTGAAAGCGTAAGCGGTATGTCCGAAGGGACGGACGGCTCCGACACCGGGAACGGTAACGTCGAGGGCGTGGCCAAGGTGGTGGCGCTCGAAGACGGTTATGCGATCTGTGAACCGGAGCCGACCGGAACCTGCGGCGGCTGCATGTCGGCGGCGCTGTGCGGGGTGAAGAGCGGCGGCACCAGCCGTCGAATCATCGCCCGGCGGTTTTCGCTGGTTAACGACGTCGGCCTTCGGGTCGGCGACCGGGTGGTGGTCGGCATTGCGCCGGCAACTTTGCTCACCGCCTCGGCGGTGGCTTACGCGCTGCCGCTGGTGCTGATGCTGGTGGCGGCGGTCGTCACCCAGCGTTCCTGGGGCGGCGGCGACGGGGCCGGCGCGCTCGGTGGGCTCGGCGGCTTCCTGGTCGGTCTGGTGATCGCGCGCCTGTGCGCCACCCGAATGACCCGCCGGGGCGAGTTGACGCCGACTTTTTTGCGCCGGGCGGGGAATCCGCAGCCCGGAACCGAATGTGGACTGGATTGACGCTGAAGAGGACGTGACATGCAGCACTTAGTAATGCTGATAGTGGCCGCAGCCCTGGTCAATAACGTGATTTTGGCCAGATTCTTGGGCCTGTGCTCGTTCATGGGCGTCACCACCAAGGTCGATACGGCTGCCGGCATGGGCATGGCATGCACCTTCGTCATCACGGTCTCGTCGGTCGCCGACTGGGCGCTGGATAAGTTCCTGCTGATGCCCTACGAACTTGGCTACCTGCGCACCGTCACCTTCATTCTGGTGATCGCGGCGGCGGTGCAGTTCACCGAAATGGTCATCCGCAAGGTATCGCCAGCGCTGTTCAAGACGCTGGGCATCTACCTGCCGCTGATCACCACCAACTGCGCCGTGCTGGGCGTAGCGCTGCTGCTGGTGGAAGAGAAGCTGGACTTGGTGGAAAGCACCCTGTTCGCCTTCTCCTCGTCGCTGGGCTACAGCCTGGTGATGATCATCTTCGCCGGCCTGCGTGAGCGTATCGCCCTGGCCGAGGTCCCCCGCCTGTTCGCCGGCCCGCCGATCGGCTTCATCACCGCCAGCTTGCTGGCGATGGCGTTCATGGGCTTCTCCGGCATGTCCGCGAACTAGGAGTTATCGTTATGTGGGATGCAGTCGAATTTGCGGTCGGAAGTCTCGCGGTGATCGGCGGTACGCTGGGTGGGTTGCTCGGCGTCGCCTCCCGCTATTTGGCGGTCGAGGCCGACGAACTTGAAAGCGAAATCCAGGCCCTGCTGCCCGGTTCCAATTGCGCCCAGTGCGGCTTCGTTGGCTGCAGCCAGTACGCTGCCGCCCTGGCCAAGGGTGAGGCGCCGGTAACGCTCTGCGCCCCCGGTGGCCGCGCCACCGCCGAAGGCTTGGCCCACCGTTTGGGCGTCAAAGCCGACCTGTCCGGCCACGAGGATCATGGCCCCCAGGTCGCCTTCGTCCACGAGGAGCTGTGCATCGGTTGCCTACGCTGCGCCCAGGAATGCAGCACCGACGCCATCGTCGGTGCCAACAAGCAAGTCCACACGGTGATCACCGACGTCTGCCACGCCTGCGCCAAGTGCTTCAAGGTGTGCCCGACCGAGGCCATCGAGATGCGGCCGGTCCCGGCGACCATCGGTGCTTGGCACTGGTTCAAGCCGGCCGCCGGCCAGTCGCAGCACCATTGAGCCCGTCGCGGCATTGAGGAGCCACAATCGATGAAGCTGTTTCCCATCCGCGGCGGCATCCACCCGGACTACCGCAAGGAAGCGACGAGCGAGAAAGCCATCGTCGCCCTGCCGTTGCCGCGCCTGCTTTTCATCCCGGTACAGCAGCACATGGGCGCCCCGGCCCGCGTCAGCGTTGAAGTCGGGGCCCTGGTGAAGAAGGGCCAATTGCTGGCCGCTGGACAGGGCGCGGTCTCCGCCGCCGTCCACGCCCCCACTTCGGGCAAAGTTGTAGCGATTGGCGAGATCACCGCGCCCCATCCGTCGGGCCTGCCGCAACTGACCATCACGCTGGAAACCGACGGCAAGGATGAATGGGCTGAGCTGCCCGAGGCGATTGCCGATCCCTTCGCCCTGCCGGCGCAGAAGATCAAGGAGCGGGTCGCCGCGTCGGGCATCGTCGGCCTTGGCGGCGCCACCTTCCCCTCGGCGGTCAAGCTAGGCCTGGGCGGCCAGTACAAGCTGGAAATCCTGCTGCTCAACGGCGCCGAATGCGAACCCTATTTGACCTGCGACGACCGCGTCATGCGAGAATACGCCGACGAGGTCATCGACGGCGCCCGCATCATGGCCCATTCGCTGGGAACGGCGAAAATCGTCATCGCCATCGAGGAGAACAAGCCTCAGGCGCTGGAGATCATGACCAAGGCGGCGTCGGCCTTCGCCAATGTCGAAGTTACCGCCGTTCCGGTGCAATACCCGATGGGCGCCGAACGCCACCTGACCCAGGCGATCACCGGCCGCGAGACCCCGGCCCGCAAGCTGACCGCCGATGTCGGCGTGGTGGTTCACAACGTCGGCACCGCCCGCGCCGTGCACCATGCCGTACGCTTTGGCCGCCCGCTGCTGTCGCGCATCGTCACCGTCAGCGGCGGCGCCATCGCCGAGCCGAAGAATGTCGAGGTTCCGCTCGGCACCAAGGTGTCGGAACTGGTGGACTTCTGTGGTGGTGCCTCCAAGGCTGCCAAGCGCTTCGTCAATGGCGGCCCGATGATGGGCCAGCCCTTGCCGAGCCTGGACGTGCCGGTGGTCAAGGGCACCTCGGGCATCCTGGCGCTGACCGCCGCCGAGACCAACGAGCATTCGACCCAGCCCTGCATTCGCTGCGGCACCTGCGTCACCATCTGCCCCTGCGGCCTGGTGCCGGTGGAAATGGCCGCGTTCATCCGCCACGACAAGCTGGACAAGGCCAGCGAGCTGGGGCTGATGGATTGCGTGTCGTGCGGTAGCTGTTCCTACATCTGCCCGTCCAATATCCCGCTGGTCCATTTCTTCAACTACGCCAAGGGCGCCCTTAACGCCGCTGACCGTGACCGCCGCAAGCAGGAGCAGACCAAGGCCCTGGTTGAGGCGCGCACCGCTCGGTTGGAGCGGGCGGCCGAGGCCAAGCGCCAAGCCGCCCTTGCCGCCGCCGCCGCGCGCAAGGCGCAGTCCCAAACCCCCGAGGCCAACGCATGAGTATCGTCGTCGACAAGAGCGGGCCGTTCACGCACGCTCCCACCAGCGTCCAGCACACCATGACGCTGGTGTTGGCGGCCCTGGTCCCCGCCACCCTCTTCGATGCGTGGCTGTTCGGCTGGCCCGCCATCTTCCTGTTCGCGTTCACCGTCGGCGCCTGCATGGGCATCGAGGCGTTCTGCCTGAAGATCCAGAACCGGCCGCTGACCTCGCTGGGCGACGGCTCGGCGGCGCTGACCGGCTGGTTGCTGGCGATGAGCCTGCCGCCCTGGACGCCCTGGTGGGTGGCCTTCGTCGGCGCGGTCTTCGCCATCTGCCTGGCCAAGCATCTGTTCGGTGGCCTTGGTCAGAACGTGTTCAACCCGGCCATGGTCGGCCGTGTCGCCGTGCTGGTGTCATTCCCGGTGCAGATGACCGCTTTCGTGCTGCCGCACCACCTGTTCGGTGCCGGCTCGCCCGGCATTGCCGAAAGTCTGGCCATCTTCGCCCATGGCTTCGACATTGACTCGATCAGTGCCGCTTCGGCCTTGGGCTTCGTCAAGACCGAGCTGTCACGCGGCGTCGCGGTGTCAGCCTCGGCGGCCAAGGTGCCCAGCCTGTCCGACATGCTGCTGGGCCTGCGTGCCGGCAGCTTTGGCGAGACCTCGGCGGTGCTGGTGCTGCTGGGCGGCCTGTTCCTGATGGCCAAGCGCATCATCTCCTGGCACATCCCGGTGGCGGTGCTGGGCACCCTGTTCGTGTTCGGCACCGTGTTCAGCGCCCTTGATCCGGCCCGCTTCACCAGCGGCCTGTTCCAGGTGACCTCGGGCGCCAGCTTCCTGGGTGCCTTCTTCATCGCCACCGATTACGTGACCTCTCCGGTGTCGAAGAAGGGCCAGCTTATTTATGGCTGCGGCATTGGCGCGCTCACCTGGGTGATCCGCACGTTCGCCGGCTACCCCGAGGGCATGGCCTTCGCGGTGCTGCTGCTGAACGCGCTGACCCCGATCATCGATCAATACACTCGCCCGCGCGCCTTCGGCCGCACCCGCAAGGGTGAGCCGCTGCCGTTGCTGAAGGGGGACAAATGAAGCCCAGTTGGATTCACGCCCTGATCCTCGGAGTCTTTTGCACAGGCTTCGGCGCGCTCTTGGCTTTCACCAACGTCTTCACGGCGGAGCCGATTCAGCTTCGCGCGGTGGAAGACATGCAGAACTCATTGGCCCAGGTGATCCCGCCTTCGATCCACGACAACTCGCCGGTCAAGGACGCCATCGACATGACCAATGACGAGGGCAAGTCGATCAAGGTCTACCGCGCCATCAAGGACGGCAAGGTGACCGGCGTCGCCTACGAGATCGTCGGCATCGGCTATGGTGGCGAAGTCCATCTGATGCTGGGCGTCGATACCGAGGGCAAGGTCCTGGGCGTGCGGGCGACCGCGCACCACGAGACCCCCGGCCTTGGCGACAAGATCGACGCCGCCAAGACCGATTGGATCACCAAGTTCAGCGGCTTGTCGCTCGGCGCCCCGCCGGTCGAGAAGTGGAAAGTGAAGAAGGACGGCGGCCAGTTCGACCAGTTCTCGGGTGCCACCATCACGCCGCGCGGCGTGGTCAAGGCGGTCCGTACCGGCCTCGAATTCTTCGCCGAACACAAGGCTCAAATGGTGGAGTTGCACTGATGGCGACCTCATACGGCAGAATCATCCGCGACGGCCTGTGGGACAGCAACGGCGTGTTCGCCATGCTGCTGGGCATGTGCCCGACCATGGCGATGACCACCAGCGCCACCAACGGCTTAGGCATGGGCCTGGCCACGGCGGTGGTGATGGCGGCATCCGGCCTGTTGGTCGCCATGTTCCGCAGCTACATCACCCAGGAAGTCCGCATCCCGGTCTATATTCTGATCGTGGCCGCCATGGTGACCCTGGTCGATCTGACCATGAACGCCTGGATGCACGAACTCTATAAGGTGCTGGGCCTGTTCATTCCGCTGATCGTGTCCAACTGCCTGCCCCTGGCCCGCCTGGAGGCCTTCGCCGCCAAGGAGCCGGTGATCCCGTCTCTGCTCGACGGCATCTTCATGGGCATTGGCTTCACCCTGTCCCTGACCGTGATCGGCGCCTGCCGCGAGATCGTCGGTTCGGGCACCCTGTTCGCCGACGCCCACCTGCTGCTCGGCCCGGTGTTCCAGTTCATGGAAGTCCGGGTGTTCCCGCAAGGCACCGGCGTGCTGGTCGCCATTCTGCCGCCCGGCGGCTTCCTCGCCGCCGGTCTGCTCCTGGTCGTCAAGCGCATGATCGATGTTGCTTGCGGCAAGGAAATTCAGATGGCCGGCGCCCACAGCGTTTGAGGAGGATAGGATGAAGGTCGGAGTCGTTTACGCCACCGCCGCCCGCCAGTCCTGGCTGACCGTGGACGTGCCGGAAGGCACCACGGTCCAGCAGGTAAT
>Ga0316222_1002797_pt1 | contig 18063 bp, 15 predicted proteins | sample TBH18011metaG_FD_206008 | JGI IMG/M metagenome (GOLD analysis project Ga0316222, IMG submission 206008) | Freshwater microbial communities from Trout Bog Lake, Wisconsin, USA - TBH18011 | ecosystem: Environmental > Aquatic > Freshwater > Lake > Hypolimnion/Profundal zone | place: USA: Wisconsin...
GTTGGTTGCGAGTTTTTTCGCCGCGCTGGCGGCGAATTCGCCATTAACTATAATAAAACAACCACATACTGTCAATAATATTATGTGATTAACAAAGTAGAACTAAGCGGTGCCGTTCTATCATCATGACCGGGTGAAACACCCGGTTTCTCCGCCGGGCTGGAAGCCCGGCTCTACGGCAGGCAGGGATGCCTGCCGCTACTATCTACTTCTTCTCGAGTTCGATGCTGGCGAAGAGGTTTTCCAGATTGTTCAACGCGGTGTCGCGGCTGAGGGCGGTGTCGCGGCGGGGGCTGAGGGCCTGGCGGAGGAATTCGATGCCTTCCTCGACGGTGCGGACGGATTTCGGGAGCATGGCCCCGGCGGCATTGGCGTGGCCGCCGCCTTGGAACTTGGTCGCGACTTTCAGCGCGTCGCCCTGGCGGCTGCGGAAGCTGGCGAAGATGGAGTTCGAGCGGCGGAAGAGGGTGACGAGCACGGGATACTTCACGTGGCCGGATTCCAGCAATTGATGGACGATGGAATTGGTGTTGCCGATAATGGCGTCGACGTAGCCGACGGTGGAGGTGATTTCGGTGATCTTGCGCTTGCTCCATTCGAGGCCGATGGGATCTTCAATGCGGCGCTTCACGGACATGACTTCCAGCAGCGGATGATCAAGCAGGCGCTCGAGTTTTCCTTCGATGAGGGTGTGGATGTTCCAGAACTGATAGATCTTGATGAGCCCGGCGTAGTCGCCGGCCACGGCGAAATCGGGGTCGTTCTCGAGGAAGAGATCGGCGACGTTGTTCAGATGGACGAGGCGGTCGAGCTCGGGGGAGCCGAGGCCGTTCTGGCGGCAGAGTTCGTAGCAGAGGGCGCCGGCGGAGCGGTTGATATCGTGGCAGAGGTGGGCGTTCCGGGCCTTGTGCTCGGTGACGTGATGATCGACGACGAGCCAGTCGGTCTTGTCGAGCCGGGGTTCGAAGGTGAAATCGGTGACCCAGGCGGCGCGTTCGCGGAGGTCGCGCTGTTTCCAGAGATTATAGTGGTAGGCCTGGAGGGGGACGGTTTCGCCGTAGAGATGCTGTGCGAGGCGCTGAAGGAGGAGGCCGGCAACAAAGCCGTCCAGATCACTCTCGTGGGTGAAAATGGCTTCGGGCTTGGGCAGTCGCAACATGGAGACAGGCTAGGCCAAAGCGGGGCGCGTGGCGAGCGGGAATGAGGGGGGCAGGTTTAAGGGTTTAGGTTTAAGGTTGAAGGAAAGAGGCGGCGGATGATGCGGAGGCAATGGCGGTGGCGGAGCCCGGCGGCCGCAGACCGCCGCTACCGGGGGAATGGCTTCGGGCGGGTGGAAATATTTTTTCATCTTCACGTTGGCTTAAGGTGGGTTGGGGTAGATTGTCCCCATGAAAGACAGAGAAAACGCCCCGGGTGAGTCACCCGATTCCGCCGGCCGCCACGGTGCCGGCGGGAGGGCGGGGCTTTCTGCGTCCTCACCGGAATCCTTCCCGCCCCGCACGGGGACGGGCGGCGGGCGCTGACAAATCACGCAACCAACAAAACAAAACACATATGAAAAAAACACTCCTTATCACGATGCTGGCGCTCGGCGCCTCGACGGGCCTGCTGCTGGCCCAGGACGGGAATCCCCCGATGGACGGGCAGCAGCCGCCGGCGATGGATGGCGGCCCGGGCGGTCCCGGCGGCCATGGCGGCGGCAAGGGCGGTCCCGGTGGCGGCATCCATCTGCTGCCGCCCGGGGCGGCCCAGAAGCTGAATCTCACGGATGACCAGAAGAAGCAGGTCGCCGCGCTGGAAACGGAAATGAAGGCGAAGCTGGAGAAAATCCTGACGCCGGAACAACTGAAGCAATTGAAGTCGCTGCGTCCGCCGCGCATGCGGGGCGGCCAGGGAGGCCCGGGCGGTGAAGGTCAGGGAGGCCCGGGCGGTCCTGGTGGCGGACCGGAGGGCGGTCAGGGTGGTCCCGGCGGCCAAGGTGGCCCTGGTGAGCAAGGCGGGCCGGGCGGACCCGGTGGCCAGGGTGGTCCCGATGGCGGCAATCCGCCCCCGGCCAACAATTGACATGCTCGGCGGGGATTGAACCCGCCAGGATCCGGAAGCATCCGCCCGGCTGATTCGTCAGCCGGGCGGTTTTTTTTGGTGAGCCGCTACGGCGATGCCCGCCGGCAGGTGGCGGCGGCGGAGTTGTTTATTTTATGGGAACACTTCAAACATGGTTCAAAAAAACCTTTTGACAGATTTTGACTACGGGCGTAGTCTCGCGGCAAAGACTACACCTGTAATCAATTTTACTGACGACATGAAAGAGATTCCGCGAATCACCGACACCGAATGGGAGGTCATGCGGGTGATCTGGGCGAAACATCCGGCCACGGCGGCGGAGGTGATCGCGAAACTGTGCGCGCTGGATCCGACGTGGCATCCGAAGACGGTGCGGACGCTGCTGGCGCGGCTGGTGCAGCGCGGGGCGCTGACGTATGTGGAGCAGGGGCGGACGTATGTATATCAGCCGGGCGTGACGGAGCGCGAGTGCCTGGCGGCGGCGAGCGAATCCTTTGTGGCGCGGGTGCTGGGCGGGTCGCTGAAGCCGATGCTGGCGCATTTCGTGGAGGCGCGGCGGCTGTCGAAGGCGGAATTGCAGGAATTGCGGGAATTGCTGGAGGATAAAAACATCACTCAACGGAAAGGGAAAAAGTAATGCAAACGACCAATATCATGGAAGGGCTGTCGGTTTTGGGCCGGGCCTCAGCGGAGGGCGGTGCGCTGGTGCTGGTGATCCTGCTGGTGCAGGGGGTGCTGCGGGAGCGGCTGACGGCGAAATGGCGCTGCGCGCTCTGGCTGCTGGTGGCGCTGCGGCTGTGCCTGCCGGTCTCGTTCGCCAGCGCGGTGAGTGTTTACAATCTTTGGCCGCATCATTTGGGCGGGGTGTCCGCGGCGGGGACCGAGGCGGCAGCGGTCAACCCGGCGGCGTTCATTCCGGAGTCGCAATCGCGGTCGCCGGTGTTGGTTTCCGCCACCGTGCATCCGGCCGGGTTGACCCCGGAGCCGGTGGTTTCGGGCGGCGACCCGGTGCCGGCGCCGGGGTTGGCGGCGGCGGGCGCGCCGGCGAAGGCGGCGGGGCATTGGTCCTGGCCGATGGCCTTGCTGGCGGTCTGGCTGGCGGGAGTCGCGGTTTTGGGGGCGCGGATGATTTTCATTTCGGTGCGGCTGGCCCGGCGGTTTGCGTCGCTGCCGCCGGTGCGGGAAGAGCGGGTGTGGCAATGTCTGGCGGAGTGCCGGGAGCGGATGGGCGTGCGCACGCCGCTGCGGATGGTGGAGTGCCCGGATATCGGGAGCCCGGCGTTGCATGGTCTGTGGCGGCCGCAACTGCTGCTGCCGCCGGGGCTGGCGGCGCGGTTTTCGGCGCAGGAATTGCGGTTCATCTTTTTGCATGAACTGGCGCATTGGAAGCGGCGCGACCTGTGGGTGAACTGGCTGCTGGCGGGGTTGCAGATCTTTCACTGGTTCAATCCGCTGGTGTGGCTCGGGTTTGCGCGCTGGCGCGCGGACCGCGAACTGGCGTGTGATGCGCTGGCACTGGAGGCGGCGGGGGCGGAGCATAATCAGGAATACGGGCGGACCATCCTGCGGTTGCTGGAGAATTTCACGGAGCGGACGGCGTTGCCGGGGGTGGTGGGCATTCTGGAGGACCGGCGGCAACTGCGCCGGCGGATCGAGATGATTGCGCGGTTCCGGCCGGCGTCCCGGTGGTCGGCACTGGCGGCGGTGCTGGTGGGGCTGCTCGCCGCGGGGTGTTTGACGGATGCGAAGCCTGGTGCGACGGCGGGCGCGACGGCAGGCAAGCCGGCGGGCGCGCGAACGGTCAAAGAGAATCCGGTCTCCGCGGTTCCGGTCACGACGAGTCCCGCTGCTGCGAGTCCGGTCAGCGTCTATCCGTTCATCACGAATCAGGGCGGCGGCAAGAAGCTGCCGTTCGTGCTGGATTTGAACCCTTATTATACTTATCGCTACGTCACGGCGACCGCGACGAACAGCACCTTTAAGGATATTGCGGGCCTGCGGACCATCGACGGGTTGCCGTTTGATATCGAGGGCAAGATCGTGTTGTCCGGGCGGGCCAATGTGGAGTGGAGTCAGAACGATCCGGACGCCTATCCGGAGCAGATCGCCGGCATCAAGATCGGGCGCAAGTTTGAAGAATTGCATCTGATCCAAACGGCGGAATGGCATGAATACCACGGCTGCGTGATCGGCGAGGTCCGGCTGAACTACGCGGACGGGACGAGCCATACGTTTGCGATCGGCTACGATGTGCACACGATGGCGAACCGGCTGCTGTCCGAGGAAAAGGAAGTGCTGACCGATCCGGGCAGCAAGCTGATCTGGCGCGGGCGCGGGCCGTACAAAGGGGACGCCCGGCTGACGGAGACGGTGCTGGCGAATCCGGAACCGGGGAAGAAGGTGGCCACCATGGATGTTATTTCGACGCACAGCCGGGCATCGTATGTGTTGCTGGCGGCGACGGTGGCGGACCGGGATCCGCAGCGGCCGGTCACGCCGCCGGTGCCGTTCCGGCCGGCCGAGAATTTTGACGGAACCCTGACGGTGCACGTGGTGGACAAGGACACGGGCGAGCCGATCGCCGGGGCGGAGGTGTATCCCGGGGTGGATGTGGATGACACGGGGGTGGTGGGCGACCCGGTGCTGACGGGGGAAAACGGGGAAGCGGTGATGCATTATCCGGTGGCCCGGACGGCCAGCTACTTTGTGCAGGTGAACAAGACCAACTACACCGGCCGCATGGGAAACTGGCAGCGCGGGAATATTCCGCAGACGGTCACCTACCGGCTGACGCGCGGGCTGTTGACCATCGGCGGGGTGGTGGTGGATGGGGCCGGACGGCCGTTGGCGGGGGCGCAGGTGCGGCTGGACGCCTATCAGTTCAACGGGGAGGACGGGGCCTATCTGCCGAATCCGATCGCGCACACGGGGGCGGACGGGCATTGGAGTCTGGCGGGGTTGCCGGCGGGTTACCGGGATTTCGGCCTGACGGTGACGCATGCGAATTTTCCGCAGGCGCAGTTTTACGCGGACGGTTCGCGGGTGAGCGGGATGAGCGGCCAGCATCTGCCGCTGGCCCAACTGCAGCAAGGCAAGGCCGTGCTGAAACTGTCCGCAGGCAACCGGGTGGACGGCACGGTGCGCGACGCGGCGGGCCGGCCGGTGGCGGGAGCGAAGATCTTCGTGGGCTTTGACCGGTACATGAGCGGGGCCATCAAAAAGACGGCGGACGCGAACGGGAATTTCACCCTGAGCACGCTTGGGCTGGGGGATAATTATCTGACGGTGAGCGCGCCGGGCTTTGCGCCGGAGTTCCGCACCGTGGCGGTGGCGGAGTCCAATCCGCCGGTGAACATTGTATTGCAGCCGGGCCGGGTGATCCATGGCCGGGTGGTGGACAAGGCCGGGCAGCCGATCGCGGACGCGCAGGTTTCCTTCGACGGGTTGGCGGATCGCAGCGGCATCTTCTCCGGCCGGACCATGGAGTGGGAGAAGGCCACGGATGCGGAGGGGCGGTTCACGTGGGATTCGGCGCCGGCCAAGGCGGTGAACCTGACCATCCAGAAGGGCGATCACATGACCCTGGAATGGGTGCGGGTGGAGACGGACAGCACGAACGAGAACACGTTCACGATGGGGAGTCCGCTGACGGTGAGCGGCAAGGTGACGGATGCGGACACGGGCCTGCCGATCGATGCGTTCAAGGTCACGCCCGGCTGGCCGCAGCAGGGCGAGTCGGCGCGCTGGGAAAAACAGCGGGCGGAGGCGGCGGTGGACGGCCATTACCGGGTGCGCTATGACAGCCCGATCATCATCAGCTCGCCGCCCTTTGACTTTGTGTTCCAAGTCTCAGCACCGGGGTATGCGCCGGCGGTGTCGCGGGCGATCAAGCCGGATGAGGGCGAGGTCACTTGGGATGTGACCTTGAAAAAGACGCCGGGGCTGGTCGCCACGGTGCAGACGGCAGCCGGGCAGCCGGCGGCGGGCATGAAAGTGTATCTGGCCACGGGTCGGGAATACCTGCAACTGGACGGGACGGAAGTGAGCAGCCAGAACCAGGAGACGGAGAGCTATGAGACGGATGCGGGCGGCCATTTCGAGCTGCCGCCGCAGACGGGGGATTACTATTTGGTCACGGCGGGGCCGGCCGGTTTCGGGCTGGTCACGCAGGCGGATTTCACCAATAGCCGCACACTGACCGTGCAGCCGTGGGGGCGCGTGGAAGGCACGCTGCTGAATCGCGGCCGGCCGATGGCGGGCAAGGAGCTGTATTATTTCATCGGCGACGGTTCGGAGCAGCGCAATCTGTGGATGAAGACACCGGTGGCGGTGGACGAGGCGGGGCATTTCAGCTTTCCGACGGTGCCGGCGGGAACGCTGCGCATCGAACTGAAGCAACCGCTGGGCGCCCGTTCGTGGTCGTATCTGGAATTGCAAACGGTGGACGTGAAGCCGGGGGAGACGCAAACGGTATCGCTGACCCTCACCGGGCGGGCGGTGACCGGCCGGTGGGTGCGGGGCGCGGGGTTGTCGGAAACGGTGAACCTGGAGCAGGGGAACATCTCGCTCCGGCCGCAGGCGGAACCGCCGCCGCTGCCCAAGGGGATGACCGACCAGGAGAAGATCCAGCAATGGTACCGGGATTGGGTGAAGTCTGCGGAGGGTAAAAAGTACATGGCGGTGCAGCGCCGGGCCGTGCAATTGGAGATGAAGGCGGACGGCACGCTGCATGGCGAAGGCCTGACGCCGGGCAAATACACGCTCGCCGGCAATTTCTGGGGCAACGGCTCGGCGGAGGCGGAGATTGAGAGCTGCGCGATCACGGTGCCGGAGGAGAGCGCGGGGACCGGGGAGCCGTTTGATCTGGGCGAAGTGGTGGTCAAGGCGGTGAAGCATATGAACGCCGGCGAGGCGGCGCCGGACTTCAGCGTGAAGACCCTGGACGGGCAGCCGTTGAAGCTATCGGATTACCGGGGCAAGTATGTGCTGCTGGATTTCTGGGCGACGTGGTGCGGTCCGTGCGTGGCGGAGACGCCGAACATGAAGGCGACGTATGACGCTTACGGGAGCAACCCGAAGTTCGTGATGATCAGCCTGAGCCTGGACCAGCAGACGGAGCTGCCGCAGAAATTCGCCCGGACGCACGACATCAAATGGGTGCAGGGATTTCTGGGGGACTGGTCCAAGGATACGGTGACGAAGGATTATTCCGTGCGCGGCATTCCGTCGATCTTCCTGATCGGACCGGACGGGAAGATTGTGGCGCAGAATCTGCGGGGCGAAGGCATCAAGGCGGCGGTGGCCGGGGTGCTGAACTGAGCCACGTGGGCGAGCTTGAAAAACGCGGCTGAAAATGGTTTTGACGCTCGCCTTTGGGCCGGGTGGTGAACCTGACGCGGGCAGGGACGCCGCGCTGCGGCGTCCTGATTCCAAGCGCCGGGTGAGGTAATCCATTCAGGACCGCTTCTGGCTTCCGAAACCGGGACGGCGCAGCGCGCCGTCCCTACCTCACTTCCGGGTTGGCGACGCGGCAGCTTCGCCCTGCCATCGCTCCGCACGGACGCATTGTTTTTCAACCGCCTCAATCGCCGAGCAGATAAAAGCCGAGGATGATGAGGGCGCCGGCGGCCACGCCGCCGACGACGGTGCGGATGAGGCCGGTGACGGTGAAACGGACGCCCTGGCCGCCGTTGGCGCGGGCGAAGATGGCGCCGAGGAGGAGGAAGAGGCCGATGACGATGACGCTGTGCGTGATCCAGTGGTGGCCGGTCAGATTCTTCATGCCGGCGAGCACGGCCGGGCTCTTTTCCTTGGCCACGACGAGGAGGCTGTTGACGATGCTGGCGACGGCCAGGGCCAGGCCGAAGGCGGCGGTGTGACGCGTGAGGCCGTTATTTTCCGGGGTAGCCATAAATTCTTTCGCGGGTGGATTGCTAGCGGGCGAGCAGGCCCATTTTCACTCCCATGGCGATGGTGGCGCCGTCGCCTTCCATCATCAGGGCCAGGCCGACGATGAGGCCGGCCACCCAGAGGGTGACGCGGCGGGCGCCGGGGCTGGCGGCGAGATCGCCGGCGGCGGTGATGGGAAGATAGGTGACGAGCAGGAGGAGCAGGATGACGAGGTGCTCTTTGCTTTCCATGAAAAAATTATGGGCGAAGGGCCAGGGGCCTTTCAGGATGATGGCCTTGTCCGTGTGGTAGAAGACGACATACCAGTAGCCGGCGATGACAAAGGCGAGCCACATGAAGACGGCGGCGGCGCGGCTCACGCGGCGGATGCGCGCGAGGTTCGCGGGCGCGGCGTTCAGCACGTCCACGAACACCCACACGGTGGCGAGCAGGCAGGCGACGCCGAAGGCGACGTGGGCCATCAAGATCACTTCGTTCATAAAATCAGAATCGGCGGCGGATGGATTCCGGATGCACCGACGGAAGTCATTCTGAGTGAAGGGGCGGCCGGTGGCCAGTCGGATTTTTGCCCGGATAAAGCCCGCCCGCCCCGCCGTCGGGTCAACCGGGAAATGGCGCCGACCCGGATAGAGACACTCTTACAGAACCATTCATTTGGCTGCCGGTGAGTCACTTGGGCGGGGGAGGACGGCGGCCGCCGCGGGCGGGTTCCCGCCTTTATTGACAGGCGAGATGTTAGTAAGACCTCAAATACGCTCTTTTCAAGCCGGGGCGGGGGTGTTACAATGATAGGACATATATGAGTTATCTGTCATTGTCATCGTTAACACCGGCCCAACTGAATCGCGCGGCGGCGATCAAGGAAAAGATCGAAGTTTTGAACCGGGAGCTGGCGGAATTGCTGGGGGTGCCGGAAAGCTCCCTCACGGGCAAGGCGCCGCGGAAGAAGAGCAAGTTCAGCCCGGCGGGGATCGCCCGCATCCGGGCGGCGCAAAAGGCGCGCTGGGCCCGCATCAAGGGCATCATCGCGGCCGCGCCGGGCAAGCCGGTCAAGGCGCGCAAAACGGACGCCTGAGAACGGTCCGAACCGATTCAATCATCAACCAATGCCGCCCTGAAAGGGGCGGCATTTTTCATGGGTTGACCGGACCGAGCCGGGTGACCGTTTCCACCATCCCGTCGTTTCGTCCGTTGAAGCGACCTGAAGGTCGCGGGGAGTTTCAAGATAGGCTCCCGAGCGTATTAAATAATATTGTAGCCGTTCGGTTGGGGACTCTTAAAGAGCGGTCTTTTTGGGTTTGGGCTTCGTTTCGGCTCAGTTACAGGGTTTTCAAACCTGCGCCTTCGCCAAAGCCTCGCCCAAACCCAAAAATCCTCGCTCCGAACGGCCACACTATTTTTTAATACGCTCTAGCCGAGGAGTTTGTGGACGTCCTTGAGCTTGGCGATGATGTTGATATCGGCGCGGCAGGCGGGCATGCAATCGCCGCAGGCGATGCAGGCGGTGCCGTTCTTGGTGAGGGTCTGATACTCGGCGCGGGCGCGGGCGAGGTCCTGGTAATCCAGGGCGTAGCGCTCGTAGCGGAGGATGTCGGCGATGGCGATGTGCTCGGAGCAATGGGAGACGCAATCGGCGCAGAGGAGGCAGGTGGTGCCCTGGTTGAAGGCGGAGAGGAGGTCCAGGGAATGGCGGTCGCGGGCGCTGAGGGTGGTGGCGCGGGCGGCGGCGGTGTTTTCCTGCAACTGGTCGAAGTTGCTGGTGGCGATGACGGCGGCGGTGAGGCTGGGGTTGGCCATGAGCCATTTCACCATGGCGGTGGCGGGGGTGCTGCCGGCGAACCGGGGTTCGGCCAGCAAGGTTTGCATTTTCTTGTCCCGGGCGGCCCGGCCGACGCCGCCCATGGTTTTCATGGCGATGGTGCCGAAATCCTTCTGTTTGGCGTAATCGATGACCTGGCCGATTTCCTTGCGGTCGCCATAGGTGTAGAAGAACTGGGCGGCCTCGAAGGGGGAGTTGTCGACAAGATAGGTGACGATATCGAAGGCCATGTCGCCGCCAATGTTATTGTAATGGTGCTGGGAGAGGGCGAGGTGTTTGACGAGGCCCTCTTTTTTCAGGCGCTCGAAGGCACGGACGACGCCGAGGTTGTTCTTGGCCTCGTCCACGGAGTGATAGCCGAAATGGAATTTGAAGACGTCGTAGTAGCCGGCGCCGGAGGCGGCGACTTTCTGCTTCACGAACTGGTAATGCTGTTCTTCGTCGATGTGGCCGTGCATGTGGTCGCCGCCGACGCGGTCGACGGTGATCTCGAGGTGATAGGATTCGCGGGGCTGGCTGCGGATGGCGTCGGGCATGGTCGCGGCGGTCCAGCGGTGGGCTTTGTGCCAGTAATTGACGCCGGCCTCGACGGCGAGGGGGATGACGGCGGGGCTCCAGTCGGAGGCGCCGACGAGGGCGCTGATCTGGAGGCCGGTGCGGCCGTAACGGCGGCGGGGGAGCTTGGCGGGGACGGCGGATTCGGCGGCGGGGGCGGGCAGGGTGCCGAGGCCGTTGAGGGCGAGGGCGGTGGTGCCGGCGGCGCCGACGCGGAGGAAATTCCGGCGGTTCAGGCCGCTGCGGTTCGGGTGGTCAATGGGCTGGTCATTCATAATGCGTTTTTCCTCACCGGGCTTGGTTGGTCTACTCCATCATGAAAGTCAGAGGGTGTCAACGGGGATTTGGTTACAAGGGGAGGGCGTTGCCTTGTCAGAGCATTTCCAAAAATGCTGTAGCGATGGGTTGAAGATCCTGCGGACAGCGGTCTTTTTGGTTTTGGGCTTCGTTTCGGCTCAGTGACAGGGTTTTCAAACCTGCGCCTTCGCCGAAGCCTCGCCCAAACCCAAAAATCCGCGCTGCCCATCGCTACATCATTTCTCTCAATGCTCTAAATCGTTGCATCGGGGGGGCGGTGCGCGGTGGCGGAATCAGCCCGGGACGCGCGGCCCGAGGAAGGGGAAAACACAACATCCAACAACCGACATCGAACGTCCAACATCCAATGAACGGAGGCGTTCGGCTGGCGGGGACACCAGTATTCAAACATCCTCTTTCGAGCGCTGGGCCATGTTGGTTTGGGCGCGGAGGAGGTCGTGGAGGGTGACGAGGCCGAGGACGTGGCCGGCGGGGCGGTCGAGGATGAGGACAAATTGGGTGTCGGACTCGATGATAAGTTCCTGGAGGCGACCGACGGTTTCCTCGCGTTGGCAGGTGGTGGCGGGTTTGAGCGGGACGGGGGTGTGGTCGGCCAGGGCCTTTTGGGCGGCGGCGCGGGTGAGGACACCTTGCAATTGGCCATCGAGGACGACGGGGAATTGCTGGTACGGATGGGTGGCGAGGGTCTGGCGGAGGCCGGGTTCCGCGAGGCTGGTGAGGATGACCGGCTGGAAATTGGCGAGGGCGGAGACGGGGAGTTGTTCCCAGCTCTGGAGGTCGCGCGGGGGACGGACGTGTTCGAGGCGGTGGCCATCGGCCTCGAGGAGGGCGTCGTAGAAGTTGTGGCGGTTCATCCGGCGGGCGAGGGTCTGGCTGACGAGGGCGGCGAGCATGAGGGCGGGGACGAGGGAGAATTCCTGGGTCATCTCGAAGACGATGAGGATGCCGGTGACGGGGGCCCAGACGACGGCGCCGAGGCAGGCGCTCATGCCGGTGACGGCGAGGGTGAGCATATCGCCGCGGGAGACGGGGAATTCGAGGCCGAGGAGGCCGGCGACGATGACGCCGATCATGCCGCCGAAGAAAAGGGTGGGGGAGAAGATGCCGCCACAGCCGCCGAACCCGTAGCAGCTGAAGGTGGCGATGAATTTGGTGAGCAGCAGGACGGCGGCGAGCTGCCAGCCGAGGTCGCCGGCGAGGGCGCTGGAAAGGTCATCGTAGCCGAGGCTGAAGACGCCGAGGTGGCCGGTGCGCCAGAAGACGGCGGTGCCGAGGGCCCAGGTGATGAGGGCGCCGCCGACGGGGATGAGCCAGCCGGGGATGGTTTTATGTTCGCGGACGCGTTCGCGGAGACCGAGGGAAAGGCGTTGGAACCAGACGCCGGTGACGGTGGCGAGGGCGGCGACGACGGGGGTGAGCAGGTAGCCGATCCAAGTGGGGGCTTCGACGCCGGTGAGGGTGAAGGAGGGTTGTTTGCCGATGATGCCGTGGACAACGAGGGCGCCGAGGACGGCGGCGAGGAGGACGGAGCCGAGGAGGCGGCTGTTGAGGTCGCCGATGATCTCTTCGAGGACGAAAGTGGTGGCGGCGAGGGGGGCGTTGAAGGCGGCGGCGAGGCCGGCGGAGGCCCCGGCGGCGGCGGCGGCGCGGCGGTTTTGTTTCGCCTCACCGGTGAGGGCGGCGAGGTTGGAGGCGAGGGTGCCGGCGATCTGGACGCTGGGGCCTTCGCGGCCGAGGCTGGAGCCGCCGCCGACGCTGATGATGCCGGCGATGAATTTGATCCAGGCGACGCGCCAGGGGACGAAACCGAAATCCTTCCAGAAGGCGAGTTTGAGCTGGGGGATGCCGCTGCCGGCGGCTTCGCGGCAGAAAGAGTTCAGGAGCCAGCCGACGATGAGGGCGGTGCCCACGAGGAGGCCGAGGCTGCCGAGGAGGAAGCCCGGTTTGGACTGGTGCGAGAGCTGGACGAGGCCGAGGCGGTAGAGCCAGTTGATGCCGAGTTGGAAGGCGACGGCGGCGCCGCCGGCGGCGAGGCCGTAGAAACAGGAGATGAGGACGGTGCGGCCCCGGGCGGGGAGCCGCTGCAACCGTCGCTGCCATTTGGAGATATTCATGAAAGGGTCCGTTGCCAGAGGTCGGAGTGGGCGAGGCCGAAGCTGGCGAGGCGGCGTTCCACCAGGGAAAAACCGGCTTGGGCCAGCCAGGGGTCGGGCGGGGTGAGCCGGCTGGCGGAGAGCGAGGTGGTGATTTTGAAGCCGGCATAGAGCGCGGCGAGGATGACGATGGCGCGGAGCCGCCGCCAGCCGCGCGGGGGTACCCGGAAATCCGCGAGCAGCCAGAGGGCGCCGGGGGCGGTGGCGCGGGCGAGGCGGGGGACGAGGTTTTGCAATTGCGCGGGGCGGAAGCAATCGAGGAAAAAGTTGGTGACGAGGAGGTCGTAGTGGCCGGCGGGTGGCGACCAATCGAGGGCATTGGCGGCGTGGAATTCCACGCGGGCGGGGTCGAGGTTTTCGGTGTGCAGGCGGCGACGGGCCTGTTCGATCATGGCGGGGGAATGTTCGACGCAGGTGACGCGGACGTGCGGGTTGGCGCGGAGGAGTTCGGCGAGGAAGCGGCCGGTGCCTTCGCCCACGAGCAGGGCGTGGCGGGCGGCGCGGGTGCGGGGGAGGAAGGCGGTCCGGCAACGGTGCATGAGGCCGCCGGCGAAGGCGAGCTCCAGCCAGTGATAATGGGGGGCAAGGCGGTCGAAACTCATGATGCGCCGGCCGGGGCCGGGACCGGGCGGGCGGGCCGCCGCCACCAAAGGCAGGCACCGATGCCGCCGGCGATAAAAAACGGGACGTCCCAAATATCCGCGACGCCGTGGTGGAGCCAGAAGGGGCCGACGAGTTTGCTCATGACGGTCCAGACGGCGAGGTGGGCGGACATCGCAAGCCAGGAGGGCGGGCGGTCATGGCGGCGGAGGCCGGTGCGGCGCTGGATCCAGAGGATGACGGGGAGGGCGGCGGGCATCATCAGGAGGTCGTCGAAATGGGAGTGCAGAAACGGCCAGGCCCACGGGGTGTGGGATTGGAGGAACCCGGCGAGGTGCGGAAGCAGGACGAGCCGGTTGAGGGCGTAAGCGGCCAGGGCGAGCTGGCAGAGGCGGTCTTCGAGATAGCCGAACCGGTTCATAGCGCCAGCAGGACGAACCCGGAGGCGATGGCGAGCAGGGCCTTGAACAGCATGATCATAACCGCTTCATTTTAACCCGGTTGACGGGGGTTGCCAGAATTATTTGCGGGCGGGGGGCGAAGTTTGCGCTTTGAAGTTGGGCGGTAAAAGCCTATACAAATCCCATGCTGCCTACACTCATAGGGAACGGCGGGCCGGTGATCTGGCTGATTTTGATCGCCGCCGCCATCGCCGCGACCGTGTTCATCGAACGGGCGCTGTATTGCCACCGTTCGCAGATCAATTCCGCGGAGTTCCTGAACGGGGTGCGGACGGTGATGAAACGCGGGAACGTGGTGGAGGCGATCTCGATCTGTGACGCCACGCCGGGGCCGGTGGCGCGGCTGGTGAAGGCGGCGATCCTGAACCGCGAGCTGGGCCGCGACCGGGTGCGGGAGGCGGTGGAGGAGGCGGGGCTGACGGAGGTGCCGCGGCTGGAGGAGAAGTTGAACCTGCTGGCGACGATCGCACAGATCGCGCCGTTGCTGGGGTTGTTCGGGACGCTGATCGGCTTCATTTCGGTATTCGGCAAGCTGGGCGAGGACGGCCTGTATTTCCATTTCCAAGACCTGGCCCATGGGGTGGGCGGGGGGCTGGTGTGCGCGGCGGGGGGCATCGCGGTGGCGATTCCGGCGCATGCGGGCTACAACTATCTGGTGAGCCGGGTGAACAAGATCGTTTTGGACATGGAGCGGGCGGCGGCGGAGATCGTGAACATCGTGACGGAGAACGGCAAACCGGGGAATGGCGAATGAAGTTTCCGCGCAACGCGAAGATTCTGCGAACGCCCTCGGATGTGGCGCCGTTCGCGGCAGTGTTTTTCATGCTGGTGATCTTTGTGATGCTGGCGGGGCTGCTGCCGGTGCCGGGTTTTCCGGTGCAGCTGAAGCCGCCGGAGGCGGATGATCTGCCGGGGGTGGACCGGCCGACGGTGGCGCTGGCGGTGGACAGCGAGGGGCGGCTGTTTTTCAAGAACAAGCTGGTGACGGAGCCGGACCTGAAGGCGGGGCTGGCGGCGGCGGCGGTCCGGGCGCCGGAGCCGCTGACGCTGGTGATCCATGCGGATCGCGCGGTGCGGTATGACACGCTGACGCATCTGCTGTTGCTGGGGCGCGAGGCGGGGATCACGAACGGCCTGCTGGCGATTCTGCCGCGGGTGACGGACGCGCCGGTGCCAAAATGAACGAGCTACCGGGAGATTTGCCGCCGGCGTTGCCGCCGGGCCGGCCGCCGCGGGACCGGGCCTGGTCGCGCCGGAAATGGCTGTGGGTGCTGGTGCTCATCTGCGCGGCGCAGGCGGGGTTTCTCTTTCTGTTCGGGGCGAAAAAAGAGCCGGCGGGGCGGCCGGTTTCCAAGGTGCCGGTCTTGCAATTGGCGCGCGCGGGGGATGAGTGGGTGGCGCTGGGGGATCCGACATTGTTTGTGCTGCCGCATGCGAACGGTTTCGGGGCGGGGGTGTGGCAACAGCCGCCGGCGGTGACGAATCAGTTGGCCAAATACACGGAGCCGCCGCAATTCCTGGCTTTGGATGGCGGGCCGGCGGGCGGGGCGGCGGAGCGGGTGCGTGCCGCGGAACGGTTCGCGGGGGCGCGGCTGGATTTCCGGCCGGTGCCGGCGCTGGCGGAGCCGTTGCTGGCGCGGCCGCCGGCGGGGGCGGGTTCGACGCTGGTGATTTCCGGGGATTTGGCGGGGCGGCGGCTGCTGGGGCGGCCGGTGGTGCCGGTGCTGGCGGATGACGGGGTGCTGCCGCCGAGCACGGTGCAGGTGCTGGTGGACGCGGCGGGGTCGGTGGCCTCGCTGGTGCTGCTGCCGCCGGGGAGCATGGCGGAGGCAAAGGGGCGGGCGATGCAGGGGGACACGAACGCGCTGCGGATCGCGCGGAGCCTGCGGTTCGCGCCGGCGGCGGCGGCGACGCTGGGGCAGGTGCGGTTCGACTGGCAGACGGTGCCGCCGGGCACGGAGGGCGCGCCATGAGCATCGGGTCGCTGCTGGTGGCGTATGTGATGGTCACGCTGGGCGTGTTGATCGTGGTGGGGATGCTGTCGGAACTGCGGCGGCGGCGGTTCGGGCCGGCGCATCCGGAGGACCGGGTGTTCCGGTGCCGCAAATGCCAGCATGTGTACACGGATGACGCGGATGTGGAGCGGTCGCGGTGTCCGCATTGCGGGAAGCTGAATGAGCCGATTGAGTTTTAGCTGCGGATAGTCACGGGGGGCGGACAGTCCAAGGTCCAAAGTCTAAAGTCCAAAGTCGGGCTGGCGCAGGTCGCGGGGTGGTGATGGTTGGCGGGGCCTTGGCAAAGCGGCAGCTTTGCCCCGCCGGCGTTTGGGTTGGTTAGTTTTTGCAGGAGGGGAGCGGTCGGGTTGGTCACCGGTACAGATTCAGAATGAGACTCCTCACGTCGTCACCTACAAGGAAACGAGGCGGGCACTGCTGGCGGGGTTCGGGCGGTTATTCCAAAAGGACGGCTGGTTTGGTGATGGATCCGACGTCTCTTATAAGATCAGGGGCATGAGCTGGCGCAAGGCGCGGGGTGGTGATGGCTGGCGGGGCCTTGGCAAAGCGGCAGCTTTGCCCCACCGGTGATTGGGTTGGTCCGGATGCCGGCCGGTCACTTGGTGGCGGTGAGGGCGGGGGAGTTGCGGAGGACGAGATGGCGGACGTCGGGGGCGAAGGTGGCGGGGGCGACGCCGTCGGCGGACTGGGCTTTCAGGTTGTCGATCTCGAGGCCGTCGATATCGGAGAAGGCGGCGGCGGGGCGGAGGTCGGGGGCGGAGAAGTTCAGGTGGATGTTGGCGAGTTCGAGGTCGCGGGCGTGGCGGACGTAGAGGCCGTAGGCGGGAAGGGTGCCGATTTTGCTGGGTTCGGGATAGCCGGTGCCGAGTTCCTTGGGCTGGCGGGCGGCGTCTTCGGCGGTGCCGCCGCCGTTGGCGGTGAGGCGGATGTTTTCCAAGCGGAGGCCTTCGACGGGCTGTTCGGGGAGGCCGGAGATCTGGATGCCGCTGAGTTTGCTGACGCCGTCGATGAGGACATTGGAGATGAGAATGTTCCGGGCGCGGCTGGGGGCGGTGAGGCCGGGGGTGCGATTGCGTTTGCCGGTGGTGACGTAGATGCCGTAGCCGGTCATATCCATCATGGTGAGGTTGTTGATGGTGATGTTCTCCATGATGCCGCCGTCGACTTCCTCGAGGGCGAGGCCGCGGCAGCTGCGGAAGGTGCAGTTGGCGACGGTGCAGTTGCGGAAGCCGCCGCTGGATTCGGTGCCGAACTTGATGCGGCCGGTGTGGTTTTTGCTGGGCTTCATGGTGCCGTCGAGGAGGGTGCCTTCCTCGAAGCCGGAGACCTGGCAGTTGACGATGGTGAGGTTCTCGGTGAGGCGGAGTTCGCCGAGGGCGTAGGTGCTCTTGGGGCAAAGGCCGTCGTCGTTGGGGGAATTGATGCGGCAATCGGACACGACGGTGTTGCGGCAGCAATCGATATCGATGCCGTCGCGGTCGGTGTCCAGGGTGACGTTGTTGACGGTGAGGTCGTCGCAGCCGGTGACGAGGATGGCGAAGTGGCCGCCGTGGAAGATGGTGATGTCGCGGATGAGGACATTGCGGCACCGCTTCAGCGCGATGGATTTGTTGCCGATGCGGACGGGCGGATAGGTTTTCGTGTTCGGTTCGGGAAAATGTCCGTAGCCGCACATCTCATCGAGGATTTTGGGATTCCGTTCGAGTCCGCCGCCGTTGATCATGCCGTTGCCGGTGATGAACACGTTCGTGAGATTTTCGCCCCAGATGAGGCTGTTATGAAAATAGCAATGGCCGCCGTCCTGATAGGCGATGCCCGGAAACGGCTCGGTCTCGTCGTAGGCGTTGGCGCTTTGGGGGGCACCGAGGATGGTGGCGCCGGCGTCGATGACGAGGTGGAGGTTGCTGGCGAGGTGGATGGAGCCGCTGAGGTAGGTGCCGGCGGGGACGAGGACGGTGCCGCCGCCGGCCTGGGTGCAGGCGGCGATGGCTTGGTTGATGGCGGGGCTGTCGAGGGTCAGGCCATCGCCGGTGGCGCCGAAATCGCGGACGTTAAAGCAGCCGTTCGTGGAGACGGCGGCGGCGGGGAGGGTGAAGCCGAGGGTGGCGGCGAGCAGGGTCAAAAATGACAGGGGGCGGGTCAGGTTCATGGTGTTGCGGGGTTGGACG